>JAABUP010001363.1_pt1 | contig 51161 bp, 56 predicted proteins | sample 5559201 | NCBI WGS metagenome assembly JAABUP01 (sample SAMN10711887, study PRJNA513373) | rock metagenome | isolation source: Antarctica rocks | place: Antarctica | reverse complement strand
GTAGCCCAGTCTGCATCGTCGGAGATTGGGACTTGGTGGCCGTGTGAGAGGGTGAAGGGAAGCGCTGAGAGGAGAATGAAAGCAGGGAGCAGGCAGGCGATCATTGTGAAGGGTCTGGACACGACTCTAAAATTCCAATTGTAGTAATTTGAGTCGGAAGGTCTTTGTACAGACGGTGCCAGGGGCCGACTCCATTTGATGACATGTCTTGGCACTCAGCCCTGTAGCAGAATATCGATAATCTACATCGTGTGGCCCGTAAGTACTCGATTGCCTGATCAGGAATAGCATCAACCTACCCACATTCTTGGATTCTCCGAGCTAACTAAATTAGTCTGTCTACACTTTCGCTGCGTCAGCTCTATGGTGAGGCTTAGCAGCGGAGGGTAGCCGGCTAAATATGGCAGCTAAGCCTATATAGCTAGGTTTCAAACCTGTTCGGTCAATCGCGTACTTCCGGGCCACACGATGTACCTTAAAACCCCCTCATTAATACATTTAATCATAACCCCGGTAACCCCACTGGTCGGTTACGCATAATAGTATTGGGAACTATTACGTGTACACCCCCTTTCTCTACATATACACCCCCTACTTCTCTACATATACACCCCCCTAAATCCGGTTAGCCTCCGCGGTTGCGCGACTACCTAACCGCGCAACCGCCATAAGTCTCCACTAAGTCAACCCCACCATATTAATAGACTAGCCTTATTAATTAAGTAATCGAGTCGTACGAAGGTCTCAAATTGTTCTAATGATCATAATTTAAAGTTATTTCATTGGTTCATTACGTAGGTGTAGTGTAGCAGAGACGTAAGCAAGAATTATTAATTATTTCGAACATCTACAATTGTATTGGAATATGTATCGGACCCTGAAGGCCTTATCCATTGGCTATGATTTTTCGCCAAGAGGTGGATTCATTGGCTATGGTGTGTCGCCAAGAGGTCACACCACGTGACCCCAGGAACATCAAAAATCTCTGCACCTCCCTGTAGCTTCTCTATTTACCTACACCTACTCTGTACCTATACCTTACGCACTACGTACCCATTTGCGCAATTGATTAAGTTAATAAATTGATGAATTGATGGATTAATGGTTGATGAGGTAGTTGATTAACTCTACACCTACACATTACGCACAACGTACTGATTTACGCAATTAGGATGGATTGATGGATTGGTAGATGAGGTGGTTCATGAGGTGGTTGATAGGGTGGTTCATAAGGTGGTTGATTGGTTGATTCATAAGGTGGTTCATAAGGTGGTTGATGAGGTGGTTGACGAGGTGGTTAATGAGGTGGTTCATGAGGTGGTTGATTGGTTGATTCATGAGGTGGTTGATGAGGTGGTTGATGAGGTGGTTAATTGGTGGTTTAGTTGATGGGGTGGTTGATGAGGTGGTTCATAAGGTGGTTGATGGGGTGGTTGATTGGTGGATTGGTTGATTGACGAGGTGGTTATGAGGTGGTTAATGAGGTGGTTGATGGGGTGGTTGACGAGGTGGTTCATGAGGTGGTTCATAAGGTGTTGATTGGTGGATTGGTTGATTGACGAGGTGGTTGATGAGGTGGTTGATGAGGTGGTTAATAAGGTGGTTAATTGGTGGATTGGTTGATTGACGAGGTGGTTCATAAGGTGGTTCATGAGGTGTTGATTGGTGGATTGGTTAATTGACGAGGTGGTTCATGAGGTGGTTTATGAGGTGGTTGATGAGGTGGTTAATAAGGTGGTTAATTGGTGGATTGGTTGATTGACGAGGTGGTTCATAAGGTGGTTCATGAGGTGTTGATTGGTGGATTGGTTAATTGACGAGGTGGTTCATGAGGTGGTTTATGAGGTGGTTGACGAGGTGGTTGATGAGGTGGTTGATTGGTGGATTGGTTGATTGACGAGGTGGTTCATGAGGTGGTTCATGAGGTGTTGATTGGTGGATTGGTTGATTGACGAGGTGGTTTATGAGGTGGTTCATGAGGTGGTTGACGAGGTGGTTGATGAGGTGGTTGATTAGTGGATTAGTTGATTGACGAGGTGGTTGATGAGGTGGTTGATGAGGTGGTTGATTGGTTGATTAAAGAGGTGGTTGATGAGGTGGTTCATGAGGTGGTTGATGGGGTGGTGGATTGGTGGATTGGTTGATTGACGAGGTGGTTCATGAGGTGGTTGATGAGGTGGTTGATGGGGTGGTTGACGAGGTGGTTCATGAGGTGGTTCATGAGGTGTTGATTGGTGGATTGGTTGATTGACGAGGTGGTTTATGAGGTGGTTGATGGGGTGGTTTACGAGATGTTGATTGGTGGATTGGTTGATTGACGAGGTGGTTTATGAGGTGGTTCATGAGGTGATGATTAGTGGATTGGTTGATTGACGAGGTGGTTGATGAGGTGGTTGATGAGGTGGTTGATGGGGTGGTTGATGAGGTGGTTGATAAGGTGTTGATTGGTGGATTGGTTGATTAACGAGGTGGTTCATGAGGTGGTTGATGGGGTGGTTCACGAGATGTTGATTGGTGGATTGGTTGATTGACGAGGTGGTTTATGATGTGGTTCATGAGGTGGTTGATTGGTTAGTTCATGAGGTGGTTGATTGATGAGGTGGTTGATGGGGTGGTTGATGAGGTGGTTGATGAGGTGTTGATTGGTTGATGAGGTGGTTGATGAGGTGGTTGATGGGGTGGTTAATTGGTGGATTGGTTGATTGACGAGGTGGTTAATGAGGTGGTTAATGAGGTGGTTGATGAGGTGGTTGATGAGGTGGTTCATAAGGTGGTTGATGGGGTGGTTTATAAGATGTTGATTGGTGGATTGGTTGATTAACGAGGTGGTTCATGAGGTGGTTGATGCCTTGATGGGGTGGTTCACGAGATGTTGATTGGTGGATTAGTTGATTGACGAGGTGGTTTATAAGGTGGTTAACGAGGTGGTTGATAAGGTGGTTAATAAGGTGGTTAATGAGGTGTTAATTAATAGGTTAATTTATGAGATAATTTATAAGATTTAAAAATCTCGGTACGAGATGGCGACCTTCTAGTGTCGTATACTAAGATACTAACAGTTTTTTTTGATATTTCGCCTAGTTGCTTAGGTGGCGATGACGAGGTTAGCACGATAACTATAAGGTTATAAACCAGCGTCGGTACGAGCTTAGGGCTATATCTTAGAGCCTATATAGTCTTAAAGAGAAGAAGTGGTGTGGTTATAGAGTACGAAAGCCCTAGGCAATAGTCGAAAATGTCCACCTTATAAAATCGGAAAAACCTTTAGAAAAACCTTAGAGCTTTGCGACGGGAGTAAAAGAAGTCGTTTGACGAGGTTTTCGAGTTTGAAACTTTTTTTAGCGCTAAACCCGATTCGGATTAGTCGTCGCGATATCACTAAGCATTAGGGTCATATCCCATGTTCATGCTTCTCCTCTGTTGCGGTAGAACCACCCCATTGACTAAGGAAGCAAAAAGCGAGGTTGCGCGGTCAGGTAGTCGCGCAACCGCGGAGGCTAACCGGATTTGGGGGGGTGTACATGTAGAGAAGTAGGGAGTGTATATGTAGAGAAAGGGGGTGTACACGTAATAGTTCCCATAGTATATGAGGTTTTCAGCCCTGTAATAAAGGAAGGATTTTGGTCATATAACAATTTATTATATACTTCATCCCGAAACTCCGATTGATACTTGCTGTTTTCGTTCGGAACAGGGAATAGCCATTTTGGAGAGAGCAGATAGGAAGCAGGGGGGTGGAAGCACCAGGGGAGCTGCACGAGTACGGCGGGGGAGCGTGCAGGGAGCTGTTCTGGATCGCTGTACTAGCAGGGGCGCCGCATAGAAGGATTCACGGGCCTGCTGTACGCACTGGCCAAATGTACCAAACCAGATAACTCAACAACCACACATCATGACAAGAATGTCACATATGAAATATGCTGCAAATTAGCACCCGAAAAGCTTTACAAAACTGATTCTCAAACCCACTTTCTAAAAGCGATGTTCGGGACCATCCAGTCAGCCCTATAGGGCTGTACAGCTGCCCAGTGCGTACAGCAGGCCTGTGAATCCTATTGGCTGTCTCTCACCCGGCCCAAGCTACCAACGATGTACCTATTTGAACACATTAGCCGAGCCAGCTGCCTAGCTCAGCTTCTAGTCTCGGCTTCTAGACTCAGTACTGGATGTATATGATGTGATGTTCGCGGCTTCGCTTGCTAAAACGTATCTTGGCTTGTTGAACTACAAACCATCTCATGATTGGTGACCCCATCACGCCCATCTCCCGAGAGAAGCTTCCCTCGTCATCCAAGATGTCTTGTACCTGCCCATCGGAGTTGTGATGTACGATGCATGATGATAGGGTCCGAAACAGCGCGAGATCGACAATTCATGGGAGTAAGCAACCGACAGATTGCCCATGAGTATAAAGCTCATCTCCAGCATCGATATCTATATCGCAGAAGCAATGACTCAAAAAGGTTGATTGATGCGAAGCATGGTCTCGAGATTGGCGACTGTCGCTTGCGGCAATACGGCCTTGTTTCAATGCTGTAGATCCTTCCGATGTTTCAATTTGGGCAAATGTTGCCAATTCCGTTACATGTATAAAGGGCGAGATGAAGCTTCTCTAGTTTGTTTGATACCATCTCTTAGAGGTATAACTAAATCTGTTTGCTGTTAATATTCCCTTCAATTGCTATTTTCAAGACCGAAAGACTACCTGAGAACGATATCCATTTCACTGCATAGGGACAGTGAGCTGTGCTTCCACTCTGAAATGCCTTCTTTCAACGGGATATTTCTGCTTTTGCTTCTCGCCGCCACTCCACCAACCTCCGCTCAAGTTGATACGTCGATTGTGTGGAGTGGGAAATACCAGATTGAAAATTGTAATGCTGGACAAGCGAATTCTATGGCCTCGAAGCTCCAAGCGATACTGCCCGATATTTGGAGTAATTTGCAGGACACCATCAAAGACGCGGCGAAAGGTATTTCATCCTCACACGGCTACTCGGCCTTCTTCAAGACCAGCGACAACATTCAGCTCGTCCAGGCAGTATACCAAAACATGGCTGCCGGCAAACCTGTGTCACTCGCCGCAGATTCAACTTCACAAGGCCGCAACATCAACCCGCTAAATCTCGCCAGGCCTAGCATACTTTGCATCCAGCCGGATGACCCAGCCACGGCCGAACTTTACTTGACTTGTACGACAGCCCCATTAGCTGGACACATAGCTGCAGGTGTCGCGGGACAATTCATAATGCTCTGTCCACACTTCTGGTCGATGCCAGATGAGCCCGACATAAGTGATTGTCCACGGGTAAGGAGAAATACCCTGACGCCGAACGACCTTTCTCTGGTCTCGAACCGGCAAGCCCTACTCGTTCATGAGTTTGCACATCTGTACGGAGTCAGGGGTGGAGGTGGGTCTCATGGACTCAATTGGCGGGAAGGAGAATATGAACCCTACCTGCTCCAAGAGGTTGTGGACCTCAACGCAAAGAACTCCCTTGACAATGCCCAGAACTTTGCATTTTATTACGCGGGTAAGACTTTCTTTCCATTTACGACTATGAAGTAACGGCCGAGATCTATACTAATACTCACTCCCATGCTAGCCAACGCAGCGGGCTGCACTCGCTGGCCGAAAATGGCTCAACCACACGACGAAAATCGACATCTACTCGAATATACCGGCCCAAAGAACAACTCCGCTGCAGCCTCCTCGCTTCCTATCGCGCCGAATCCCGCTGCAACCTGGGTTGCTGACTTCATTGAGCCCACAAACGTTGTTATGCCGCCGGCTCTCGATACCCTTGGGGATAATTGCGAAGGTGCTGTTAAAGCACCCAACAATACTGTCTGTTGTGACGTGAGTTCGGGGTTATGGATTCCGGCGCCGGTGGTGAGAGATGGGGCTACCGCAAGTACGGCGAATCCGGCGTGCCCGATAAGTACCGGGATTGGGTCTGGGGGCGTAGGGGCTGGGAGCGGAGTCATTAAATGATCGCTCTTGGATGTATATGAACAAGACATAAAAGTCTCCTCTATTGGCACTACGGTTGCGTAACGCGATATCTTCGAGGGTATCTATTGATTTTTATGGTCCCTCTCAGTGTATGGTGAAATACCTGAAAAAACCGAAATAAGATGGCGTGGAGAATCTGACATATCTTTAAATCATAGAGATGCGTATTTCATGTATTGATTGAAAAATCAATGCATGGCTTAATCTTTTCGCGATCTAGGAACGTTGTTCGCGAGGCGCTCATAGGCCTCATAGACGACATGCATGAATGGGGATGTAGACCTCAAAAGGATGTCTCGGGCAGCGTGAACGCATTCTTACCAATACCTTGCTCCTAATACCGATACAATGCTGAGAGGTCCATGCTTCTGGCTTGACTGACGGACCAGAAGATTTAATAACAAGATCATTCTTCCGGCTCTTACACCAAGTACTACAGGATGGCGGACCCGCTCAGCGCTATGGCAGGCATTATTGCAGTCATTCATATCAGTGGAACCGTCCTGTCCGCCTGCTACTAATACATTTCTTCGGTCAATGATGCCTCTAGGGACATAGAATGGGTCATAAGCGAAGTTGGAAGTCTGAAGAGTATACTTGACGACCTCAAAGGACTAGTGTGTATAAATGGAGACCATAGTGCTCTATCAAAGTCATTGAGAGCACAGTGCCAAGATGGCACGATGGTTTCGGTGCCGGGTGACTGATGAGCGGGAGTCAAAATCCCCATTCGTATCCTCGGCTTTTAATCTAGAGTATGAGTGGGATAGAGCAAAGGGCATCTTCATTGCTTTGAAAATAATTGATTGTTGACTCTAACGCAGATTTGAGCCCAATGAAACCCATGAGACGATTTCAGGAAGAGCAAAAATAATTGTAAAGAAGAGTTTAGATCCCTTACGCTATATTGGAAATCCTTAAGTCGCAGGCTAGAATGGCGAAGGGGCATTAATCTACTTCACGAACCCAGACCAGCAAATGTGTTACAGCTCCCGTAAGACTTACGACTGATTATGGCCAGTGGCAGCCTCGGAGACAATCCGCGCAGCAGATATAAGGGAGGCACAGTAAGAGTGTGAACACGTCATGACCTGAAGCTACCCAAATTACCCGATAGGTTTGCCTGGCGTCATACAACTTTTTGATTGAGATGGTGTGATGGCAAACTTAGAAAAGGGTAAGGAGAGACCAAAGAGTGTCTGGTAGAGGAGAAAAACACCGACCTCGATCGGGGCATATGTCCGATGACAATGCTGTCCGTCAAGGCTAGATGGTCTAGCCTCTTAATCATCTTGTATGACACCAAGACGTTTGAGATCTAGCAAGGGTAGGTGCAGGTCATGTCCTGCTTGGGCAACAAGCCGTATAGAAAACCAGGTCAGGCAACCCTCGGATAGGCAAGCCAAATCCTGGCGCTAAGACACATTGAAACGTGGTAACGGAATCCTACCTATGCAGAGTTCAGAAATTCATGCAGGTAGGGAGTTGATATTGCATAGCCGTAGCAAAATTGGAATACTGTAGACCGAGGCTGCGTAAGTGCTGCAGACACCTTCATACAAATCTTGCCGCATTATACCATCGAGGACCTGACCATCGTAACCTAGAAGCTACACCCCAGAGCCTTATCGAACTGTTGTTTTAATACCCCATGTTGCGAAGTCCTTGAACAAGACTTTTTACATACCTCTCGATTCAATGTCATCGCCAGGGAAACTACTACAAATTGCGGCTACTATACAATCTCGCGTCTCAAACATCGAGGAGCATATGAAGACTAATGCCCTACCTCAGGCATCATTCGATATAAGCTCACCTTTGGAAGTCCAACTCCCACCCGCCCTATCGGCCGAGAGAGATCAAGCTCTCGAAGCTCTGACGGACCTTCACGCCTTACTCTCGGCCCATTGCCGTATTTTATGAGGCTGATGAGTCCTGCGGTATCTCATTTCCTCTCGATCTGATACAGTGGCATCTACCATCTGACCGTGTCTGAAGGTCAACATATTCAACAGCTTACACGCCATCTATCGCTTCAATATTGCTCAGGAACTGGGATTGAAAGAGGAGATCAATTACGAAGAGCTCGCCTCCCGGTGTGAGCTGAGAGTAGAGGACTTGCGCCGATTTCTACGATTGGCTATGGCAAATCATGTCTTCCAAGAGCCGCGCAGCAATGTGGTAGCTCACAGCGCGATGTCTCGTATCCTCGTCGACTTGCCAGCACTTCATGACTGGATAGGACTCGTGTGTGAGGATATGCTAACAGCCAGCGTCTACTGCATTGATGCAATGCGCAAGTGGCCTGGGTCATGTGCACCCGCTCATACCGGCTTTGCGCTGTCAAGGGGCACCGAAACCGATTTCTTCGATGAGCTCGGAAGAGATCCGTTAAGGGCTTCGAGATTTGCTGCTGGAATGAAATTTAACAATTCGGCATCAGCTCTCGATCCAGCCTTCGTAGTCAACAATGTGCCCGGGATTAAAGACTCGCCTCCTGTGATACTAGTCGATATAGGTGGTTCCCATGGGAGCACCGCGATAGAGCTCCTTAAAAGATTCCCACACATTCGGGAATGCGTGGTCCAAGACCTACCCGAGGTCATCGCTGGGGCAGGTGTTCCTAGCGAGGTAGATGGACGACTGAAATTTCAAGAGTACGACTTCTTTAGGGAGCAGAGCACTAAAGGAGCTGATGTTTACTTCCTTCGCATGGTATTACATGACTGGCCAGACGATAAAGCCATCGCTATTTTAGAGAGTCAGGTTCCTGCAATGGCACCTCAATCAAGGCTGATACTGAATGAGATTTGCCTCCCTGATCCAGGAGTCCTCACATGCTACCAGGAGCAATTCTTGAGGTGAGAGCCGGATCGATAGTTGCTATGTACTTCGCTGATTTTAGAACGTGAGTGACAGAGGCTTCGACCTCTCTATGAAACATGTCTTCAATGGCAAGGAGCGAGATGCTCAAGAGTGGAGTGCATTAATCGCACAAATTGACTCCCGGCTGCGTATTCAAGATATCATCAGCCCGTGAGGCTCTTTGTTATCGATTCTGGAGGTGATGATGGGGTAGCGCTAGTCAACTTCCATTACGTAGCTCATGAAAAGTTGGTGGGTCGACAATGCTGAGGGTGTGGATCTGATGCAGTAGTGCGGCACATGAATGAGCGATTTGATACGGATATGTATCAGCCCCGGCTTATTGCGTCATCGAGGCCGCTTTAACAACATCGGTAGTGCCAGTGCAGGGCAGGTGCACACAAAGAGGCCCGAGAGCTGAAACAAAATGTTACTTCCATCTGGGGCCCAGTGGAGTACACATAAATCATGATGCGTCATTCCAACAGCCGGGCGCTACAACCTCTGAGCGGAAATTGTAGGCAGCACATTTGATCTGACGCTTGTTTTGCCTCGGAGTGTAGCCTTGTGGATGTAAGAGTCTCTCATCTCTTGCCTGCCTATGGAGTGGAGAGGCATCCCTGCATACCTATGCAATCATGCGCTGCCTGAGCTTCACTCCAGAGGTGACCTTGTCTCGCTTGTGCTCTCCGCGATTCCCCCCCTCCCATTTTGCTGAATCACGCCCTCACCATGGCGTTCGTTCCAAATGCAGTTTTGTTGGGAGTTGTTCTAAGTGCTCTCTATTACCTCCGAGTCTGGCTTGATTGCAACGCGTTCGCTCCACAACATGGTTGCCAACTTCCCCCAAGGCGGCCAACCAGTGATCCGATATTAGGGATCTTTTACAAACTCCCGGATTCTCGGTCCGCCAAAGTATTCAAGAGCCTTTCTTTGGGTTTGGAATTGTATAGAAAATATGGAGCGACGTATCGCGAGTCTACCTTGTTTGCAACGACAATAAAGACCTCGAGCGCCGAAAATATCCAGACCATCTTTGGGTCGAAAGCAAATGACTATGGCATTCAACCATTCAGACTAGCAGGAATGCGACCATTTTGTGGCGGAGGTCTACTCACTACGGATGGTCCCATCTGGGAGCGGTCAAGAACAATGATCAAACCTACTTTCCACAAAAGCAATATATCCGATTTGGGCACTTTTGAGCGCTCAGTTGGTCGTCTGATCTCTCATATCCCAGTAGATGGATCAACGATAGACCTCCAACCACTCATCGTCGCCATGGGACGTGCTACTTCTTATACTGGCATGCATAACTGAATTCGTTGCGCCTCCAGTTCGCGGACACGTCAACTCAGTTTCTCCTAGGCCATCCTCTTGGTATGCTAGGCAGTGACGTCCTTGCAGATTCTCCTATAGATGGCAAATCGTTCTTGAGAGCATGGCAAATGTCTCTGCGTAGCTGCAGTATTCGTAATTACCTAGGTATTTTCAGGTTTATGCTTTCGAAATCGGAGAGTGTGGACCACTGGTAAGAAGTACATCAACTCATTGGATTTCACGTGGATAAAGCCCTTCAAGATTTGAGTCGGAAGACTAAAGACTCCCATCGTAGTTTACTGGACAACCTAGCACAACAAACAACAGATAGGAATGAGATACGTAATCAAATTATCCAGGGCATGATGGCTTCGCAAGACACAACCTCTGTTCTTATCAGCAATACCGTTTTCTTACTCTCCCGTGATACGAGTACTTGGGAACGATTGCGAGCTGAAGCGATTGCTATTGGGTCAACTCCTCTAACGGCCGAAGGTATAAGAAAATCCAAATTACTCCATTATGTGCTCTATGAGTGTAAGTACCAACCATCTCAAACTTAGGTAAACTTCATATATACTAACGTGCTTTAGCACTCCGTCTCTATCCTATTTTCCCAAATCTTGCTCGGGTTGCTCTTACAGATTCAGTACTTCCAGCAGGGGGTGGCATAGGCAGAAATGAGCCGGTCCTTGTTTCTGCTGGCACGAAGGTCTTAGCTGACTTCTATGCTTTACACCGGGATGGAGAGGTGTATGGAAGGAACGTCGAGGATTTCGACCCCGACAGATGGGACAATATCCAGCCAGGACCTTGGCAGTTTATGGCCTTTGGTGGGGGCCAGCGAGGCTGCCTCGGTCAGCAAAAGGCGCTCCTAGAAGCCTCATACATACTGCTTCGGCTTGCACAAACCTTCAAGAAAATTGAGAGTAAGGATGACCGGGACTGGGCTGGAGATCAGAAGCTAACTGCCAAAAACGCCCATGGCTGTATGGTCGCATTCGTCCAGGCATAGTCTATGCACGAGTTACTTCTTAAGACCAGTATTGGAGGGCGGGAACATCGTACCTTTCTCAAGAGTAAAAGCCTGGCTCACATACAGACAGCTCGCCAGGTCTACTCTAAGAGAGGATATTTTTCAGCGTGTAGAAGTGCCAGTAGCCACTTCTGAGATCCGTATATTAGGTCATCAAAGAAAGGACGTGGAAATAACACCCACTGTAGACTAGTTGTTTCAGTAAGCCCAAGTTGCCCGTTCTGTTTGCCTTACACCCGCCGATCCGAGGCTCTTATGTCATCACATACAGACTCTCGAAGAACCTTATGGCCCCATCATCCCTTGTTGAGTCACGGAGAACCAATCTTCGCTGATCTGTATTGTAGTCGACTTCTACTCGGCTCGAGACTCCAAACTGAATCAACTCTGCTCGAGCACTTGAAGTCAATCTGCGCCGTTTCATACAGATATCTTCGGTACTCATATTGGCAAATACTCTATCTCTGTCAACAAAGTCGCCAGCTCCTGATTGTTCTTGCCGAAAGATCTGGCGTTGACTAGAAGAGCGAGCACCATTCAACATCCAGACGGTAGGTATCAAGGTCACAGATCAGGTGTCAATTGTCAGCCAGGAGAGCTGACATTAGTAACAAGAAACGTGGCACTGTGACATCATGTTTGAGACCTACTGGCTTTATGGCTTGCTGCCACTGCTTTTCGGCTCGACTGTTTGCCTTTGGGCAAGCGCGTGGACTTCGCCCCTATGGCAAATACCAGGACCAATGTTGGGGCGCCTTACCAGCCTCTACCGTGTGTACCTGCTGTGGTCAGGCAGATGCACTGATCAATTCGAGCGAATGCACGGAAAATATGGACCCGTCGTCAGAACAGGCCCCAAACATGTCGTTGTATCGGATCCGGATGCCATCTTCACGATCTACGATTCCTATGGGCATTTTCCGAAGGTAACATCGTGCTTCGTGAATTAGGGGCTGTTACTGACTCCTGTAGAGCGACTTTCATCGAGTTTTTGCCCTCACCTATAGTGGGAAGACACGAGACACAGTCTTCTCCACGCGTGATACAGAGTATCATAAGATCATGCAATCCCACGTCGCTGGAAGATGTTCGCCGAGCAATCTTGAAGCATGCAGCTCTGCAATAGAAGCCAGCACTCGAATCTATTTACAGCGCATGTCAGACCTCGCAGGGCAGAAGATCGATCTCGCTGAATGGACTAAATATTGGGCTTTTGATACAAATTCCACAATTAATTTCGGTCGGGACTTTGGTTTCATGAAGAAAGGAGGAGACATCAAAGGGATAATAACAGGTAATGACACTGGTTTCCACGTTGGCGCCCTGATTGGGCAGGTGCCGTGGGTGAATAGATTCATTCTCGAGAACAAGGCTCTGATGAGACTTTTGGCATACCCTGCGGGGACCACCGATCCAACTGCTGACTTCGTAGAGGTAATGCAGGACGGATCCTCTATCACGTTGGCTTGCTAATCAGCGCAGTTGATTAAAGAGAAAGTCGAGGAGGTCGAAGAAGACGGCGAGCCGGAATATTGCTTTCTGACTTGGCTCCGCGCTGAACAAAAGAATCCGAAGAAAAGTGACCTAGACGATGCTTCTTTGGTTATACATCTTGCAAATTATTTGTGCGTTATGCTCAGCCTAGCCATTTCCAGCTAATTCTATGCAGTGTAGCCGGCAGCGTGACAGTGTCAACCACGATTGGCGCCGTGCTCTATTACGCCATCAAACACCCTGGGGTTTATGAGAGGCTAGTGAGCGAATTAAGAAAGGCGCAAAAACCATCTCATCATCTGGAAAGCGTACCGTACGCCGATCTTCAGCGCATGTCCTACCTGTGAGTTGATGTTTTACTCCCACAGTAGAGAAAGGCTCTCACCTACCCTCAGTCAAGCTGTGATCAAAGAAGCGATGAGACTCGCTCCTACCAACAACCTGCCTTTGGAGCGTATAGTCCCTCTAGAGGGTCTCACAATCAATGGGTACAGGCTTCCAGCCGGTACCAATGTAAGTACTTCAGCGTATGTCGTCCACAGAGACCAAAGGATATACGGCGCCGACGCAGAAGAATTCCGTCCGGAGCGCTGGCTCCACTCAGACCCATCGGCTTTACGGTTGATGCAGAAGCATTTCTTTGCGGTGAGTACTCCACTGTCTATGTCATTTAGTATCATTGTGATATCTCCCTGATGAGTTGTGAGATGAGAGTGACACCACTTATCTTTAGTTCGGCCGAGGAGAGCGTGGCCGCAGCGGCCGTACATTAGCAATGATGATGACCGGTAAGTTTATCGTTTAGGTTCTTCGGGCATTCGACGTCGAATGGGCGAGTGAGGCAGAATCTTGGGACCTAAGGACTTGGAGCAGCGTGGCCTCACTGTTAGATTCACACCCTTAGGCTAGCATGTTTGAGTCACAGAGCCCCAACAGCTTCTGTGTTGGAAATACGTGGACATCATGAGGTCTCATCTGTGTGGAACTGATTGATTGAGTTGGCTCGCTAGCAGAGTTCATCCCCCAAGCGAACCAACCCCCCAAGCAAACAGCCCATAGGTCTATATCGAGGTTTGGAACATCATTTTCGAAAAGTCATCCTACAAAGGAATTTTAATACATAAAACTTATGTAAACTTGGATTCTGAAAAGAGTTTATATGTAGCACTTTTCAGTATTTCGCGTGGTTGTAATGATACGGGAGGGATGTTCCCTTGGAGTATTTGTTCGGTTGGGGGGTGAACCCTTCTGTCGCTAAATAGATCGGAACGTGTAGCTACGCATTGCTCCAACTTTTCAACGATCCGATTTGATTAAAAACTTCCAACTAGGAAACTGTTCAGAATCTCCGGTAGAGCAAATTTGTGCGCCAAAAAAAATTCTGCTAGTCCCGTCGTTGATCACTCATCCCTTGTGGAGCTTCTCTCACGTTCCGATCTATTTCAGCGATAGCGAGGTTGGTAACATAGGAGAGAAGTGTTGAGGAATGCTAAGACAATTCCAAGATCTAGCAACGAGGATGTTGCATTTCCATTGTTCATGCGTACAGTCCGCGAGGCTCTTGCTACAACAGTTTGGAGACTGTTACTCCCGTCTCGGGTATCGAGTACTTGAAAACGAAATCACGGCTCGTTGGCTTATCAGCAGGGACCTACGATGCTTGGCAGGTCACATTATGGCCATTGATGCAGGACTGGTGGGAGGGAGTATGGCAAAGCAGTAAGGCAACGGCAACGCTAAGAACGTAGAATTGTTTGGTAAGTTATTAACCGTGGGCTCTCTTGATAATGGTTCTCATATAGCTATACATTGTCATCTCTGACTTGCACTCATGTTGAGGGCATTTCCTTTCGGCCGACAAATTGAGAGCATCTTGGACTACTCGATCATTAAGCGTACTTCGATGATTGCAATAGAACTCAATCCAGTGAGAGTTTCAAGTTTTTGCTATAGATTTAGGTTTGACTAAAATATCTATAATTTTTACCATTGATCGAAAAATTTCCCGCAACGTTCAACATCGAATTCGCAAATTACCGCCAACTACATTACCATCCAGGATTTTAGGTCGTCACAAGCCTACCCACTATACTCCAGGTATCAAACCCACTCGAGATGGCGACCGCTGAATCCAAAGAGTCATCTGCTCCAAACCCGTGGAAACCTCCCAACAATGACACCGACAACCCCCAGAGTCCTCAATCACTACACTTACAACCGGCAAATGGCCTTCGTCATGGAAGACGAAACCCTTCGGAAGCAATTCTTCGCGATGAAACCGAAGCTTAAAGAATACCTTGGGTCGCTCCAACCTCCATACTTGACTAAGGGTCTTCCAGGCATGTACACGATGGGAAGAGATTTTGAGGTCCAACCGTCAGATTATAATCCACTCGTAATCGTTCTCATCGTTGCGACGGACGATATCCCTCGTCTTTACAAAGAGATATATGAGACTATTCTCGGTCTGATTCGGCAGTATTTCGAGATCCCCGTGCCTCCCTTCAGACTCTACGCCCGGAATACGGGACCTCTCTCACTCCTGGGAGCATGATCTTCACTTAGCCCGTCCGGTAGACTTGTGTCTTAGTCAAGATCCGAGGATCGGAGCAAAGTACGCCTGTGTGAGCTATCCTAGGTCGGTATCTAAGACTTTCAATGACCATTCCATACAATCAAACGTCCATGAGCCGTGATTGTTGTTCACGGAAGAACTCCAACATGGGAGTCTGCTCTCATACCGCAGTCAGGAATGGCTCAAGACTGCGCGCCTACTACTCATAGTACTCCTCAAACCACGAGTGTACAGTGAGGAGCTGCGTCTGAATTCATCATCTGGCGGCGAAGGTCGAACGCGTAGCTTGTGCGCAGTGAACGGAGTGCTGTTCAATGGTTTCAGGTCGGCTATTTGACTGAAAACTCTTTGGGACAGCATAGACTGCTTGAAAGCCCCGAAAGAGATTGCCTTTAAGAATACAGAGATGGCGACAGCCACGAATTTTAATGAAATATGATCTCAGACCGTCACTTCATGGAACTCGGAATACTTCCGACCCATCAGAAGTTCCATTGGAGCATATTTCATCCTTGACGAAATTACTGACAGCCTTAAAGCTGCAGAATAGCTACCACCGGCCGGGAATTCAACTGTTTGCGAGCACCAATCGGAGATGAACGACTCAACAATTCGCGAGAATCTCCATTGGAAAGCAACGCGATCTAAATATCCTTGAACCCGCACGTCCAACGCCAGCTGACTAGTACTGTTGACCACATCATCTTCCCAAGCTCAGAGAAGCTCCACGCGTTAGCTGAGCAGCATCGAACTCTCCTACTCTAGGCTGAGAATGAAATTTAGGCAATTCCTCACTTCTTCCGAGTCGATTCCAGTAGCCATCACATGAAGACTCAGCTCTTCTCTGGCGGCCTTCAGCGCCAGTTCCCGTATGCTTGAAAATGAAAGTATCTTTTCCTGCAGACCTCCTTCTCTCTTGAGGAACATCGCCCCTTCTCGGTAGGCGGATGCCAGCTCCTCCCTGTCCATCATCTTTTCCTTCCAGAGCTTCGTTTGGAGATCCAAGATATTGTTAAGCTGCCTATCCCTCTGCGCCCATTCTAATTTGTTCTTGTTTCGTTGGATGGCTTCATAGAGCTTTTTCATTCTCGTTCGGTTCGCTTGGCTTGCCTGTCCCATCTCTGTGCTCTCACACGCCGGGCATTCGCATTCAAATTCGTACTCCCGTTGCAATTCGGTTTGGCGTTGATTTCTTGTTTTATAACAACTGTTCGGGAGATAATTAATGCAGACCTCTTCGCCTCTATAGATGTCATGAATCGAATAGGTCGTGAATAGGCCCAATCCTTTGTTCCAGGTACATTGAGCGTTTGGCACGCAAGAATGATTGAGAAATGATGCCTGAGAGAAAACGGCACATTCAGTGTCGGACATCTCGAATTTATTGTAGTCGAATCGTCCCTCAGGAGTCGGTTGTTGCCCTCTAGGGTGGAAGAGCGATTGAAATTCTTGCTGCTGAGTCCCTGACAGCCGTCCGACTAGCCTCTGAATTTCTGCGATATTGGCTTGTGATAGTGGCTCATGACAATCGGCGAGCCATAGCAAGGGCTTTTCGCCAAGGAGGCGAGTACCTCTTGGGATGTCGCACGCAGCACGGTAGCCTCTACCTCGATCATCATCGATAGTAGTGAGGGAGAGTAGCGTTCCATTTGCGCAAATTTCAGGCACACGTTGTTGATCGCGGAGTCGCTCCTTTGCACGGTTCAATTCCTCCGATTGGCGTACTGAATATGGCATGGTGATGCTTGGGATTGTAAGTCTGATGTGCCTAAAGTCCTGGATTTGGTGAGCTTTTTAACAAATTCCCTCAGACAGTCGCTAGGTACTGTATAACCCGAAAGGAGACAAGGCTGAGACAATCGCAGATTTCGACAAACGAAACCTATACCATGATGCGAAATCATCCTTCTGGAGCGCGGACAAGTCTCAGACATCCACAAAGCCCACTCAAAGACAGGACACCACAGATTTAATCGGTCGGGCAAAGCTCACAATCCGATCAACTTAGGCGAAACATAATGGTATTATTTGCTTTGAATTCTTAGACCACGATCAAGCTCACTAAAGACCACGATAGTTTTCGAACGATCATGTAGCAGAGGCTCCACCGTTGGACCACAAGGAGAGGATCCCACGATGCTATTCGATGTCTCAACTGCCAGAACTTCGTACTGAAATTCTAGCCTTTCCACCCGCCATTCTGGTTTCGGTGAATGATACACCCTTTGAGAATATGATCGGATATTGGAAAACTAGTTGAGCAAAGAGGCCAAGGCTCTAGAAGTCATTGGAGGAGGGTTCGGACGCACCAAAGAAGACGAATTTCCGAATTACAATGAAGCACCAAGACAAGGAAAGGTCTGGATCTTTACCATCAGACGCTCGTTGACTGACATCAAAAAAGATAGATCCTATAAAGACTATTATCAATGCTCCATGGGGACTGAGTACATGCTCTTTCACAAACACTTAGTGTTCTGCGGCAAATTCTCAGACGAATTGCCACGATGTCTTTTGAAAGTCGCTAATCCTATTGTTTGGATCATCGGAGCAAGCAAGCATTCGTCGCGGGAACAATGAAGTAAGAGCTTGGTGGGTGCTCTTCTTCGATCTTGGCCTTTGCAGGTATGCAACTTATTCTTGAATGTACAGAGCATGAGGCGGTCCATCACGGCAGCGGCTGGGTTTGGAGAAATTGGAATCAAAAGAGACGTCATATATAGACAGATTGGTAAAACCCAGCCGTTATCGCGGTGAATATGGGGAGCACGGTCTTGTGAGAGAAATCCGGTATATAATTCAAAATCGTCACCATTAAACTCATCAGGGGCTCTAATCATGGGGTCGCATCAAGACAAAGGCCTCAATCATTCCGCATATTGAAATTGTGGGGTTGACTAGTGAGCACGCTTGGAAGGATTTTAGTGTCGACCTTCAAAAGAGCCAGATACTATGGACTTAGAATCCTTGTGGGGCGGGGACACCGTCCGTCCTGTCCGTTGAATATGCTGGCTGAACATCTCGTCTATCTGTCGTTTCAGAGGCCAGTAAGGGCCTTCTTGATTTATCGACGCGTGTATCATCCTGATCGGTCTCACATTCTCCTGCAATCCGATAATGAGACTAGACATGGTAGCCATAGGATCCTCAGCGGCGGCGGATTCGTCTCCACTGGTGACAGGATACAGGTTGGAAGCAGCCACTTCGTCTTCACGGGGGATTGACGACGTGTTGGGGCTGAAAAATGCGATATGTCCTGGAGGGCTCGGCTCTTCTTCTCGAAAGCTGCGTCCGTCATATATCTTTTCGATTTCGTTCTGCAGCTCACACATAGCGTAGCGTACTTCCTTCTCTAAATGGGTTGCTTGCAGCGCGCTCAGCGACCCTGCCTCAATCCTCACATCTGTGCCCCAGAAAATGAGCGAGGACGTTGCGTTCTCCAGCCATATTGTCCGTTGGTCAAGGTGTGAGCCAGGTTCGAGCGAATTCAATTCTTCAGCCTCGTCCAAAGCTTCTTCAAAAGCCAGAAGTACTTCATCGTAGAGGGCTTCCAGATCACTGCGCTACCTTTCACTAGCCATTGTGCGGTGTCGGCGATGACAAAGAGGTAGGCATCTAATCGCTCAAAGTCCGTTCAGAACGCTGCAGGTGCGGGGCTACATACTACGCTTTGCCTGTTTTGGGATCAGGTTGAGCTGCATGAGTCGGGAATCTACAGCCAGCTCCCAAGTAGTCCTCAAGCGCATGGTATACTCAGACCCGATTTTCGAGCAAGGCTTCTGCATCACCCTAAATCTAACCCTGTGAGTGCGACTCGTGATAAAGAATGGCCGAGCTTGCCATTGTTGGTTTGGTGCTTGGGTCTCTCAATTCGATCGTCAGCGTAAGAAATGCGATCGAACGAATACTATATGACGTCGACGCGTATAGAACTCAGGCAGACTTTCTTATACCGTTCTTCGGTAAATTAGACTCGTTATTGATCCAACTTGAATTTGGCAAAGATTCTGGAACATCCGCTCTGGAACTCCCTCTGACCTCTACCAGTCTTATTGGGGGTGTCGAAATACGAGGAGAAGTTGAGGTCTCATAGGTGTGGAATTGATTGATTAAATTAGTTACATAGAGAAGAAAAAGAAGCGTCAGGGGGGGTGCCAAGACGCTAAATCGCTCTAGGCCGTAGACTAATAAAACCAGGAATAAGGTACTTAGAAGGGTTGGGGGTGAGCCCTTCTAGTAGCATAGGGCTGAATTCCAACAGGGGGGGGAGTGAAAGCAGAAAGATCAAGAGATTGCTCTCCCATGTGCGCAAACAATTTGATGAGGTCGAAGTCGAGTTTGAGCGGAAGTATGGTCACCTATCAAACAAAGTCACTGGACAAGAAGATCATCCTACCACGAGGCACAAGGCTTACAACCTTGTGCGTTTTCAAAGACTTGATACTGCGCTTTTCACGGGCTCAATCTTCCACAAACACATGCAAAGCCTCGAAGACAATGTCAACTTGCTCTTAGATATTTCAGAGAAGCGATTCGTCCAAACCACATGCGAAGTACAATGGAAGGATCGAGTTGGTTACATCGCAAACAGAACCCACTTGTGCAACCTAGCCGACCAATCCTCAGCTACCTCAAAAGAATTAAGAGAGCTGATGAATGATTCTCAGGGTCACAGCGTCGATTTCTGTCTCGATCATGGAACATCTCCGCACCAAAGACAGACGGAGGTTCTCAAGTTTGCTAGCGAGTGTCGTATCCCATATTACCTTTGCCTTTCGGTACGACACTCATCTTCGGAATGGTCTTTGCAGGGATACGTTGCCAAGCGACCAAGCGGACATCATGTTCCAACGTAGCTTGGGATCCAAGTCTCCAGCACGCTTTACTGAAGCTTTGTCGCAACAATGGAACATCAGATGATGATGGTGCATACGTCAGAAGCGCAGACAGTGCGCCTGGCTTCCTGCTAAGCAGACACAAACTCCATCAACAAAAGTCGCTACAGCAAAATCTGGAGAACCTGCGAACGTTTATGACATCATTGAAGCCAAACTTCGCTGAATACCTGCACGGAGACTTTTCGAGAAAGGAGCGAACTAAACTGGCGTGCGAGCTGGCAGAATGTGCGCCGTTAGTTCTGAATAGAGTGGTTCTCCAATTTATGCAGCTGCTGTATCTATCGTCTCGAGAGCGATGACGTAGAGACGGCCTTCAGCGTTAGAGTGAACAGTCTCCTCCCGGCGAGCACATTGACCCCGAAACTGGAGAATCATTACCTCAGACGCAGTGGTGTGAAGAAGAGCTTCCAAACATGCACATCCGCCGTCTGAGGGTGCTGTTGACAGAAATGACGATAGGTAGTCCAATCCTCGATGTTGCATTCAACGAAATGACGAATGACGTTGAGATCGATTTCGAAGAGAGTATGAACAAAACTGGAAAGACTCAAGCAGCTTGCCGCAAAGAGAACTTTCACCGGGTCCGGCGTGAGGGTGGTGGGGATCTCAAGGACGCGGTTGGGTATTGCTTAAAACAAGGCACCACACCTGATGATGTCGTCCGTGAAGACATCGCTGCGTTCTATGACAACGTAGTCGACCCGTAACCTTCTCCTAATATATCCCGTTTGCTCCGTAATGATAGCTCTAGTTTGCGCGTCCACTATATCGAAGAGGTCATCAAACGTGCAATTCGGCGCCAAGAGCGAAAACAGAGGAAGGAGGCTCGAAGCCGTGGTAACTTGAAGGTTCCGAATTCCGAGTAGGGCGTGCAAAGTCTAAATCCTGCTTGAACAGAACTTGTCTTCCGCCCACGAGCACCGCAGAATTCTCAGTGTGCATGACAGATTTACGAAGGTAACGTTGGGTTGCTTCTACGGGTTGATGTGGCGATACAGTAGGCATTAGGGGCGATTACTCCAGATAACATCGTTATTTTCGGGTGCTAGGCCGCCCGTTGTTTATGATCTTCGGTGACGCTATGGAAACGAACAGCAAGTTAGCAGGATATGGAATGGTGGACAGAAAAAGTCCACGAATATACCCAGAATTTTGCCTGTCCTTGGGCATTGTGATCAATCAGCCGGAAGTGATCTGTAATGTTTCTGAGAGTATGATTAGCCCTGGCTGGGAAGATCCTGTAGAATATAGCAGCCGCTCTCCAGGCGCACACAGGCATCTCTGTCAGTGGCGAGACATACGAGTCGTTTTATATTGTCAGCTACCTCTTCAGGGTCCTGAAATCTACTCTGAACCTAACCTGAAGGGTAGTTAGAACATGAAACACTACTAGAGGGGAGAAGGGGCCAAGCACCAAATGCATATACATTACACTCCCCTTGTTGACCAAAAAAATCACCCAGGATATACGTTCGCTCAGCGTGTTGCAGTCATGGCACTATTACTACGAAAGTGAAGCCAGAGGTGCGAGTCATGAGCTCTATTATTTCTAGATTGGGATGTGCGCTACCGCCGGCCTACACACCATGAGCATCGATCTTTTTGCGATTTGTGTTCCGGGTCCCCGTCAAGGGGTACCCAAATACTGGGGTTGACACACGTTAATAGGACGGTCCTAATCCCCAAACCATACACATGGTATGCCGCATGAAGATACACTTAATTCATTTCGCGCATCTAGACTTTCTCCAGCTGATAAACCCCCACCCCGTTCTCCCGCCACCCGTTCCTATACCACCAAAACCTCGCCTCCTTCTTCTTCAGCTCCAAATCACCACCTGGTCCACCCTTAAACCCCAAGTTCCGAAATTCCTGCACAATCAGCCACAGCACATCATTGTCTCTCTGCCTATACGCCGTAAAGCCTAAATAGTGTTCGTCTGAGGTCAGGTATTGGTATCGTTTAAGCAGGGCTACGAAGGCGGCTTTTGGATCGTCTTTTTCACGGGGAGGAGTGTTGATGGAATAGATGAGTAACGAGGGCGCTAGCGGTGAGGTTGACGGGTTAGGGATGAAGGATAGATCGCTAGTGAAATCTTTGTGGGATGTTGCTCTTGACGAGCACATGAACTCCCATTGCTGAGACGTTCGTGTTTCTGATGCCGAGAATTCTCCAGCAGCATCAGCTCCCGCAGACTGTGCCTTTAGTGGGTTCTCAGCCTCCTTATTGAACTCGTCTCCGCGTTTTGGCAGAGACACATCACTAGACTGATCTACCATTCCCAGTGCGGATAAATTCTGCTCATCTATTGCCCCAGGCGACTTCTGACTGGCGGAGTCCGAAGCTGCTGATGATAATCGCCCCAGCCCAAAAGGATCCGGTGGCTCCAGCCTCGGGTCTGAGGAGTATTCATAAACATCGTATTCTTGATCCGGATCATAATCCGGGAGATTCTTCATATCCAAGTCCTCGAAACTCTGGTACTCCATCCGACCCTCCAAGCCAAATTGCCTGAAGACATCATTCCTCTCTCTCATTCTAGTAGGCATCTCCTCACTCTCCAATGTTTGTCTCAACTCGGGAGACATCCCCGCGATTCTTCCCACTCTCAGACCCCATTCTTCTGCGCATTGCTGGTCGACTTCAGCGCACTTCTGGATTAGTTCTGGGGAAGGTGATTAATTCAAGCGGCAGAGGAGATGCGAGAGCGGGCCCACTTCTTCCTCCTCTGCTGTGGAAGGTCGTTCGTCCCTTTTCGGCGACGATTTCGGAGTGTCTCCATTATCAACGCTCACTTGCTTTACAGCAAGATTGATATTACCGGTCAAAGCAAGACTGATTTTACTCGGGAAATTCTTAAATCCCTCGCCGACCTTCTTGTAGATTTGAACACCTAGAGCATCAGGACTGTGCAATGCCATAGTGTTGGATTTCAGGGCATGAAGAAATCGAGGCAAGGAAATTTGGCGAGTAAATCTCATTACCAGTCCTGATAAGGCCCTGTAAGATATGACGGGCCTACGTCGTTGGCTTGTAGATTGTATTCAGGTGCAGGCTCTGACTCGAAGCGATGGCATTCGAGTTTTCTACAATGTTGAGCCATGCATCTTGATCAATTTTGCGAGAACGAAACAGGTCACAATTTTGTCGCCGGATATGGAGCAGGTACGAATACGTGAAAGACGAGAACAAGTACTTGTGGATGACGGCGTTGAAGCTCTGCTGTTTCGATGGGGGGGCAGAGTTGCTTCAATACTCGGATGGGGGAGGTAATGGTGGAGAGCTTGGGTGGGGTAAAGAAGGGAAAGTTACGAATTCAGAGGGAATGAACGTTACGAGATGGTGGATATATGTGATTGTAGAGTCTGGGTCACAAAGAGGGGTATAGAAGATGATAAGTCTGATGTTTGGAGTAGAAAGGTTGATAAGTAGGAGCGTGCCAAGCACTTTATATCTTATCAGATGAAAGTCACGTGATGCCTCTGACAACCTGTCAGTGACAACGATGAGAGGAACGTGGAGAAAGACAAACAGATCAACGATCATATCCTCGCACTGTTCCTTTGATAGACTATGTAGTATAAGAAGACCAGAGGCATGTCCATAACGTATGAAATATACATGGAAAAATAATACAAAGGCATTGAAATCCAAAGGTATGTCCATAACATGTAGAATATATGGAAGAAGAACATCATGCCTCAAATGCAACTCCCAAAAGTGTTCCATTGATTGAAGATTAGATACCGTTATAACTCCGTATCAAGTATCGGTAATGGCTACAATGGTGGTGATGGCTTGATCCTAGCATACTCAGTTGCGTTGACCTGGATAGTAATCTGATCGAAGACAATCCCATCATCGTTGTAGACTCTACCCTGGGGTACCGGGTTCGATCCTGGGTTCAGGTAGATGAAAATTTCGACCCAGCCAATTTTTTTTCTTTCGGTTTGAAGCTACAGGTTTCTTTTATGACTAGAATACATATGCTTTCCGTCATGATGACGGGTGGCCATTACAAAGGCCGATTTTCAGGTTTTGTTTATTGCTATGGCAGATACAGATGCAGACTAGGGAATCGTGTGATCATCACGCTAAGCATCGGCATGCAAAATCAACACGCTGACTCAATCAATGGCTAGACTCCCTTCACGTGTTGCAGTCCTGGCCAGACTCGCCCCAATTGTCTCCAATCAAACAATTCTGGTTCAATCGATCGTAACAGATCATCCACCCTTCAACCCATCTCCACGCTTCCAAACCATTTCTCGCCCCAAGGTTTCAAAACCTCGGACAAGGCATATGACAGCCCATTCCAACACGCCGCCAGGCCATCTCCACTACAGTGACCAGCTCCCAGCCAGGTCGAGGTCGCAGAAAACTTTCAACCGACTTTTCCCCCGTCGAAATGCATCTGCTCATCAACGCAGTCTGTGCTCGTCTCCTAGCGAACATCAGTAGCAGACTATCCCACAACCCCATCACATCAAAAGCAACACATCCCACCCCGCCATACCAGAAATCCTCATCCCACAAACCCTACCTCTCGCGGTCAACAGCATCAACCTCCCACCCCCAAAACATCCAAACCTGAACACCTCCCCTCCAAACCACCTCCCCTCAACTCCCCCAACCCATACAATCCCCTCACCCCACCCCACAGTCAACCATCCAGACCAGCTCGACAGATCCTCACCAATATATGAGATATGACGGCAAAAGACTCCATCCTACAAATACCCAAAACCCGCGCTCCCAAGCGCCAATGTGCCACTCCCTCCCCAAAGCCGAGCCTTTCCACAAAAACCCCTCTCCTCATCTCTTCTCGTCCCTGACCCACTCATCGACCTACTACACTCATCAGCTTTCCAGCCGCCTCACGGGTACTCCCCCAAGCCCGCCATCCCCAGCTGCATTTTCCTTCCCTGAGAGTCCATCCTGGACGAAAGAAAATTATTCATCATCATAATGACTTCCATTCCGTACCAATCATTAAGAAAAATCCCCCAATTTCTTAGGCGATAGCAAAGAGGCGTGTTGAGATTCAGCCTGACTCAATCATAAACCCAGAAAACATGCTGTACGCTAATCATCACAATCTTCATAGACTTTCTTGGCTGTGGGATGGGTGCTCGCATACTTGGTGTGCAGCCATTGAATACAAAGAGGAATAAATTTTACCAAAGTAATCCATAGTACCCATCTTCATCTATCACCATCGGTAACCCCCTTTCCTCGCACAATCAAACCCCCCCATACCCTCACAACAACCCCCACCTCCCCAAGCCCCCCCCTACCGTGGAATATTCCACCACCACTCCCGCTCTAACCCCGACGATACAGCAGCCGTTTGCCCAGGCCCCAGTGGTGCAAATACGCTGAACGAGCGTTATCAGCGTCACGATCCCATGCCCACGCCCCCAAAGGAAACAACTCACCTATCAATAACATGCAAAACCCCATTCCTGATCGGAATATCCCTCTGCACAACCCTCCTCTCATTCACCCAGATATCCCCCGGCGAAACCCTCACACTGAACTTCGGCCCCTCCATCGGCAACTGCATGGTCCTCATGTCCGTCGAATAAACCACCTGCCCAACAATCACATACCTCTGAATTTCCTTCCATTGCGCAATCATGGTTTTGTTCATCGGCGTACACCTACCAACCGGCTGCACCAACCCTTTCTCAAACGCAGAATTCTGCACCGCGAAAATAGTAACGTCGTTTGCGGTTTCGACGCCGGGACGGTAGAAATGGCTTAGCTGGATGAAAAGTTTCATGAAGGTGTTGTCGAGGACGATGGCTGTGTTGACGAGGGAGTGGGGGAGGCGGGCGGGAAGGTCGATGATGTGGAGGACGCCGTGGCCGTCGGCGAAGAGGATGTCCTGTATGCTCTCGTTAGGATAGGCGGGAGAAGTTTGAGTGGGTGGAGTCCAGGGAGAGCACTCACTGGTATTATCACGTTGGAAACACGCCCGAATCCAGTCTGAATCCAAAAGCTCTTGCTGTCCCGAAAAATTTTGAGCTTTGCCCCGCCAGTAACACCACAACTCTCGCCACTCAGCCTCGTCGGCAGAAATTTCGTCCCATTTAGTATCCTGGGGGGGTACAACCCGCTGAGTTGTAGATACTGATATAAATCGCTGTTGGACTTGGGATTGGTGAACGAGGCACGCTCGAACATGTCAGCACGAGTGCCGGGAGCTGACGATATGGCAAATTGTTGGAATGCAAAGTCGAGGGGAAGGAAAATTGTGACGGGATTAATGCGAACGAATTGGAGCTGCCCCCTGGCGCGAGCGTCTGCGCGCAGGAAAGTGGTGCTGATGGAGAGGAAGGGAAAAAAGATGTCTATCAGCTTAAAGAAGTCACACTTGAACCGAGTTTCCACAGTGTTGGAGGCCATGATGGGGATGAGAGCAGAGCGCTCGAACCGTAACACCTAAGCAGATAGTGAGATAGAGATATGGTGTAAAATAAAGAAAGTCGTTTGCTCCTGGGAGAAGACTTGGGAACGGCGATGAGGTCCAAGGTCTGGAAATTCCTTCCATTTGATAGTCGGCAGACAATACTTCACGGAAAGAACGTTGGTAAATGATCCGCCGGCGTAACAGAGGAAGGTACTTCCCAACATAACGGTAGACTGTTTACAGCGAACGGAGAGATTGTATCGATTGAGGAAGTGACAGCAGGGAAAATCGCTGTTGAGGAATTGGCAATTTCCGACTGATCTTTGAGCGACCTGTATCGGTGCAACTGGCGGTCTACCATAGAACGTAGCTTATCAGCTAATACAGTGAACGGCTTTGCTATTTTACGCCATACTTGAGCAAGGACCATCGGAGCCGTAGCTTGAGGAGATATTCGTTTGCAGATTTCTGGAACTGTGAAATGTAATTTCTCCATGCTTCATGAGGCTAAGAGTGCCAAGATGAGCAGCACGAATGGTAGCCAATACGGAATGAGATACGTCCAATCCGGACATCAGACATCAGTGGAAGTGGGATCTGATTCCATGAACACCTTGTACAGCCTCCTACTAATTGCTGGGCCAATCTTACGATCCGTGAGTGCTCCATTTCTATTGGCGGATTTCTGTGGTCTTAGTGAGAATCGATCCTTTCATTATCTAATGACGGAGCTTGGGAACATACCTGTAAGTTTTCCAATAAATTTGGTCCGTGGCGCCGAAACGCTTCGACCAGGGCGACGACGCTTGGATACTCGGATGCAATGCCATAAGCGATAGGGGGCGTGACTCGGACGATCTCTTGCAACATTTTGACAAAAGTATCATCCTTGTCTTCGCCGGTCTTGACTTGACCGGACTCCATGCAAAACGTAGTCTCCAGATTCATTCGCTGGGTCCTGTGATGTCCTCAGTGTTAGGACGTGAAGCGCTTGGGTGGAGACATACCTGTAAGGAATGGTGGATATGTGCTGGGTAAAATTTGCGACCCATTCTGCTGTCTCCAATGGCGCGGATGTATGATGCACTAAGCAGCAATGCATTATTTGAAGCCGAAGGAGAGTATCTTCTATCAAGTCCTCGTCCACAATCTCCACTGCAGGCTTCTTCTTTCTCGAAATAGGCTGACCAGTTGAGGCCAAATCATCTCCTTGAGTGAGCGAGTTTACCTTTGCTTGGTATGCCCTATTTTCAGCCGTTTTGTTCTTTCGCATCCACACGTGCAGCCCTTCGACAAGGTAGATAGGTATGCAGCCATTGAAAGCACTCTTCAACTTCGCGACGTGGGTATCGATATCTTGACCATCATTTTGCTCCATGGCCAGAGTGACAAATTCTTTGGCGGGCATCAGACACATGACGTGCTTTTCCTCATGAATCTCCATTTGCTCTATCGGCTCCCAGTGATCTAATTCTGCGTTCCATCTTGCTTTCATCTTCCGTCTCCATTTGATCACATTTGGTATCGGACTTTGATACAACGTAGCATCAACACCTAGATTCTTCAGAAATTGTTTACTTTGTGTATCCACACTCTGGCCGTCTATCGATGCTGGTAAATCTACAATCATTTCGATTGTAGAATCCTTCTTGTCTAGCTTTGACTTATTAACCTCCGCTAGATCTGCGGCGATACGCTTTTCGCGAAATCTCTCTTCTTTTAGCAGCCGCTTTCTCTCTTGATCCTCCTCCTTTTCCTTCGCCTTCTGTTCCTTAGCAGCTACTTTCACATTTTCTTTTATCTTCGCTTTCCACGCTTTGTCTCGTTCCTTCTCTCGTGCCTTCTCGATTTGCTCTTCCTCCGTAAGCTTAGATTTCCTCGGCGCTTTGGGGATTTTCGCAGTTACTGTATCTTGCTCATCGGCACTAGAAGAATGAATGCCATTGATGCGATCTCGCGATCGCCGCTCGCTCGTTTTCGTAGCCTCATCTGTGGGTCGCTGAGGAAGATTGCCAGGCTTCGCTCGCGGCGCAGGCTGAGATAGTCTGTCGAGTAATGCTGCAGTCCTTGCAGAAAGCCCGGAAGGCTTGCTGCGCGTTGGAGCTGAAAGCAGATCGTCTGGCAAGCTGTCATCGGATAGCTCACTATTAGAAAACGATTTCTCGACGGCTCTTCTTCTTGCGCGCGCAGCACTTTCCCTGAGGGATGATGTGAATTCAATGGGGTCGGACCCATCGAGTGTAACACAGCCACGGTTCTTCGAACGTTGTCCCTGAGCAGCAAGTCCGTTTGATGGCAGGCTTTGGTGTATAGAAGGCAGTATAGGGAGTGCGTAATTGTCGACCTCTCTGAAAGGCGAAGGGCTCAATTTCCTCCTCTTCGATGGCCCCTCTGCCCTCTCATGATCAAACTCATTGGGATCTTCGAAATCGTCTGATAGGAATAGGAAATCACCGGTCGCACGATTCTGGAGGGTGGCTTTGGGTTTGGAGCGGCTTAATGGAGGCACTGGTATCTCATTGTCGGAACTGAGCAGCTCGATGATATCATTAGGACCCATCCCGACGATGCACGAAGTCGCTCGAGCAAGTGTACTTAGAGACCCATGAACGCCAATGCGAAGACCCTAATCTACCGTATTTCTTCACTCTTTAGCGCATAGCGACTGCCTCATTCACTCAAACCAAGGAGACCTCTAATCTAGTAAGCTTTGAATGAATGTCAGCAAGGCAAAGCAACACTGGGAGTGCCCAAGACAAAAGCAAAGCAGCGAAAGCACGAAAAGGACAGGGCAATAAAAACCAAAGCAAAGTCAATAGCTACAGAATCGTCAACATTGTGGAGGAAGTGGTTTGGGACTCGGCATGACGACGAGGTCGGCGCGCCAACAAGCGCGAACGCGTGGATCACGTGCTTCGCATGGGAGCCCCTCTCGGACTTGAAGTGCAAAGGGGGCATTGCCAATTTTCAAAGAACACAGATTCTCGAAGATGGATCGGTAGGATAGTCAAGCCGGATTTTTCCTGAGACGTAATCAACGCCCAACTCAGAGGATGAAGCTAAAAGTGTGAGAAAATGATGATGCAGATAATTTCACGGTAGTCAACTGTTTCTGTTTTGATTAAGGATTAAGGGCATGTCGGTCAGCGCAAAACGATCTTCATTTTCGACCAAGTCCCATTAGAGGCTTGTGTGGATTTGACGCCTTTTCATTATCTGAGGGCAGACTCATTCTGCATTAATTTGTAGATCACCGCCACTGTCCCACAAGAAGCAACCGTAATCAAGGCCGTGCCCAGTCCGATCTCCAAAAGATGCAGCTCCTCGGTATTGATACCCGCCACAATGACTGCAAGTATGGCCCAGAGACAGACAGATATAATGGCTACACCTATCGCCACATCTCCTATTTCTGAGGCTTCAACCCGCCGTCCCTTGACCATAGCTTCGAACTCCTCATCCAACCGCTTCGCCATCTTCGTTTCTGAAAATTCTTCTTTCGCACGCCTTCTGCCATGCTCACCCATCTGCTTCAGCTGAGTATCGGAAAGCCCGTGCAGTACTTGTTGCATGACTTCCGTCCACTGTTCCACATGATCGACGGAGCGAAGCCAGCCTGTCTCAGGCTCAGACACGGTCTCTAGAGGACCGCCACTATTGGCCGCGAGGACTGGGACGCCGGCCAGCATTGCCTCGAGGGGGACGATGCCGAAGTGCTCGTTTGAGGGGGTATAGATCAGTAGGGTGGCAGCATTGAGGAGGGTGGATTTCAATTGTGCCGGGACGGAGAGGAGGAAGAGAACCGAGATGTCGGAGGGGATGTTGAGGGCGGAGACGAGGGTTTTAGCGGTTGCATGGGTGAGTTTGAGGGAGTTTGCAAGGGACTCGAGTTCTTTGTGATAAGTCACATTTTCGTGTTCTCGAGTGTCGTAGCCGCCTATGGTCGGTCAGTGTGTTCTTCTTGTCATAGATTCAGACGGTGATGCCCGGGGAACGCACCCGCAATCACTAATCTGACCCCTTGCCGTTCCTCTGGCTTGAGTCTCACAAAGGCTTTGATCGCAAGCCCAATGTTCTTTTTTCTTTCAAAGCGATTGATGCTCAGTAGCACCTTCTTTCCCTTCCACAGTGTCTCACCCTCTTCCTTACCATCATTCAAGATCTCATTAGTGTCTACGCATGGATATACAATACCAACGCCTCTCTCTCCGCCCAGACCCGGCCACACTTGTTCCACGACACCTTTCGTAAACCCACTATTTACTACGACGCTGTCTGCACTTCGTATTCCCCATCCTTCCCACCAATCAAAGCCAATCCTCCATATCCTCTTGTACCACCTCTTCCTCCCTTGCACCAACAGTAGATCTGGAAAATGGCAGTAGAATAGGATCTTCTGATCTTCAAAGTACCATCTTAGAAACGGAATACCAGCAGACAGCTGATCAACGAAGAAAGCGGTCGGCTGGAGCTTGGCCAATTCTCCGTTGAAACGGATGGTGAGTATGAGATGTATCTGCCTCAGGATCGAACAGAGAATCTTGAATCGGCCGAGGATGGTGGCAGGGAACAACCAGTCGCCTCGTACTTGCACATCGAGGGTGCCATCCCGAGCTTCGTCGAAGCAGTGATTGGGGTCGCGATGGGAGGTGAAGATGATGATATTGTGACCTAGCTTCTGCAAGCCGACAGCAGCGTCAATGACGAGTCGCTCCGCCCCACCAATACCGAGGTCAGGGTGGAAGAAAACGATGTTCTTCGGTTGAGGGCTGGCTTGAGACTCATTCTGTCTCTTCACACGGCGTTCCATCTGAAGAGTGCATGAACATACTGCTGTGGTCTGGCTGCAGATCAAATCAATCGTCCTGCATCCAGTGTTCGTTCTAGCCCCCTTAGCCCCCACTGGTGGCCGAGATGAGTTGCAGCGGGTACCCGCCGTGGCCCCGCAGCATGCGCCGGGAGGACTAAGATTGGCTGCAAGGGGCGTCAAATTTGCAGGGTCGGGCGCTTCCTTTGTGCTGTGCTAGCCTGGTGGGGACTGGGGAGCTTCCTTTGGTGTTTCAACCCCTGACGGATTTCCCACTCAACAAACGAGAAAGAGAGAAGAGTGAAGGCCAAGGACAACCACCGACGGCGGCAAGGTAAGGCCATTATGATCTCTCACTTCTAGTTTCTTCTTTTCGCTCTTTCTTTCTTTTCCTTCCACTTCTGCACACCAAAGACCGACACCTCAAGTCTCTTCGAGTCTTTGACCCCACTGTCATTACTGACCACCCTTCGCTCCTTTTCAATTCAACACGCTCATTACCTTTCGCCGGACGAAACGCTCTTCAGCCTTTCAATTCAAATACCCCGTCAAGTCACCCTCTCTCTTTGTCCCACCAGCAGGTCGTGTAAGCAGTTTCAGTCACATCAACCACCTACTGTGCTTCCCATCACCATGCGTTTCTCTACAGCAGTCGCCCTGAATGGCGCCCTGCTGGCATCACTGGTAGCCATGGTGAACGGCACCTCTCAACACACTGCCTTTCACCGCCGTGACAATGCCCGTCGTACCACCACCACCCCCATGGTCTTCGCGCACTACATGATCTCCTACCAGCCCCCAAACCTCAACTACACCAACGACATGACCCTCGCCAAGAACGCCGGCATCGACGCCTTCGCCGTCAACTACGGCGGCTGGGCCGCCTCATGGCCCTACTTCGAGAGCTACCTCAACATCATGTACCAAACCGCCGAAGACCTAAACTTCAAGCTCTTCCTCTGCATGGACACCACCAGCGTCCCCACCGCAGCCATGGTCGTCAACCTCACCAACTTCTACGCCGACAGCCCCGCCCAAGCCAAAGACGCCAGCGGCAGCATCTTCCTCAGCTCCTTCGAAACCGGCCCGCCCCCCTGGAACTGGCAGACCGACGTCCTCAACAACATCAAAGTCCCCGTGACCTTCCTCCCCGGCACCCTATCCGAAGATGCAAACTACACCGAATCTATGAACCAAGGCTTCGGGCCCTTCACCTGGGTGCACCCGGCCTGCAACGCGACAGGGGAAGGCGCCATCGACACGCAATTCACCGACGCCCGCAACGCAGGCGACGCGCCCTGGATGGCCGGCGTAGCACCCTGGTTCTTCAAGCGCATGGCCGCCGACATGAACTGGCTGCACGCCCAAGACTCCTACATCTGGATCGACCGATGGATGAATCTCCTCAAGCTAAAGCCCGATTACATCGAAATCATCACATGGAATGGTAACGTCCCTTCCCCTCCCCCACCTCCCCCCAAGCTCCAATACTAACCCCCCCAGATTTCGGCGAATCCAGCTACATCGGCCCCATGGACAGCACCCCCACCGCCACCCTCGCCCTCCCCACCACGACGGCCTACTACGGCAACCTCGACCACAGCGCCTTCCTTAAAATGGCCGCCATCTTCATCCGGGCCTTCAAGTCCGGCGCCGAATCCGTCTCCGTCACCCCCGACGAGGAAGACGTCTTCATGTTCTACCGCGTCCAGCCCGCCCAAACCAACGGTTACACCGACACCTTACCCCTCCCCGAGAACGTCTCCAGTATTGAGGATAATGTGTATGTGGTGCCGTTTTTGGCGTCGGACGCGACGGTGATGTTGAATTCGGGGGGGAAGCCGTGGCAGATGGATGCGCCGGCGGGGGTTAGCAAGGGGATGATGTCGTTTGATCTGGGGGATCAGAGTTTGACTGCGAGTCGGCCGATCAATGGCGCCACGCTGAATAAGCAGGGTCCAGCTATCGTGGGCCAACTTCCTCGCTACCAAGGGAACGTTGTGGCTATATGACGTTGCTCGACCTAGGGAGCCATATCCGCCCTTAACGCCTTCTTTCTCGCAGGGCCGATATGTTCGATATCATTTGCTTCTGCTGTACGAACTAGCTGCTTAGCTACATGACCGAAGCTGGTCTTTTCGATTCAGATATCCGTCTCAGTACGGATCTTGTACATATTGCTGTAAAACAATTCGAGGAGCTTCAACGCCATGAATGACCATTACGTACCAAGTGATGCACAAAACCGCAGATTGAAATCGACAACTCGCGTACACCTCTAGTAGTAAAGCCGGGAGTTCTCCCCTCTGCAGCCTCACATGAATATTCAAACTCGTTATTCTCACCGAAGGTCTCAATCAATGCACAAGCACGAATTGCCATATACTCAATACCTCTTTCAAGGGAGACAAGTAATGTACCGCCTATCTCAAAGCTCTCTCGTCTCCAGCCCCCAACACGGGGCAAAGAAAAGCCACAACATACGCTACAAAAAAAAGGGTATGGGTATCTCCAGTCGCGTGTGCAAGAAAGCAACAGTGTAAGATGTAAAAAAAAAGCGAAAAGGTGGAGAGATTGCCGGACCCCAAAGATTTCCCCAGCCAAAGCCCACATCGCCAGCCATATATGCATGAAAAGCGTCTCCCAGCTCATGTCCCCTCCGTTGCCTAAAATGAGTTGGACCCCGAGCAATCCTTGCCGAGAATGGAAAGGAAGCTCAGAAAGGAATGACGTTCAGAAGCAATTGAAGCCACTCTTCCCCTTCTTCTTACTCTTCTCCACAGCCCTCATCCTCTCCTCCAGCTTCTCCCTCGCCTGCTCCGCCGCCCTCCGCTTATCCCTCTCTTCCTCAACGGCCTGAACAGAATACCTCGCACCACTCCTCTCCTTCCTCAACTCCTTCAACTCATCCTCATATCCCCAACACTTCTTCTTCCACCCCTCCATATCCAACTTGATTTTATTACCCTGCGACTCGAGATCAACAAGGGCTTCTTCAAGAGTGGCGGTGAGTTGTTTCTCCGCGAAGAGATGCTTTTCTATCTGCCGGACGTGGTTGTCTTTCTCCTCGAGGGCGGCGTTGTGGGAAGCGATGAGATCGGGGTTTGGTGGGGCGGGGAACGGTGAGCTGGGGAAGGTGGCGGAGGTGGGGGATGTGACGGAGGCTGGGAGGGGGGGGAGTGGGATGGCTGGAGGGGGGGATGGTAGTGTGGTGACGGAGGTGCTTTTGCGGAGGTTGGAGGCGGAAGAGGCGGAGCGCTCGGGTCCTTGCATGCTGTCGCGCATTTGTGACTATGGAGATGTGAGCAGATGCAAACTTAGTAAGGAGGGCTGGCATACCTGTAGCTGTTCCACTTGGTTCTGTGAAGCCTCCAGTTGTTTCTCGAGAGTAGTGATTGTAGCGCTAACATGGCCAGAACTGGCTTGACTGTTGCTAAGCACAGATAGTCTACTGTTGCTCGCCTGCTGCTGGTCGTAGGAGGTGTTGAGTTGCTCCTCTAGCTCTTCGACAAGAGTTGTCGCCCTGTCTTTCTCAGCTTTGATATTCTCCATCTCGGCTATTCTTTCGTTATTCGATCGAGAAGCTGCTGCGATCTCAGCCTTGAGGGTATTGACCTCTTCCTGGAGTTGATTTCGTTGCTTCTCCATCTCATCACATGTCAACTTCGATTGCCGAAGTTCGTCCGCGAGTCCGTCACGTGCTCTCTCTAATTGAGTCTTGAGATCAATAACCTCAAATTCGAGTCGAGTGATTTGGCTTGTATAGACGCCCTTCATTTCTTCAAGTTTGCGCTCCATACCAGCTTTGCCTGCCACATGATCATCGATCGTGGTTCGAAGACCATCAATCTCTCGGGCGTGTGAGTCATGCAATGATTTGAGACCGTGTTTGTGGAACTCGACATCGGACTGGCGTTCTTCGATCTGCTGTTCAAGCATCGAAATGCGCTCCCTATGCGAATTGAGTTCTCCTTCATTCACAGCTCTAAAGCGGGCCGCTTCGTCATGTTGCTCACGAGCCGTACTCTGAAGTTGTTCAAGTCTTGCAATCCTGTCGACATGAGAGCCAATAGTTGCCTTGTGACCATCGATCTCTCTATTTAGCGACTCAATCGTCTGCACCTGATTCGACTTTTCCGTTTCGAGGTTCGCTGCAGTTGCTAATACGCTCTCCGACTCGCGGGCCTTGTCTTCTGCTCTTATACGCGTGGCTTCTACATTGGCCAATGAGGCTTCCAAATCAGTGATAGTTGCAATCAATCTCTTCTCGGAGGCTTGCATCGAGTTGACCGCTGTATTGTGCTTCTGCTGCCATTGAGAGACCTCGCTCTGAAGTCTATCGACCTCTTGAGGCGGTGTATATCCAACCCCGAGCTGTTTATCGTTGGACTCGTAGGACGTGGCGGGTGTTTCCGGGAAGAATCCCGGCATAGCCGATTTTGCGGACTCTGCTTGCTCTAGAGACTGCTTGAGAGACGCGATCTCACTAGCCAGTTGTTGCTCTCGGCTAGCATGTTGCTCTTGTAAAGACTTCATCTGGTTCTCGTTTTGCAGGAGCTGGCCATGGAGAGTAGAGACGACAGACATATCGATTGGTGAAGATGTCTTCAAGCTTGATCGTTCTCGCGTTAGTCCCGAGATCATGGTTGACTTTGTCTCCATCTCCTTCTTCAAGGCCAAAAGCTCAGCTTCAAGCGATTGCACCCGTTCGGACCGCTGATGCAATTCGTGCATGGCAGTATTGAGATTGATCTCGAAGCTCTGCATCGTGTCCGGCTTATCCTCAAGATTGTCCGTTGCTATATTTCTGAGAGATGCAAAGGAGCGATGAGCACGGTCGATCGTCATGACATTTTGACTTGACTTCCTCTTGATCACGGGCGAACTAGGAGAAGTTGGACTCCTCATTTTGACCTTCTGCACCTCTGTTTTCAATTCCTCGATGATATCTAGCGTTTCGACATGCAATTCTTGTAATTCGGAATACCGACCATTCAGCGTCTTGATGCCTTCATCTTTGTCGACTTGTGATCTTTTGAGTTCTTCAATCTCTTGCAATAGGGACTCCTCACGACGTGAAGTTCGCCTCAGATCCCCAGAGGAGACCTTCTTGCGAGGGCTCTCGTCGATAGACTGTTCTAAGGAGGTGCTGGAATCCCCAGCCAAGGACAATTCCGAAGACAATGACCGCGAGGATGGTAGGTGTCCTCCATCTCTTAGCTCGTTCACCCTCGCGTCCCCTAAAAAAGACGACGGACGTGCGGATGTCGGTGAGGTAGCGCTTTGTGGCTCAGCTGAGTGACGAGCTTCGTCGACTGCGTCCTGCATAGCCGCGAGGGTCCGCAAGGCTTCTTCATACTTTGCGGACATCATGTCAAGATCATTTACTGTTGTTTCGTGCTGGATGCGGAGGTCGAAGAGCTCTTGGTTGACATCTTCGAGCTTATCGGCCACCACTCTCGACTGAGCAGGGCTTTGACGTTCGTCCTCCGTGGCATGTGCAGCAGGACTGGCTCTCGCCTTGACCTCGTCCTGGGATCCGGCGGAGGTCTGTTCCAGCTGCGTAGTGTGACCGTTGGGTGTCCGAAGTGGTAGAATAGTATCATCCTCCTCCTCGTCAGATTCTGGGATGGCGGTGTTCACAGCTTCTTGAAGCATGGACCTGGGAGTAGCTTTCGGTTTGGACACTCCATTCGTCAGAGGCTTAGGGGCATACTGCGGCTCTTCTATTTTGCCATTGGTTTGGATGTGGTCAAACTCGTAGAGCAAATTGTCGAGCTTACCCAGACTCCTCTGCCTTTCTACAACATGCTCAAGGCGATCGAGCTCGCGCTGTTTTAGCTCCATGTCTTGATCTGCCTCTGCAAGTCGTTCTTCTAGGGTGGATATGTAGTCCTCGCATTGGGCCTCATTTGCACGGATTTTCGCAATCTCTTTGCGAAGTTCTAGGACAAGGGCTGCTGACTTCTCGTCACCCGAGCTCTGCCCATCAAGTTTGGCCTCCAGATTGTGTAGGTATTGCTCGTTGTCAGCATCCCGATCTATCAACTTCTGGACACGATTTTGGAGCTGCTGGTTAATTGTCTCCACGTAGGCATATTTGTTTTCCTTCTCGAGTAAAGCACTTTCGGTATTGGCCAATGTAGATCGAGTATTGGAGAGAGAATTCTCCAGGCTCTGTATCGTCTTTTCATATTCGAGCACAACCTGTTCCACAGCCTCCGCAAACGAGTTCGACCGCTTCAATCTTTCCACGGCTGAGTCTCCAATCACTTCTGATAACGTTGGAGTCTCACCAGACTCGGTGTCTCGAGCCTTGGTGATCTCTGATATTAATTTAGCATGGCGTTGGCTTAGACTGCTGTAGCTTTCCTGAACATCGAGTAGATGATTCTGAAGCTCTGCTTCACGTTCGTTCTGCCGTTCTAATCTCTCCTGTGGAGCATGAGCTCCCCGCTCAGAATTTCTAATTTGGTCTCGCAAGAAGGACACTTCAGCCCGGAGGCGATCGATCACCGTCTGCTTGTCGCCCTCGTCCGAAGTTTGTTGGATCTGGGGTTTGCTTTGGATAGCTCGAGCCCGCTGCGCATACTGGATGGTATTCAGGGTCTCGCTAAGATGGAATTCAGCCGGCGTCACGCAGGCAATCATGTACGTGACCGCATTGCCGCCAAGAGAGTCTTGCAGTAAACGAGTAAGCTTAGAGTCGCGATATGATATATGCGTTCCAGGATGTCGAGTCGAAAGCTGGGAGATGACCTTCCCTAAGCTCGCAAGACCCGCATTGATTGAAATGCCTTCTCTTGCGCGGTCTCCAGAAGCACCAGTGTTCTTCAATCTTTCGCTGCCCGCCAGATCCACGAAATGCATTTTGCTATCAACCGTGACCCAATCCTCAGTACCTGACATTGCTTCGAGCGGTACTGAAAACCTTTTTTCTCGACCGGAATTTGATGCCTTGTTCCTTCGCTGAACGAGATTGATGCTAAATACTGCATGTGATCGGGAGGATTTTGCATTAATGGCGGTTGCGTCTGTCTGCCGAATCGACGAACCAAAATTAAGGGCGGCAAGGAGATCGTCAACGGAATTAATATCGATCTGATGCAGACCTGTTAGCAAAATACGGCCTTTGTCTTCTCTAATTGCTACAGTCATCCGCTCGCCGGAGGGTACGGAGTCTGGGACAAGAAGGTCTCGTAATTGCTCGTTATAGATCTAGAAGATTTGATTAGCATCTGTTTAGCATGATCAAGTTTCCGATCCTACTTCGACATAGGTAGCCTTCATCTGCCAATTCTTCTCTGTATTCGCGTTTGTCTTGGCCAGTTGCGCCAAGCTTTGGGTCGAGGCCATGGAATACCGAGTTGGTGTCCGAAGGCCTGATGAGCCATGTCGCTTGAGGGATGGTGGACCGGAAAGTTTGTCAAAAAGGATCGTCGCCGCTCGTGGTATAACGCCTAGTAAGCTGTAATCAGCGACGAGGGATCTTTGAAAGTAGATCAATCCAGAACAAAACAGGGCTCTCTGCTAGCTGGAGATGCATACCCATGAGCCGCGGGTCGCTTTGCTCTGCAGGCCCTGAAGTGCCCATGGTGTAGGATTTTCCTGACCCAGACTGTCCGTAGGCAAGGACAGACACATTGTACCCTTGCACAAAAGCATTGACGCTCTCCTGTAAGTATTCCCAGACTCCTTCCTGATTGACATCTTCCCCAAAGACCCTGTCAAATATGAAGAGTTTCCGGCCTTGGTGCGAATCGACCGCTAAACTAGTTGGTGAGGTATTGTGAACCATAGACCGTTGGAATCGCTGCGGGACGAGCTCGAAGCCTGGATCGGAGGGCCGTAATGGCGGACGGACTCGCACCGCTACAATCGCATCGAAAATCAGCATCCAGAGTCGCTATCAACCCCCCGAGAAGGCATAAACTGGGTCATCATCGACCTACCGACTTTGACCGATACCGCAGGCTTTCCATCTTCGTCTGAAGCCCTACTTCCACCTCCTTGTTTACTGCCTATGCTCATTCGACTGTTGCTCCTGCCTGCCTGGAAAATTGCGCTCATCGGTCGTGCCGGAGGCGGAGACGCTGGCGGTGAGCTGGCCATCGCTCCTGAGCCGCCACTTCGGGCTCAACGCGATGGCAGGAATGATTAATCCGGTGTACTGTTTGTCCCCACGGCTTGACGAAGGTGCATGTTGGGTTGTTTGCTCGGGTGGGGTGGTCGTAGATTGCTATTTCTGCCGACACGGCCGATCCCGAGTTTATTACAGGATGTGATGTGAATTGTCGCAAAGTCGCAGGAGCAATGGTCGCTGGGCCTCTTGGAATGCAAGCAAAGGAGTCACTCCTGAATCGGCCCCTGGATATGATGGTAGCACTGGATGTCGAGATGGGAATGGTGAAGGGGTTGGTTTCACGACAAGAATTTGACAGAGGGGGAGCCCAGACGGGATTAGTTCCGGCAGGCTAACTTAGTGAAGGACAAGGATCTGTGCCAGCCACCAGGACTTTTTCCCTCCTACTACAAAATCAACGGGGGGGGAGCGAATCCTCAAGCAATTGCGTACAATCAAAGTCATAAATGCCTGCTACGTGCAGGCAGTCACTCGAGATTCGCTTCAGTGCGCCGGAAATTAATCGATCTCTACACGCCTATGCGATCGAGTGCTGCTAACGGCGCGCAATGACTCGTCCTCTTCGTCCTTCGACTGCAGGGCAACCGATCGCGAAATCTTTCTCCAAAATCATCAAACATTTGTTTTCCTCGTGGCAGCAGGGGAGCGATTGTCGCACCACATGCATGGAAGCAATCGAAACAAGCCGTCTCCTTCTACCGCGTGCTCGACTGCTGATCTACCCCTACATTGACTAGCTTTGAGGAAAAGGGGGGTTGAGAGGGGAACTCAGCAAAACTCAGGAACATGCCAAAGTCCGGACGAAAAGCAACCAAAGGAAGGGAAAGGCCAGGCAGTTCACTTTGAAACAAGCGTCGACCTCTAATTCGACACCATCCAAGTGTTTCCCAGAAGGCCCGCCACGTCCGCCCTCGCGGCTCTTGCTTTGCCCTGCGGGAGAGGCTTGAAAAGCTTGGCCATCACGTGTTCTGGAGAGTCGATTGGCTTGCTGGGTTGCTGCAGTCCCATCACCATATGCCCCACATCCAGGAAATACGCAAGCCTTCATTTGGGTGGCTGGCTGATGTCCCTATGCATGATATCGGGAGACCCATGTTCAGCTGAGCGTGCTCAGACGAGATTCTAGGACCCTCATATCCTGCCACGTCTCCGTACGTCTAATTGGTCTGATCACTGGTGCTGTCAATCTATATTGACTTCAATGATGTTAAACTCGTTCTTGTCCAAGTACATTGTTTGACTCCCAAAGTGCTCTGGCATTCAAGTTTCTTGGCTTTACTCATACCAATAAGGTTGCATCATGATTGCAAGAATGGTTTTGATAGAGACTGGCTCAAAGATATCATTGATTGATACAGCGGCCTGCTCTCTCCGCCCGTGAAGTCCGTGGCGTGGATCCCAGGCATCTTGCTTCAACAAATCAAGTTCACAAATTAATGAACACTTATTTCCTTTCGTAAGGAGCAAACGCATATTTGTTTCTGTGATCTATGATAAGCATTGCCAAGGCACGCTAGGCTCAGTAAAGTATTAGATGACCTCATCGCTCAATATTAAGAGACTATTTATCTGTCGACTTTCAAATTCTTTATCCATTATTCTCTCTGAGCTTAGGTATTTGAAATATATTATCAAATACAGCCAGTTTAATAATTCCCTTCCTGGAATTGCTGGAGGACAGGTGGCCGAGTGGTTATGGCGCTACGTTTAGGTCTTACCTTACGATGTATTGCTACATCTTTTGAACTGAATTCCGTAGTTCGAAAGAGCGTGGGTTCGAATCCCACCCTGTTCATTATGTTTTTGAAATCTGGATACTGGAGTGGATGGCTTTCGTTTTTGGTTGATAGATACGAAGCCTTCATGGCCAGAGCATGTGAGAGCTCGCGCCAGCTGTAAGCGAGCCTGGACTTGGCAATATCAATTCAGAGAACAACTCGAATTGAATATCAGAAATGTTAGATGCTTTATTGTCAATTATCGCACGATATGTTGTGAGACCACTTTGACAATTGGATATTTGTGTACAGAGTATGCTTAGCCAATTGAGCCAATTCGAACGGTACCGAAATACGAAGATATTGGTGTGCGAGTGATCTGTCTATGCTAGACCAAAGATCCCTCTTTCCTGAATATACAAGACCACGGCCGTTGAAAGACGGCCAATCATCAGGAAGATATTGAAGAATACCCAACTATCGCCTAAAATGCCTTCCACAAAATCCCTGCCCTCCACCTCGACTCCACCTCGCCGCCCTCCCAGTCCAAGTCCTCATGCTAGCAATACATCCACTGCAGCACAAGCAACTCCTGCAGAAATACGCCTGCACACTCATGCAGGCCCCGCAACAAACCTTTGGCTCCGACTCCGGGCCCGCCATCTTCAGCGAAGTACCGGGCTTGTATTTGCCATTTCGGATGCCGCATTCCAGGCAGTATCGCTGGGAAGAATAGCTGCCGTTTCTGCTGCTGATTTTGGTGCCGATTTGAACGGTGGTGAATGCTGTTTGTGGTTTTAGACACAGGCATGAGAAGCAGGCGTAGAAATGCTCGTTTCGGGGGTGGAGTTCGAGCCTGTGGAGATATTGTTGGACTTTGGTTTTGTCAAGTCTGTGCAGGGATATATGGGTGTGAAACCAGCGATTGGTTTGTTTTAGCGCGATGGCTGCTGAAGGATCAAGATTGAGTACGATGTGGTGTTGGAGCTCTACGGGAAGTGTGCAGAGTTCGACGGCTTCTGCCATAATTACATTGGGGATTGTCGATGTTTATCAGCATGGTGAGTCTTTATCAGCGGACATATGTCTGTGGAACTGTGTCATGCAAGGCAAGCTAGGGTAAAGTTCGAATTCCACTAGTGTTCAGTAAGACGATCTAACCCGATTTGACAAGCTTGAGTGGATGTATCGTCGCGGTGCTCGAATTCACGAAGGTAGTCTCCCCTAATGCATGCTTTTTAGTCCTTGAATGATCTGGCTGCATGGAGCAGAACCACTTGAGGGACAACATGATAGTGCCCAGGAAAGAACCTTGTCCAACTCCGCCGATTCTGGCCCTCCCTCCCGAAATTCATGGCATCATAACGAGCTATGTAAGTCATTTGTTCCGCTGTCGACTTACTTGCATGTTGCTAATTGATTCAATGGCTCAATTAGCTAGTCCAACTTCGTGACCTCAACAGCCTCGTCCTTTCCTGCAAAACTTTGAAGGCCATCGCTCTGCCGAAACTCTACCACACTGTACAGCTCAAGGTCCCACTCAAGTGGAATCGTCTAGCTTCTCTAGAGAAACTTCTCGCCACAAGCCCAGAAGGGCTTTGCCATACCCGACGTCTATGGATCCTCGCTCAGCAAGCGCCTATCAAAGACGATCGATATGGAAATCGTGATGATCTAGATCTGACGGATTCAGAAGGGGATGAAGTCGACAGCAGAGCAGAAGCCGATGATGAATCGTTCAGACTATATGCGCCGGATATGGAGGCTTCCTGCGCCTTGAATGCTCTGGTTCGCCTGCTTGTACTAAAGACGGCTAGACAGCAATTGCGTGAATTTTTGTATGTTGATCTTTAATCCTATGGAAACCCTTCGATACAGTCCACGGAGATTAATCCTTCTACGTATCCAGGTGGGAACACGAATGCACACTTGCGACATCCACGCTGGCCATTCTGTTGAACAACCATGGCCTATCCCTACAAACATTGCATTTTAGACAGTCTACTAAGAAATGGAAGAAAACCAATCTTACCGCTCTAGCATTAGATTGTCTCACGAATCTTAAGATCGGGGAACTAGATATACTGGGAGACATGTGGCCTTTCTATTTGCTGGCGAAGAACTACAAGCGTTTGCACCATCTCCATCTTAGCAATGAAACAGCGCTAGCTAATCTGTACACCAATGGTGGTGATATAAATCGAGGCAACACAAACGAGTTCATCAAAAAGCTAGAGTATGAGTTCGCAACTTTGGATGAGTCCGCTGTTCCAACGATGCAGCTCAAGTCGCTATCGCTGTGTGGGTTAGATCTCAGCATGCTCGTCAAAGATTTTCTCAAACCCGGGATTGACTTCAACAATCTCGACAGTCTTACTCTTGAATCTTGTACCGAATTGAACCGAGCATTTCCAATGCTCATCGGAGCTCGCGGCATTCCACATAACACTGTGGGCCCTTTACGACTTCGCACTTTCGTCCTGAGGCATGAGAACCCTAACCAAGAGTTTATGATAGACTTGGAAATCTTTCTGCTGTCTCTCAGGCCGCTGAATAGCCTGCACATCCTCTTACAAGGCCTTGGCCCCGGCCCTAGTCTGGAAAGTGTCCTTAAATTCCACGGCAAGGCTCTCCTCTCACTCATTTGGGATCACCGATTCAAAGCCCGAACGACGGCGTCTATTTCAACAACTACGCGCTACGGCAGCTTCGACCATATGAGATGGATCGCAAAGTACTGTGTCAGGCTTCAAGCTTTGGGAATTACGCTGGATTGGGAAACGCTTTCACGATCTGACGAATACCACAACAAGGTGAGAGATTTATGAATTGCTGTGTGCTCGTCACTTCACCACACGCTGACGTCTTAAAGGTCTCTACATATTTCTCAAAACTTAGATACCTTGAGACCCTCAACGTTAGAAACTCGCCCGAAGCGCCCATCGTCAAACATTGGTTTCCAAATGACTATGTAATAGAAGCCTTGGTAACCTTGCTAGTCGACGTTCTCAAAATAAAGGCTCGAAGAGACCGACCACGACTGCTGAAAACCATAGGGGTAGGGTCACACACCTACGGCAACGCAGTGATGGGTGCGAATCATTACCCTATGCACAAAGCCGCAGATTTCCTCCAATTGCGCATATACCGTGTGAATTACGGCCACTCGTCTCGAGGATCGAACTCGCCGAGGCCGCACTTGATTGCTAAGGGTACGCCTGCTGATGCTTACGGTGAAGCCGAGAACCTCGACATATTTAATGTCTATTGGCTTGATGCTGCTATACAGAAACCTGGGTTGTGGGAGACTGAATCCATGAGAAGGGCTTGAGCGAGAACAGATCTTATTCATGTCGAGTCGAATACGTTGTATCGTATTGAAAGAAGTGTGACATATACGCTCGATAGGAAAAGCGTTTGCAGTCAAACGAGAGCGAAGATGTGAGACCCACAAAACCGTGCAAGCGTAGACTGTGAGCTTTGTCGGCCTTATGTTTCTTGGCGAAGTCTTGATATCCTAGGATTTCATAGCCTACCTGTTGTCTCATCTTGGAAGGGCAATCAAAGCAGACCGTCGACCCGCGTTGCCGAAGCTATTTCTCAACTTTTCAAAACATAGAGCTAGGTAGCCTTTGGCAGGCCGTATCTGCATTTGGGCATGCCAACACAAAGGCGCTCTTCCTGATCAATATTTTCATATCAGGATCGCTCGAACCCTCCTCTACTGTTCCATAATGAAACGTCCGAAATTGTTAGCTCGACTCGGGTGTCTTGTGCTTGGCTGATCGCAATGGGCCTCGCCTCTATCTCCTACATTCGCGCTTACACCTGAACCCGCTCCATCCTATGGGTTTGAGTCCTGAAAATGAGCCATCGATACGACGAGAAGAAAGATGAGTACGCCGTGCAATGGGGCCGGATAGTCCGACTAGGGTCACGGTGACTTGTGCCAAAATTAGCCTTGGGTCTTGGTGCTTTTTGATCAACAGAGTCGATCGAAAACCCGACCCGACCCGACCCAACCTAGGGTTCCATGGAGCGACCCATGGGCGACTCTTTTCAAAAACCCGACCCACCTAGGGCCAAGCGCGGGGCGACCTACCCCGAGGTGGGTCGTGGCGTACTTTGTCCAAAACTCGACCACCTTGACCCATTGCGCAGCATATCTACAAGGTCAATCGCTGATGTCATTTATAGTGCCCTTGCCATCTACGCTATACCACGGCGGAAAAGGTACTTGGGGTCGACTTCTCAATTAGTAACGGCTACAAATTACCAGGATTCAACTCACAAATGATATCTCTGCTCATTGGAAAATGCCTTCAGGATCAGCTTTGACTGAAGCTCTTCTTCTTCCGTCAACTCGCCCATCTGGTTAAGAAGCATCATGTTGAAATTGCCATCCTTCCCAGCAATAGCTCGTTGTGCGCAAATCTCCAGTATTCTTGGGTAGAATCCGGCGCATTCCCAATCGAGGAGACACATGGCACCATTCTCTAGCCAAACAATATTTCGGGGCGCGATGTCAAGGTGGCAGAAAACTAGATTGCACGGCCCAAAGGATAGAAGTGTGCTCTCCTTTACCAATCTAGTGTTAAAGTACATCTCGACGTCCGAGATGCTCCTGAAGCAAAGATCCTCGTATTCAGACCAAAGAAGCCCATGTGGGACACCCGCCCGCGGCGGGCCAGGAACAGGACTCGAAATTTTATGCATGTGGGCAACAGCACGAGCAACTCTGCGTATGCGTTTCGGGTCCTCCAATGGAACGAGAACTTCGCCCTTAATATATTCCATCACAATATAGCCTCGATCGCCTTTCCTGAAAAACCGATATACTTGGGGTACATGCAGGAAATTTGGATCGAGTAAAAGGTACGCCACTCTCTGATTGTTGGCTTCAGACTCCGTGACGCTCATACCAGATTTGATTACTACTTTTTCCGAAATTTTGACAATCATTTTACTACTGCCAAGAGGTTGTTCGCCTATAGTTTGGCGGCTTGGGCTGGAGCAGAGCGACACTAGTTCTTCAATTGTCGCGGTATGAATATCAATCTCGGGGAATATCGCCATGATCTCGTTGTTGGTAGCAATCGAGAAGACTCGATTTAGCTGGACTTTGATCTCTTCGGTGATGCTCCAAGTGGGTGGATGAATGAAGCAATTTCTGCTTTGTGCATGCCACTATTCCCATGCCACGGCTAAACTCCGGGGGGCTAGTCTAGCCAAGCACAATTATTTTCATATTTGTCTGATAACCTAATCAAATACAGTCCTGTTGTTGTGCAATTGATTGATTGAGTTGGTTACAAACAAGAAGAAGGAGAAATGCTAGGGATGTACTAAGGCTCTAGATCTAACAAGGTAAAACGCTAGCCTAATCATGAAGCTGGCATGGGGCTGAATTTCCATAAATCTTAGATCGGTTCTGAATGTAGCCGAAACCAGTCTGAATCCATGACATCAGTGGTCTTCCAACACCCTATCAGTCTCTCCTCGACCGTAGTCATCAGATTACGGATGCACCGACACCAGATTCTTTGATCTGTGAAGAAGCTGCGTTGTCCCGCCGCTATCCTTGACACTGACCCATTCATTTGCGTAGCTTCGCTCATCCACCGTATTCCCCCAGGCATAGCAAAGTTGCCCATCTGTAATATAGCTTGTCACTTTGACTCGAGTAGGAGCTGCTGAAGTGCTTTTGGAAGTGCCGGCAGAAGTCCCCGAGGACCCAGAGGATGATGATTTGCCCACGGCCGTGGTCGACTTCGAGATGAATTTGCCTTCGACCATAGGTAAAGGACGTTTGTGGCCAGTCTTCGAATATTGGACCAGCAATTTTGGCCACAAGTCGTTGCCAGCATTATTCATTGTCAACCATCTCTTTCCTTCAAGGTCTTTCATGATCACATATCTACAAATTGAGTGAGCATGGTAAGCGAATGGCCGGCGATTTCGATTCTGGGATCACACATACATCCAATAGCGACATCCTGAGCCTCCTCCCGACATGTTGTATTGGTCCCGGCCGTTGCCCATGACGAGCCCGTGAATGTGAGCGACCGTCACTCCAGGACCGACCTTATAGTCCCAATACTGGATTGCAGAAGTGGTCACATCATAATCCAGAGTCGACCATTCAAGTGTGCCTTTCTGATTGTCTAGGTCTCCCCTCATATTCATGCGAACGGAGCTGTTGTTCCCGAAGACCAGATAGATAGACCAATGATTGTCACTCATCATACCATTAGGCCAAATGCCTGAAGTGTGACAGACCACCCGGACAAATTCAACCTTACGGCCATCGCTGCGGATCTTGTCCATGACGCTGGAGTAGAATCACGATCGAAGCACTTACGGGGCACTTATGATATCTGATACAAATTGAAGAGGCTCAAATTAACGAGACTCAATCGCTATTTCCGAGTTCGTTGTGTACATACTGCTGCCTTCTAATGCTCAGCGTCTTGATTGCAATCGTTGGCCGCTTGCTCTCATCTCTCGCATGCGGGTTTTCTAGCGCCTAGAGGTTGGTCATTCAACGTGTCGAACAATCAAACGGGGCGCACAGCAGGCTTCCTCCCGCTTTAGACGTCCTAGCTTGATCTTCATGGGGCTGACGTGAAGCGCTTGGCCAGATTCCCCGGGAAGTCTAGAGTTTGATCTAGATCAATGACTGATTGGCAGGGATCGATATATGAGTCACTACATCGTCCGCCCATTCAGAGGGGCTCCAATCATCGTCTCACAAGCTTACGCCTTCTCCCAGTATCAGCGCCTAACATCGAACCGAGTTGTGACAGACGACGGCAGCCGATGCCCGGTTTGCACAAGACCCAATCAGGACATCACCAGATTTCCGGTAAACGTAAGTAGCGCAAGGCATTCGTTAGGCAGCAGTCACGCCAAAAGGTACGGGAAGATGATGAGCTGGCGGAATCAGGCACCCACCCAGTAGCGCCGTGCCCGTGGCTATGGCGATAGCCCGCGAGCCATGTACGCCAACCGTTAGGATACGGTACTCATGCGGCGTTGATTCGCATACCAACCTAGTGCTTGCGACCCTAATCCAAATATTACGTCTTCCCTCCGGACTCTTGTCAAGGATATCAACTAAGGCACTATCAGTCGTCATTCTACCAACCAATCCGACACAGTCGGTCCGTTCGAGTTACCGGATGCCAGCTGTCTAGACTTTGCACCAAATCACACTGCCTGTGTGGTCGAAGTTTAACGTTCTACACAAGATCATCTGATCTACTCTAATTGACCGGAGGCAACTGAAGGGTTAACTCAGTCTATCGCGTTTCCTGCTAAGGTGGCTGCTGACAGCCCCCTTCCTTCGAGGTACATTTTGGGACGTGGCCGCTGATGTCTGCTCATACGAAGAGATAGCCACAGAGTCCAGAGGGTATCTCAAGGTCTTGTCTGGGGTGAGTGACTGAAAATTGGAGGGAGGGAACCCCGGAGCTTTGCCGCCTAGCGGGAAACAGCCTGACTCCAGAGAATGATAAACAATAACTTGCCCTATTCCATCGCGACTGTTTGGCATTTCGCCTTCAATTTGCTTCTCGCGTGCCCGTCTCGCTCCGTTCCTAGCTTTGGGTTTAATAAATAACTCAGACCACTGTTCTTCTCTTAGTCCACCATATTCTCGATTCCTCTGTTCTGTCAACTGGCAAATTACCTCTCGCTGAGTTTACTTGAGAATATTAGGATATAAAGTCTTTATTCTTGCTGGATACAACTCATTGTAACGAGACTCATGGAGCAAAGTCCTTCATTGCACCTACCCCCTTTCGATGGAGACTATAACTCCACGATTCCCGCGTCAGTAGTTTGGTCTTGAGGTAGAGACACGACGATAAAAGAAGGGCCGAGGTGAAGGAAGCGGTCAATTAGCGCTTATTCTATTGACGTACGGATACTTGAATCACGGCTTTTGAAACTTCTTCTAGGGATTTCAGCATCGCCCGCCATGCTCTTGCACGAGCAAGGTAGGGAAGCCCTCATTTCGGGCTCGAATCACGTGGTATCATGCAGTCTACTCATTTAATATGACGAGAATAGCAGCGCAGTAAAGGGCCTTCAGGGATGGTAATTCAAGACATCAATGCTTTTTCTTAGGCCCTGGCTTTAGAAACCTCACTGACAGAGTCTGGGGGGCAAGTGCCCGAGATTTAGGGAAATCCTCTGAATTTTGCAACCTAACAGCATATGGGATAGTGGAGAGCAGGTCCAATTTTGCAGGCAAACGATCCTTACCCATGACACAAACGCTTGTATAATATTTTCAGTGCGGTTGTTGAACTCTATCAGAGCAGGAGTATACGGCACATGCAGTGAAAGTGGAACAGTGGATTGGGATGAATGAAACATCTTGATCTTGCAACGTTGAAGTTTATCATTCTGGCAGCGTGAGGTTACAAAGTGACAATAGATGGACATCAGAGTGGCAAAATTGTAATTCTCAATGGATTGAAATTGCCCAAGACGGATCAACACTCGCCAGGGATTTCTGCAAGTCAGCAATAACAATTTAATCTATCGTCAAAGTCATCAGTAGATGTGTCGCACCTTTCATCGAAAGAAGTAATTGAGTTTCAAAAGTGTTTGATAATTAAAATTTATATCAAAATAAAACAAACATATCAATCGGTAATGGCTCCCGTAGCTCAGTGGTAGACAGTCCCACCTTTCGTAATTGACCAAGCCAACAACCTTGCTGCATCATGCCTAACTAGCTTGATCTGAGGTTAGCGTCTTGCTGCATCAATGGTGATTGGTGGCATCAACCACTAGCTAATTCCGAGCAACATCCCAGGTTCTGGGTTCGATTCTGGGTTCAGGCAGATTTGATAATTCAAATTTCGACCCGGGGATGACGTAGTGTGCTGATGGTTAACTCCAGTCTCCGTTGTGTCGGGCAGTCGCGAACATCTTTTTGAGGTTTGGGCTTGTGTTTTTGTTTTACCCTGTTTGAGTTATTGGCTGGCAATGGGGATAGGTTTGTACATGCGTGTTGTGGAAGGTCAGTGCTTTGATCTACAAAAATATCATCATCCTCGAGAACCTGTGATCATTCTACAATGTTCATGTTAAATCCTGGCTAAAAATCACGGGCGGTCCATTCTTGCAACCGCCGTAAAAGAAATATCACGAGATGGCTTACTGAAGAATCCCACGAAAATGAGTGTCTCTTACTTTGATCTATTGAGCTTAGTCTAGGAATAATGCAGCTTGAGAAGTAAATACTCTCAATATTTGAACACTATGTCGAAAATTCGATAACGAGCGCTCCAATCAACTCGGCAACTGAGGCAGATGACGATATAAAAGAAAGCTTTGCGCCAAATTCAGCCGTGACTAACGAAACGATTCACCATGGTCATTGGTCGGCGTCGTAAATAAAATCATCAACACATTGTGGGTCCGAGGTGTTGCGAGGTGGCATTGGGAGCAGATATGCATCGTAAGCCGAATATCAAACTTCTACTTTATTCATAAATGAGCCTCCGCGAATCGTTTCGGACAAGGTGTCGGTCAGCAGTAAATCCACCTCAGAGCTCCCCTTTTGCGATGGAACATCTCGTGAAATAGCGCTCTGCGTTTCCGGTTCTCAGATTGGCTATTCCGAGTCTCGTGCTTTGTGTCGGCGTTCTACGCGCGCTAAACTTGCACGCATTCCAGATCCAACACGGCAGAGATGCGGAACTTCAAAAGCCATTCAGGGTGGTTTACTCGACTAGGGAATGCGCCGCCTTCTAGGCGATTGAGCGAAGGCATTCGCAGCGGCATCGTGTATTACATGATAGGAGTAACCCACACGTTGAGTCAGGAAAACCTTTTCCCGCAAAGAATAGGCCCCCA
>JAABUP010001362.1_pt1 | contig 51177 bp, 67 predicted proteins | sample 5559201 | NCBI WGS metagenome assembly JAABUP01 (sample SAMN10711887, study PRJNA513373) | rock metagenome | isolation source: Antarctica rocks | place: Antarctica | reverse complement strand
CTCATATGGGCGGTGATGCTGCATACGGTAGGGTAGGTGGTGGTACATGGCAGGGGAGACTGTGCGGTCTAGGACTGTAGGGGGTATGTCATGACTGCATGGGGGTGGTGGGGCGGGCACTGCAGCCAATCTTGATGGTCTTGTAGCACCCTACAGGTGGCACAAACACAGTCAGCATAAGGCCAAAGCAGTTCTGTCCTGTGGAGTCCACTGGTTCAGAGGAAACTGGAATGCAAGAGACTCCTGTCAGGCACAGGCTGAACATGGCATGACATAACAGCAAGTAAGCAGATCGGAATGATGCTTTGTGCAAGACAGAACAGGCAACCTGGTCGTAAGCAGTCAGCAATGATGGGATATGACCTGATAGGCTGCAGTCAGAGACGGAGGCCTCCTGGTGGCAAAGCTAGCCAGCGACAGAGGGTCAAAGGCAGTGGGAGCTAGGCAGTCTTCAAATTCATCAATGTCTTCCACCCTGCAACACGGATGTGGCTGTCAGCACAAGAAAGCAAGATTGGGTCAACTAACAGACATGCCATGCGCCATGTCAACAACACATGACAAACTGTGGAGTAACCGAGCATGATTTTGTGCCAGCAGCCTTTCAAGCACAGCTTGACTTGTGCCTTCTAGAGCAGATAAAGCATTGTTCCAGCGCTCCTGGCATGCAGCAAAGTGTCAGCATGCACGCTCAGAGGACAAATGGGGGCTCAAACCTGCTGCACTCAGCTGCCTGCTGGTACTTTGCCTCGCCTGGGGGTGGACAAATGATAACCTCATCCTCTTCTGGTGCAGCACTCTCAACAGTTGGCCTGACAGCCCTGCTGCTGCTTCGTCTTCTCACCCTGTTCCATCTGATGGGCTCATCAGCGCTGGAGGGGCCGGCCTGCAAAGGGCCTGCCCCAGACTCGCCCCACAAGGCCCTCAACTCTGCATTTCTTGTCCTGCTGCTGGATCCGTAGTCAGAGCCTTGGTGAGCTTGGGCCTCTTTGGCGCGGGTGTGGGCTGCAGCCACATGACGTGTATCAGCAGGCCATTCAGGGTTCAGCAGTGCAGGTGGTAAAGGTGGACGCCGTTTTGACCCCAAAAGCTGGGCTTGCAGTGAACAGCAGCCATTCAGGAGCACAAATAGCTATGGGGCTTGTAGAAGGAAAACAACAAATTTGCTGTACAAAATCTTCACGTAAAAGGTTCATTGACAGAAAGACATCAGACAGAAAACAGAACACTATTCATGAGTGAAACCAGTTGTACAGAACTCCACAGATTGAGCAGTGCAGCTAGAAATTCTGGCAGTGTGCCATGATTGTGGACTGTTTGCACCTTCTGGGGAGTCCATGCTGATGTCTACAATATCCTCCATCCTCCTGTGATGCACCTGCGCGACAAGCAGAATGGTCAGAACCAGGTGGTGTAAAAGTCTGCCTTGCACAGCATCTGCATGCTTGTCTGACAGTGCGCACCATGCGGAAGCCCTTGAGGGTCCAGCATTGGTGGTGCAAGGCAGTTGCACGCATAAAATGTCCACATTCAGGAGACGCCTGACAGGCCTTGCAAGACAGTAGATCTGACTTGAACGGCCAAGCTGCACAGGCAAAGCCTCTTTCTGCATCTTGCACCTCGAGATTTCTATGCCCCAGCAAGGACACGTCTCCTTCGAGGATATGTCGAGAGCTCTAATGATTGTCAGACTGACCTCTCATGCGTTCAGGTGGTGGATATGTAATGCAATCTTGTAACCTCACACCCGTTCGAACAGCTACAACACTTGTGCAGTACAGTCACTGACAAGCCAGCCAATCTAGAAAGCAAGTCGCCAACCCGAAAAATCCAAAGTCCTGCCTGACTCGGCCACTATGCACAAGAAGACCTGCTACATCAGTTTTGCGACGCACGAACCTGTGCTAGAGATGCATAACTACGCGACCGCAAGAATGCAACAGCAAAGCAAACGCACACAGATGCTCTTCTCGCTCGCTCTACACGGCGCTCCCCATAAACTAGCACATACTCAACAGGCTCTCACCGTTTGTGCACGACGGGGACGCTTTGCTGCCCTCTCAATGGTACTTCTATCGCTATCACACGCGCGTCTGCTTCCCAACAAATCACGGTCCATGCCTGGGCGGGGCCCGCCTATGTGAACCAGCGCCTCGTGCTTTGTCAAAACACACAGTTGGCACTCTCAGCCTGCCCTCAGGCCTCCGGATTCAGATCAATGCAGTTGGCAACAGTGCAAAAGCAGTACAGTCGTGCTGACCGATTGCACGGTCCCAACTTGTGGTGATGTCGACAAACGTGCTGTCTGTGTGGAAAGTATCAATTGGAGAGCTCACCGAAGCAGAAGAGGGCAAGTCTGGTTGTGAAGACCTAAACGTGTAGCAGGTACAAAGCCCTACAAAGAAACTTTTTAGAAGCCAACTGACATTGCGGAGAAGCTTGCGGACTGACTGAGACATGGTTGACATCGTGACTGCGGATGCAAGGTTCCAGTCTCCGCATGCTCGCTCTTGATGTCACAGGAGGAGGCGGTTGCTAGCCATGAAGCTGGAAACGGGCGCGATCTCCGTTCGTGCGCCCAGTTCCAGCGCAACGCTTTTTAGGTCAATCTGCAGGTGATGGTCGGTGGTCGACAAGCTCGAACCTTGTTGGAATCACGTCGTGCAACTCCAGACATCGATCATCATTTCTCGCGGGCACTTCTGCTATCGGATGATCAGTCACTAAGCCAGGATCCTGATTGCTTTCTCAGGAAACTCCCAACGTTTTCAAGAGGACAAATCTGTAAAGTCAGTCAAGTTTCCGCATCGTCAGCATCAACGGCCCGCAACTCAACACGCAATGCCTTCAAAAATCGTATTGTCCACGTGGAAATGCCTGCATCTCAGCCATCAGGTCAAGCAGCCTCTGCAGCATTCGCTGACGCTTTGCGAGGCCGCTCTACACCACTTGGAGCGACAGTCTTGCAAGAAGAGGTAACTGTGAAGAAGCCCTGAAGCTGCTGGGACAGGCTTGCTGCTGCATGCACAGTGGAGTCTGTTTGTACACTGAAGTCTGAGCACTTGCAGGCTGCCATAAATTTTGCTTTGTACTCAGCTGGGGGCACAGGCGTCAGCTTGTGCCTGTTCACAGACACTGACCTGCAAAATGGCAATGTAACATATGAAGTTGACCTTCACAACATATACAATAAGACTGGCGATGTCTGGCATATTGCCTTGCCCCAGTTGGACAACAGTCTGATGTATGGTGCGTATTTGCTGCTTTACATGCACGCCAGGAGTGCATCAGATTGAGCACTGCAGTCCTGCCTGTAGGCTTTAGGGTCAAGGGCGACCATGAAGAAGAGGTGGTAGTTGACCACTGCACAATGGACACTTTTGACTCAATGCAGAGTGCAGAAGACACTGTGACTATTGTCAATCCTGGGCAGCGGTATGATAATGTAGGTTCACATGATGTTGACATGCCATGCACCTGTTATGGCAATGCTTTCGGCAGCTACTAACACATACCCACAGTAAGCTGACCACGTCCAGTGGCAATCATAAGACTATGCTGCTGCAGAAGGCTGTCGTCATAGACCCGTATGCACGCTCCATTGTAGGCAGATGCCAGTATGGGCAGCTGGCACAGGTGCGTTATCTCTTTTTTTGACAAAGTAGCAGTACTCCTCCTAGGAGGAACCAAACAGTTTCTGGGCAACACTGATTGGCAAGCATGTACATCTTTGCCATATGCAATGCGCATGGCACATTATATCATCACATCCATTTAGCTAGATGTCACTAGGGCATGACATACATGCAAGATTGGTTTTCATTGAGTAGATACATGGCTGAGCCAACAGTGCTGAGAGTTGCACAAAGAAGTGCACCTTACTGCCAGCTGTAAAGAGACTTGTCAGTTGCTTCCACCTGTAAGCTGTTTCCAGCTGATGCTTGTCCTTTGAGCAGGACCTGAATTACAAGCATGACTCAGTACTAGGGATAGCTGCTACATGGCCTCAGATGGCAGCTCCATTGCCCTCTAAGGAGGACTGGTTTGACTGGGAAGGAGACCGTCCACTCAACATACCCCTTGATCAGCTGATCATTTATGAGCTGCATGTCAGAGGCTTCACACGCCATCCGTCAGCCAATGTCACTGCACCTGGTGCGACCTTGCCACTTGTGTGCATCAAGTCAGTTCACACAGCTCATGCAGACATGCTGTGCTGCAAGCCCCTGCTGTATTGCCCTCATGTTGTGGTCTGCCTAGGCTGCTTGGAGCAATGGGATGCTGGTTCTGCTATTTTATGCAATGTGTGTGACAGTGTGGGTCCAGCTTCAATTTGTGATAACAGTGCATATCAGATGCCTGCAGGTACATACCTGGGCTTGGTGGAGAAGCTGGACTACTTGCAAGCACTGGGCATCAATGCCATTGAGCTGCTGCCTGTCCAGGAATTCAATGAGCTCGAGTATTATCAGGTGCAGCCCTTGGCTACCAACATTTCTCACTCCTGATAGAACAGGACCCGTATCACATCACAAAACAACTTGCAGCAAACAGGCATTCCCAAGGCTTTTCTTTGCACAATGGTGCGCCTTGACACATGCCCTGCTTACATCAACAGGTGTGCCACTCAGCTCACTGGGTCTACGGCATCCTCAACCGTCACTGAAATACTTAGAAGCATGATGTGGAACCCAAGCATGGCAGCAGCAACTCTATGCAAAACATCATTTATGTGTACTGTCTATGCAGCTGATTCCTGGAACAGACAGCAACTACCGCTACAACTACTGGGGATACTCCACCATTGGCTTCTTTGCCCCTATGGCAAGGTACAGCCAGGCTGCTGCCCAGGGCAGGGGCGGTCAAGATGTTGTCAAGGAGTTCAAGACCATGGTGAAAGAGTGCCACAGGCGTGGCATAGAGGTGTTGGTGGATGTTGTGTTCAATCACACTGCCGAGGGCAATGAGAGGGGTCCTACTCTGTCTTTCAGGTGAACGCTCGGCGCTGCACCAGGTTAAACAGTGCCACCACTGCTGTGCACCTCGACTTGTGCATATTTGCTTTTCTGGCTGAGCAACTTGCTAGTCACAGTGCAATCTGCACCCAAGCCCATCTACTGGCATGCATCAGCTGCCATGTCATCCCATGAAGTTTTCTGGCCAATCGCGCTAATCAGGGAAAGCGCAAATGAGCATCAAAACATTCCGCAGTACTTTATTGCAATACCGAAGCATGCATTGGCTCCGCAATGATACTCATAACTGTACTGCTGCTTCTGCAGGGGCCTAGACAACCGTGTCTATTACATGCTGGCTCCCGAGGGGCAGTACTACAACTACAGTGGCTGTGGCAACACCTTCAACTGCAACCATCCAGTTGTGCGCAAATTTATTGTGGACTGCTTGCGCTACTGGGTCGTAGAGATGCATGTAGATGGCTTCAGATTTGACCTAGCCTCTATACTCACGCGAGCACATTCACAGTGGCACAAGCCATCACAGCGTCAGACCAACAGCAATGGCAATGGCAATGGCCTGCCAAGCATGGAAGAGGACTTAGATCAAGGTCAGACGGCACGCTGTGCTGACCACACTGCAGTGGTAGCATGCAATGGCTGTGTGATGACAATGCTTGGTGTTCATAATGCCCTCTGCAAGCCAAGCCTTGAGGCTGTAGCATATGTTGATATCTTGTGACATATTCTGTAGTGCAACAAGAGTGGTCATCATAGGGAAAAATGGCACATGCCTAGCTCCAAATATTGTTTGAGAGATACAAGGTACTGAAGCAGAAATTGTCCAACAAAGCTTCAGGCATTAACATCATCTCCCTACTCCAGCCATGTGATGCTTGTCTTGGAGTGTAATATGCTGCTGCTATGAACCACATTGTACCATGTTTCTGTTATTGCACTACCATGTAGGCTATGCACTGCAGCTTGTGCCAGCCTGGCAGTCATGTCTGCAGGGATCATGGAAGAGGGTGCAGGGGTCCCCACAGGCACCCCTCTCACAGATCCCCCAGTCATCGAGATGATCAGCGAGGACCCGGTTCTGCGCAATTGCAAGCTCATTGCTGAGGCATGGGACTGTGATGGCTTGAACCAGGTTGGGGCATTCCCACACTATGGAGGTCAATGGGCTGAATGGAATGGGCATTTCAGGGACACAATCCGCCAATTTGTTAAGGTGTGCATTGCATGTTGCTGTTTGTGACGTTCCGACAAACTGGCTTGTTGGGCAGTATGAGCATGACAGAGGTGCAGCTTGTATCATGCTGCTGCATAGCCATCATTCTATGAAGTGCGATGACAAATGCCCGTGGCTGCTGCAGGGTTTAGTAGTGTTGATCATCTGTGCCTTACATTTACTCAGTATGTCCCCCCCTTGTCTTGCAATGAGGAGTGATTACATTCAGTGTCTTCTAGCGCAACTGTTGCAATTTTTGTCATGCGCCCACTTTGACACAGCTAAGCTAGCTTCAAACAGCTGCATTGCATCTTCTGATAGTGTTGTGGTTGACAGTTTGTGAGTTGTAACAGTTCGAATGTGCTTCCAGGGCACAGAGGGACCGTGGGCAGCTGCATTTGCTCAAGCCATGAGCGGCAGCCCAGGCTTGTACAGCCAGACAGAGCCGGCAGAGGGTGAGTGGTGGGCAAACAATGGCGGCCGCAAGTGGAAGGGCGGCAGAGCGCCGGCACACTCCATCAACTTTGTGACTGCCCACGATGGCTTCAGCTTGGCTGACCTCACTGCTTACAATGAAAAGCACAATGATGCCAACGGCGAAGACAACAGGTCTGTCATGCACACATCTTGTTTTCACACTGTTGTTTGTGCAAGAAGTCAAGCTGTTTCAGATCATTGACATGCACAGCCTGTAACCTGCTATTCAACATGCCACATGACTTTCAGGGATGGTGAAAGCCATAACCTGAGCTGGAACTGTGGGGAAGAAGGGGAAACAAAGACTCCGTCAGTGTTGCGGCTGCGGTCTCGCCAGATACGCAACATGGCTGCTGCATTGCTGCTGTCACATGGGGTGCCCATGATTCAGATGGGAGATGAATATGGACACAGCAAGGTATGCCAGAGCCAATCTGCATTGTGTGTCATGCCTCAAAAGTCTGCTGCTGCCAGGGCAGAGCATCATGAAGCCAGCCAACCTGTGTTGCACAAAAGATTTTAATGGTTCAGAATTAATATGACTTCTACTACCTTGTTGCTGCCAGAAATGCATGCTTGTCTGGACCAGTCTTCAAGTCTGCCAATGCATTGACCATGCTGTCATGTGTCAGATATGCCTGCTGCACTCATGCTCATGCCAGCCATAATTCGCATCAGCAGTCAAGTTGTGGTCTGTGCAGGGAGGCAACAACAACACATACTGCCATGACAGCGAGTTGAACTGGTTCAACTGGGAGCAGGCAGGCCAGGATGAGACTGGCTATGCCCGCTTCTTCCGCTGCCTTGTCAACCTGCGGTCAGCGCTGCTGTCACACGTGCATCCACTGAGCTCGCCTCAGCACAGAGTTACACACACTTGTTACAGCTTGTTCCTCTGCAGCAGTCAATCTACTTTCTTTCTTGCATGACTGCACTCCCTGATGCTGGGCAGCCTCCCTAGCTATCATCAGGACGGCATTCAGTGGTGATGAGCAGTAGTTCCGGTATTAGATATTAGTGAAGCAGCAATACTATTGCACATTGCATGGAGCGGCAGACGTGTCACACAAACGCTGGCAGCAGCATTTTGCATCCACAGCCAAACCCTGCAGGGCTAACGAGCAATGTCATCTTGTAGAAAGCGACGGCCAGAGCTGAGGAGGCGCAGCTTCATGGATGGTGGGGCCATGACTTGGCATGGCAAAATGCCTGGTGAGGCAGACTGGACGGAAGACACCCGCCTGGTAGCCTTCACTGTCAGCAGCCCCAGTCAAGGCGGCCTGTACTGTGCCTTCAACACCAGTCACAGACCCCAGACTGTTGTGCTGCCACATTGGCCCGGACTGGTCTGGCAAGCCGTCATGGACACCGGAAAGGTACGACAGCCTTGTTTTCTTTTGAACTGTTGAGACATGATACACACTTAGTACTGAGTTTTTGGACTAGGATACTGACAACCCTGGCACATCTGTACGACCCAGTTGGTTGGCTGGAGATGTAAATCCTCCTCCTTCCATGGTGCCAGAATGGTGCTTCAGCTGTAACTTTGTGACATTGGCAATCTGCTCCTCATTGCAAGGATGCCTGGACACACCAGACATATGCAGCTTTGTACTTGCATTGCTTTGGCAGGATGCAGGCCTGCTGTAAAGCAAGATGCTTCACTGAATTTCTGGCCTCAAGGTTTGCCATCCGTATGCCTCAAACGCATTGTCTACATGCCAGTGATTGGAGATTGCATGCAGGCAGCACCTTACGACTTTCTGGAGGCAGACGATGAGCTGAGTCAAGATCAGGTGGACACTGCGAGGGCTCAGATGGGCATGTGGACCTCTGAGGGCTGCTACCCCCTCCTGCCCTACTCCAGTGTCGTGCTTGAGGCCGTGCCAGAGCAGCAAACCCAGAATGGCAGAGCAAGAGCTGCATCACAGACCAGGCAGGTTCAAAATCACTCTGCTGTTCATAGGCAATCTCCCAATTCTGGGTTTGCTGCTCTAGCTTTGAAAGGTTTATCTTACCACGTACTGCCTAGCACTGCAGCAGCTCAGGATCTTGCAGCCGTCTTGCAAACATTATGAATGTTGTTTTGTGGCAACATTTGCCATGTTTACATCAGCCATTTCACTGTCCATCTTTGCCAGCACTGGTCATGCTATGCTAGAGCTGCGCAACTGCCAATTGCGCATCACCTACAGGCACCTAGCCGGAAACACACCCCCAGCAGGCTTCACCTCAAACCCAACGCCAAATGCACAAGCAGGCTCAGTACGCTACAACTGGCCAAATGCGCAAGGTGTCTGGTTTGCAGGAACAACAGAGCAGGGCAAGCAGCAATGCAGAGTCAGGGCATGTCCAGAGGAAGCCCTGAAACCAATGCCTTACAGCAAGCTGTCGCTTCTAGCCAGCCTGAAATCTCATCACCACCCGCACAGGTCAGCTCCACACACCATTACTCTGCTTGATGGCCAATCCGAAAGCTGTGGCAAAGGTGGTGTAGTATGTACTCAGGTGCTGTGTTGCGCTATGCTGTGCTTAAGTGCCATCTCTGACCTCTTGCCTTTAGAGATGTGTCCTCCCATTGCACAGTTCAGCCAATTGTGATGCTTGTTGACCAGTGGTAGCAGCAGAGCTCAAGCATGTCTGCTGAGGGTGTTCTGATGGTGACAGCTTCTTGATGCTGGTTGTGGGAAGGTGCTTGCGTGTCTGCTGTAGAGACAGGTGGACCCTGCAGGACCAGCCAAGAATCAGCAGCAGATGACAGGCAGACCTAGACCATCTCCATTTGGAGTCCAATAAAGATCCATGCTGCGGGGACTCCTGCTCAGGGCAGGGTGTAACAGCATCATGGGACTGTTGAACTTCAGCACTACAGGCTTAGTTTATTGATGGTACTGTTGAACTTTAGCACTATAGGCAAGGTCAATGCACGAAATTAGGTTACTTCTGTTCATTGTGTGAGCAGGTATGTCAGGTTATGACAGCAATACAGACTGTGCGGCTAGGCAGGCCTCTGTACTGAAGTAGTTGTACGAACCCACGTGGGTGCACTGTAAGTTTGTTGTGCATTAGGACTTCTAGATGCAATTACATTACCTCAAATTTGAGTACAAACTTGCACCGAAGGTGACCAGCCGAAAGCAGTCATGCAGTAAATGTGTTTGATGATAGAAGTCCGACATTTGATTGTAACCATCACACAGGTGTATTAGTAACAGAGTGCCAGTCCAACATCATAATGCTTATGGCCATACAATGCAATGACACGCTTCAAGATACTGTCTCGATGCTTGAGGCCCTGTAACCATCGTTCAGGAATGCTCTTAACGTTGTAAATTGCCCCGGCGATCTGGCCTGTAATGGCCCCAACAGTATCTGCATCTCCACCTAAGTTGATAGCTTTCACAACCGCGTCTTCAAAGTTGCTAGTATTGTATACACACCACAAAGCTGCCTCTAGTGTCCACAAACATCTGCTGGGCAGGGTGATGATACATTCTTCAGGTGCAGTCCGCCACTTGGCATTTGACATTGCAAGCTCAGCTACCTCTGCATGCAACAGCTTGTCTTGCAGCTCAGGAAGCAAACCAAATATTGCTGCCTTGTCCTGACCATTGATTGCATGCCACATCACAAAGGCCATGAGGGCAGATGTGTCCATTGCTTCTTGTACGTTGTGTGTTGTTTGTGCTTGCTTCCTAGCCATCAGTATTGCGGTGTCCAAATCTTGGTGCCAGTATATAGGCACAGGAGCCAGCCGCATCAATGCACCATTTCCTGCATCACTGTCTGGATTGACTCCTCCTGTCAGCAAGTCAGGTTGTTCTGGATCAAATCGCTCCAGCGCCTCCTGTGTATTGGCACCAAGACCAAGGGACATGTTGGGTCTGCAAGCATTGTACCCTTGATACCACCAGCTTCTAAACTTGGTGACCAGGTCGGCTGTGTCTACTGTAGTGCGCTGTAGGATGCTGTCACACAAGCAGAGAAGCATAGCTGTGTCGTCAGTCCATTCGCCTGGCTCCAGGGTGACTTGCTCCCAGGGACCGCCACCCTCAAGTTCTGTTTGAAGTCCTCCAGCTTTTCTGGCTTTTCTTTGCCTAAGCACTTGCTCAAGGGTGTACTCGATGTGATTAGGGCGCTCGACAAACATTTCTTCAGTGATTCCCAAGGCGTCCCCCACGGCGCAGCCTAGTAGGGCTCCTTGTGCCCTGGAGAGCCCATCCTTTTTTGCTTTGCTTTTGGTGTTGAGTCGAGACTTCATAGCGTGTAAAAGGCATGCATCAACACGAGGCACATGTCATGTTCTACAGTACGAAGTTGCTCCAGCCTTGCTGGGTCCTGGAGACAGCACGAAAGCCTTTTGTGAAAGGCTTCCTTCTTGGTTCCGGAGCTCTTTTCAGTTTGTTTCAATGCGTTCGCATCCGCGGACATTCACCTGTCGCTTCCTGCCCCAAAGACTGAGAAGTCGTGTCTCGGCAGGAGAAATCGTTCAACATGCCACTGACCACGCAGTATGTGGAGATGTTGAGCGAGAAAGATCCATATTTGAGGTACGATCAGTATCGCGGCAGCGACTCCCAGGAACACAAGGCCAAGCTAGCTAAGGAAGCAGCATTTGTTGAGCTGGAGGCAGACAAGAAGGAAATCATCCTTGACGTGTCCACCGCCAACCTCGATCCTGAGCCTCACTGGTGTGAAGAAATTGTAGTCAAGGTCAGCATGCAGCCGTGGCAGACCTCAGCTTATCGACCAATGTGTCAGCATCCCTGATACATTGACGCACGCTATTTTCTTCGTAGATTCAAGTCGGCTCAGAGCTCGATGCAGGCAGAATCGTTGCTTACCAGATTCGTCGTAGCCATTTGCGCTGGAACAGTATGCCTTTTCAGTATTTCCTGGATGTGCCTGGCCAGGAAAGCTGCAACATAGGCAATGTATTGTTTGACAGACATGGCCGGCTCAAGCCACATCTCTATGGGAATTTTGGTGCAGAAAGTGACCAAGGTATGCTGCATAGTTAAATTGAAAGCCTGTTTCGCCTGTAGTGAATTGTGAATGCAGTAGCAGAGTGCGGGCAGAAAGCTGTTGCTTCTGCAAGATGGCACAGCCTGCTTCACACATCACTGCACAGGACTGAGAGCTTCAACTGAAACAGGTGAAGTGTTGTATATCAGAGATATCAGAATGAAGCCAAAGTTTCGGCAGAAAGGGCTAGCATGCCTTGCACTCAAATACCTGATGCGCAAGCTCAGCCAACGTCAGGAGGACTACTCGCACCCTTCACAATGGTGGTTTGCAGGTGAGCTTGCATCTGACATGTGTTGGTTTCTTCACAATCAAGCTATCTGTAACGGGGCACATGACTTTGACTGGTGACCAGGGTTTAACAACATGTATCAGGGCTTCCTACTGGAATTTGCATTGCGACTGACCAGAGATGGGCCTTTTATCTTGAGCATTTTTGCAGTTGATGCTTAACAGCATCAAGTCGACATCTGTTTGTTTGTGATTTGCTTGTGCACACTTACCTACCCTTCAATCTTTGCTCTTGACCACCTGCAGCGTAAACTATGACGCAACTGTTCACAACATAACTTGTCAACCAACACGCTACCAGCGACAGACAACTGCTACCCAAGTCATGACGCAAGCATGCAGCACGTTTGACTTGTACCCGCCAAATGGGTCTGAGAGCCGAGTTCATACACAAGCCAAACACCTGTAATACATTCTCCTTGTCATGGAGATATAACACTTTTCCTGTAAAGTCCCAGCTGCAGAGCAAAAGACTCAGGTGGCTAGGTCGCTTTTTTAGGATGCCTAATGATAGATTGCTTAAGAAGCTTTTGGTTGGTGAAGTTAGGGGCCTGCGCCCACCTGGTCGCCCTAAGTCTAATTTCAATGATGTTGTGTTACGTGACTGTCAGAAACTGTCATACTAGTAGGCCATATAGGGATGCACAGGACAGGCTGCTCTGGAGAGAAAAGACCTGCCCTGCACCTACCTAGCTCATCATGAGCTGGAAACTGTTAATATCGTTACCGTTATTATGCTGTGACCAGATCCTGGTAGCTATACTGACTCAATCAAGTCACTCTGCAGGGCTGCCTCTCCCTCATTTGCAGCTTGAGGCTGTGCTTTCTTTCGTGCTGCAGTGATGCACAAGGAGGGCTGTGAGGACAGCTGGCGCTCTGCTGGATTCCGCGTCCTAGACAGGACATGCTTCCTAGCCTGTTGTGCCCAAAAGGGCCACAGATGCTGGGACCAGACCCAGCCAGACCCACCCCCCCTGATCGAGGATGTTCAGCCCCCAAAAAGCGCTCTGGACAAAGCCTTGCTGGAACTTGTGCTAGCCAGTGACTTTCACAACAACTTGACTAAGATTGAGAAGGCTGCAAAGCTTCTTGGGGCAGGCGCAGACATGCAATGCTCCATGTACGTTGTTGCTTTCTGCAAGCTGTGTGTGCACTGACTGTGCATGGGTGTGCTCTGCTGCAAGCACGCTTGAGATGGTAATTGGTAGTTATGGCACATTGTTTACATTGCAACAGCCAGACATACACTCACAAAGGCTGCTGGTAGACTTCAGAAACTTATAATGCAGGTGCTAAGATATGTATACAAGCAAATCTCCTGCTTCTGATTTGATCTCATTGGGTGTCATGTTGCCTGAGCAGCTTTAAGACCCTTTCAGGTCTCTTTCAGCTGTGCTGCTAGAGCCACCTGAGCAGGAGATGTTTTGTCAGATGGTGTGGGAAGTCATCTTGACCAGCAAGCCTGCACTTGCTTGCCAACCCAGAACACAGCTCACCTTCAACGCACTACATCTGGCGCTGTCCTCTGTTGACTTTTGTTGAGCGTGATGCAGGGCTGTTCAGTCAGCAGTGATGGCTGGGCGCATGCAGGCTGTGACCTGGCTCTTAGCTCAAGGGGCAGATGTAGATCAGCAGGACAGTGCAGGCCACACAGCGCTGCACTTTGCTGCTCACACTGGCCAGCCGGCTCTGGTGAAGCAGCTGCTCGGCATGTCCGCCACCCGGACCATCAAAACCAAAGCGTAAGCCTCCTGATGCGCACCGCCTTTGTCTGCTGGGCTGCACTTTGCTGCCATGCTGTTCAAGCCAGCGCATGTTGATCGTGTTTGCAGGCCAGCAGGTTGCTGCTTTGCCTTTGAGTTCAAGGCACATTGGCATTGATGTGTGCTGACAAATGCAGGACAGGCCTGGACATCTGTCACCTGTGCCACCTGTCAAAAACAACATAGGCTAAAGCCTTGAACCCAAAAGACAGGTGGCACGCAAATTGCGCCCGTGTTGCTTGGGCTTGAGGCCCTTGTGTGACCAGCAGGCTTCTTGCTGTGCTGGACTGTGACGTGAATTCACACATCTTGCTTCTTTGAGCCAAGTCCTACTCGTGCGTTGTCTACCACATATGTGTTCAGCACTGACTTCCATCAGCTGACACCACAGCTTTATGAGTGCCAGTGCACAAGAGATACAACAGCTACGATAGGGATAAAACCTGCCGTGTGTCAAGCATGGCTGAGCCAAGTAATTGCAGTGCTGTCCAGTTTGGTAGTCTCCTGTGCCAAGGGAGGGGTCTGATTCAACAAGACATACAACAGCAATGACATGTTATTGTGCAGGGATGGGTCTCAATGGACAACGAGGAGGATTTTACATCTTCAGCCAACGAACTAGATTGTACAGATGTGCCAGGGTTGTCAGTAACCTGGTCAAAAACATCAGTACTAATTGTGTATCATGTCTTAACAGTCTGAAACAAACTTGTAGACAAGATGTACAAAGCAATGACATCTTACTGTGCAGGGGATACACACCGCTGGATGTGTGCATACTGGAGATGCAGTACTGGCGGAAGTATAAGGATGCCCAAGTGGAGGGCGGCTTCAAAGGGCATGATATCAAGTACATGGAAGTCATCAACCACCTGCTGAAGACTGGTATCAAGCTGCAGCGATTGACCAGCCTGCCGGTGCCCAAAAACAAGTGGGGCTGTACTTGTGGTGAATGCTGCAACGGCTACTTGAGTCCCCGTATGCACTACAGGTGGGCTGATTGACATCTTTGCAAAAGTCAGTTGCTGACACTTGGTCACACCAGTAGCATGCAGATATAAGCATTTGCTATTGTCCATGCGTGCAGGTTACCTCAAACATTAGGTCACCTGAGCCTTGCTTGATATGGCATTTGAATGTTGTTAACGGTGGTTTGCAGTCAATTCAGAATTTGTTTCGCTGTCAATGCAACAACATTGTGATTGCTGCTTTTCATATGTGCTGTCATAGCATGATACAGCAATGCTGTTGCGTTGTCAATATGCACCTTGTGGGGATTTGACCTGGTGCTTGCCTGCTTGCTTCAAACCTGAGGAGCTGATACCCCGCCGGTGCTGATCATGCAGCCTTGGTCATTGTCACTGTGATCAGATGTGTGCAACATGTATAGCAATGCAAAGCAGTGCAGTTACTACATGAGTGCAATGACAGGCTGCAGTGTCTAGCCGAGGGGTCATATGAAAATGGCCTGGAGTTTATGGAAAACATCAGGAAGTGGCCAGCAAACTTCAAGCCCGAAGGCTGCAGTGTGGATGGCTTGTGGCTACAGGACTACCTTCCCGACACACTGCTGCACAATGTAAGCACTCACACTTGTGAGGACGCTGCACAATGTGCGCACTCACACTTGCAGAATGACGTGCCACATGTTCATGCTTGCTGATGTATTTGTCTGAGCCACACACACACACACTCACACACACAGCTTTAAAGGTCCATCTGACAGTCACCATAGGGATGAGGCTCATGGAACAATGCAAGCAAATAATGCATCTCAGCATCGTATCTCAAAGATGGTTGTGGTGAGTTGCCTGAGTGAAAACACCAAAGCCCAAGCAGATGGCACGCAGTGACATTGGCTGTGCATCCGTTGATACGGCTGCTAGGCTTGCAAATGGTCCTTTGGTCAACTCTATGAAAGATTCAGGCGTGAAAGCACAGATGCATACGCATGGCTTCCTCCACATGACAGCACCGCAGACTTGTACACCAAGTTGGTGATTCTTGAAAATGAGAAAGAGGTGTTGCTGAAAGACAGACATCCAAACCGATACTGCAGGTGTCAAAGTCATTTGCTAGGGGTTGGTCCAGCTTGATGGACATGTTTGATGACATGTTGGACAAGGACATTGTGCCAACCTCAACAGCTGTGAAGAACAACATAGAGCGAGTGCTTACCTTGGGGACCATGGGGCGTGACTCTAACCCCAAGGATATCATTGCCTACATGAAGCAAGGAGGCAGGCAAGTGCCTTTCAAGCACCGTGCTGGAAAGGGCAAAGTTGCCTGTCACTGCAGCACGGCCTTCTGCAACAGCGTTCAATGAGTGGAGTGCATGCTTCAGCTTGCGTGTCACATGACAGCAGCTGAAGGCCACAGGTGCATTGTACACGCTGCTGTTGGAATCCTGATCTGCGGTCATGGCAGCACCAGGACTCGCCAGTACATGCTCCTACTTGTCTTTCCTCTTGACTCTGCTGCTGACGGAAGTTTTGATTCACAGAGTGGAGTACGCCTTGGATGCTCTTATTGGCCGCTCTAGAGAAGAGAATGAGCTCACAGGTGACACCCTTTTCATTGCTGTGACAAACGGTAGCACTTTAAGGACCTCCTCAGCCGCTGTATTCTGTACTCCTTTTCATACAATCACCAAGTCCCCTGAAGGGTGCAAGGCATCCAGGCAGAAAATGCACCTGCAAGGCTCTGATGTTGTTGGTCCAGAAATTATGACAGCAGGGCTCCGATGTTGTTTAAGATAACAGTGGTGCTGCATGAAACAGACGACATAGGAGAAATTGGATTGCTCTTGTTAGCTTTGTCTCCATGCCACATAGTGCACCATGCCCGCCCACAAAGCATCATGCCTAGTGCCTTCAGGTGTGGTGAAGCAAGCTTCTGCTTCCTTATAACTGTTTCCAATACCATAGCTTCAGTTGTGGTGAAGCAAGCTTCTGCTTGCTTATAACTGTTTCCAATACCTCATTCTGGTGCAGGGGACGGATCATTCATCAGTCCCATGGACACGAAATCAATGGATGTGATGAAGGCTTGTGAGAATGACAATGACTACACCTTCCTGCTTAGGCAGTTGTGCAATGATGGGTATATGCCGTCTGGGCCTTACTTGAATGATCCTGGGGATAATGACTGGCAGAGGGCTAACTCAACAAGAGTGGTGCACAACCCTCCTGCTGACAGTGGGCAGTATGAATGAGCAAAGCTGCGAACACAACACCGTCATTTGAACCAGTCATGCAAAGAGTGTGGCCTGTCTTGAAGTAGGCAGTACGGCAATGCAGGACGACAGCTGCACAGCTTGATGTAAGACCTTGCAGCATTGTCCAATTTAGATTTCATTTTTGACAATGTTGCACATGCCGCATGGTCCGACACCATTGCATCATCATGCAACATGTCAGACGCTCGGCGTTGATGCTCTGATTTTCCTCACGCTGCAGCAATGTCGGCAGGTTCCTGCAGTGCCCATTGGCAGGGCTAAATCTGTCAAGCGCCCTGCCCACCCAGCTGTGTTAGGTCTGTTCCGTGGACTACGTCGGGAGAGCGGGCGCAGCCAAGATCGTCACGATCGCTGATATGAATACGCCCTGACAAATGGAGAGGCGCCAGTTGCTGGTGAGCACTGCGGTGCTAGGGACGAGCATGGCTCTGGGGTGGTACCTGTTGCACGGAGTTCCAAGACCACTTTCTCGCATGTTTGGCAGAGCCGGTTTTGCCAGCAAGAGCAGACACATCACAGCAGCAGCCTCAGGTCGGGTGCATCGCATTGCTTCTCAGCTACTTGGCGGAAGTGTTGGTGATCAGCTCACACGCTTGAGCTTGAGCGCTCAAGCGCTCTCTGTTCGTTCAGGCGCTCCTGCAGGCAAATTGACGGTGGATCCCAGTCGGTATCCGAAGGTGAGAACATGCAATCTCGACGCTCAGTGGACGAGGACTGTCAGGTCGTGCAAGTTGCCAAGACCTGATCGCCATATCAATTTTGTAGTTAGCTCTACAGCATGCACCTGTCAGCGCTCCCCTGCAGCACAGAATCGGATGAATGCTACACACCGCAGTTGCACGCCTGTCATGGCAGGGAGTTGCTTTGGATTTCTCCAATTCAGCAACCCAAGCAACTTGACTAAACACTGCTCTGTGTAATACTCAGAGCCATAGAGACGAGAGCATCTTGGAGGATTTGCATGGCGTTGAGGTTGCAGACCCATACCGCTGGCTTGAGGACCCAGACAGCAAAGAGACACAGCAGTGTGAGCCAAGCTCTTCATGCTGTTGCAAGATGCTCTGCGCTCGCAAACCGTGTTTCAAGCTGATTTGCACTTGCAGTTGTGGCTGCCCAGAACGAGTTGACAAGCAGTGTGCTGAGCCAATGTGAGACACGCCAGCAGTTCAATGACCTGCTGACAGAGCTCTTTGACTACCCTAGATACTCATGCCCACGTAGGCATGGCCGCAGGTACATCACCATTCTAGACATGCAGCAACTAGCAGACATGTGCAACGCCTGCCGCTCATGCAACAACTGTACACACCGCTGCCACTGTGACAAGCTTTCCCATGCTGCAAACCTGAAGATGTCATGTAATTGCGCCCTGCCAGACATCTGTGCTGCTTGCGGCAGCTGCATCAACAAGGCAATCTGAGGCATCTCTGTCTTGATCCACTTGCTGAGCAATATAAAGAGAGGAATTGTCTATGCTGGAGCTTGATCCTTTTTCTGTGCCTGCTGGCCTACATACGCCGTTCACAATGACAAGTAAGGGTCAGAGGCAAGGCGTGGGTGTGTGATGCAGGTATCACTACAGCTACAATACTGGTCTGCAAGCCCAGGGTGTGCTATACAGTCGGGGCAGCCTGGAGGGGGAAGAGAGGATCCTGCTGGACCCCAATAAGCTCAGTGATGATGGCACGGTATTGCACTGCCTCTGTTCTGTCAGCGCACAGTAGCTTGCTTCATCCCAGTAAGCCCAGTGACAGCATATTGCAACACTCATCTTGCTTCACTTGAACAAGTCGTTGTGGTGGACCCTGACAGTGCCAGTGATTGTAACATGGTTTGGCATTGACTCCTTGCAACGACCCACTTGACTTGCATCCATATCATGTAGAAGTTCAGCCCACTGCTCACAAGTCCTGTCAGAAATCTTCACAGTGATACTGCTTGACCTGTGCTGCAAAGCTGGCTGTGCTGTGTTGTCTTGTGCTGTGCTGTGCCATGCTGCATTGTGAGCATTGTCCAGCAATGACAATAAGCTTTCTGATAACTGCACCAGTGTCTTGTTGTGCTTGCATGGGCAGTGCCATTTTGAGCCTTAGCAGGCAACTCATCATTGACTCTTCAGCTGTCATCAATTACTACCACAGGGTTGTTTCTTTGTTGGCACATATGACTGTACATTGGTATCATCATGTGGCCTGCAGGTGGCACTGAGTGGGACCGCGTTCAGTAAGGATGGTCAGCTGATGGCATACAAGCTGAGCAGTGGCGGCTCAGATTGGGTCTACATCAAAGTGCTCACTGTTGATCAAGAGACAGGTGAAACTACTGATCTGGAGGATAAGCTTGAGTATGTCAAGTTCAGCAGTCTGGCTTGGACACATGACCACAAGGTGGGTACCATGTGCCCACTATGATGCTGCTCATACGCTTGCCCCTGCAGTCTGACTATTGCTGCATGCCCTTTGATAGTCACCGCCATTGTCTCTGTGACAAATTCTTGTGAAGCTTTGAGTCAGGGGCAAGTTGCAGCAGATGACATTATCTCTGTATCTACAGAGATTTACTTCCCCCTGTATTCCTGCTTTTCTGATTGCGCTGATTTGATGCCTTTACAGCCTACCTGTCGACCGCAACACAGCTGTCTTCAGCTGGGCAACACCAATTACTTGCAATCAAACACAACTACTGACCATACACTGGATTGACACCAGAGGTCTTGTTTTGTTTTTCAGGGTTTCTTCTACAACAAGTTCCCAGAGCCAAAGAAGGGGGACCTGGGCACAGAGACTGACATAAACCTCAACCAGCAGCTGTGCTACCATGTGCTGGGGCAGCCCCAGAGCAAGGACGCAGTTGTGTGGGCCTGCCCTGAGCACCCTGCCTGGATGCTAGGGGCTGAAGTCTCTGATGATGGCAGGTTAGCTGTTGCCCTCTTGCACTAAGCTCAGCCAATCGCTTGCGTTGTTGCCCTGTCATGCCTGCACAAGTAGCTGAGTGTGGTGCCTTTTGCTTGCTTGCTTGCTTGCTTGCTTGCTTGCTTGCTTGCTTGCTTGCTGACTCACTGTCCCTGGCTGCAATCTTCTTGGCGCTTTGCACACTCAGATTGGGCACAGGGACTTACGTGCTCACTCACACAAATTGCTTACTCACTCACTTACAATTCACACGCTTGCTCATTCATGCATGCATGCACTGGCTTGCTCGCTTGCTTGCTCGCTCGATCACTCACTCACTCACCCACCCACTCGCCCACTCACTCACCCACCCTCTCACTCACTCGCTCACTCGCTTGCTCGGTCGCTCGCTCACTTGCTCTCCACACTACTGGCTGGCCAGATTCTTCACTTTCCCATCCACCTGCTGCAGATTCCTGCTGATCTCAGTTAGGGAAGGCACCCAGCCCACAAACCAGTTATGGTATGTGGATCTGCAAGCGCTGCCAGAGTTCAGTAAAGACGCAGCCCTGGACTTCACCCCCTATGACTACAACACAGGCCCTAAGGCACTGCCTGTGGTGAAACTAGTGGATAACTTTGGGGCAGCGTATGACTATGTTGCAAATGAGTGCATGGTGTTCACCTTCCAGACCAACTACCAAGCCCCTTTGTACAGGTATGCATCATTGCTGAGTCTGTTCTGACTGCTATAACATGATTGGACAGTTGCCGTTCATGCCAGCTGGTGCTGTCTCTCAGCTCACATGAGCCATTATCGAATCAGCGTCTACCATGCTGCAATCTAAGCCCAAAATGGCAGCGCTTGAATTTGACCCAGACATGGCATTGGGGTTAGGTATAGGATGTTATTCCAGCTACACGTGTCAGTTGTATGTGGATGCCTGGCGTTGAGGCTTTCTCTGGTGGTTCAGATGACAACAAGCAACAGCACAAGCTAGCAGGCACTCAGGACAGACGCGCGTTGAGAACATCAACAGCAGCTATCAAGTGCCAGCCGCAAATCTGCAAGGCTGCAACGGCCATACCACACAATCGAGCTCAATCACACAATTGTGAGGGACACAGAGATGGCGTGTCGGCCACATGCGCAGGCCTGCACGCAAGTGCATGCACAATCAGAGTCCTTACCTTTCAACTTCATCATTTTTCTGAGATGCTAGCTTTGTGTGACTGCGTGCAGGGTGGTACGGACAGACATTGAGTTCCCCAGCTCTCCATCTGGCTGGCAGGATGTCATTCCAGAGCACCCCAAGGATCTGCTTGACTGGGCAGCAGCTCTCAAGGTGACTGCATGCTCTGCACTGCTGCTTCAACACTGCACATCTGCATGACAGTGTCTGCCACACAATGTACAATGATACCTGCAGCAGCACTGTGTACGTACAGTGCTATGTTGCTGTTAGAGATTTTCCCTGCCTAGGAAATGCTTTGGGCCTTTGCACGCCGAAGTGGCTTGGTTCCACTGTCAGCCACACAATGCAACGTGACTGCATTGCAGCCTGCAGTACACATCATATAGAACACAGCCCGTGGTCAACTGGAGCGCGTAACTTGCACGCTGTGTGGCAACTGTGACGGCCTTGCCAAAAGTCATGCCAAAGGCTTGCTGGTTGGTACAATCTTTGGGTCTTGACAGATCCAGGTGTCTTGGATGCAGGGAGATGTGCTGGTGGTGTGCTATGTGGCAGACGTTGCATCCAAACTGCAGATCCACAGCCTGGCAACTGGCAGCAAGCAGCGTGAGGTAAAGCTGCCAGGCATTGGCTCAGTGACCCAGTTTGCCGGCAAGAGGGAGGACAGCGAGTTCTTCTTTGGCTTCTCCAGCTTCACTGAACCAGGCGCTACCTATAGGTGTGTGTGGCATCACCAACATATCTCACTGAAGTATAAATGCCGAATGCTAGCCGCCGGCGTTTCTGTGTTTGAATCAAACTATGACTCGGGCGTCTTTGGAAGAGAATGCCGTTTATGCATCTCGAAGAGCTGATTGTTTGCCTGCCTGTCTGCCTGCATATCTGTCTGGCTGTGCGTTTGTCTGTCTGTCTGTCTGTCTTCCTTTGCCTGTCTGTCTGTCCGCCTATCAACTGGCATGTAGCTTGATGCAGAGTCAGGCTCTGAAAGTGTGAAGCCCCAGCTGTTCAAGCAGCGCACAATGCTGTCTGCACGTGCAGCAAATACCAGCCTCTCTACTGCATATTTTAGCTGTGCGGTTTATGCAGGCTAGACACAGCATCAAGCAACACAGAGCCACAGCTCTTCAGACAGACCAAGCTGAAGGGGGGTTATGTCCCCGCCCCAGAGTTTGTGACTAAGCAGGAGTTTGCCACCAGCAAGGATGGCACCAAGGTGCCCATGTTCATCACCCACAAGAAGGGTACCCCTCTGGACGGCACGGCCCCCACCCTGCTGTACGGCTATGGAGGTATGCTTGGCATTGCTGTGCATCAGCCTTCACCTGTGCCTTCATGAATGGGGCCACCAGCAGACAGGATTTGCAGCAGTCAGCTGTGACCTCAGCAGCCAAGGGCACGCACACACATCAAACTGAATTTGACAAAAAATTATTTATTTTTGATGGTTGTGTATCCTATCTTAGCATCATTTTCTTTTCTTTAGTTTCTATTTACTTCTAAGTTTTAGTTTCTGATAAGTAACAGGCTGTCAGGGCATCGCCTCCATCATAGCTGTTGTATTGTATGTATTGCTGAATGACTTTGTTCTGCCCTCTCTGGCCATCATGCTGAGCTGTGCTGTGTATCACAAGTACATGTGAGCCAGTTTGGTATGTCTCAAATGCAGTCTCTTTGGTGCTCTAATGCCTAGTCGAATGCCTGTGAACATCAAGTGCTCAGTGAAGTTTAATTTCCTCGTCATTGTCTGTTGACTAGTTTCAAATGTGGAGTTGTAGATTGTTTGATTGGGTCATTGACTGCCTGATTGAAACTGATCAATGATTGATTGAAAATGATCAATGATTGATTGGTTGATTGGTTGATTGATGTACTGATTGGTTGAGTGACCGTTTGGCTCAATTGAATGAAATGCAGGGTTCAACATCAACTTGACGCCGGGCTTCTCTCCCACACGGCTGGCCTTCATGCTGGGCTATGGCGGAGTGCTGGCTGTCGCTAACCTCAGGTGACCTGTTACCACTTTGCTGATGCAGCCTGTTGCGTCTACATGGCCCGATGGTTGCCGGCGTAAATTTACATTCCTGCCGAGGCTAAGGCCCCACCCCACGAGGGGGCATCAACTCTTGTATTGCAACTTTACATGCAGCTGCTGAGAGGCTGCTGACTGCCTGTTTGGACAGTGGAAGCAGCATTATGGAACAGGCGCAAACTTCGGTGTGCCTTGAGTGCTCTTGCTTGCCCCTTACCACATCTTACCCCAGGTTCATTTGATGATGTCTGACTCCCCCAACTGCCCTTCTTGCTGTTTCAATTGTGGAAATCCAAGTTTGTCTTGATCAGCCTTGCAGTGCGCCTGCAAATCACATCTAGCCAAGATGCATTCCAACAATCAATGCTATGTGACCTGCCCGTCAGCTGCTCTCCTGCCTGCTCCTCCTGCTGTTAAAGTAGACAACTGCTGACCAGACAGACCATTACATGGCAAGTGTAAAACACACTGAGCTCAAAATGTGATGACTCATGTAGTGAGATGCGGTTCTGAATGCAGAGGTGGAGGGGAGTATGGCTTGAAGTGGCATGATGGTGGCACTCATGGCAACAAGCAGAATGTGTTTGATGACTTCCAAGCTTGTGCTGAGTACTTAGCAGACAAGGAGTACACCAGCGCTGACAAACTCATCATTCAGGTCAGAACAGGAACTGATTTGCTGCTTGGCTTGATCACCAACCTGCTTCTGCTTGACCATTATGCTGAGCCGCAGCTGTTGTACGGCTCTATTTGTTTGTGAAAGAATTTATAAGGGTAACATTTCAAAGCAAAATCCAAACCCGTTTTGGTGGGAAATTTTGTGCACTCTTTTTTGTGTGTGTTGTATCTTTGTAAACTGCAAACCAAAAAAAAGACCAAAATAAGGAATGACGGGGAAAATAAACAAAAGAATATACAGGAAAGGTCACAAATCTTTCAGAAACGACACATATGTTGCAGGGGGAAGTAGCCAGCAGTGTCTTCCTCATGTGAAGTAAATGAAGATCACAGCTTTCCCTACATTCTGCTTTGCATGTCGTGGCAGCCCTTGCCAACGTTACAAACCAGCTTGAGAAATTACATTTGTACGTTGCAGGGAGGCTCAAATGGAGGGCTGCTGGTGGCGGCCTGCAGCAACCAGAGGCCTGACCTGTTTGGGGCTGTCATTGCTCAAGTGGGCGTCATGGACATGCTGCGCTTTCACAAATTCACCATTGGTCAGCGCTCTCACCTTCATCATTCATCTCAGCTCTGTTGCATGCTTGCAGCATGTGGAAATCACTGATAGCTGCTCTCCCCCTGCATGTAAACAGCGGGACGCCTTTAGTCTTCACCTTGTTTAGTCATCACCCCTGAGAGGGTCAGAAAAAGAGCCAAGACAAGAGTATTCCGCCCAAAAGAAGGGCAAGGCAATCTAGGGACTCCCATGGCAACCCCCCCCCCCTCCCTCGACTGGGATCCCGCAAGAATGTCGTCCATGTTGTTTCTGTGCATTGCAGTACAGCTCTGCTTACATGAGCATCTCTGCAGGCGCCACAAGTGAGAGCAATCTGTTGGCATCCTTTGGATGGCTGCCATCAGTCAGAGTCGCAGTCCCAGCTGTTGATTTGCAGGTCATGCTGTTAATTTGTAGGTCTTGCTGTCAATGTGCTGTCAATTTGCTGTGTTGCAGGTCATGCATGGACCAGCGACTACGGCAACCCAGACCATGCAGAGGACTTCGCCTACATCCACCCCTACAGCCCTGTGCACAATGTGAGGACCCCAACAGGCGGTACCAAACAGTACCCAGCCATGATCATCACCACCGGCGACCACGACGACCGCGTGGTGCCCTTGCACAGCCACAAGCTGACAGCTACACTGCAGCATGTGCTGGCTGGCCATGAGGAGAGTCCACAGAGGAATCCCTTGATCACTAGGATAGATGTAAGGGCGGGGCACGGTGCCGGGAAGCCCACCAAGAAAGTGATTGAGGAGGCGGCAGACTCATTTGGGTTTGCTGCAAAGGTCGTTGGTGCCAAGTGGGTAAAGGAGTGATTCTGGTTGTAGTCATGTTGGTGGCATTGTTTCCTTGTACAATACTGGTGTCATTCCTGATGGCAAAGTATGTGCTTTTTGGCTATTGTGCATAGTCATAGCTGATGGCAACTCCCAGCAAAGCTGCATTGCATCAGATAGGTCCTGTGTCATGCAGTGCTGGCCACCTGTAATATCAGCCACTGAATTTGCTGTCTGTATTTCCTGCCTGGATCAACCATTCTGCTAAGAGTGCAATGTCACATTTCGCTGCAGGCGCTTGCTTGTGCTGCGTCCAGTAGTCTTGTTGAGTGAGATAGCACTACTGCTTTGCAGTCCTGTTGACATCATCTGGGTTGCTTGAGTCTATGCTTTCATTGCGACATAATTTTGCTTTCATTGTGAGATACTCCCATAGTGTATAGGTGTTTGCAGCAACACCGTGATAGCACCAGTGATTCTCAGGCTTGAGGGCTGACGGTTTTTGCACGCATGTGTGATGCCATGTTACAGACGTATAGCATTCAACTGCTACACCATCGTGGTGCCCATTTTCAAGAATTATTGTCAGCAATTTGCGGGAGTGAAAGTGAAAACATAAAACCATGTTGGTATCACATTGCTGCGGCTTCATGCTTGACACATTGACGTTGAGAACAGTATACGCATGCATGCACAATCAATCATGATACAATAGCCATCTGGCCCCATTTAACTGGAAGACTTCTGTGTTACAGTCTGCTACTCTATCAGTGGTCCGTGGACAAAAGAAACGCTGCTGCAGCCTAGCTAAGAGACCACTGCTGATCTAGCGCTGAACAAGCACGCTGGCTACAGAGTCGATACACGAAGTTGCATTCATCAGCAGAAGACAGCTGCAGTGCACCTGCTTGATGCACCTGTATTGTACAGGCAGCTTGTTTACATACATGTGAAAATTGGAATTAGCAGACAAACACTGCCACAACAACGCATGTTTATATCAGGTCATCATCTACACTATGGGTATCAATACCGAGCAATGCTGCGAAAATGCACGTGCTACTGTAGCCATGGTACATTCCCCTAAAGACTGCAGGTGAACTCAGCAAGCATGTGGATCACGCCACATGCTGCTGCAAACTAGGCTACCAGACTGGATAACTTGCAGCCTGTGCATCTGCACTTTCAGCAGATTGTGCATGACTAAGCACGCTGAAGTGAAAGAAGGGGAACTCACAAATTCAAGTGGGCACCTGAATGGCTGCCCCCTATCGCAACACTGCTATGAATCAGCAAAGGGCTGCTGGCCACACATGATAACATGCACACTGGACAAATTGGCAGATTGATCACAGCTTAGATTACAACAAGTATTTGCCAATCTGACATTGCACTTATGTACATGAGTAATGGTTAAGAATCACATCGAACAACACCTGTCCTAGCGTGTGGATCTGGTAGAGGATGCGTGCTACATGCCCTTGGAAGATGAGCCAGTGGTCTGTCTGCTGAGCCTCCTTGAGGACTTGACCACACTCCAGCCATCCCCCTCGGTCTGACCGCCAGTACTGCTTGCTGTGGCGTCGTCCGGGTTCAGAGCTGCAAGTGAGGCTGCAGCCTCTGACCCTGCTACTTCTGAGATGTCCTGGGAAGCCCCCTTGGCGCCTGGGGATGCCCTGGTGTCCACCACAGGTGTCTTGTCATCCTCTGGGGGTGCCTCATTGCTATCCAAGCTCAGCTGTGCCTCAGGCACCTCTGTCTGCACATCAGCGTGATGTCCATCAGCATTTGTGGCTTTGCTCAAAGAACAAAAGAAATAGAAGCGAATGTGCAAGCTGTCTGAAAGCTGCTTGAGAAAGTGGACTCTGTATGCAACACAGACACGGTCAAGCAGTCTTGCACCAGTTACATCCCTAGCAACACAGCAAACAAAGTGTCTGCTAGGGCAGTGCAGCAAAGGACATACCTGCTGAGCTGGTGAGGTGACGGTACTGCTGGAGGCACCTTTGCTCCTCTTCCTAGCAGCCTTTGAGGCGGTCTGCTGCTGAGGTGCAGATTCCCGGGCAGCAGTGAGGACATGTACTCTGCTGTCCAGGGCATTTTTCTCCTCCTGCACAACATACAAAACTGCTAAAGTATGCACTTGCACATGATTTGTGTTGATATACAGGTTATACATATACAGGTTGGACGCTTGTCAAGAACAGTGTACGTGAGTGTGTGTGTGCTGAGGGGAGGATTTGAGGTCAACTGACATTGGTGTTTGCTGTTTCTGCGGCAAAAGCATTTGAAAAAGACACAACAGTGTGAGCACAGGATATGAATACCAAGCTTGCCATCAGATATCAGCTGTGGCACTGTGTCTATTGGCACTGTGTCTTGGCTGTCCAGCAGCCTTTGATCACATCATCTTGCCAATGGAGACAGCAACCAGCTTCATGTACACAACACACCTTGAGCTGAGCATGGCTGCTCTCCAGGGCACCAAGCTTCCTGATCACCAGACCGCACTCCTTGGCCTTCTTGTCAAGGGACTCCTGTGTCTCCTGCCACATGCCACACCCTGTCTGAGCAGCTGTACAGTAGGCACATATGTGCAGAAAGCAGCAAGTGGAAAGGCAGCAACACTAAGGAGCAATGCCACAATCAGGAGCTGTACCAGTGGGCAACGAGTGGTCAGTGTACAGTGGTGCAGCATGATAGTGCGTGGGGACTCACCAGCAAGACCTTCTGGGATTTGCTCCTCTCAGTCTTGGCCTTGGCAGCCTCAGCCTTGGCCTCCTTCATACTGCTGCTGTGCTCATCCAGGGTGATGTGCAAGGCCTGCGATTCAACCAGGAGTGTCCACATGGCAAATCTTGACCAGCTGATTTGAACCCACAGACTGAATGGTTTGGCGCCAGCTTGCTATCACAGCAGCCAGGTTGCAAATACTGGCCCAGAGCACATATGCTGGCTTGACCAAACGGTGCTGCTGACAGCTGGGGCTGAAGCATGGAGGCCAAGCTGGGGCAAAGCAAGGAGACCCTACAGATTGAGAATAAAGGCAAGTGGTACAAAGCAGACTCAGGAGGTCTGAATGGCAGTGCAGGGAGGAACCTGGATTGTGGTGTTGGCTTGCTGCAGGTGGCTGTCACTGCGCTTGAGCTTGCCGTCAGCGCGCTCCTTTGCACCAGCAACCCTTTCCAGCTCATCCCCCCTGTCGCTCGCCTGCTGCTGCAACTCCTGCACTCATCTTGCCACTCAGTATCAAGTGACTGCTTGACTGCTCACAACACATGTAGTATGGGCCCCCGCTCATTGTCTGCTGACTTCCATGATAAGTCACAACACATGTAGTATGGGCCCTCGCTCATTGTCTGCTGACTTCCATGATAAGTCACAAAAACAACAAATGTAAATTGCTTGATTGATGGACAACGCACTACACATGAGATAGCTCTTGCTATGTGATGCTTGGCGTGAGAATTACTGAATGTGCAAATGCAGGCAGGGGTGGCAAGCCAGTTTCAGTTCAAGCAATCAAAAGCAGACCCTGTGATGAGTTTTACAAAGTATTCTGATCAAAGCAAGCAGCACATTAGAACAGAATCCACCTTGATGGTTGCTTGCAAAGACTTGCCCTCAGCAGCCCACATGTCCCTCTCTGCCTGCAGGCGTGACTCCACTGCTTGCAGCGCATCAGCATGAGACGCAGTCTGCTCAGCAATTCTCCTCTCAAGCTCTTCTTGGAAGCGCAACTGCGCCTCTTGCAGGGCAGCAGCATGAGCTGACTCAGCCTGCTTCAGCTCAGAGTCCTTTGCCTGCAGGACAGGAGCACATGTCAGCAGCTTCCCTGTGAATAGCTACTCGACTTGAACTTGTCAACATGAGAGTGAAGGTTGCAGTGCATGACATGATCTCTTCATCAAGTCTGGGTGCATGGCATGGTCTCAAGGCTGAGTGTGACAAGAGTTGTATACTTTGTGGTGTGTAGCCAGCGCCTGCATGCCTCCTGCACAGTCAATGCTTTTTGGACAGGTGCAGACACAGGTGATGTTGCAGGTGTGGTGGTGCATACCTGCTCACGCAATTGGCTCTCCTCAAGGCTGGTATCCAAGGTTGCCTGCTTGGCAGCCTCCCTCTCCTGCAGGGCTCTCACCTCCCCTTCCAGCTCGCCCATCACAGTCTTGTGATGCGTTTCCAGTGCCTGCATGGCTGACACCACCTGACCTCAGCTTGTCATGCATCATCAATCAGCAATCCAACAATATGCAGATCCTGTCTTTGGGACTCGGACTTCACAGGCAATGACTGGGAGGACAGCATGCACTAAGCATAGTCTCAAACAGCATTGGTTGGAGTTCATGTGACCAGCCAGCTGGTTGAATCGGGCTCAAGCAAAGCAGATCATTGCAGGGAAGCAGTGCCTCTCCATCACTGAACAGCACCACACCTCGTATCTGTGCGCAATACTGTGCAATGCAATGGGCGTGCAGCATGGACTTACCTCCCTTTCAGATGTCCAATGGTGCTGAGCCCTCAGCGCAGCCTGGCTCTCCTGCTGGACGGCCAACCTCACATCATCATAATCTGCCTCAGCCTTGATGCGTGCCTCCCTCTCACACTGCAAAATCATCGCTCAGCAGGTATCAGGCTTGGCTGTGCGTCACACACCATCATCATTGCCTTGCACGTACAAGACAAGAGAGTGAGCCCTTGTTAGGGTCGAGTGAGCAGTCATCACAACCCACACACAGCACCATGTAGAACTAAATCACAAGCTCTGACTAGAGTCAGACATTGTGATTGACACGTCCAGTGGAGGCAACCTACCTGCAGCTCAGCATTGGCCTCACAAAGGCAGCTTGCGCTCTGAGCTGCCTGGCGCTCCAGCTTCTGCTGCCCTGCTGCCACCTGGCACTGCAGCTGGGAGATAACACTGCTCTCGGCAGCATCTCGTACCTGACATAGCACACACAATCAGACAAATGGAAGCAGCTGTGAAATGTAGCAAGGCCTACCAATGGATTTGACATGAGTCAGGTCTCAAATAAGGGCGTACAAAACCCAGCTATGTGGGTTGCAGCAAATTCACATCTGGATATATTTCAAGCAGCCTTCTACACAATGCTGAATTTACCTCCAAGTTATGCCTCAGGGTGCGATTCTCCTCCTGCATTTGGAGAACCTTCTTTTTCATCTCAGTCCACGAAGCATGCGCTTCCTGCTTCATGTTACTGATGACCTGTTGCTTGGCCTGCATTCACGTCACAGACGTTGGTCACACAGTAGCAGATCAGCCGAGATGATGTGCTGGCAGCCAGTTGCATTGAGTGCCTGGCAACGCAACATGGCATCAGCTCTGGTAGAAATGACAACAAAAGGCTAGGCGTAAGTTGAAGCCACGCTTGGTGCCCTTGCAAAATACAACGGTGCAGCATCAGCAAGGGCATCAGTCACATATTTGCAAGCACCTGAAGTCTAGGCAGGTGGCCTATATGCAGGCAATCAAAACAGTCAAGTGATGCTGAGGCTGCAGCCTGCGTTAACAACGGCTTAATGCAAGGGGCACTGAAAAACAGCTGCGATGTGTTGTCTGCTTTACATGAAGTGTCACTCTCAGCAGATGATCCCCATTACAGTTGGTCAAGGAAGTCACCTTCAGCTTGTCGGCAGCCTCCACCTTGTACTGCTCAAAGGTTCGCTTAAGCACCTTGTATTGTTCTTCACTCTTCCCAGACCCCTGCCTCAGGTCTGCATTCATCTTTTCGGTGTTGCTTCAAACGGTTGCTGAAGTCCTTCACAAGGTCAGCCTTCTCCTTCTCCTGCTGATTAAGTCGTGCCTGTATTCAGCACAACCATATTGACAAGGCTGATGAGTCATGTTTGCTGGCCTCAGGCACAGGAGCGGCCTGTACAGGGAACATGTCACCCCTTATATTCACACCTAGATTCTGCAGAGCAGTACATGCGTCATATGCATCAGTTTTGATGGTGGCAGTCGGTGTTGTTTAAGTGAGCTGCATCTCAGCGCCAGTATCAGACACCCACAGACTGTGTCACAGCACAATATACAACCAAGTTTGCCTTCTCAGTCTGCCCACATGTGTGGTCAACCCTGCAGAGCTCAGACTTTTGACTTACTTGCACCTGCCACTGGGCCCACATGGCATAGCAATGTTGGGTGACAGCAAGAGTCGTACGAGCTCGGCAACTTGCACATATAGAGTTTCTGATGTTGCGGTTTCTACCTTGAACTCCAGTTTCTCCGCAGCGGCATGCTCCGCCCTCTCATCAGCTGCAGCTTGGACACGATCGCCAGCCTTCTGGTGTCCCTGCTTGTGGAGAACACGGACCAAGTCCTGCAGTTGCCAAAACGGTGAGGCAAGCATTTTTCTGCGTCACAATTGTCCATCGCCACTACGATGTGCAACAGCAGCAACCAGATCGTTGCTGGTATTGGGTTTCAGCAAGCTCACCTCCAGCTTCTTGACCTGGCCGACATCATGGAGAAGTTTTGACAAGTCATGTTTTTTATCCTTGCACCCCTGCAAACAAGCAAACGCATGCTGTGCCGTGCTAGCTAGACGCGCAAAAATTTTATACATCCATACAGATGTCTCGACTGATGCCCAAACCGATGCAGCGAAGCTCGTGGGGTGTTGGCGAGCGCCTATTCACTCTTGAGCACGACAGCGGCATGCTCATGGTTGCAGCAAGCGCAAAAGTCATGTCTAAGGCACTCTACTACCTGTCCGACCTGAAGGCACTGATACAGTGACACGCCGCCACCAAGTGCTACAGCCGTGGCGGCAATCGCCAGTCTACTCATATGTGTGTGTCTTTCAAAGAAATATCCGCGCGCTGTGTGAGAATACGCGCACAGTGTGAGAATACGAGTCGCCTCACTTGCGCTTTGCCTATGGTGGCCTGAAGTCAACAGCACTGCTGGAATTCTAAAATGTTGACCTTTGGAAGGGGTGAAAATGCATGCAGGACGATGACGTCAGCTTCCTCTGAGCTTCGGATGAACGTGGCTGCTTGCTTCAGATGGGTAGTGAAGTGGGTCATGAGTAACGTGTGTGCCTTGGGGAGGTGCTGCTCTGTTTACCCAGATCAAACGTCAAGACCCGCATTCAAACAGCTCAACACACAATGTCAAGCCTTACCAGTGCAATTGCAATGAGACTGGTTCAGGCTCTGCTATGTTGCAAGAAATAGGCCCCTCAACCCATGTCAGTGCAGGGCTGCTGTGCTAGAATCTCGCGTCGGCACAGCAGCGAGGCAACATAGCTATTGCATGATACCCTGGGGCTTGAGCTCATGAGATTGTCCTAGCCAAGGTCAAGAGCAGCTGAGCAGCGCCACTTGGTCAACTGCACTTGACCGATGATCAGTAAGGTGTCAGCCAGGTGTCGGGGAGACCTGTAAGGCGCTCTGGCCCTGGATAGCACCTGATGCCTTTATGTGCCCAGCATGAGAATGGGATGACCTCAGCAGCTTGACTCTCGTTAAGGCTGCATTCCAGGCAGACTGTAACAGTTGTTGTACTTGTAATGCATGTTTCAGCTAGTACTACTATACATCATGCTGCCTGCCTCCCAGAATTCATAAATCCTGATCAGGGGCAAGATGTTATCCCAGCACCAGGAGAAAAAGCATTTCCAAATCTGCTGGTGGCCCTGTGCACAAAGCAATACCCAGCCAGATAGAGCAACAGCTGCTGAGGGGTCATATGGAGTGGCAGCATATGCTACTTGGCTCGTGGTTGCAGGCCACCTGCGGGACCCTTATTACAAAGTCAACTGCAGCATTTGAGGTCATGCATATGCCAACTGGTCAGCCAGCTTGCTAAAGCGCCTGCAAGGTCTTTGTGTTTACCCTCATACCTTGTTGAGGAAGACTACTGATGTGGTCACAGCTCATAAGCTGCAGTGGCTGTTGTCATTCAGTCACCAGGTCTGTCTGGCTTGGCCATGCTGTACAGTATTCTGCTGTTGATAATGCTCTTGTTGCATCCAGCCCCATTCTCTGCCTCCATTGTCTCCTTTGCCTCGCTGGATGCAGAAGCTCTGCTGTACTTTACACACAAATGCACCAATTCAAGATTCCTTTGTCTGCAAGCTGAATGCTGTTGGTCTGTCACGTGTCAGCGATTTTCATTCCTGACGCAGTTGATCTGCAACCTCCAAACTGTTGAGGTGCAGACTGCCACGTTCAGCAAGGCTTGATCTGTGTATTTATTACAGTTAGTGCAGAAGCTGTGATGTGCCTACCGATCAGTGGCCATTGTTACACTCCTTGTCTTTGCTGTTCAACGGGCGCAGTGCAGGAGCTTCCAAACACACATCGACAGCTGATTTCAACCCTATAGTTGAGCTGTGCTGAAAAGGATGTAGCCCACACAGCCCGTCATCTTCCAGGCAGGTTTTCAAATGCAAAGCATACAGCACACTGTCAGATGCTGGGAGACAACTTGACAGACATATGTCCATATAGAAAATTGTAAACAGGTTCAATCAGTTCTCTTGCTATTCCCATCAAAGTCACAAAGTTTGAATGCAGGTCAGATGCAGTCTCTGGCGGCGGGTGGCACACAGTCAGGAAAACTAGATGAGCATGTATGATTTGATCAGATTGTTGGACTAGTCCTGTATTTGCATATGTCAGAAGCAGTCAGACAAGACATTTAGTGCTCTGTGTGCCTGCAGCTATGCCATCCTTACCGAGCATGCAGCTTGCAGCGACATGTACATTTCTTGCCAAAGTCCTGAATGAATACAGCAGCAAAATCTGTGTTAAGCTCTAAGTTGTCATTGACCAATCGATGTTTAAACTTCTGAGCAAGTATGGTGAACCATAAGTGCTTAAGCAGCTTGAGAAGCTTCTTTTGCTACAGGCCTGCCTGCCGTGGTACTACTTGTGATGAGCTACCTAAAATGCATCATTTGCTTCTTCATGCACCAGCCTGGCTGTGATGAGTCATTGCAATTTCCGAAAGCTTTGCTTCTACTTGCAAGCTATGAAAATGCTTCTAGCTTTGCATCACCAAAGTTGAGAACAGGATGGCATGTCAGCCTGAGCCAGACAAAGCACTTTTTGCTGGACACTGGTAGCACACCGCAAACACATGGAAAGTCTTCACGTCATCCACGATCTGAATTGTGCTGTATGCAATGCCAAACCCGACGCCGTTGACCAAAAACCACAGCACGATAAACAGATTCAGGACAAAGATTGGCGCCCAATTCCACTTGCGCATGAATTTTGGCGGCAGCAGAGTGCAATTGGCACGGGCTTGAGCGGTCCTGTACACCCACGAGTACGCCAAGCATGGGAAGATGAAAATGGCTGGTGACGTGATGGCTCCTGCAGAAGGCCAGTTGACTTCAGGCATGCTGCGCAGTCAAGCATCATGCTGTGCAGTCAAGCATCATGCACAAGGCAACACACAACACTCTTGACAGACAGACACTTTGTGCCAGGCACTTTACTGCTGATGACTGTACATTACAGCAAGAATGCAGAAGCTCATGTCAGACATGAGTGCACATTGTGTGCGCGTGCATGGTCACATCACACTGCGTGCAAGCTGGCACACAGATCACAGTATCAGACATACTAGGAGTCAATGATAGCGCTATTCAAAGGGTAGTGTGCTTGAGGCAAGGACCAGCTTGTCTGTGACTTGTCTGCGCCTCACCTATGATGCTGTTTATGTTGCCGTAGAAGGGAAACACAATTGCTAGAAACCACACAAAAAGAGCTGCAGCACCACACACCCAATGTCAGGGCCTCCAACAGACAGCTGCAAGTCTGGTGCAGCAGACTTGCATTGGTATAACTCAGAAAGGAGTGGGCAACAGGAGTCAAGTGAATGTAGCTGCAATAGTACAAAGCACATCCTGGAACTTCATTCCAACAGCTATTGGACAACATCAATGCAATCTGCTCAGCTTGCACATGCTGCAGTCACAATGGTTTGCCAAGTTGGGAGTTGGACAAGCGCACACTACTTGGCTTTCACAAAGACTGTCTGCTTGGTCGACCAAATCTGTTGTAGAACACTTGGCTGCTGTTCAGCAGTTGGCATGAGTCATCACGCATGATGCCATCTGCTCAATGTAATGCAGTGTCACAGTTACATGGTGCTGCAGCCCCCAGAGGGCACAGTGACACTGCATGCAACATGGCATATCATGAGTCTGAAGGGGTATGAGCAGCTTCTCACCAACAGGAAGTCTCAGTGGTATCCTCAACCAGAGGGATTTGCTGTGGATGTGTAGTAGCTTCTCCCACCTGCAGCCACGAGCATTCATTGTCCACAATCGTCAACTTGGTTGACGGCGTATGCAATGACAGAGTGCCGTGAGCAACGCTGTGAGGCATGCACAGCCAGCAAATGGCTGTACAGTGTGGCACTCTGTACCTGGAATTTACTACAGGTGCAGTATGATGCAGGCCATGCAGGCATGATGGTGGCAGCTAGATGCAGATTCAGTCACGCCGTCACAGACAGAGGCAAGCAGCCTTGGGTACAGGTACTCATGTTGAGACATTGCTCACATTATGTACTGTAACATATTTACAAGTCATATAAATAACTGACCGCTGATAGGCATCATGGGCAGTTGCAAGGGCATGAGGCAGGATGTTCATCTGAGTGCAGTCATGTCATAGACAAGCAGTGCTGGTTGTCATTTGGGATGTTTACATATAGTAGAGGGGAGCGCTGTAGAGACAGAAAGCGACAAGCTGGTGCATGAGCATCATGATGATGGATGCGTCCCTTGCCCTTGTCTTTGGCAGCACCCCATACACATTCCCTGCATGCATGGCCACAGCTTATGACTGCACCAGCAACACTACCCTTGGCTTCTCAGCAGACCTTGCCTTGACTGATTTAGTGCTCTTCAACCAAATGGGGATTGTGGATGGCATATGTCCCAAACTCAACAGCACGAATGTATGCAGATGCAGGGCAGCAGTGAGAGTACAGCAGCAGCAGGAGCAGCAGGGCAGCAGCAGCATTGCAACAGCAGGGCAGCAGCAGGGCGGCAGCAGGGCAGCAGAGAGTAGGTACCGTTGTTGAGGTTGGCGTCAGGGTAGGCGAGCTGCACAGAGATGGAGTGGGGCAGGGTGAGCACAAAGATGTAGAAGAAGCTGGCCAGGTAGGCCCTGGAGTACTTGGCCGGTACCCACATGGCGTCCATCATCTCCCTGCATGCACACACACACACACACACTATGATCCCCCTGTATGCACACACTGCATGGTCCCCCTGTATGCACAAACAGTATGATCTGGCTGTAGGCACCCTGCACAATCAGGTTTTGTCATTGTAGACACAGATACAAAATGAGTGAATGGACAAAAGAGCATTGGAGAGCATTTGATACCCAGGACGAGCAAAGGCCAGGCAAGTTGGATGTGGCTCAAAAGACAAAAGCAAACCAGAAATGCAGACTGTTGCTGGGCAGATTATGGTTTCTGAGAATTCATGACTCACATTGGACTATTTCCATAATTCACAAGCAAGGTCAAGCACACACGAGAGAGGTCAAGACATGGTGGGTGGCAACTGCTGCTGAGCTAGCTGTTGCTTACAGCAGCAACTCCTGATGGCAAACCAGTTGTCACATATAAAAGAACAATGCCTGCTGCAGGCAGACAAGATCACATTTGTGTAGCTAGGTCTCCATTGCACTTTAGTCTCAAACTGTGCTGAAGCTCATTGTTTTGCTGAAGTCACCAATAGCATTGTATGATAGCACACCGTCAGAGTTGGGAGGCACTTACAGGGCCATAGCATGACCTCCAAAGGCACTGAACAGTACGGATGCCCCAACATAGAAACCCTGTAGGTTCTGAGGGCCCCTACAAGAAGCACTAGATCTTTACATTAAGGTATGCACAGCAGCAAGCTTCATTGCATTATTGACGTGTCTCCACACAAGCACCAGCATCAACAGTTCTGTTCAGAATGAACAGCTGCGTGGGTAGCCGAAACACAGCAAGCTGCATGCACACTCTGCAATGAGAAGAAACGCACAGTGTTCTGCGCAAGTCTGTCACGTCAACAGTGGATCTCCTAGTTGAGAAGCGTGTGCAACATTGTTGACTAAACTTTGCAGCGCTGTAGCGACTGGCCGACATCATGCCGCCGGCCCTAGGGGGAGCAGTGTGTGTGGCAGACCTGGAGGCAGCTCCTGGTGTCATGCCATGCTTGGCTGCAGCAGCCACAATGAATCAGGTGGTGTAGGTGGTGCCGATGAGAGCCACAATGTTGACAACCCTGAAGTGGCGCAGCGTAGGCAGCAGTACTGCCACCATAGATATGCCACCCCATATCAGTGTCCTGCACCACATGCATGCCTGGAATGTGCCAGCTCATGACAATGCTTGCCTTGAACGCAAACATGCTACAGGTGTGTGCACGTGAGTGCCGGTGTGAAGTCATGTTGCAGATCCATGCTGTGTACATCACACACCCTGCCAGCCCAGGCTATGGGTCAGGTTTATGAGTCAGGGTTATGAGCCAGGGTTACTTGTAAGCCATACTATTGCAGCTGTGCTGACCAGGTGTGTGGTGCAGGATGCTCACCATTCACGCTTGGTTTTGGATGAGTCGTAGTAGTAGACATCAGATGCACAGGCCACAATCTGGGCAAAGGAGGTTCCAACGCCATGCTGCAAAGCTGTTCACTCAAAGCTCTTCAACTGGATGTGCTATAGCCGCCAGGTGACAGCTGCAATGCAGCATGCAATAAGGCAACTGCTTTCTCTGCATAGTCTGTGCGCTAAGGGAGTATGATGCTGAGAGCACAGGGCACTACATGCATACCATGCAGCACAGAGTCAAAGATGTGAACCATATATATGACCAGCAGGTTGATCTTGTCTGTATAGTTTGTACACCCAAATTATTCCGAGCTCGACTATGTTGCTCAACTTTGTCATCATCATGCGTGCACACTGTGTCTTTGGCTTGCAGGGTCTTCAAGGAGCTTGGTAGTTTTGGTGCTGCTGCAGCAGCATGCGTTGGGGCTGAAGACTTCAATGGAGCCGCTCAGAACTATGAAGCAGATGCCCATCAGCTGGCGGCAAGCAAGCCTGATGTAGCTGAGCAGCAGCTGCAGAAGGCCATCGGGAACTACAAGAAGGCCAAGAACCACTTGCAGGCTTTTGAGCTGCTTCAGAGACACCCGCAGCTTGGCCCGAGCATGTCACAAGAGGTTTGCTACCTGCTCTCAAGCTGTCAGCAAGTCTCAGCGTTTGACGCCTTGATGCGCGGTGCAAAGTCATGCCTGGGTTTGTGAGCATGGTGGCAACCAAAGCAAGGGCAAGAGCGACTATGCACGACCTTCTGTGTCGGAGCACCAACACAGCAGGACAAGGTTGAACTTTGAGCTGGTGGTTGTTCAATGCAGAAAGTGGATGACCTGGCAGAAGTGGCCATGACAGTGCACCACCAGCAGGGTGATCATGACAAGGCTCTCAAGGCTGCGGGCCTCATCAGGTATGCATGGCTTTGTAGAGTGCAGCACAATGTACTGGCACACTTCTCTGTCTAGGGTCTGCCTGTGAGCTCTGTGTCACCATCTCAACCCCATGTCATCTCGAGTCACCCATACTAACAATGTGGTATGACGAAACTATCATATGTCAGTGACCTTCATCTGGACTGCAGGAGTCTGAGTAAGCGCGAAGAGAAACTGCGTTCGTATGGCTACTGGAAGGAGGTTGCAGACATGATGCAGGTACATATTCAACTGCCATTGCATTGCAAATGCAGAGCCTCAACCATTCTCCTGCATACAGTATTGCTGTTTCAAGATGGCTTTGTGCCATCCACCGGCTTGCAGCACGCCCATTGTATGAGTGTCAATGCACAGCTATCAGGTGATGTGTGCAGAACAACAATGAGGCTGCAAGGCTGTTGGCTGAGCATGGAGAGGTGACAGCAGCCGTCACCCGCCTGATGCAACCTGTAGCGCAAGCTGCAAAGCAGGGCCAGCAGCCCAGCTCAAACTGAGCAGACAAGGATGCACTGCTGCAGCTGTACACGTACTGCACCAACTTGAACTCTGAGTGGGCTCTGCAGCAGGTCAGATTCTCATTACCAGCACATATCGTCTCTTGTCATTCCTTCTCTGCAGCTGACAGCTAATGTAGTGCAGTAAATGCATCAGCCCCAGACAGATGTTACATGAGATCCTGAAACTGCAGAATCGGCTGTCTGCAGGAACATGGTTGAATTGATGTTTTGGTACTAGGATCACTGCATGATGTTGAGATACTTGAGACACCGCAGGTTGCCAGGGTGGTGGATGTGCAAGGTGCAGACCCTTTCAATGGAGACGGGTTCATGGCAAAAGGGCGGCTGCTGCAACTCCAGGGTGACAGCACAAGGAAGGATGCCAACCAGCAGTTTGTCATTGCACTGACAGAGTACAGGTACATGTCTGTATCTGAGCTACTCTGCATGGACATCAGCGCTAGACTGAGTGTGGCCAGCTTGCAGGAACGCCATGCTTGGTGGCTAAACATAAGCTGCCTTGTCAATGCACACCATAGCAAGCTACTCTCCAGCTGATCACCAGTTGACGTACATTCCATGCTGTAGCAAATTCGGTGCTGCAACTTGTTTGGCTGAACTCACCTGGTGACCTACCTTGGTCATAAAGCTGCCTGCGCCTCACAGGGAGAGGCAGGAGCTCAGCAGGTGCAGATGCATTGCTGCTTGGAGTGCATGCTTAGAGGCATTGCTTGTCGAGGAGGTTGACATCCTATGGGCTCCTAAACAGGCCAGCTCAAGCAAATTGGGAGGCAATGCTGATGCTGATGCTGGTGCTGTGGGTCAGAACTACCTCACATGGTCGATGGAGTATAGCAAGCATGTGCAGGTCAACCCTGACAGCTTTGCTGATTGTCATTAACTGCTGCTAGATGCGCTTTCATGCTTGCCAGGCTTGTCATGTGCCCAGATCAGTCAATTTGAAGCTCATTCTCTGCTTTGCCTCAGCCTCAGCAGACGAGATGGTCATTCAACCTTGTTTGCTCAATTTGTCAATAACTCATGTTAATTGAAGTTTGCATCACGTCTTTGACAAAATGCTGTGGGTTGTAGCTCATGATAGAGGCACTGGCAGCAGAGACCTGCAAGACATCAAACCAGAACAAGGAAGCCTTGCAGGATGTGGAGGACTTTTTTGGTGTAAAGGGTCTACTGGCCGGTGCTGTGAAAGTTACCTACAAGCAGCACAACACTATGATGAAGCAGCTTGTGAAGGAGGCTGCATCACCTTCTACTCTGTCGCCTGGTAATGCCTACTTGCTGTACAAGGAAAACGTCTGACATGAGGATGACGGCAAGACATCAAGCAGTCAAGCTTAGCGTGCTGTAATATTGTCATCTGCAAACAAAGCATTCTCCAGCTGTGCTTACTTGCAGGTTGCTGAATGTCTTCACTCCAACACAAATGCTGCAACTTGTGTTGATATTGATCAGATCCTACTTGCGAGGCTACCCATGTCAAATAGTACTTTGTCATGTCTGAGCGAAGGCCCGCCTGCAGATGGAGCAAGTGATTGTGTAGCGCCATCGGTCTTTCTTCCTGCTTCTTCTTCCACAGCAGGCCCCACTCTGCAAGTTGACAGGCAGGTAGCCACACAAGCAGTTGGGACAGCCTTGATGCGCATGGTTCTACCTGCCCTGCTGAAGATGAGCAGAGCAGCTGTCAGCAAGGCTCTGCAGGACAAACAGGTGTGTTCATCTTTCATTGTCTGTAGTATTGCATTGCCCTTTGCCCAACAATGCAGCACAAGACATGGCAGGACTTGCATTGAGCTACCACTTTTGGGCGCACACATGACAATCTGCAAGCTGGTTTGCAGGTCAGAATGAGCAGGAGTCTAGCGTCCTCATCTGAAGACACAGCAGATGCAGTCAGCCACATGACACAGGTGAGACACCTTGATGCCTCGCCCTTTTGCACTCCCCATCCCTATGCGTTCACACGCTGCAGGCATTGTCTTGCTTTGTTGACTCAACACTCATTTCATGTCTCACTTTGTTGTGCATGCTTGTGACAGACAGTCAACAAGCACTTGCAATAGTCTAAATGTGAACAAGTTGTTGATGCAGGCAATGAAGCTGATTGACATGTTTGGCAAGGTGCATGAGGCTTGCCAGCGACTTCGGCTGGACATGTCTCAGCTGGAAGCCACCAGCCTGCCTGATGTACACCAGTTGCGCATGACACTGTGCGCCCACACAGTCCAGCTGTTGGTGCCAATCTCATGTGTCAGTGACATCAACAGCAGCGTCATTGAACCCTTCAGACGGTCAGCATTCAGTGGTGGTCTGAAGTAAGATATCATGAACATGCCTCTGCACTTTGTGCATGCTTTGCTGACAAAAGCTTACAGTTGTTGTCAGAGGATGTCCTTGTATATGTACAGCTTGCAATTATGCATTCTGCACAATAAGTTATAGTTTGTCAACTTTGATGTTGACAGCACCAAATCTGGTTGCAGGGTCAACCCATCACCCGGACAAGTCTCTTTACAGGATGTAGCGGTTGATATACTTTCAAACCATGCACTTGCTGGGGGATCCCAGAACCAGAATGCAGGATTTGCAGCATGGTTCTACATAACTGTGCTTCTGCAGCTTGGGCCACACTTCCAGCAAGAGAGCAAATGTACACGCACTAGGTACGCAGAGCAGTTTGAACAGCACCAGATTGTGTCAGCTGGTCTTTGAGCAAATTCTCTTAGCCTGTCTCAATCCAGGCATGCATTGGTCACACATGTTTTGTTCAAAAGCCATTATGGCTGCCATGGGATGAATGCGCCTTCATGCCAAATGATGTAATTCGATTTTTTAAGATGTGTCGTGGATGATATTCAACATTGCAGGCTGTTATGGCACGCAGGTTGCTGAGCACACTGCCCGAAGAGCATCTGCTGAAGGTGGATGAGGTTCTGAAAGCTGACTTTGAGCTCTTAAACAACAGTCATAAAGTAAGTTCAGCCTGTAATTGCCCTCAGCTGGCTCTGCCTTAGCACATAAGGTATGATTCAGGCACTCTGTCCAATTGAGTTGCTGTCACAAACACTTTTGTGGCGTCGTGCAGGCATTTGCGTCAAGGCAGCCAGAACATGCATGTCAGGCTCTTTTGTTTTACATGGAGCGGTGTAGAGTACTGGATGAGGTGCCTACAAGAGCACCTGGTCAGGCCCTGGCCATAGAGGTATTTTCTGCATGCTTGCTTACTGGACTTTTTTGCCTATGCACATGCAATCCTTGAATTATCTAGAACCTGATGTTTTGCTGCTGTTAGTGTCTTCCCCTGATGACCCAGTTCCCAGCACATCATCAGTCATGCCCCAAGCAACATCGCATTCTGTCTTTGGCAGAACAAGTGTTGACTTTTCAAAGTTGTCTGTTACTGTGTGCATGTCTGTGCAGGCTCACTTGCTCCTGGCTGAGACTGTTGGCGCTGCTACAGTGCTAGGCCTGGGTCACCACACCTTCCTGCCAGATGTGTATCTAGACAACCTGGTAAAGCCTTGACATGACAAGCCTTGCTGAAACTTTGCAAGTGCACTTCAGACCAAGCCAACACAAAATGCATTATTGGTTGCCAGTAGACCCTGGCTGTGTTGTCTTCATGTTCTTGTTCATGTGTTGCAGCCTGTTGCAGGAGTGGAGCCCTCTCTTCGGTCAACCACCCAGGGGTGCAGGCTCCCAAGGTGGCAAGCGCACGTCTGCCTTGAAGAAGTGGTGGGCTGACAAGGGCAGTGTCATCAAGACTCTTGCCCTTGCTTCTCGCATAGTGCGCCTCTTGCACAACCTCATGGACACCATGGTCGGAAACAAGACCTTGTTCCTGAAGAGGACATCACTCATGAACAGCGTGGTGTCAGCTTCAGGTGAGTTTGCTCAGCACCTATTCAGCTTGTTCAGCTGGCTTTTGGACCTCATGTTTGTATGTCTCACTGCACTGCACAATAGTGCTGCAGCGGGAATAGTCAGCACACAACAGGACATGTGTGCAAAGCGCTCTTCGGTTGTCATATACTGCTAGACAACTGACAGACACAGTCTGGCTAGCTTGAGTCAAAGATGTGTACCATCGTCAACCTAGGCTGTTTGTGTTGCTGGTGCAGGGACTTCCCTGCCAGAAGAGCAAGACTTGCTGCAAGAGAGTGCAGCTGTGAGGGTGGCTACTCTTGGTGTGGCGCTGCTGACTGCATTTGCTGTGTGTAGCGCTGCTGACAAGGAGATCAAGATCAAGATTCTCACCACAGCCACCTGGAGGGTAAGCTATTACAAGTATTGGAACCCGTTTCTCAAAGCTGCTGACATCTCAAGTGATGCTGTGTTGCGTGTTGCATTTAGACCTGCAAATTTTGGGAGAAGAGTTTGCGCAATGACTGGTCACCATGTTACAGGTGGTGCACCTGGCAGAAGGCTTCATATCGGACTCTGGCATGCTTGAGGCTCTGCAAGCCTGTTGCCAAGCGGCCAAGGTAGGAGAGCTGCTGCAGGCATTGCGGCGCGTCACCTTCAAGCTCAACTCAGGTGAACCATTGATCGACGCGTGGGCGCCTCGAGAGCATTTGTCATCACAACCCTCATTGTACCATGGCTTGAATTCTGGTGCCTCCCACAACAGAGTATTGGTAAGCTGTCGGAAGCATGATGGGCTGCTGCTGTGCTTACAGGCGTCACTCAGGTGAGCAGGGAGAAGCAAGTGCCCTTTGATGTTCTGCCCAAGCCAGCTCCTGGGCTGAAGACTGCAGACCCCACCGTCAAGCTGCTGCATGCATTGAGCAATGCTCCATGCACACGCTACACAGACCAGCAGCTGAAGCCTCTGGATGGTGCTGTCAAGTATGCCACTAACTCACTACCATGTGCACAATGGTACAACACTGAAGCTTCACCATTGAATATCGCACAGTCGTTCAGGCACCGCTGTATGACCTGGTGGATATTTCATTCACTACTCTGGACACTATTCTGTTCCTGGCTTGCTGCTGACTTAGTGTTAAAGTCGCATGCAAGCAATGCTTTGCTGCTATGCTGCTTTGTTTCCTGTAGACTGTTCACTGACATCCATCTTCTCAGAGAATCTTTGTGATGCAGGCAAATGCTACAGATGCCCAGTAAGGAGGAGCTGGTCCACTTCAGCACAAACATTGGTGCAGAGGCCAAAGAGGCGGCTGCAGCTCTGGCCAAGCTGGAGGCTGACAGGGAGCGCCAGCAAGCTGAACTGCGCGAGGTGTAACCTTGTTCTCTACGTCCACTCTTGATGCTTCTGCACATAGGCATCAGGGTGCAAGCATCAGCAATGCACATGAGGTCACAAGCTCATGTCTTGAGTCAACGCGACAACTCTGCCCCTTTGGCAATCGTGACAGGGGCCTCAGTTTGCCAGGTGTCTTGTGTAAGTCTGCAGATGGCATTGCTTTGATGGCTCCCCACTGCAGATCACAAGCCTACTGTGTCTTGTTGTGCAGGGCAAGATCAGATGGTTGCGTATCAGCCGAGTGTGCCAAGGCAATGTCAAGAGATGGAAGGCAAAGATAGGGGAGCGGTGGCGCCTGCGGAGAGAAGCTGTGGAGAAGGCAGCAGCCTTGGCGCAGATGGAGGAGAGGCGCAAGCAGCACCAGGCAGATGCCCAGCAGCGGCTGGCCTGGGTGGATGAGGGGCTCAACCAGCGTCTCATAGAAGACAACAATTGCCCAGTCTGCTGTGCCAATGCAGGTTGGCAGACTTTACAGCTGTGACTGTGCATGCCTGTGGCAAACAGCAAGGGCATTGAGACATACCACCCCTTCCACCAGCCCAACATTTCAGACCTGAGCTAGACAGCAAAGCACTGAGCATAACTTCCCTTCAGTCTTGACTGCACCCCTGTTCTCCTTTCAGCGTGCTGTGAGCAATAATTGTCCATTTGCCTTTTGCCTGCTGCCCCAGAGCTAGCAGTGTACTGGTTGGCCAGAGCCTGTTTGGCTGCATGCTGTCCATGCTTCAACAGATGAGTTGTGTGCTGATTGCACTGTACAGGCAAGAAGGCTGGGAGACGTCTGGCTGGGGGCCATGGCGAGGAAGATGAGGAGGAGGAGGAAGATGACGACGGTCAGCCTGGGGGCAGCAATCCTTTTGCTGCCCTGGCTGATCTCAAGGGTGCTGTCAATGCTGCTGAGTTTGCACCTCACAGGTGTGGTTGCTTCTCCACAGCTGCTTACCTGTCCACACCTGTTCTCTTGTCCACAGCTGCTCTCTACATATCAGGTCATGTTGGGCCTGCGATACTGTCAGTGCCTTTTTGGTGGCTTTCTTTGTCTGTAAGCCAGTCTGTGGTGCATGCATTGCTGTATGCGTGGCAGATCATCAATGCATACAGGCCGCACAACTTACCTGTTGGACAGAGCTGCCAGGTGTCTGCCAAACAGAGGCCCCATCAGTCACTGTGTCTAGCAAGCGACACTATCCCCCACACTGAATTTGAGTCACAATTGTTGGCTGCTGATCAGGTTGAAGCAGTATCACCTGGACAGTGTGGAAGCCTTTGAGGCATACAAGCAGATGTACACAGATGAGGTGATGCCCTTGCTGGCAGGCCAGAAGGCTGTTGAGGCTGCTTTGCTGGAGCCAAGAGCAGCCCTTGATGCAGAGGTGATGCATTGCTTCATATACGATGCACTCTCAGACCTTGATATACAGCTGTATGAAGACACCTGTCAAGCACCTAAACGAAGGCATGGACATAAGCCCTTCATGATTTGTCTGACACTGAGAAATGCATTGCCATTTAGCTGCACAAGTGTTTGCGCTGATACAGATGTCATACAGCGTGGCATGCTGAGACTGCTGAAAGCGCTTTCCAAGGGCTTTGTGAGCTCATTGTGCCCTGCAAAGTGCAACCTCTCCCTTTGCGGCAATCTAGAACAAACGCATCCGTTGCATGCTGCAGGTTGGCAACAAGCTGCATGGGTGCCGCTTCAAGCTGCAAGAGTCTGCAAAGAAGCTGCAGGAATGCATGAATAGCCTGGAGAAAGAGCACGCCTGGCAGGATCACACTGCACAGCTCACTAGTCTTCTGGAATTGCATCAGACAGCAATCCAGGTAACTTTGCACAAACACTCCTACACTGAAAGCCAGGCTTGGTATGGTACGCCACACTGCTTGCAACCCTTAAAGTCTGTTTTCAGCAATCACGACACACTTGTGCAATGTTCAGATGCAACGTATTGCTTGGCACCAGCCACAAGTGCTTGATTATTGTTTAAGCTCAAGAAGATATCAGAGTGTGCACCAAGAAACGTTGCAAACTTGCAGGATGCAAAGAGTTGGCTGGAGACGAGTGCTGCATCTGGTACCACTTTTGATGCTCATTTGCGGCCTGTGACCCCGGGGAATCAGGATGCCACTCCTTGGGGTGAGGCAAAAGCAGATGCTGCTTGGGACAGCCCAGAGCAACTGCAGCTTGAAGATGGGGAGCAATATGAGGCAAATGATATTCTGAGTATCGCAGCTCTAGAAGACGACTTCCAGGTTGTGGGTAGCAAGAAGAAGACATCAGGCAGGCAGCCAAATGCACGTGGTAATACAAGTGGTAGACGAGGCAGAAGACAAGGAAAGAGGTGAAGCGAAGTATATTGACATAAAGAGTGAGGGCAGTTGCAAAATGCACAATTCAGTCAACTTGTATACAAGTGATAATTAGGCTAAAGAAGTGAATCTGATCAAATGTTGAGGCAAGTGTGTATTAAAACATTGTGGAGATGTCAAGCAGACATCAAGCTGCAATCTGGCGTTCAGTTGTCCACCATGATTTCTTGCAAGCTTTGCATATAGTACCAGCTCAAACTATGTATTGGCCATCTGAGTTTCTGCTATCCACCATCATTAACAGAACCTGTTTATGCATGTCTGTGTGTTGCTTGGTACATGAGTGCATTATTCATGATGACTGCCTGTGTTGAACGCAGTGCCAATGGCAGTATTGACTGCTGTCGCCATACCGTTTCCACCATTGTTGTTGCCACTGGCAACTTGCCAGTTGCACCAGGTACTTGTAATTTGAACAAATGGCAAAATCCTCATTATGCAGTTACCAACCGTACAAGTGAGTTTACCAGCGGTAACGAATTGGCAGGACTTCGGAACTCTGTTACAACAAGGCTATCTACAGCCGTGTTGTGCTGAATTACACTGTTTTGCCCGTTGCAAGGCCATTTCTGTCATCTATACTACTACTACTATCACTACTTACGTTTGTGTCCTTGGGACCATGCCATTGGGGAGTCTAACAGACAACATCTGAGAGAATTCTGAAAATTTCCAATCTAGATGAGACAACTCATTCAATGCGGCTTGGGACGACAAAAAGGTCCAAGTTTCTGAAATCTACATACACCTAGCTATACAAAGAAAGTGTCTAGCAAGGTACGCCCAACAAAGGTGATCACATCACCATTTGGGGCATAACGATGTTTTTCGTGAGTGTTTGTTGCAGCAAGTAAACATCTCCTGTTCCAAGTTCTATCATCTATCATTCATGCTCCTTAGCTCTCGACTCTTACTGCAAGGCACGATGTTATCGAGGCATCAATCAGCTCATCCGTACATGCATGGGCTACATAGTTTCGCCAAGACTTCTGATTCAGAATTGGTCTCTTCGGCTTCGCATATTCCATCATGTGCACAATAACCATGGTGACATGATACCCACTTTTGGACATTGAAGCATCCAGGAGTTGCAGCTGCGTCTAGGATTTCAAAACGCCACAGGTTAACCTATTTCGCTAGAACACTGGCAAAACCCTTTCGCCAAATTTTCAATTCGCCCAGGGTTTTGCTGACACATTAGATTTAGCTTCCTTAGGCTGACTGCCAGCAAACAGGGACCTGCCCGCCCCCACGCCTAAATGCGTCGAACTTCCGATGTACTTTGAGCTTGCATCGCGTGGCTTCGACATTCTCGCCCTCTCAGCTTCTTGTTTACCACATCTTGTAGCTACAGATAGTTGGTGGCTCTTGTCCCCGTCTGCTTTGCTGTATCGTGCAGACCTTTCGCTTTAGCTTTTGCGGAAGCCAGGTTGCAAACTTTGCTGCTCATCAGAACGTTGTAGATAATCCAAGTGATTGCATACCGGAAAATCGAGCTTGTGCGCTTAGGCTTACAGCTGTCGGTGCACTGTGTTCCAGGTAACCAGCTGCAGCCCGTCAAAGTTGACGACTGCAGGCTCTGGTCGCAACTGAGGTGAGCTAGTCCCGCGATTCAACCACATTTTGGACTCTGTCTGGACTGCTATCCCCTTGATCCGTCAACTAGCTCTGGCATCAAGAAGCACTGATAGCTTGCAGTTGGCTTGAGACCATAGCCATATTTTGTTGCCGCACAGACTAGATACCCCACTTTCATGTACTCTACTTTTATGTGGGTCTGCAAGTTGATAGGTCTTCTTAGTCTTTTGGTAATCAAGTATGCAAATGCTCTTTGCTAAAGCAGGCTGTCACGTACTTTTTGGGCTTTGCAGTGTGAGCCTGTCCATATGTGTCAATATGTGCAAGTGAATGTCACAGGTCTACAAACTACCATGGGTTCAAACACTCTGGAGGACCTCCCATTGGAAGCCCTCGACAAGGTGCTGTGCTTACTGGACCCCCCTGCGCTTGTCCATCTTCATGCAGCGACTGGTGCAGGCATGCCAGCAATTGCCCAGCAAATTGTTACCATGAGGGCTGTCCATCATTGTGCTCACCATTGGCTCCATCTCTCTCAAAGACTGGCACAACCCAGCAAAAAGTCTCGTAGACGCCGCCGTGCACATCGCAGAGGCCAAATGCAACAACAGGTCAATCCATACACAAAGCATGAACTTATTGAGGTGCTGCGCTCTCAGATCAGCCACATCAATGATGTTGCCGCATTCGTTTACCATTGGGTCCCGTGTCAATATCTTGGTTGGAGTTGTCAATCCTATCCAGTTGGTACAGGGGTATCCTGTGACATTGAGCCTGAGCACTGGGAGCGCTTGGACCGTCTGAACAAGAAGATGCATGAGGCACTTTCACTAGGTTATCAGGGCTACTTGGATTTTTTCAATAAGAAGAAAGATCCAAAGAACAAGGTCAAGGAGTTCAGCGTCTTCGATGGTGACGTCCAGTACCATTTAGAGTTCCATGACCAGCTGCTATTTCTTTGCACATTGCATAGGCTGCAGCAGCTCAACCCTGAGGCTGTGTTAGCTCGCCTGCATAGTATCTTTTCAAGATGCTGTCGCTTTGACCTTCTGCTGGCTTCAAGTGTGCTGTGCCTTGATGGGACCAACAGCGCCACACAGGCTGAATTTCAAGCAAGCAAACAGGAAGCACCTGCAATTGATATTTTTACAGCATTTGCTCAGAATGAGCCGTACATCAGGCAAATAGTATCACAACTGACAGCTATGCAAAGAGAGGAAATGACATCCTGTGTACAGACAATGGTGAACAATCACCTTATGCATGTTCAGGCAGATAGATGTCAATATGTGAGGCGTAGGTGTAGACAGAATCCATGACCAAGATGCCATATGCACTACATTGATTCAGAAGTTGTGTTTGAATTCGGTTGACAATGTACATCAACGCCATGTTTGGATCTTCTGCAGCATTGGTTGCGATGATCAAGTTTGCCATGTATGTTGTGTACCATAGTGGAACTGATGTTTCTCGGTTGTGAATATTCCTCGGCCTCGGTCAGATTGTAGCTTAAACGAATAGGTTGTCATTCCATTGTTCATCTTTTACATGGTATTGCACAAGTTCAACTATGCTTTTACTGGCTCGAATGAAGCCATTCACGAATATGTTACTAATCACGACATCTGTTTAGGTCTAGTAAGGGTTTTGCTAGCGTTCTAGGCCCAGCGTGCCGTGCTGATGCAGCTGGGTAGATTCTTGATATAAGATGCCAAGCTCAGTGGAAGTAGCAGTTTGTAAGTGTGCTGGTCAGTCCAATGTAAATCCCGAGCCTCAGAGTGCCGTCGTTCTTGCTCCTGCCAATGACTGGATTAAATACTTCAGCACGATCGGATTGTCTTCTGCAGTGAGCAATTGCAACCTTTGCAGCAGAGTTGACGAAGCTCTTGAGGCCATTTGGGACTGGACATGCGCTATGTTCATGTTTAGATCATCAAGCTTGAGGGTAATGCTCATTTGTTTTAAATAAACCTCGGAGGATGTTTATTGTATTTATGGTGACCCCCTTGATCATGGCAGACCGTCTTAATACGCCTCATCTCAACAAGTAAATAATTACAAAATTAGAAACATTGGCGCCATAGTGGGTGGTGCTTTTGCGTTGGCAAAGCAAAACGTGTTTCAAGCTTGCAATGCATACTTGATGTGCTTGACTTGCCACACATGGATCTCACGATGTTGGTCATTTGGGGGGGGGGGGAGCACAGGGCACAGTCTTTGGGGTTTGGATTGTACAGATGTTGTTTCCTGTCGTCCCCAGTCGCAAGCCTTGACGCGCAGAGCGTGGACTCAAGCCTGTCTGTGCCGTGCTGAGTTTGTATACGATGTCGCATTGTCGATCACTACACATATTTGGGGATTGTTTTGCACAAGTCAGGCTGTTTCAAAGCGGCAATTGAGAAGCTTGCAGCTGCAGGCAAGCGCGCTCTTTTTGCAGTGCAGTACCGCTGCTCAGAGTTGGGTCTTGATGACACACATCTTCGCTGTTCTTTGCTTTCATCTCTGGTACAGCCAGTCCTTTCATATGGTTGTGAGGTATGGTGTCTCGAAAGGCCCTCCCTGTTTTCGCAAATGAAAACTGTGCATAACCATTTTATGAAACGCACATTACATGTGCGCAAGTCTGTTCCGGATGGCATTGTTTTATGCGAACTGGGAAGAGTGCCATTGCAACTACATTGGCAAAAAACGATACTTAAGTATGTCAGCAGGCTTAGCGAGTTACCCTCTGACAGGCTGGTCAAAAAGGCTTTTACCCATGCCTCATCTGTGAACACTCTTTGGTGGCAAAAACTGTCCCTTTGGCTGAGCCAACATGGATTTG
>JAABUP010001361.1_pt1 | contig 51183 bp, 61 predicted proteins | sample 5559201 | NCBI WGS metagenome assembly JAABUP01 (sample SAMN10711887, study PRJNA513373) | rock metagenome | isolation source: Antarctica rocks | place: Antarctica | reverse complement strand
CACAGGGGGGGGGGGAAAGAGCTGTCCTGACTGGTAACTGCAGCAAGACGTGATGCCTTGCAGGTGCGTGACAAAGTGTTGGCCATGTCCATGGATCAGTCAGTGTCTCAGGAGCTGTCTCGCCGCAGCTGCAGCGAATGCGGAGCCTCCACCTATGATGCTTCCTTGACATGCCATGCTTGCCACAAAGTGTGTGAAGCTTGCTGCGTCTCAGGTGAGTTCACACTGCTGTGCACATGTGCCCTCGGTTGCCCAACCCAGCTTTGCAGCTGTGCATCTAGGTATGAACTAAACATCTGTCGCTGTAAATGTGACCCTGCTGAAAGCGCTGCTGAAAGGCCTTTCCATAGCAATTCAGGCATGTTGGCATCACGGCCTGCAGCATAAGGCTTCAAGGGCAAATTAGTCTTGACAGCACACCATTTTGCTGCTTAGTAGAGCAGTCTTGCATGCAACTTGTACCTTTGCAGGAACCCTTTCAGCAGCAGTGAGTCCAGGTTGTGCAAGTGAAGTGATATTGTTTTGTTACGGGGTTGTTTCAATGCAGGTTACCCTATTCGGCGAGAAGAGAGAGCACAAGGAATAGGTTGTCCATTACCAGCTGTCCAGAACGAGTGGAATGAATACATCACTAGGTTTCAAACGTGCCCAGTCACTGGCATTGTCCAAGCTCCACTGCTGTGATGCGCATCTTGATCAGAGATTGGTCAAAGTGCAAGGAGTACCTTGTAAGGTTATTGAAGGAGAGCAATATTGTCCATTAATGTATGGTACAATTGGTATATTGTGTTGCAAGATTATCAAGAGGATGCTTTACAACAGGAAGGTCTAGCATAGCATTGCATCTGAGCATTATAAGTTTTGCAATACAGTGCCTAACTATTTCTTGACCAAACCACTGTTGCAAAACATAGCGCCGGGCGAAAAAATACTGACTTGAGCTAAAACAGTCACTGACGCAATATGCTTACCATTGGGGATATGTAACTCTTTCCCGCCTACTTATCTAGCATGTGACAAGCCGCACTGAGCATAAAACAGCGCTAGGCCTGGACAATGAACTCTGCCAAGAGCAGAAAAAATTGATCTGGACACAACATACCTCCCGAACATCCCCAATAAACACAAATTGATTAGCAAAAATGGCAAGCAACTCATTGGTGTACAACTGGAGGGGTGTTGCCACACTGCTGGACATATTATTGGACCACTGAGGATCTACACTGCAAGCTCAAACTCTGAAGTCACTCAATGATAACTGGATGCTGCTTTGAAACATTGTTTTCTTCTGAACATTGCAATGTACAGGAGGCTGAGATGTCCAGCTAGGCACTGTAATCTGAAGCCTGGCATCTGGACTGCTTGCAATGCCTATTATAGGACTTCAACTTCGTAAATGTCTGCCTCCAAAAGAATACACTCAGCTGCACAGGAATCATCAGGTGCGTTGAATTGCTCTGTCACGATTGGGCACCTTACAGTGCACGCCTCACGCAACTTTGGACATAGGGGGCTGTACTGGCTTATCTTTGATTCAGCTGCATCCTTTGAAATCCTTGAAGAGTGCTCAGCAACTCACTGGTGTCCTGAAGAGGGTGCGAGCCTTGAGACAGCAGGGACAGCACTTCAGCATCAGTCAAGCCCAAGTTACGAGTACGCTGCTGTTGCAGCTGGGAATCATATACAGACATGTGTGGTACTCCTGCACCCATTGTCTTCAACACGGGCTCTGAGTGCAGTGGATGCCTGCAAACCAGGGTGACAGCATGAGATTATACTGTACAGCACACGTCAGTAATAAAGACAGCCTTTTGCCCGATTGTGCATTGAGACTAGCAGCAAGCAATGCTTACAAGCTGCAGTGAAGAGGACTGCTGCCACTGTCACAACACAAATGGTGGCAAGCAGCTTGTCTAGCTGACCTGAAGCGGCAGGCTGAGCCATATCGGCAGGTGCCAAATCTCCAGTAGCGACACACTGGCTGCACTGAAGGCGGGGGTGTGGGTGCAGGGCCAGCTGGATGAGCAAACCTGCACCAATACACCTTGGTGTAACTCACTGCCCATTGGACAACATGTTGTTGGCCGGGGCAATACCAGACATGCCATGCAGAGAAGTGCAACATATGGACACAGGATTAAGCAACACGTTTGTAACCTCACAGGCATGTCACACGATAGGCTTGTGCATGAGGGGATGCCCTGAAGTGACTGCACACACACCAGACTGAGCAAAATACAAAGTCAGGCACTGCAATGCATTCCTTGTGTTTTCACAGGGAGAGCAGGACTGTACCTGCAGTGTGCTCCATATAAGCAGCGCCCAGAGTGCCAATATCTGCAGACTGGTTTGCTCAGGGTTGCTGGGTTCTGCTGGTGATGGCCCATGGGTGAGTGTAGGCCTGCTGGTAACAGCCCCAGCTCCCTGCTCAGATTGCTGCCATTGCTCAACTCAGATGAGCGCAAGCTGAGCATGGAAGATGACAGGCTAGAGTTGGCGGGCTCTGATCCTGCTTGAGACAATCGTGCCATTGTTGCTTGAGCAAGCATGCCCTGGGACAGCATAGGATTCAGCAGTGGGTGCTGAAACAACTGTTGCTGTTGCTGCTGAGGTTGCAGCTGATAGTGCTGCTGCTGAGGCATGCCAAAATGTGCGGGCTCTTCAACTCTGTACTGGCTAGGCTCATCTTGTGATGAGTAAGACCGGAACATGTGCTGTGTTGCAGTTGGGACCCTGGGAGAGGGTGTTGAGTAACCTGGCAGCTCAATCTGCAGCTGGCTGTCATTGTTCTCCTTGTTTGAATCTTGATGCGGGAGCATCTGCTGGGAGTGTTGCTTGTCTCTGTCCTGCTGCCACAGCATCTGAGCTTCACCAAGCAGTCTGTTGATCTCACCATGCTGTGACTCATGACTGCCACAAAAGTCTGACGCTGTCCATCCCACAGCACTTCTGGCTGTAGGATCTGCTCCGCGGCACAGTAGCTCGTGAACACAGTCTACATGACCATGTTTTGCAGCTTCCATCAGTGCTGTGCGGCCCATGGGATCTCTGAACTCCATGTCTGCTCCACTGTCAAGCTCACGGCAGAGCTCTTGCTTGTCACCTCTGTTGGCTGCCAGCCAAGCACTCATGTGACACCTGCATGAACAGCAAGATTGTGATGTTCGGTCCTTGGCCACTTCGATGCAATCCTGTGACAGGGGGTCACAGTGTGGATTGCAGCAACCTTTTTAACCATGCATATGTGTCGAACAAAGGTTAGCGCCGGTTGCAGACGGACTGCGGCTTGCAAAACCCTTCCCTTGAACAGGTGCCAAAAGCAACCAAGCAAAAGCCATGATTGCAGCAGCTCGTGAACCTAGACAACGTTACACGGCACACATGCACTGCTTTTTGTGGAAAGCTGCTGATCAGTGCGGTGAGGTGTTTGAGCGCGCGCGTGGCTGCGAGGAAACGCCTATGGCAACGCAAAAGGTTCTCGAATGGGCTATGCGACGCGCAGGGCCAGTCATGCTGGCGCGACAGCCACATTTCGAAGCGCCTTGCGTTTGCCTCGAAAGCGAGTTCTGCGACGCTCACCTTGAGCAGATACCTCCTCAGGCCGCAATTGATTGCAATGACGTGAGCAGTGCTATGATGGGCGCTAGCTCTGAGGACACGCGTGATACACACGAAGACTTGCTTGGGTTGATCACCTGAGCTGCTGTGAACAGCAGCACAGCATACGGCAGCTATGGCAAGACTTTTTTAAGGTGCGCAATGAAGCGCAAGACCTGAGCGCACCGATCCCAATTACAGTGTTTGCCGTGGCAGGCTTCATGGAGCTAGGTTGTCTCCCTGCATAGTTCATCTGCTTGGCTCAGCGTGGCCGTAGTGTAGGCGTGGCACCATCACATCTGCGTTCTTCCATTGAAGCACATGTGTCATCATATATCATTACTCCTTACACAGGTTCTTTGCCAGCTATGCACGGGCATGTCTTATGGCGACATATCGTCGTAAAGCGCTTCAAACTGTGGCAGTTAAAAGTCGAGGCATTGCCCGCTCTTTTGCAAATGGACTCAGACGTGGCGAGATGCCATGGTGTACAGCATGGTGTGGGTCAAGCTTGCAAGTGAGTGTGATGAGATTCACATAATGTGACCTCTTCATGAGCAGATGATGATCCAAACTCAGGTACCTTTAGAAGTGCATTATTTGTTTACGTTCCAAAGGGGAAACACAAGCCTTACTTTCTGACTCATGTTTTATGGGTTGGCAAAGCCACTCTTGAAGCAAGGTATTGTGTATCCGGACAGCATCTCTACACGACCGTTTCACTCACTGTTCCCTTGGTAGATTGGATCTCAGATACACATCCCCCAAGGATACACTGATTTGCAGAGCTTGGTAAAGTGCCTGGATCATAGGTGTTGTGATAGAGCCAGTATGCAGTCATGCAAGGCTGTGTCAGGCTGCGCAACGCATTGAAATGCATCGAAATGCATCTCGGAGACTATCATTACAGTCAAGGAGAACCGCTGACGTCAATAGCTGCTGAAAAAATCAACGTAGCGTCTGCTGCTGACTATAAGATCAAGGCTGGCAGTCCAGATGGCCGTCCACGAGCGCAAGCACAGCGCATGGAGAGCTGAAGTTGGAGGTTATGTCAGTGGCATGCCTACCGTATATCAGCAGAGTAAAAAGCCCTCAGAATGTGTGTCGAGGCTCTTTTGAATAGTGCAATCAGGCACAAGCAGGTACTTGTCCACAGAACCAGGCACAAGGCAAACAGGCTCGTGACCGAAGCACTGAAGCTGCTCTCTATGGCTGTCTGAGTGTGCTTGAGTCCTCAGCCTGTGTGAACAAGGGGGAGAAGCCGCCTGTATTCGCTCACTGTTGTAGCTACTTGCACAATGTCATCAGGCCGCTGGACTCTGTGTAGTACACGGAATAGCTGACGGCGGGACACTGATATATGAAACTATGATAATAGAGACGCATGACACATGACCTGACTGTGATTGACCAACTCATGAATGAGTCTACTGAACTAGTCTAAGGGCTTACCACCACTCAATAGCCAAAGATAGGCTAGGTGGAGAGGGGCTCACCTTGCTATCTAGACCGCACGTTGTTTTGTCTTGAGCGCAGAATTTGGAGCAACTGACACCACTACACCCGCCATTTTGAAAGAAGTGTGGTTTTTTTGTGATGATTGTCACAGCAGCAAGCTTGGTCCCGAGCTTGCTCACCAAAGCGCACCCAATTGGTAACTCAACTGTCAATCATTGTCACTTGCAGCAATAGCATTCATGTTGCTGAGTGTCCATGAGCCAAAATTGCTGTGAAAGTTTATGCAGAACCTACATTTATTGTTTCAAGGCTGCAAGCGCTTCTCATGTCTGCATGCTCTCCTACAAAGTGCTTGAAACCTGGATTTACCTATCACAATGATGTGTATTTTCTGAAGGTGAAGCTGAGCTGCAAGCCTCAGTGGAAGCTTGCTGCTAACCAAAGGTTAAAGTATCTCACATGCTTGTTCAGGTGTGGATTCTCATGTGCAGAATGAAAATCCACCGCCTTGAAAACAGGATGCCTCATCAACATCACTAACCAGCAGTTGCAAGCATGTATACAGACCCTTCTCCTGGCAGTTACCACAGGCGCTAAGGAAGGCAACAGCTCGCGCAAGGGAGTCAGGACTCAGGAATACCTGAGAATTCAAGCAGAAACACGGCCTGCCGCTGGTGTGAAGAGGCCAAGAGAGTTGGCAACCCACTGGCCAGGTATAGCAGATGGCCCTTGAACACGGCAAACACGTGCTCGTGGCAAGCCGTCATCGTCGTGGCCCAGCAATAGGAAGGAGATGCATAGTTGGAATTTCTAAGGTGTACATGTCGTAGCAGAGGAGCCTGTTCTCTGATGCAGCAGAAATAAGCTACCTAGAGTGTTGCAGAACTAAGCTACCTAGAGTGTTGTCAGCCCCTGATCTGACTCACATCTGTCATAACTTCGTTCGTCTAGCGAAAGTGACAGAAGCAGAAAGTGGATACCGAAGCGCAAACAGCTGAGCCAAGTTCTTGCCGTCAAGTCACAGCAGCAGCGGCATGGCACGTACAAAGCAGACAGCGCGCAAGTCGACTGGTGGTAAGGCACCAAGGAAGCAACTAGCAACAAAGGTCTGCATCTGCTACAACCTGCTGGCTCCTTTGCTCCTGCTGCTCCGTTTGTGACATTATTGCTTTTGCTTTGCAGGCCGCACGTAAATCTGCTCCCACAACCGGTGGGGTCAAGAAGGTACTCATAATTGGCAAGAATGATTTCTTTGTGTTCTTGTGTCGAGTCAATTGTCCTGTTTTGTGTCTCATATATTGTGGACATCGTGAAGTCACAGACTGCTGACTTGCTTTTTTGTGTACTCTGCAGCCTCACAGATACAGGCCCGGAACAGTCGCTCTACGTGAGATCAGGAAGTATCAAAAGTCCACAGAGCTGCTTATCAGGAAGCTTCCATTCCAGAGGCTTGTGAGAGAGATCGCACAAGATTTCAAAACAGGTGAGATTCAGTGCGAGGTTTGAATGCGTTGCACAATGTGCTGCTGCCATGCGGTGTTTGCTGCAATGATTGACTGGTGCTTTGGTGTGCAGACCTGAGATTCCAAAGCTCAGCTGTTCTGGCGCTGCAAGAGGCTGCTGAGGCTTACTTGGTGTCCCTCTTTGAAGGTATGATTGCACAAGGAATAGAGTGCTGCTGGGGACTGTCTATGATAGCTGCTAATCCATTACAGCAATACATACCTTGCTGTGCAGACACCAACCTGTGTGCAATCCACGCCAAGCGTGTGACCATCATGCCAAAGGACATTCAGTTGGCCAGGCGTATCAGAGGAGAGCGTGCCTAGAGCCAGCAAGCACATTCAAGTTGTGCTGTAACACTGCATCCATTTTGCAGATGCCAGCCTGAAGGGTACAATTGTGCTCAGCTATGACACACTGTAACCTTTGGTGGCTGCTGAAGAGCATGCCTGAGATTGGATGAATCTGCAGGAATAAGCCTGATCATTGTGTGCATGCATATGACTGATTAGCTGCATGAGATGACTGTGCAGTTGCATAAGTGCACTCATTTCTCCTGTGCACACCTTACAAAACAGTGGCACACAGCCACCCAACACCTGCAGGGCACGCCAAGCGTAATCAAACTGAGCTTCGGTCAGACATTTCTGATCCAGATATGGTAAGTCTTGGTATCCCAAACTTGAACAGCCATTTGGTTGGCATGACGTCATGCAGAAAGTGCTTGCCCTTGCAACAGCAGGGTGGTTGACAATCAGGCATTTCATCAGGCTCTCTACATCAGTGCTCCCTGGCTCTGGGCATGTACTTCTGAGTACAGCCAAAAACAATGTAGCGTTCAGCACAGCAAACCTCATGCTGCGACAGTCACAATTGTCTACGCTTTGTGTACATTGCCCATTGCACACAGGGGTGCAGCTGTGATGGCCCATGACTCATAGGCTCTGCTGTCATACGTACCGGGCAAGAGCTACAGTATACATGCGACAAGCGCAACTACTGCTGATTTGTCCTGTAAGACGTGCCGAACATGCATGCGCACACGTTGCACTGTTCAGCCACCTGCAATCACGTATACAAATCAGCACAAACTGTAGATGTTACATATATCTGTCTGAGGACAGCTGTCACAATACAATGATTTCAGTGTATCAAAGAATTTGCCCGTATCACGACACATGACAGCAATGCAGAAAGGCTGCCTGCAACACCATAGGACATCAGCTACCCTGCTACACCCTTTCCTTTTTCACAGCACACGTATAAATCAAGTATCAATGACCTATGCTGACCTATACACCTTAAAACACCAATTGCACTGAATGATCTAATAAATCCTCAGTTTCCTTAGGATTGCTAAATGAGCTTTCAGGCACTCCTGAGCTGCTCAACAGCATCTGCAATGGGCTTCTTCTTGTAGCCAACAACTTGGTCTACCACCTCCTTGCCACCCTTGAAAAACTTGAAGCTGGGCAGAGTCTGGATCTTGAGCTCCTCTGCTACCTTCTCCAGTGCATCCTCTGAGGTGTCAAACTTTGCAAAGATCACGTCAGGGTTCTTCTCCTGCAGAAAGAGGTGCACCAGATTCAGCAAAAACCCTTGCCAAGTTGACAGTGCAAATTCACGCTTGGCCTCCGCAGGGAGCAGACAGGTGTGACCACCCTGCAACTTTCTGTGTTGACAAGACCTTGCAGGACTGTATCTGCTCATTGCATCCTGGGAAGCACGTTAACAACGGCATGAACTAAGCATCAATCTGAAGTACGGCAACTGTACTACACTGCTTCTTCAATCTACAGGCTGGCAACCACAATCAGTGCAAGGCGCAACATATGGCAAACTGACCTGTAGCTCCTCAATGTAGGGAGCAATCATTGAGCACTTGCCACACCAGCTGGCCATGAAGTCAATCACCACAGGCTTGTCGGACTTCAGCAGCTGGGTGTAATCCTTTTTGTTGTTGATGATGGTAAGCTTGGTGGCATCCTCCATTGTGCTGTCCACCTCTCCAGCACTGCGGAAGTACTCTAGAGACTTCTCTGCATCTGGAACCATACTCTTTGAACCAGGCTTCCAGTTGGCAGGGCACACCTGCACAGATGCATATATAAGGCAATAACTCATGTAAAAGGCTGTGCTAAAGGTGCATGCAGCTGCAGTGAGGAGGTTGTGAACGGTTTGCATTATGAGTGGAGAGTGACTTGACATCTTAAAGCGTGTGACATAAGGATTGCATGGGGAGCAGTTGCTGTCTGGGACCATGCAAGACATTGTCAGGAACTGGTCAAGAAAATGATGCTGCTGTGTCCATGTGTTTATCAAAGATCTGCTGATGTGTAATATCTCACAGTGCCACATCAGGTGCTCAGTATAGCCACAGAGTCACAGTATACTTGAATAAAGGATCACTGAACAAGAGAAGTTCCAGCAAATATTCCAAGCTTGCCCGTAAGCTAAATAGTGCACTGCATACCTCTCCGTGCTCTGCAGTGAATTGGATAGCTTGCAGCAGGCGCAGGGCCTCATCAACACTGCGGCCAATGGGCAGATTGTTGATGGTAGACTGCTCCAGCACCCCCTGAGGGTTGATGATGAACAGGCCACGCAGAGCTATTCCCTTGTCCTTGACCAGCACTCCATATCTGGCTGCAATTTCCTGCAGATGACATGCCATTTATAGGCGTTTGATTGTCCACAGTCCCATTGCTGAGTATGCAAATGCATATGATGGAGGCAACAACTGGACATCAGGGACAGGAGACACAACTTGCAGTTCAAAAGCCGGTAAGTGGTGTGGAAAGGTGCAGTACTGGGTATTTACCTTGGTGGTGTCAGCCATAATGGGAATCTGCAGATTACCAAGACCACCCTTCTTGCGTGGTGTCTTGATCCAGGCCAAATGCGTCTCTTCAGTGTCAGTGGAGGCTGCAATCAGCTGGCAGTTCAGCTGCTCAAACTGCTTGGCTCTCTCACTGAAGGCAATAATCTCTGTTGGGCAGACAAATGTGAAGTCCTGGAAGCAAAGGCAATAGGTGTCAACTGCAGCAGCAGCAGCAGCAGCAGCAGTATTGTATTGTGCAGAAAAGCACAACTGGTAATCAAAGACCTGCACGAGCAAATTACCTTGGGATAGAAGAAAAGAATGACGTATTGTCCCTTGTAGTTCTTAAGGGAGACCTCACTGATCTCACCATCTATCACAGCTGCAGCATTCAGTTTTGCTCAGAGAAGTAAGCAGCCTCAAACTGCTGCCTTCGCAAAAGAATCCACGCAGACGATGACGTGAAAGTCCTTATTATTAAGGAGAGCGCCGTTTATCGCACACACTTAGGTAGTGTTGATTACCTGGAGCAGTGAAGTCTGGGGCAGGTGCGCTGACGAAAGCCTCCGCCGCCGGATAGACGATAGTGCTATAACTTCTGAAGCCGTTTGAAGGTCTGACGTCCACCACTGGGGTAGCGTCGATCTTAGCACGCTTGGCCGGGTTGTTTTCGACAGAACACATGGCTGGAAGGATGACAGATCCTCCTGCGAGCGGGATGCACAGCTCTCAGCAGGCCTAATGCGATGGGTTTGGCCAGTGAGTCTTAACCGCAGCAGCACTCCAGGTCTGTTGTATTGTGCGGATCACAGTCAGATGCTCACCTGCGACGCCTACAGCACGATGCGCTTGTGAACTTCCACTCTGGACAGCCTTGGCAATTCCACTGGATAGTGAACTCAGCAATCGTCTTCCCGCTCCGCTCATACCGTCATGCTATAGCCAAAGCTGCTGCTGAAGTATTATGTTACGGTTACTCTACCTGGCGTGACGCGAGACACCGGTAACAGATCGAGAATCCTACTTTTTTGTTCATGTTTGTCGTTGCTGAGTTTGACTACGGTATCTTTTGTTGCCAGTATTTGATTCACCTTCCTATCTACGGGTTTGATGCATCATGAGCTTGGATCAACGGGCTACCATCGGCGTTGCAGGTTTGGCAGCTTATACTATAGCAGCATGCACTATACTGTAGCTGGTCTGCTGGGACCACGGGCTACGGCTGTTGTGCAAACGCTTGCCGCCTCTGAAGTTCTAGACGTCACAGGCATGCATAAACCAGCAACTCCGCAGAGATTTTATAAACAAGTCTGCAGCTTAGCTTGTTTAGTGCCTGCAACACGATTGATGGCATGTCATGTCATTGACACATGCATTTTTGGTCTGAGTGTCAAGCTGGAATCAGCAGCCTCTGTGATAACATGGTTGTCTCAGCTGCCAATGTGGTACATAGCTGCAAAGTGTGATTGGTGCTTCAGCAGTTCCTGTGGAGGGCCTTGCTCAATAACCTTTCCCTTATCCATGACAACTGCCCAGTCACACTCAAGTATTGCATCCAGCCTGTGTGCAATTTGGAGAATAGTGCTTTCTGGCAAATGCGTGGTAAGAATGTGCTGCATGAGCCGTGCAGTTTCTGGGTCAATATTGGCCATAGCTTCATCTAAGCAGACCACCCTCGGTTGCTCTAGAAGTACTCTGGCCAAGCATAGTAACTGCTGCTGCCCTGCAGAACACATCTGAACTGTCAATTTCAAACTTGAGATGTGCAACAGACATGTTGTATGGTACGGCATGGCATGGCATGCATTGGACATTGTGATCATTGTGCAATCTGGCCTTGCATATAAAGACAAACAGCATGAAGTATCCTAACTATAGCTACAGATAAAATATCCATAAAATCAGCTTGATTTTGACACGCTTTTTAGACATGCTTTTGAGCAATGCTCTGACAGCCTGTAAGGCAGAAAGGACTGATTGGGAAGTAGATGAGTATGTTAGTCATTGTCAAAGCCATTGAGTAAGAGTGAGAAGTGATTTGAAGCACTGACCTTGGGACAAACCCATGCCTCCCTCGCCCAGTTGCATAGAAAGCAGCTGACCTCCAAAGTTTGGCCACTGCAGCAGCAGGCAAGCGCAGACATTCAGCACGATGCAGTTGAGACATACTGGTACATAACTGATGTATCCACATGGGTTCTGAACACAGCACCCCCACTGGGCGTCATGCAAGCATGCAAGGTGCATATGCTTGCATGGATGCACCTGTCTCTGGATATGAAACTCTGTGGACGAGCGCGACTCAATGACAGGCTTTCTGTCTTGCGCCCGTCTGGAGTTCTGGACAGAGGGCTGTGCCGTGATGAGCCCTGCCCTGAGGGACTACCCTGATGGGTGGCCCCGACAGGCATCACTCTCCTGGGGACTGGGTAGCCAGATTCCAGGGATGCTGAGTGGCTAGTGGGATCTTGCCTTGCCTCAGGGACCATGCCTAACTCACCATGCATGCCCTGAGCTAAAAAGCAGAACATTGACATGCTTTTCAAGGAACGCTGCTTGTCAATGACATGCATGAGTGCATTTCCTTATAATACACACCCCGTAGCACAAGCTTTGTCAGATGTCACTGGCAGCTGGAAGCAGCAACAGGCTGTGATCGTGCTCTGTGGCGTCCCAATAGCCAATCATGAAAGCTTTGCTTGCCCAATTGTGACATGTTTCAAGGCAGCAGATATGCTTGGCAAACAAGCCGGGGGGGGGCGGGGGGTGGTAAAGTCAGGTCCAAGACATGCGAGCTACCTAAAACATCTCCATAATGTAGAAAAGCGTCTTTACTGTCCCCAGACGTTTCTGAGTTTGGATTCTACTCGCGAAATGACGTTTCTGAATTAAAATATATGTTTTGGGACTGACAAAAGCATTGTATCTATGCAGCTATGGTGTCAGACATACTCGCCTAAAGCCCTGACACACTGTCTCTCACTACAACACACTGTCTCTCGCTCTAACGCACCATCATAAACATACAAGCCTATGCCTCTGAGAGCTTGTCTGCAGGCTTTGACAACAGGTCTTGCTGTGCTTAGCTTGTCCTGTTACCACACTGCCGTTTCCATGTCCAGCACCAAGAGTGCAGCATTACCTGCTCAGTGTCTGGAGGCGCCTGCAGTGCTGATCTAGTAGGCGAAGCTGACTGTTGCTCTGGCGTCCTGCCACTGCTGTTTACACCTGTGCTGAGCCCGTTGGTGCTTCTGTGCCTGGCAATACTTTGCACTGGGACTGTGGTAGCCATGGGAGGAGCAATGGGAGGCAGACTGGAAGATGTCACCAAGGTAGCTGAGGCCAATGTGTTGTGAGGAACACTGCCTGTGGAGCAACAGGGCCCGCTTGGTTTTTGCTATAGCCGTTAAAAACACATGAAAAAGAATTTGACACAAAAGATGCCTGACCAAAAAAGCTCGTTTCTGGTGTCATGCAAGTGACGTGGCTCAAGCATTGTCATCACCCTCTCTCTCCAGGAGGATTGCAATGCATTCTGCCAGTTTTCCTGTAGGGTATGACTACTGGCAGACCAGAATGAGAAGACACAGAAGCATGGACACGCAGTTGGCAGTGTTACAGCACAGTGCACTTCACACACAATGCATGCTCAGTTGTTGCTGACCAGCCTGGGACGCACCATGAGTGGAGATCCCATTTGGCATCTGCCCATTTGGCATCTGCCCCCCAGAGGATGCAGATGCAGACAGTGACCTAGACAGTCCTCCAGGGGCAGTAGACAAGGGCTGTTGTGAGATAGGCACAACGTGGTTGTCAGGTAAGTCGAGTGATGCTGAGGTGGCAGGGAAGGAGGGCGGGCCAAAGTGGGATGAGACTGGGGCAACACGCAAGACCCTGGTGTGGCCTGAGCTGGTGAGGGAGGCTGAATCTGGATGCTGTATGAATCCAGTCAAGGACGACCCTGCTTCCTCTAGTAACCTGAAGGCAGACAAGCAACTTTCCTTTGATTTAACATATTGTACTGTTGTTTTGAATTTCAAAGGTTTCTGGTGGTATAAGAGGCTGATGTGAAGAGTTGCGTGAAAGCAAGAACAAGTAATAATAATAATAACAATAATAATAGCAACGCTTTCCAGCTCATGATGAGCTAGGTACGTGCGGGACAAGTCTAAAAGAACAAGTATTACATGTGAAATGGGGCATGCGGCAAATGCCAGGCGTGCCAGGGTGCAACATGCTGATCTCTTGCTCATGTGTGTGTTGGAACTGACTGCAGCAATTAGATGCATGTCACATCTGGCGTCCAGCACCAGAATTCCACCTTTCCTCTTCTTCTGTGACAGACAGGGTGCTGAGGCTGAGGCTGCCCAATGGGGCGCTGCCATGCAGGGGGGGCTTGAGTGCCAGACGGCTGGGGACCCCTGGGCGCACCAGGGGGGACCTTGGGGGCGTGCCTGTCGCATGAATCAAAACTCTCCTCAGCAATTGCTGATCTGGTGGTGATCCCTTGGAGTATGTTGATGCCCGATGCGCTCAGTACATGCATGTCTATCAGAACTAAGGAGGACGCTCAGAAAACCTCAGAAATCAGCATTTAATGTGCAGGAAACATGGTCTGCAACGATGACCTGCAATGCACAAAACATGCCGACTTCATTATCCTGATGTTGTCAACGCATGACCTGCAAGCGTCGTGTGTCTTTGTTGCAGTCAGGGCTGCTTTGCTGCTCATGGGCCCTGAACGCCTCAGCTATGCAACCACAAGCCACAGCAGAGACCGTTCAGCCACAGAAATGGCCCACCACACAAGCTGGCTGGGTCTATCACTTGTGCATACAGAGGCCATGAGCCATAACAGCACATGTAATCACTGTGAGTCCAAGGCGCAAGAGTCGTTGGAGACTGTACCAACCAGATTGCATTGCCAACAGACTCTGCTGAGGTGCAGCCTGTACTGCACAAGGTTGTGGGTGTCACAAGAGCTGATGCCCCCTCACGGAGTAACTACCTAGGGCCTTAGCCTCAGCAGGATTTGTGAATCTATGCTGGCAACCATCAGGGTATGTCTAGTACAATAGGCCCATCAGGACTAAATCAACAAAAAAAGGGTTGTGGGTGTGTCACCTGTGGGTACAGAGGAAGCAACAGATGAGGCGTAGGAGGTGATAGCAGCAGGGATGGGCTGGCCTGCTGCCTTGGACCGGGACAGGCTCAGCCCGGCCAGCACATCCCACAGGCCCACATCCTTCAGCAGAGACATCATGTGCCTGTCGCTGTGCAGCCCCAGAGGGTCTAGGTTCTCCCGAATGCTGCCCTGTGGGGATCACATACATTCAGTCTGCACATTTTCGTCTAAAAAGGTTGTGAAAACAAGCAAACAAATGAACAAATAATTAAAACAAGTTAAAAACGAACAAACAAACTCTTGATTAAAGAAAACAAGCAAACAAATTGACACCATATATTCGTCACTAGCATACTATCAAAGTATGATGGTATACTCCCAATATTTGATGTATTCAATGCATCATTACTGACACAGATGACGTATGCCGTCGCTGTTAGTGACCCACTTGTTCCTGCTTCCCATGAGTGTTGTGATCAGTGACTCTACCAGCAAACTGTACATTGACTGCTGTTGGTCTGGACACCTCTGTATCACTTGAGATGAACATGCCAAGACTTTGACGTGTGCCACTGTGCCATCTGGCTTGGACAAGATGCTCTGATCTCCAGCAGCAGTGCAATGATGGAATTGCAGCATTATGGTGCAAATTTTGGTTGCTTTTTGTTGAATCCACAAAGCAATATGCACCATGTTCCAAGCAAGAAGAGCGTTATTGCGCAAGAAGCTCAAAGACTACAACAGCGGGTAGGCTTTACATAATTTGCACCTGAAACAGGAAGGGTGTCTGAGGCACAACGCCGATAGCTCTGCGCAGCGTCTGCAGAGGCACTGTGCGGCAGTCTCTTCCGTCCAGCAGGATTGCTCCAGCTTTGGTCTCTGTCAGCCGCAGCAGTGCTGCTACCAGACTGCTCTTGCCAGCACCTGCGGTTGTACAAGTCAGGTAGGTCCCAGATGGTCATTGTTGCTGCATGGCTTTCTGCAGCAATGTTACTGTTTCCTTTGCTGCATGCACTGCAAGACCTGCGTGAAGCTGAAGCATCTGGAGTAGATTGCATCATGCCAACATGCTGTAAGGCTCTACTTGAATGGCTGGCATGAAACGCTGGTTGTAACAAGATGTTGGATGTGACATCCATGCATATCTCTTATTACCATGCATCCACAAGATGCTGCACATGTCAGGTTGGTGACCCTGTATGGTCAAGTTGGTGATGCCTGGTCAGATGGCTGCAGAATGTGGGACATAGCATCAATGCATATCTGTTATAAGGCATCCACAAACTTGCTGTTGAAGCTGGTGAGCAGCTCATACAGCAAAACAGGCATGCTACCAGGTACTTTCAAAAACAGGTCTGCATTCTTGAAGCTATGATAACGCAATGCAATGGCTGCTGCGTTGACAATAGCAATAGTTGAAAACAAATCTTTTGGTTGAGAGTTATATAATTCCCTGTTTAGAAAAACAAGAGACACCTACTCATGCTCTCGATTTTTCTATATTTTGTTGCAGAGTTCCTGATGGAAACACAGATGCAGATGCAGAGAGCTGACCTGTTCGACCACATATGCCAACTTTCTGCCCAGGCCTGAGCTCAAAGCTGACCCCAGCCAAGGCATAAGGGGCCTCCCGGCTGTACTTGAGTTGCACCCCACAGAATTGCAGATGCCCCCCCTGGGGCCACATGTCTGACCCCAAGCTCATGGGCTGCCCTGCAGCATGCACAATGAGAGGTGATACAACAAGAAAGGAGCAATCAATAGTGCCCCTGTGAAGCAGGAAATGCATACAGGCTGTAATGGCGGAGGCTCCTGACACCAGCATGCAAATTTTGCAAGAGGACAATGTGTGACATGTGAGCAAGAACTCACCCGTGCACTATTGAAGCCAAGTGCACCCCTTGCTTTGACTATGCACATTAATCCACACGAAACAGTCAGCATGAGTTGTGTATAATGTCCTTCAGACCCTTCTCTACACAGAGAAACTGGCGCACTTTGGAACAGCATGACAGAATGCATCCACAGGTGGTCATTCATACGCCTGGGCAGCCCGGTATGATACTGGGCTTCTCATTAAATTGACGCCAAAAGGTGGTAGTCTGTTCCTTTCTTTGCATTTCTTTCCTTTGCTTTTATTTTCTAGTCATTCTTACGCTGGAAGGGCAGCTCCATAGTTTCTGACTGGCTGTGGGGATGCAGAGTAGACGGCTGGGGTGGCAAGTCAGTGTATTCTGACAGGCGCTCCACTGCAACCATCTCCTGCTCGGTCTCAGCTGACACTGTGAGGAGGCCATTCAGGCGGTCTGTTATGGGCAGGGCATATGCAAGGCTCAAGCCCACCAGACCTGAAGGGCAGAAACTGTGTCAATAGAATGCAAATGCACATGAGTAGGCTGTTGGGATGAGCTGCCTGAAAATGCATGTGAGCAGGGTAGTGCTGGAATGAGCTGTCTGCAGTTGTATATGAGCAGGTTGATGGATGGAGTTGTCTGCAAGTGCACATACGCTGGCTAACGGACAAGCTGTCTGACAACGTACGTAAAGCAGATGTTGGATTGAGATGTATGAAAATGCACTTAAGCAGGATATTGGCTCAAACTGACAAAAACATGGCTCCTTCTCATGCAGTTGCTCATTCACAGACATGCATCTTGCCTTGCAATTGGGTTTGTCTCAATTGGATAGAAGGCAAATTTGCGGCACAAGAAGTCAGGTGACTTCTTCATAGTTCAGCTGCCATGCCTACAACATGCTTTGATACAAGTCTGCCACACCCTCTTGTGTCCAATAAGCAGGTATTCTATTGCAACAAGCAATGACCTTGTCCAAGACAGCCCAACAACACTGAACTCACTTGCAGCAAACTTGCCATCGCTGACAGCGAATGGTAGCAGTCCCTGGTGTCCCAGCACTGCCAGCAGGGCGACCAGAGTGATCACAAAGGCTGCTATGCTTTGCAGGCGCAGCCCCAGCCATTGAGCAGCTGCAATGCCTGCGAATCACATTTGCAAGCTCAGCCCCCTTTTCTGGTCAACATTTGTCTTTATGCATACTTTGATTAGTTGCATGTCTTCCCCCAGCTCAGGCATGGGGAGTCCTGAGTAGTTCCCTGAAAGAGGTCCTATTTGGCAGTCAGCGTAGCAGTCTATGTTTGTCTCAGCACAGATGGACTGGTCTTCAGCCACTGCCAAAACCACTTAATGAGAGCATTTATGAAGACTAAGCCCTTGCTGATCACAGTGGAAAGCGTGTCTGTACAACCGACAGGCATAAAGGAGGTTGCCTAGGGAGGTACAACAATAGGCTGCCAAATCCACAGGACCACAGCTTAGTTCCATCAGGTCAGAAACCCTCACGGCTATCTGTTGTTTTTTTTCTTTTGCACTCCGACCAACGATCAAATGGTGACAGCAGGCTTACCAGCAAAGGCAGCCTGTTGGGACAGGGCCACCTGCTGCTCATTCAGTTGGCAGAATCTGTGCTGAGCGTCATATGCTCTGATACTGGCAGCACCATCTAGGGCCTCTGTGAAGGTGGCATACACGGGCGACCTGCATGTCACACAGGCACGCGCGCCTAAACAGCTGCATTTTACAGCTAGTTTTGGACTGCCGCATCAAAAAGCTCTTCCCCTGTTTGCCAATGGGCACAGACATTTCTTTTCAATGTGCACCAGATTTGGCACTTTGTAGCCTTGCTTTGCCCAAGCTATGTGCAGAACCGCAGCATGCGCCTTTACCTGAAGTAACATTGCCTGTGTATGCAACTACCAGAAAGGCATTAGATGGATCTGCCAGCATGAGAGCATATGTTGCTGACTAAAGGTTCTGCAACTGCCCTGTGTAACAGGACTGCGCTGTGTGACAGGACTGCCCTGTGTGACAGAATTGCCCTGTGTGACAGGACTGCCCTGTGTGACAGAACTGCATGATGCATGGGAGACCAACAGCTGGTGAACTCCATGTCCCATTCAAGGTGATACATGACATCATACCATGGCTTTGTCCATGCTTCACATCCGGTTTGGCTTGTACAAGATGCATACACAGGTGACCAATGTGCCCTCCAGAACTGGGAATTGCTGGGATGGCAGTGTCGTTGGAAATGCCAGAAACAAAACCCTTTGCATGCCTGCTGAGCTCTCTGGCTTTGCTGCTCACTGCAGACTTCATTGCACAGGCAAAACAGATTTCATCCATTGCATTGCATTGGCATGAAGCCTGTTTTGCTTGTAAGGCATGCAAAGGGTGTCGTCTCTGGCACTTTCCAATGAGACTGCCATCCCAGCAGTTCCTAGGTCTGGAGCCATGCAATCCAATGCAATGCAAAAGGGGCATCCTGTTTGTCAGAAATGACAACATTTGCATGCCTGCCAATGTAGCTGACCTGGCAATGCTATTGAGGCGCCTCAGCTCCCTGGCTGTCTGTCTGTAATACGTCTGTAGGTATTTGTACAGGATGGCCAGGGGGATGAGGGCCAGCAGGAGGTAGGGCTCACTCATGCACAGCACCAGAACAGTGCCCCCAAGACCAAATATGTTTGCCAGTAAGATGTTGAGAGTGAAGGGCAGGGCATCATCAGCAGTCGCTGTGTCTGAAGAGAACCTGTTCAGCACTCTGCCTGCAAGTCAAAAGGAGAGGAGTCAGAAATGGCAGTGTGTGATGTTTGTGTGTAAGATCATGAGTGTGACCTGCATACTCACATAAGACAGGCTTGGTGAGGACAGAACTCAGGAAGCCCTGACACTCTGCATCAGCTTGCTTACTGCGATGGTTGGAAACATCAATAGTGACTGAGGTTGAGGAGGAGGAGGAGGAGGTTGAGGAGTGAGTTGAGCCAAACGCACCACAGATAGCTGACTGCAGGGTGGGCATCAATCATGCGTATGTGCGTACCTGGCAGGGTCGTTTGGAAGAACTTAGCAGGGGCACTGATGACAGCTGTCAGAAGCTGCTCATGAAGCTTACGGGCTGCCACTAACCCCCCGTACGCAAAAGAGAACGCCCTCACAAAGGTGAAGACTGAGTTTGCTGCTGCAATGCACAGCAGCACAACAAGGTAGAACTTTGTGTCTGGGTCCAAAACTGGCTGCTTCCTCGAGAGCTCAGCAAGCAAGTGGCGTGACAGCGACACAGACTGACTGATGGCAGCTTGTGGTGCTGTCTGCAAAGATGATGTTGCGTTTGCATTTGTTGGGAAAACAGGATTCATTTGAGTGTGACATAGCATGGAACCGCCCAAGCTGGTGTATTGAGTGTAGGTTGGCAGACTGCTATAGCAAAAGCTGTTGGGCTGTAGCCAAGACTGGCTGGGAGCTAAGCTGCTGGGGTCATGCCATAAGCTATGGAGATGTGTTGAGGTGCTGTTGTAAGTGGTGGATGCTGGAATCTGGGGATGATGATGGTCATGGGGACTGTCCAGATTGGAAACCCAGTAGGACAGCCACAGATCATTCCCATTTCTGGTGATCTGCGACAGAACGAGGAAGTGAGTTGTTGTTACAAGAAGTTGAGCGTCCAGACATATCTGCAAATGCTTGGTGCAGTATCTGCAGTGCAGCAAGTCTGGTATGGGTTCAAACGTGATTTCAAGCTGCCGTCCTTTGCAAGAGGGTCCCACCATGATTGCGAAAAGGTGCAAACTTTCCAGGTTTTCCCAGAGGCCAGCAAATGTAACAAACATTGAGGAAAATAATGCACTGATGGTTGGCACAAAACTACACCCCTGGTCAATCAACCAGGACTTGCAGAGAGAAGTAGTGCAGGCTGCTGCTGATGCAAAGACGAAATTGAGTACAACAACAAGTGAAAAAGCAAGAGCAATGGCTTGAGCAGAGGTTGAAACCAAGCTTATGTGAGATTGAAATGTTCACCTGCATGAGGGCAAGACTGAGCAGCACAAACAACACCAAACCAGTGCCAACAGCCTTCATGTAGGCTGTGTAGACCTGCCACCTGACATGACCAATCATCCTGCCCTCTTCAGCTCCTGGCATCTGCGCAGCAGCCTCCTCAATGGTTTCAGCTGGCAGAGTGGCATCTACTGGCTCAGGCCCAGAGACATCTGCAGGAGCAGCTACAAGAACGTCAGCAAGCGACTCTGTAGAACTTCAGGCACAATGACATGTATGGTTGTGATGCAAGTTGGCTGAACTGGTGTTCTAGCTTGCAAGACATGACACAACCTGCAGTGGGCATCTTGCAAAACCAAACATCACCGTATGATGCATTCAAGATCAGATATGAGTGGGGAATGCGTCTTTGATTGATGCTATTCATGAGCTGAAGTGGTGAGTGGGTGGGTGGGTGAGTGAGTGGGTGGGTGGGTGGGTGGGTGGGTGGATGGGCGGGCGGGCGGGCGGGCGGGTGAGTGGGTGAGTGGGTGGGTGAGTGAGGGTGTGTGAGTGAGTATGCATGCAAGCAAGGTGCTCAGCGTCATACAGCTTCCACTCCAAATATCAGCTGGGTTTTGCTGTTGCTACTACTACTACCTTGGCATGAAGGCAAGGTGTATCACCATTATAGACTTACCTGTCAAGCCCAGTGCAATGCTGAGGGGTGAGGGCTGGCCCCTGCTGCCCCTCACAGACATGCCCCCACGCACTGCCTCATCACTCCCACCCAGCTTTGCTGACATGTCTGAACTCAGCACCTTGCCCTTGTACAGGCGCACTGTCTGATCAGCCACCACAGTAATCAGACTAGCATTGGAGCACACAACTCTAGTCTTGGCATCTAGCATGGGGCCTGTGAGTGCGTGTGTAGTGAGCCAGGCTGCCACATGGGCATCCACAGCTGCTAGGATGTCATCTAGTAAGTAGATGTCACAGTCCTGCACAGCAGCTTTGCATTGAGAGGTGCACAGTCATGAAGCGTCGAAATCGTGTCTGGCTGCAAGGTGGGTTGCCCAGCAAACGTGAAAGAATCTAACAGCTTGCTGATGCCAGGCAGATGACAGGATACAGTGCACCAGAGCACATAGCTGCATTCGAGGTCCTTCCAATCGAGAAGAGTGAATAAGACTTTGAAGACAATGTATAAGGAAAGCACACATGCCGGGTGCAGCTGTGCTGTGAGAGTGACTTGTGTCTTTGCACCGTCATCAGATGCTGAGTCTCGGTGTGCATCTTTCTCCGAGCTCATCTGTGGGGTTGTATTTGTCGTGTTGGAATCATGAGCCTTCAAGTTGTACCTGATACATAGCCCTTGCTAGTGACAGGCGGGCTCGCTGACCCCCAGACAGGGTGACCCCTCTGTCCCCAATCAAAGTGGCATCCCCCTGAGTCATCTGCTCAATGTCTGCTTCTAGAGCACATGCTTTCACCACTGCTTGATACCGTTCTGGAAGAAGCTCCTTGCCAAACAAGATGTTGTCCCTGCAGCAGAATGCATATATGCATGTGTTTTGTGTGAGGGTATGCCCTGTCTTACGTTCTGAATGCAAATGGCTTTGGGCTCCTGAGAAAGTCATGCGATAACTTGATTCATTAAATTTTTTTTTTGTTTTATTTTATTTTGTAATTTTGTGCAGGCTCCTGCAGCCTGAGCAAAACAAATACTATAAACCAGCAAGGCCCTTGATGATTGTTCGACAGCATGTTTTGATATTTATATCAGCATCTGTTGATTGCAGTGCAGAGATGCTAAAGTCGGATGCATTGGTGCTGGCCAAGACATGCAGAGATGCAGTGCAAGTTGTTCAGGTCCAAACTCACGTCAGCAATGGGCCATCAACCTCAACCAAGGAAAACGCTCATTTTTGGCTGTATGAGAGGCTTTTAAGGAATGTTCAGCATATGCGTGACCGTACAGATCAAAAATCTCACTTTTGTGCTGGCAGACGAGTTGGTTTTTGTCATCCTCAGCATTTTGGGAGTAGTTGATGTCTGTTGTGAAGAGAGCTGACAAATAAAGCCAGACAGAACAAGCCTGGATTTCCATAGATATGGTGTAACCAGACATCTGTGATCGGTTGATTGCCACGTTGCATCTGTTGTTACCTAGCAGAGCCTGACAATGATGTTGGCTTTTTGTTCAAAAAGATTGAGCTTTTGATAGGAAGACTGTGCTTTTCAGCGGGCAATCTTGGTAAGGAGTTGCTTAAGTATTCATCAAAGGCTTGTTGCAGCAGTTGGTGTGACCGTTCATTGGTGGCTGCCGGAGCTTGCCTCACATCATTCAATGGTAGTGAGGTTGTCCTTGGGAACAGAGCCCAACACATGGACTCAGGAGCCTTGACAGTCAACTTCCTAGCTGGCGTTTCAATGACCATGGGCATTAGGTACAGACACTGACACCTTGAGTTTCTGTTTTTTGCAACAGGATCACACGTAAGCTTTCAAGTTTGTGTGAGACGTACCTCAATGTGCCTGTCAGTATCCAGGGTTGCTGAGGGACATATGCCACGGTGCCCTGCACTCGCATATGGCCACACCTCTGCTCCATCTCCCCCAGCAATGCCGCCAGCAGAGAGCTCTTGCCTGTGAGACAAGAAAAGAAATGAGAGGACTACACCTTGCGGCGTCAACTTCAGCAGAAGCGCTTTTGCCTGTGATGCCCATATTCCAGTTGTGCACCTTTTGCATTGCAGCATGGCAGCATGCAGCATAAGTGAATCTGTGTGTGCAACATGGGAATGGAGAGCAGAAGGCTGAAGTATGACTGTGTGCACTGGGAAGTGCTCACAGTGTGGCCTGCATGTTGATGCGTTGCAAATGCAGTTTGCGCAGTTTAAACATTTGTAAATGAGCAAAGAAACGGGAAGAAACTTCAGCACAAGAGGAGAAAATTATTGCTGGCTGCATGACAGTATTTGCAATAATGGGAAGACAGCAGGTGTTGGGGCAAAGGTGTAGATGCACTGCTCTTGAGGATGGCATGCCTCTGTGCCACAGGCGTGAATATTAACAAAAAAGTAATTCATTACTATTAATTATTTTCGTTTTCGCATGGGAGCACACAGGAGACTCACCAGCACCAATCTCTCCTGTAACGACCAGCAGGTCCCCTGACCTCACCGTCAAGTTGATCTCATGCAGCACTAAATCACTGCTGCCAACATCCTGCTGTGCAGCATCACTCAAGAGGGGCTGCAGCACCCCCTGCCTGCCTGAATGCCCTTGCCCGTGCCTACTAGAATCCTGCCTTCTGACCTGACTCACCACTCTACTCCTGCCCAGTGTTGGCTGCCATGCAAAGCTAGCGCCTGACAGCACAACAGAATGGCCATCCCCGGAGACTGTTGCTGCTAGGCGGGAGCTATCTGAGAGGACAGTGACAATGCCCTGGTCTGATGTTTGGGATTCCTGGTTTGAAGCAGAAACAGTGCTGGAACTGCCTTGACGCTGAGTGGCGCCCAGAGCCTGCCCCCAGCCCTTGAAGCTGGTTGAAAAGGTTCTTGCAGCTGGGCTGGGGTTGGGGTTGGGATTGGGATTGTCCCCTGGCGCTGGTGGGGGTCCTGACCTTTGCTGCAGGGGTGAGGGGTGAGAGCTGGTGGGTGCAGAGCTGGACTGTTGACGATGCATAGGAGACCAAGCACCAAAGGAAGGGGTGGTGCTGAATCGTGGGCTTGCACCGCTGGGTAGCCTTTCCATGTTGATGGTGGTGTATAGATCGCTGCTGTCAGCTCTGCTCATCTGTAACGCCTCTGAAGTCAGGCCTTCAGCCAGGGCATTACGCTCATGCTGATCCAGGGCAGAAATGGAGTCTGCCCTTGGAATGGCATCCTGAGGGGTGTCCATCTGGTAAGCCCAATCTGACTTGGTTTCCCATGATGACAGGAAGCCCTGCAGGCGCCTGACTGACACAACAGCCTCCACAAGGCCATTTAGAACCCATGGGAAGGAGTTCAAGGGAGATATGAGAACGTTGAAGAGTGCTAGGGAGGTGAAGACAACCTCAGCTGTGAGCTTGTGGCCCAGTAGGACAAACAGGCCAAAGGTGAAGAGGGAGAAGAGTAGGCTGGTTGCGGCCCAGAAGTAAACACACAAGGCGTCTAGGTATTTGCGCACTGCTAGGGCTTGCATCTCCCCTCTTCTAGCCTCATTCACCTGTTACATACGGGGCTTGTTGGTGTGCATGATGCTGCAATACAAGCAGGAGGAGGCGCTGGCTGTGTGTCAAAGCACCCTACAATGTGGGCCACCATGTGCAGCATAGTGTACAATTGCCTAAAGCCTGCAAAGCCTGGTGTGTGTCACTGTGGGCAGAACAGTCAGGATATGTGCTACGTTGAGCGAGGGTCCTGGCGCTACTGGACAGTCTACACACCCACAAATCAGTTCAACGCATGAACCATGCACAGCCATTCAACTCTTGCAAAATGCAATGTAACTAAATGCCTGTACATGCGACGCGATTGAAGGCCTGTGCAAGCAGGGCAGTAGCCAATCACCTTTGTGATGAATCGTGGCTCCCAGGCTGATAGTTTGACTTGATGAATGCCTCGCAGCAGCTCGCCCATCAGCTGCAGTCTCGCATCCTTGTGAGCCATCATGCGTTCACTGGCAGCCTCAATCTTGGTGGCCAGCCATCGGTTCACTGGGATGAGCAGAACCACGACTGCCAGGCCAGCCAAAAAGGCATACCTGACCTGCACAGCCAGTCATCAACCCCTTGACAACTGTCAATCAAGGTCACTGCCGGAACAATGAGTCCTGTAAATCACTGATAGCACGTTCTGCTTGGGGGTGTTTTCAGGCTGAGGAGGCAGGCTGTTGCAAAGTCAGCGTCATCAACACTCACAGTGACACAACCAATGCTGTGTTGGCTGTGCATGCTGCCAATGCAGTCGCAACTTGCAAAACGAACCTTTGTGTCCATGACTGCAGAGGCTTTAGCAGAAAGCAGAGCATCTGAGAAAGGTCAGCTGAGCTGTGCTGGGACTCACCTGAGTATATAGTAGGTAGAGAGCAATGGCAATCTGAGCTGGCAGGCTCCAGAGCTCATGCAGGCTGACACACAGATTCACAACACGGTCTGCATCTACTGACATGAGTGTCTGTACAGCACCTGCAGTGGACATAGGATTCAACATTGGGCTGGCTTGAGGTCCCAGGGATGCAGGTCACAGGTAGGACAGGAAACACAACTCCGGTGTTGTGTGTGTGAATGGCCTAAAGTCTGAAGACAAGCAACATTTTATGCGACAGAACCAGGTGTAGCCAGTGTGTACTTTGGTATACCTCTTGACACGAGAGCTGTATGTCATAAAAGCATGCTAGCCAGATTCATGTCCTTCAAGAAACTGCATGTTTGTGACGCAAGGCATGCCAGAAGCCTTTGCAAATTGTGGTCACCCACCTGATGAGAACAGGGTCATGTCCACACTGTTGATGAGCAAGGCCTTCTTGAACACCAAACAAGTGATTGCTAACCGAAGCTGACATGAGATTTTGCCTTGCTGGTAGCTGTAATGGCTGTTCAAAACAGCCTGCGCAAGCAGAACACCATCAGCACCAGCTGTGCTTGCACTCAAATGATCAGCGTGCATGTCAATAATCACAATGAAAAGCATGACTTGGGATAAAACATGGCTTATGGAGGCTGCAAGACATATGGCTGTGAACATTTTCAGCTGCTCATAGCATACAGCTTTCAACAATCTTGCAAGCTTTCCTAGATCTAAGTGGTGACATGCTGAAGCAAGCAGGTGAGATGCATGCATACCTTGATCAAACTGGTGATGCCCAATAGACCAGCACAGCACAGCCCAAAGGCAAGGCTGTCAGGTTGTGGTAGCCACCAGGGCCTCTGGTGATTCCCTTTTGCTGTCTTGTGGGGGTCCAAGTCGAAAGGCTCAGATGGGGTCTCTAGGTAGCGGATCAGGACATTTAGTAAAAGCGGCCCAGCAAAATTGAGGATGTCATTGACTAGCTTGATAATTCCCAGGAACAGGTATGGGAGGCCATAAGCTTTGAACAGGGCTTTCAGCAGCGAGGGCTGCACCATGTGGCCCCTTTCAGCTGTCAGCAGTGTCTTTGCTTGTTGCTCCTGCAACAAGAGTATGAAGCGTGATGCCTGCCAAGAATTTCTGTAAGATATCAAAAATTGCATGATTTTCCCCCTCAAAATGTACAAAACGTAAAAACAACATCAAAAAGTGAAACCAAAGCAATGACTTGTGCTGGCAGCTGGAAGGCACAAACACCGTTGACCTGATTGTGATCTGCAGGATAGTTTGCTTCATGCAGTAGGCTCCAAAGGACAGTCTATATTGTGATGTGGATCACGCCAACTTTAGCCGCTGATGTGCATGGCAAGCATGGTGTGCTGCTTTGCTCCACTCACGCCAGCAGCTGACACATCTGGCCCATAACCTCGAGCAGCCTCTCACCATCCAAGGCAGACCCACAAGCTTCCACAGCAATTACAACATGCGCATGAATGCCATGAATGCCATGATGAACAGAATGTATGAGAGTACACACATCTGCCCAGATGCCCCAGAGGCGGTTGCTACAGGTAGAGGGCAACAGCGCCTTTGGTAGGTGGAACAAGTCAGATGCCTGGAGCTGCCTCTTTGAGCCTCGTGCCATGAGGGGGTTCACCCAGCAAAAGACAAGCCAGCTGGCCCAATTCTTGCTGACATGCAACACAGGCTCGCCTGCAGCCACCAGAACTCTGTGTGTTTCTAGCATGCTTGCCAAGAGATTGGCAATCACAACTGGAGGCAATATCTGGCTGTGTGACATGAGAGCACCACAAAGCAAGCTGCATGGCAGCTGCTGATAGGGAACGAAGTTGGCTTGCCTGCAATGTGGTACATGTAGCACACTGAACTCTTCATTACAATTGTGTTGCTGACTGCGTTTGGATCAGTACAGTTTTCATATGGGGCAGGCAGCCAAAAAGAAGCCAGACTGGCACCCAAGGTACTCACGCGTCTGACAGCACACACACTGTGGTCGCAGATGCATGGACAGCCGCTGCACAGACACTCTTACAAGGAACACACGCAAAACAAAGCTGTGTCATAACATCATACACCTTGATCATCCTGTTGAAGCAGCCATGCTTGCTGTGCACTCTGCCATGTTCTGAGCTCTTGCTGAGCAATTCTATGCTCGTACAGCACAGCTGCCACAAACAGGCACTGAATGACAGCAGAGCATGCTGGCAGCACATCCTGCAAACGCCACAAGACCTAAGCCGAACAGCAGCATTGTGACTGCGAGGCAAACCACATTAATCTCACTCAACATGAACTCAATGCGGCTACATACACATGTCAAACATGATGTGTGGCAGGGTGTGTGAGGACGCCTCTCCATTCCAGTATTGTCGACAGGCAGAAATGGCGGTCACTCTTGCTTTTGGTCAAATCGCAGTCAACTTCAAAAAGTTGCAGAACAGGAACTGCAGACCAGCATTGAGTACAGAACAGCACAGCAATCAATAGCACAGCCACGGTTGTAAAGCGGCATACCTGAAATGACAGCTGAATGTGCTCATAGGTCAGGCTGGCTTGTAGGACTGCAAGAACAATCGAGCAGGCAGCTTTTGCACACCACAGCAGCATCAAGCTCAGAGGCAGCTGATGCAGATGTGCGCTGTGCCAGTACAGCCTGAAGGCTGCTGTGGTGAACAACCAAACCAGAAGCTCTGAGACATCGGCAGCCAGTGCTTGTGGCCTGAACAGTAAAAGGACTCTAGACCACTGTGGACAACGAAAGCCAGCTGTGGCAACAATGTAATGTAACAGCGACGGCACAAACCTGACTGGTGCCGCACTGGTGCCACTGTGAACAATGTATGGCAGAAACGCCAGAGCAGCACAAGCTGCAGCCATGAGGCTGAAAGCCTCCAAAACAGGCAGCCTGCGTATCGTCCTTGAAGGCAGAGGTGCGCTGCTGGCTCCAGTCTGTATCATAACACAGTAGAACATGATGGAACGAGCACTGACCACACGAAAGATGAACTTGTGTCAAGACTGCCGATCCAGTTGAATGACTGTACCTCTTTGGCCAGAATCTGCCATGCCCATGCTGTTATCACCAAGACCAAGACTGTGCCCAGCCCGGTACAAACTATGTCCAGAGCACAGCATGGATTCAAATCAGCATGTTGCTTGCCCCAAAGCTACAAAACGAAATGCCGAATGGCGTGAGTATCGCGTGTTGCTATGCTGGAGGGGACTTTGTTTGCTGTTGTAAAAGTAAAGCTTACCACAAACCTGCGGCTCTCACAACCAAAAGACCAGGCTGCCCTTGACATTGTCATTGATGACACCCAACCAGGTCACGGTAACGGGGCAGCTTCGCTATGCTTTGACCTTCGATCACTCAAAGGATTGCGTGCAAGCTCGACCTTAAACGCCAGTGACTTCGTTGTTCAACTCCGCGCTTCGAAACGACATCGCGACGCTATTCCATTCCGCCACGGCATTGCGCACGCGGCGTAAACACGCTTGGAAGCAGCAGTTTCGCGCTGGGATGTGTTACGGTCATCACGTACCATGCGTATACCTTCGACTGTTCAGACAAAGTGCTTCCCCTTGCAAGGTCCTGTCCACCTTTCCTAGATAAGCAAGAATCGTCAAATTCCTTAAAAGCCTTGTCTGGGCCAGTACTGCGCAGCGCTATAACCGACGTGCCGCCACCTACGTTCGGCTGTCGTCATCCGGTCACAACAGCATATCGAAACAAGCAACGCCTTCAAGTTATACTAGGCCATCGCTGTGTCTGCAAAGCAACAGAGCGTGTACAACAACCGATCAATACCACGGCTTGCGTTTCCAAGGGAGTGAAAGCTTGCGGCAGCTTAACCTAACGATCGCCCGTCACTGCACCTAGCTGGCTTGCTCAGCACTTCCCTGCTTCTGCTATGCTAGCAGGGGCTCGAAGCTCACACCCAATTGTGCCGTCAACGATCACAATTCCTTGTTGCACCACCTCGGGTCATTATCGCAAGGCACCTGTTGCTGCACCGTCTATGAGTGCACGGCGTCTCAACCAAGCGATTGTGAAAAGGCTGCAGAAAAGCCCAGGCCTGAAGGAGCCTGTTCTCGGTGGTTCATGGACAGGCAAGCTCCGTTTTAACGTTGGATGATCATGTAACCCACATGTATTTGCACCAATAAACAACCTCGTTTGTGTGTTCAGGTCTGCAGAAACAAAGCAGAAGCTTGCACAGCGCATCCTCAACTGAGTCTGCTATTCAGACGCCAGTACAGCAGCTGTCACAATGGTGGGAACAACAATGGCATCAGCAGCAACAGCAGCAGCAGCAGCCTCACACAAAGCAGCAACCATGGCGTCAACAGCTGCACCATCTGCAGCATCACTCCAGGCCGGAAGGCCAGCAGCAGCAGCAGCAGCAGCAGCAGCAGCAGCAGCAGCAGCAGCAGCAGCAGCAGCAGCAGCAAGCTCCCACACATCAGCTACCTGTAGCAGCTAGGATGACACATGCACAGCGTCGACCAGCAAAAACAGTGAGGCCAAAAAGGCGCAAAGGTAGCCCAAGGATTGTGACCTCACCAAAAGCCTCCACTAGTGCCTATGGCAGCCCGATAAGCTTGGAGGCAACGAGCAGATTCAAGTCTTTGCTTGCTTTGGGCAACAGATACAGAAAGCTGTCCACAGCTGCAGAGCTGCTGAAACAGGCTCACCAGCTACACAGCCTACAGCTCCAAAATTCAGCTTCAGTTCTGCAAGAGCCAGTCCACTCTGCTGCTTGCCAACAGCTGCAACAGCAGCAGCACAATCTGCACAAGGCATTTGCAAGGCAGCAACAGTCAGCTGGGCTTGGTAGAGAGTCTGGACACAAGGCAGCATCAGGGCATGAGCAGAGTGGTCCTGAAGCCATAGATCATGCTGCTGCAGCTGAGAGGGATATGGCATCAGTGGCTCTGGATGTGGTCGAGAGTCAGCTGCCACAATGGACAAATAGGAACACTCTTGACTGGTCGGCACAACAAGAACTGAGTTTCTACCAGCCTCAGGTACATTTGCCTCCCTTGTGCCTCTTTGTCTTGTCAGTGTGCTGACTTCCACAACAGGACCTCACGTATAGAGCTGCTATTGGCTGTGCACATGCAGCTCTCTGCAACTGCACTCATTTCTTGGATGTACGAGTTCTCTTGTGTACTGCACTTGGTCTGCATATTTCACATCAGCATCTGCAGTTTTTGATAACGACATTTGACAGGTGATTAATTTTTGGCAGCAATTCATCCCTGATCTGTTGTGACTTGTTCACAGCTTGCATTGTGCTACATCAGCAAGGACTTCTGATCTGCCTCCCCCTGAGATGCTTCTGTTGAAAGGCAGCAGAGGTAATGATACCGACACGCTTTGTCAACGCTGCAGATGCAGCTCAAGAGCGCATCAAATGGGGGTTTGCCAATTCTGACGAAATTCACAATTGAGGAGCGGCGAGAAAAGATTGAGGTTCAGCCACTGTGGGTTGTAGTCCATCAGGAGACCCGGGATGGAGTTGCCAGGTGCGTCACAACTCAAGCTCCGGCTCACTCTTGCATGCTTTGATTCAACAGAGAGGATGAGTCAGGATTCAGCCTGTGTAGCTTGCCCTTGCTACCAACTGGCCTGCAGCGCAACAACCTTTGGCAGGCCACTGCTTTGTACCAAAACGCTCAACACTGCATGTCTTCACTGTGACAATGCATGGCACATCTTTGACATGGACAATGCAGTGGTCATGTTGCTTACTCTGAGTCTGAATGTAACTGCATGTCAGTACTGCCTGTCAGGACAGTGCTTCAGTTGTGAAGAGTTTGTGTCAGCACACATGGTCAGGGTTGAAAAGGATCTTGACTAGTAGGCTTACTTTTCAATTTGCATGAAAGCGCAGGCTCTGTAGAGACTCTACATAGTGTCACAAGTTTGTGGGTACACATGACATGACTGTTATCGTATGCTGCAGATTGTATGAGACAGTGCACACGCTGTACCCAGAGGTGCTAGATCACATATCAGATACGGTGGAGCCCTTTTGCATTACTGACAAGAACAGCATGACATTTAGCAACCCCCAGTTTAGCCATGGGCCTTGGAAGGGGTACTTGGTGGGGGTTGTTGGTGATGTGGCAGCACACGAGGATGATGCACTTTGGCCTAACAGGGTATGCTACATGCTCCCCTCCTGTCACCAGCACTCATTTTCAGAATGGCATTACACTTGGTTGCTGTGCTCAAGCTTTCACAACCATGTAACCAGCTTTTGATTGACAACAGCGGTCTGTATGAGTCAGCATGCGCGTCAGGAAAGGGTATACCTTTGTGAAGGCAGCTCCTAACATCTTGTGGACCCATCTATCTCAAAGGGCTCATGCCTTCTGCCCTTTGAGGTCAACTGTTGTATATATGTTGCTAAGCAATTGATAAGGCAGCCTCATGCTGCCAACGCTGTTGCACCAGTCCTGCTGTTCAATTGAAGGTATGTGGCATCGATGCTGTTTCAGCACCAGTGTCACATCCATGCATGCCGTGTGCATGGCATGCACGTGTGCATTCTCAGGATGCCTCCTTGTCTGCAGTTGTTTAGTGACAAGCGCGTGATGCACAATGTGCGGCATGGCTGGGACATAGCCAAGTTCTTGGCTGAGCCAAAGTTTGAGGACATAGCAGGACACCATAGCAATCTCAAGTGAGTTTGTGCCTGCCTTCGTGCCTCTTGTTGGTCATATGTTATGGTCATTAGTGGACATATGTTGACATCAGGGGATGCATGTTAATATCAGTGGACATCTGATGGCAAGGCACAGCTGGATGCAAATGTTGCAGATGACAGACCAAATGTCTATGTTCTAGGCAGTCCGGTATAATACTGGGCTTCTCATTAAGTTGACGCCAAAAGGCATAGTGTTTTCTTTTCTTTTCTTCTAGGCAGGTCAAGTGTATGTGATTTGTGATACAGACTGCTGCAAGAGGACAGGCGATATCAGCCTGGCTGGGTTTGGCGGATGCTGTGCTCCAGGTGGGGTGAAGATGCTGTGGAAGCATACGCAAACACCAGGAGGCAGATGGAACAGAAAGCTACTCAGCTTTTTCTTGCTCAGTCTGTGCCTGCTCGCCAAATGCAGCATGCTTAGAGTCTTAGACTTTGGGGTGTGTGGCTTGTTGTGCTGTGTCATCTTGCAACATCGTCCAGACGTTCAGCAGGCTTGTTTAACAAGATCCTGTACTGGTGTGTCGTGAATTGCTGGCGAAAGCTCTTGTAATTTGTTAGAACGAGTGTGGAAGGCGCAAATACATATTATTTATTAAAGAAATAAGCAAGGAATGGCAATGTGTGAGACCCTCACCACACCTCATCAGAAACTTGAATCGTGTGACTGGACCTGTAACACATCAAGCAAAATTTGTGCTGTTGAGAACCGTGAAATCTTTCTGCACTCTTCCACTACGTGAACCTGCAAAACAAGACCAGGCTTTCCAGGTGGGCAGTTTAACTAGAAATGACCCTGGTGCACTTACCTTGAAGAATGCATGCTGCAGCATGCAAAATTGAACCTACTCTGTCCGATCAAGCGTGCTTCGACTGTGCTAGTCGACGTCATGTGGCGAACGCCTTGCTTGACTCTGCTGCCTGTTGCAACTGCAGCAACGTACATTTATACGCAGAGGCCCGTTTCCCAGTGTCAGAGTCAGCGATTGGGTAATAGTACAGCTGACCCGTCCGCGCAGCTAAAGCTGGTGCAAGTCGTGTTCAGGTACCACGGCAACAAACAATAGAGAGCAATGCTCTGAATGACTTGCATTACCGTTGATAACGGCGGCGTTCTTTGACCTGACAGCTTCTGCACCTGTTGCTAGACATGGAGCTCGAAGCCCTTTGACAAAAAGATATTGGGAAGGTCAAGAATGGGACGTCTGTGGCAAAGCTTTTGAGCCTGTAAAGCTTGAAATTCGGAGTCTGGACGGTGGTGAACAACCTGTCTCAGGTCACGATCAAGCTCAGGTATGCAGTTTCAAGTCCAGGTTGCATGACCAAGCGGTATGTGCCAATGAAGTTGGCTTATTCGCATCAAGACAGTGGTTTGAGGATGGCATGGTATGCTGCTCAACTCATTACGCATGATGAGCACTGCATGACAAGTGGCCTTTGCCTTGATGCAGAGGAACATCAAGCTGCCAGGAGGATGCCATAAAGGTGAGCTGACCAAGCTAGGTCAGCAGCAAGCACGGGACGTAGGGGAGTGGCTGAGGCAGCGCTATGTGCAAGATCTAAGCTTTTTGCCAGCCCAGTATGAGGTGGGTTGCATAGATTCTCCAACAATCTGCATCACTTCAATAACTGTCTGTGCACCAAGCAACATGTGTGACCTTCAGAGGCAGATACATCTCCAATCCTGCAGCAGCCTGCACAAAATGCTCTTTGCATATCCGTGTTGCAAAGGGGCGTGCACATTTGGCTTTGTCAAATGCTCCATTGTGCTCAAGGAGTTTATCTGCTGGCAGGACGGGGCAGTCAGTGGCAGAACAACCAACTTCAGCAGAACCATAGCAACATTGCAAGGCGTCTTGACAGGGCTCTACCCAGAAACAGCCCAGCCCATCCCAGTCGCCACTGCTTCTGACATGGATGAGATCATGTTTGCAAATGTTCTCAGCTGTGAGAGGTTAGCTGATGTGATGAAACGCGCTAGATATGAGCTGAGAGGTAAAGCCCTGCCCATGATTCTGATGTTGTTGCTGTCCAGACATTGCCACTTCCTTGAGCAGCATCACCACGCAATTGCCAGGCTGTTATGGCATCCAAAAAGCAAACCACATTCTTTTGTGAGTGCTGGATCTTGATGAGGTAGTCTCACCAGTTGTCATTCTGTCATGTACCTTAGTGACGTATCATCACTTGTGCAAATCATCATCCGGCTCTGTGAACAGACACATAGCATTTGCAAGTGCACATTGACTGTCATTCTGTCTGTGATTGCTCAGGCTGTAAGATCTGCCATTCGTTTCATTGCAGAGTCTAGGGAGAAGGATGAGCAGCTGCAGCAGAAGGTGAAAGACGTACTGGGAGATACATCTGATGACAGCATAGCTTTTCTAGATCTTCATGACGCCATGACTGTCATCAAGTCACACAACAAACAGGTGCCAGAAGGCATGACAGAAGATCTGCTGATGGACATCAACAAAGAGGCATCAAAACGTATGATTGCATTAGTAGCGCCTGGTGTTGAGCTTAGTCATAGGGAGGAGCTTCTGAAACTGAGTATGGGTCGCATGTTTGACAGTGTGGTGCAGCGCATGCGTCAGTGTGCAGATGGTGAGTCAAAGCACCAGATGTACATGTACAGTGGGCATGACACAACTATAATGCCGTTGCTTGCTACTCTCGGACAGGACATCACCACATGGCCGCCATATGTCAGCAATGTCATCTTTGAGATGTGGGAGAGCCAGAAGGATGGCAAGAAACAGGAATATGTGAAGGTTCTTGTGAACGGCAAGGAAGTGGACTTGCCAGACATGCTTCCAGGTAATATGCATGTGCATGCCTATGATACTGATGTCCTGTGAAAATTCATGTACACATATTATTGGGCTTTTGCTCTCCTGCATCAAGGCTTAGGATGCTTACAAGAGCATTGTGCAGGTACAATGCACAGCAAGCTTGCTGAGGTAGAACAATATGATGATGCAGGTCATGTGTGCACGTTGGAGAGCTTTCAGAATACTTTTTGGAAGCCCTTCATTGTGACAGAAGAAGAGCGCCAGGAAGCATGCACATTAACGTTTGAACATGAGCAGCCCGCTGCCAGTGGGGGTGATTCACTCTCTGGGTTCTAGGTAGCTTCTACACTGTCAGTAGCTGCAAACATTAGAGTCAAGAGTTAACCTAGAGTTTGGCTCAGATCTATAGTCACTGTTGTGGTCATGCGGTACTCCTGTGATTAAATAGTGCCTTACTATACTGCTAGAGTAGCCACTTATTTCGTTTGTTTCATTTTTGTCAATGGAGCGCAGCATAGCCGTCCTGGCAAAAAAAGAAAAACTGCTACTTCAGAACATATGCAATAACCTGTTCTGTCTGTGCTTTGATCACTTCCTTTGGATGCATAGATAGGTCACTGAGCCATGACAGGAATGGCAGACTGGTCACCTGTGCCGGCGGAACTGTGATGGCAAAAGCAGTTGCAATGATTGCTGCTGCCAAAAGCTTTCCACCACATTCTAAAGGCTGAGACACTCTGTAGTCTTTGGAGGTGTACAACAACTCTATGATCATGTAGCAGGTCTCCACCTTGACGCACTGAAAGGTGGCAAGGCCTGACTCGCCTATTTTGCAGAACATTTCCTCCAGAAAGTCTGTTGTCAAGCGGTGCTTCCTGGCCTTTACTTCAGTTTTGATGATGTTGGAAGCTTCCTGTAGCTTGCTGGAATTGTAAGAAGCACTGAAGGAATCATCAAGTGCCGAGCAAGCTGCTTCGTAAACTGCTTTCAAGCCTGGTCTGTTGGCCTGCCCCGGTGCCTGGCCAGCAGGGGGAACTGGGGCAACTGCAGTGACCTCCTCTGTTGCTAGCAGCAAGCTGGCAACGGCAAAAAGCAGCAAAGGAAGCTCGTGACTGTTGTCCCGATCGGTTGTGGGAATCTGCTTTGCTTGACTGCCAGTCAATGCTGGCAGCAGCTTGTCTACGAATAGCCACAAAGCATGGTAGCGCTGAAAGCGAGTCAGTCCCAGAACATCGCTCAGTCCCAGCAACGCCTGCACAGTGGCACCCTCCATGTCTTTGGCTTGTGGCGCCATTGAGCTCAAGACGTCACGACCGCACGCTCAGTGTTGCACTTTCAAAGATTAAGACTAGTATGAAGTGCTTCACAGGACGTACGACACCCAACGAAGGTAGGTTTGCGTCAGATTCTAATATGCCGCCAACAAGCCGCAGCCGTGCAATGCAATGTTGCCCTCATTGGGATCGGATGATATTTTTCAGTACAACGTAGCACTGCGGGGTAGTGGACCAAAGCTAGCCAGACTTGGGTATTGGGTCTTTGACTAGCTGTATACTCTGAAGTGACACTTCTTGATTGCACATGGGACATTGAGTTTGCGCCTCTATCACTTGCTTGAAGGCTGTGAGTCTGCATGGAAAGTGACAGCTGGGACACTCAGCCCAGTCCGTGCTGAGCATGCGCTTGCCTGCAAGTGTACAGTCCAGTTTCAGAAACAAGTGCCTGGCTGATCTGAGACGAGCTGCTAGATCAAGCCCATTCAGGTTGTCACTGTCATTCACTTGTTAGCAGTCACTACTGCTAAGTAGTGAATGAAGAGGGCCCCTTATTCCACAGTCTTGCAGCAACAATTGAGGGTGGTGCAGGTGGCACTGCGACCTGAGACATGCCAAGATGCACTCTCTGACAATCGCTGGCTGCAAGCATGCAGCAAGTTTGAGTCAAAACAAGGCAAACCAAACTCTGCTGCTTGAATACCTGTTACTTTCCGGCATCAGTGACACACATTGGCCAGGCATCAAACATGACAAGAAGGAACAACACCTGATGCGATGCAGAAAGGGATGATGTTCTGGCAATGGATGCAGTCCATCTCTGTTTCAGGGCCAGCAACACCACAGAAGGGACACTCACACTGCCCCTCATCTGCCTCATCAGCCCTGCAAACAAAAAGGTAAACAGTTCGGCGTGCTCATGAATGTTCACAATTACTGAGCGTGCTTGTTTGGCTCACATCAGACATCTCAACCAATGAAAGAAAACACAGGCCTGCCCAGGATGGCATCACATATGCCAAACAAAACAAAGTAGAAGAGTTTTGATTTCTGTTACACAAGCTTAGCCAGCAGGCAGCAGGTGCATGCAACGCATACAGCCATCACATGTCTGCTGTATAGCTTTGTATGCTCATGTGTAGGCGCAGAAGGACATCATTGAAATCCAGGCTGATCCATGATCACTACACTTGTGGTCCACAGTGGTGCATAGTGACATCTCTGCTGAGGGGCAACAGTCAAACTGCCGCTACAGCTGGAATTCCAGCTGTCATTTACAGGGTTCTTTTGTGATCGCTTACTGGCATAGAGGCTTGTTACAATTGGTTGTATTGTTTGAGGCAACAGCTTACTTGTCCCGTTTTCGCACCATGGCCTCAATCTTGCGCTTGTAGGCAGGATTGATCTCATCTCGGTACTCAGGCCTCATCAGCATTGCAGCATACTCAAAGGCTGTGCTCTTCATGTCTGCCCTCTGGCACTCCACCACTGTGGAGGTCAGGATCGGCACGACATGCTTTGGGAAGCGAGTGATGTTGCGTGCCACCCTCACAAGCATTCTTGCTGCCCCCTATAGCACCAGCCTGCCCTTGTCACTTGGCCCTCACTGCTGGTCTTTGCGGGGATGTGCCATGTGCCCATGGATCACATATACTGGACAAGAGTGCTGGTCAACATGGATAAACCATGAGCAGCAGTCTTCAATTGTGGTGGCACAGCATGTTTGTGATACAGATTTTGCTACCTGAAAGCTGACAGTCACAGTGTAGCTGGTTGCATGAGAGCTTGTGCAGTTCTGCATGCTGCTCAGTTTGGCAGCAGACCTATGGCGATCAAGTCGGTGCAGGTTGTGCATGATGGTGTGGTGTTGTGAGGGGAGGGGGGGCTTACCTGGTGGTCCCCCATGCGCACCAGAGCCTTCACCAGGATGTAGCTGTACAGCAGCATGAGGCTGCGCATGAGCTCTGTGGGGCAGGCCCTGCCCTGCTCCCTCAGCCCTTGACTGCTACTCACCAGCTGCTCATGAGCCATCTGCACCCCCAAAAAACCCTCGGTGGGATGGAATGCTGGTCTCTTCATGGAGTAGGGCAGAACGGCACTGACCATCAACCAGTGTGCACACATGTGGTGTAGCATCAAGAAGCTCAGCAGAATGGTGGAGGGTCATGACTGAGCAGGCTGTCTTGGATAGCTCACCTTGTAGTTGCCAGCATCCTGTGCTCTCCTTGCCAAGCCGACTGCCACCTCAGCAGCTTCCTCATGTTGCCCCAAGGCCATGTAGAGCAGCACCAGGTATGTGGAGGTTTTGGAGGCATCATCAGCTGCCAGGGCAGGTCCAGGAGCAGCCCCAGCTTGGGGCCCCTGCAGATGCTGAGTCAGCTGCTGCGTGAGCGCTGAGTCGTGTTCTTTGGCCACCAGGTCCACTGCCTTCTTCAGACTGTCACCTCCAGCCTACAGTGCAGGGCGTGCAAAGCCAATTCTTTGCAAGACTTTAACAGAATGCAAAGCAATTCTTTGACAGAAAGCAGAGCCAACTGTTCGAAAGACTTTGACAGAAAGCAAAGCCAATTCTTTGAAAGACTGTGACAGAAAGCAAAGCTCAGACATGTTCTGGCGGCCATGCAGGCCAAGCAGCTCGTACAAAAGTGCAAGAAATTCCTGTGCTTGTTGGGTTTGTGGTTAGGCAATGCCCAGCAGGACATACCAGGTCCAACCATTGAGCCAATTGATATCTGGTTAGCAAGGTGCAAGCAGGTCTTCTGGTGGATGCATTGACTTCACATTGTCGAGCATTTGCTGTGTAGCAGTGCCAATGTTGTGTGTAGCACGAGCTGTCCATGCAACTGTAGCAATCATAGGCAATCCACACATCACTTTGTGTATGATCTCGATTATGCTATGCTTATGTTGACAGACAGCAAACAAGCTGCTTGAGCAGAATCCAGGGGTGCAATGATGCATAAAGCTATTCACCTACTGACCTGCATGTACAGTGTCAGTGCCTTGTGTGACTGACCACACTGGGCATACAGCTGAGCAGCTGCGTCCAGGTTGCCACGTGTCTCATAGTATGCAGCCACTCTGATGCAATCTTCACTGGTGGGGTGAAGACCCATGGATCGGACGTAGGCATCCATCTGTCCATGTGTCTGTGCCACCTCAAAGGCCTGCTGAGGCTGCCTGGCTATCAAGAGGAACTCCACAGCAGCCTGCATGTGATCGTGTTGGGTTATATCATCTTGCCAAGAACTTGGGAGTGCAACACATCAGCGCTGATAACAAATTTGTTCATGTGATGAAGCGCAGAAGCTGTGATCTGCCTGTTTGCTTGTGATGCCTTGAGGCAACAACAGACTTTCTTGCCCAACAGAATTTGACATCATGTCACCTACCAAGCAAACCAGCACAAGCAAGAGCTTCTGCTTGTGTGACAAATTTCCGGGCTGCACACAAGGTGCCGAGACTTTCAAACCAAGGGCAGTTTGACCTGGTAGTCTCTGGTGGCAATGCAGTACTGGGCTAGCCGCTGGGCCCCCTCCCTGCTACCCCCCTTGCGCACCATGGATGCAGCCTTGTGGGGGCTCTTCAGTTTGTCCAGATTCAGACGCACCACTGCGTCTTGATCCCCTGCTGCTTCATATGCCACTGCTGCCTCTGCGTACTCCCCTTGACCTTCAACACACAGCAGCCAACTTATGACATGCACAGCAGTGAACTGGCTACTAGAGGATGATGATCAAGGTGCCAATCTGTTTTTGAGTCTAGTCAACAAAAACTGTTAGACACTGACTGAGTCGATAGATATTCCGAGATCAGTATGGCGCAAAGACATGGCTGACATGACAAGAGTGTCTCATAGCAGTGGCTGTCAAGCTTACTCTCTTTAGCTCTGGCAAACTCCAGCTGCATCTTGGGGTTGTGGGTGATGAGGGCCATGAGAGGGGCAGCCAGGCCAAATGCCCTGCCCTGGATGTAGATGGTGGCAGCCTTCTCATGCATGCCTGCCCGCTCATACAGCTCAGCTGCATCCTGCACAACCACTCAGAGTCCTCAAAAGTGAGTCTGTAGAGAAAACAGCTTCCTTGCGCTGCTCACACCAGTATAATTTTGCCGTCCAGACAAGCTGTGAGGATGAACAGTAAAGATCTTGATTGTCAATGACATGCCATTGCATGCATCAAAACTGCTCCAAATTTCTGAGTTTGTTACTCACCTGCCTGGCATTTTATCTGATTTGGCGCACCTTTTTTGTTATTTGTCCACAATGGGCAGGTACAGGAATGACAACATGAGCACACCGAAGGCCAAGAGGAACAGAACTGTACCGGCAGCTTCTCTTGTGCTTCCAGTATCTGGGCACACTCCTTACACAGCTGGGGGCTGTTGCTGCTGAGGGCAATGCTCCTGCCCTGCTTGGTATCACCCACATGCAGAGAGGTCCTAGCCACGCCAGCTTGACAGATGTCATACTCCTGGGATGACTCAGGATCTGCATGCATACACACAGGTCTTGCGATGAAGATGTCCACAAACATGCTGCATGTGGCGGCCATGGTGTGCAACCTTATCACAAGGGTGATGCATAGTTATCATGAGAGGAGCATGGACATATCGTGAAGCTCTGTGAACGTGAACTTTGTGCTGATAATCACTGATACAGTACTGGTATGCAGATGCATTATGGCATATAGGGACAACAGGATAGGCCCAGCACCGCAGCATAGTTGACCATTTGAACAAGGGAGCAGAAGTGATGAGCATTGGCGTCAGTTTGACTGACCAGAAGCTGTCAAGGCCTGCTGATAGTAAGCCCTTGCACTCCCATACTCCGCCCTCATCTCCAGTTGCTGCACGCACATAAGCCCCAACAGCTCAGTGACTTGAAACATCACAATGAATCGTCACTATGCCGTACCGTGACTGTTGACTTAGAAGTGGTATGAACAATTTCCAATACTTTGTGTGCAAGTCAAACGACTGGTTTGACATGGGTCACCTTGAGAGAGTCTTGCTCAGGACACAGCACAGTATACAATCAGCTCAGCAGCACAGTATAAAATGAGCTCAGCAGCACAGTAAAGAATCAGCTCAGCAGCACATGATACAATCAGCTCAGCATGCCAATCGCCATGAACTGACCCAGGCTGTAGATGCAGACCTATGCTGCAAACAAACATGCCTGTTGGTGTACATGCAAACAGAGCTGACCTGTGCATAGTTGCAAGCCAGGGGGGGAATCTGGGTGGGGTCAAGCTGGTTGGCTAGGGACAGGGCCTGTGGCCAGTGCTGCAAGTCCTTACGCATCTGCAGAGCTGCTGTAGGGCAAGGGCTGTGTAGGAACAGCTCCTGCAGCAGACAGGTGCAATGGTGTTGACCATAGCACAGCTTGCTGTCGCATACACGCTGAATGCATGCTTGGGTGCTCAGCTGTGGATAAGACAAATGCTTCTGCTATGCTGCAGCAGGAGTTTTGCAGCAGGAAGTGTGCAGCAGGAATTTTGCAGCAGCATAAAATGACAATGACAGGTGGAAACGGAGTGCAAAGCAGCTGAACACGTGCCATGCACAGCTTTGGCATGGATTCAGCTGAGGAAACACAAGTTGGACAATTGTACTGCCTCATGAAGGGGCTGCTGCACACATACCACAACATGATGTAAGTTCCCTGCGGACATATTTGAGTCTTCTCACATGTTCATGACCTTTCCTGCGCAGAGAATGTGTTCAGAGAGGCTTGCCTGTGCAGCGTCATAATCCTGACCAAGCAGGACCAAAATGTGGCCACTGAGCAAGTTCTTGTCCTCCACAAATTGTATGTGGTCCAGGTTGGACACCATGCCCGCATTGCCCATCATGCGGTAACACCTGCATCACCCCATTATTGTAAGCTCTTGTTGATACACTCAAAACTAAATGAAGCAATAGAGCTGAGATACTGCTCAGCACAAGAACCAGAGGTTTGTGACTGTTGCAATCAGCATCAACAGTGAACCATGCCACCCATGATGGGCTTGAAGCCATAAAGGCTGATCAAGATGCAGATGAGGTCATGTAGATGTCAGGCAGCATAGCTGCAAGCACAAGTCAACCATATGGCGCATGCAACAGACGCATTTAAAGTTTTGTGCTTCAGGCTAGACCCTAAGCAATGCATGGGCTCACCTGATGGCTGACTCAACATCAAGATCATGCAAGTATGCCTCTCCAAGGGTTTGCCACAGCTGTGGAGACTTCAGCATGAGGGCTGCGTCCCAGGCCTCCTTGAAGTGATGCAGGGTCACTGCAGCCGTGAACCTGGCCTTCATTACATCAGCGTCCCTGCTCCTGTTGCTGCTGTCCTGCAAGAACAACAACCATACTGGATTGTCAATCTTACTGAACTGCCTACCAGATTGCCAGTTATTTGGTATTTGCTTATGATCTTTTGGCGTGTGCATCGGAATCTGGTGCAACCCATTATTGCTGTTGTGCTGCTGACTTGATGACGAACTGTGTTCACTGAGTCATGGCTGGTGTGGGAGTGCTGATTCTTCTGCTGCATCAGGTGGCGGTGACAAGGTGTGCATGCTCAGCACCACATACCACGTGGGTTGCTGTGAGCAGGAGGAGTTGCATAGCAGGGAGGTTAGTGATGGTGGACTGTGCTGTATCACTCAATGTGCAATGCTGAGCGCTGAGCAGCTTGCACACATGCCAGCAAGACGTTCCACTTCTGCATGCACATGTCCTGGAAATGGTGTGCGCTGTCTGCACCACACACACATGGATCATGTGATGTGTGGCAGGCAGCCCAGAGTTTTGATAGCAGCCATCGGCTGACTGCACACCATTGCAGTGACAATGCAGACTCTGCGTACCTGTCTGGCGCTGTCCTGCCCATGTGAAAAACATGATGAGCTGTGTTGCATCATGTACTGTACATCTGTGCATTCAACAAGTGCACAAGCTAGCAGCATGCAATGCATTTGCATGTGGGAGCCGTACCCTCAAAGCCGCATGGCTGGCAAGCAACTGGGTCTCTAATGAACCGCTTTTAGTCTGGAATGTCACACTGCCTTCTGCTAGGATCAAGGGAACTCGACCAGGTGCACAGATTTGCTTGCCCACAAGGGTCACACCTGTATGGCAAAACAGAAAACCTCAGATAAGTCGTTCATTGAATGAATTTATGTCTTCCCCTAGGGTCAGATGTGCACAGTCCTGAGTACTGTAGCTTCATGTATGAAGTCCTATTTGGCAGTCAGCATACCAGCAATAACATGTGTTGCTGTGTTATGGACCAGTCTAAACCACTCTCAGAGCAGCCATCACAGGGTCATTACTGCACTCCAGCTTCTGCAGTGCCAAAGTCAGTACTACATATACTATTGCTGAATGCAGATCAATTTTGATGTCAAGTGTGACGGATGTTGCACTACGATAACACACAGCAGACCGCAATGCTGTTGTCGTGCAAGGGCAGGTATCAAAGGCAGGATGCTGCACATTGGGCAGCAATTTTTCTCATTACTGCTGATACAGCACGAGCAGCAGCCATGTGTATGCTCACCTGCACCGTGTAAAGATACTGGGGAATACAAAAATGTGTACAGCACTTGGCCATCTGAGAGGAGGAAGAGGTTGGGATCAGCTGCATCCCACAAAGCAGTCGCCAATCCCAGAGAAACCTCTTCCAGATGCAGCAGCTGATCGTTGACGGCATTGTATAGATGCACTGCATGTTTATCGTCCTCATATATTACCCTGCACTCACACCTCTGGCATTTGCAGACATGGTGATGTCTCTGTTTTGGACTTGTGTAGGGCATGAGGGACGCCACGGCATTATGAACCCTGAAAGTTTTGAGCCGTCACTTTGCACAGTGGTGATCTTTAATGCAAACCACAACTTTCCACATAAAGTCTGTGTCGATGCTATGACATGTCAGGTCTAAAGCACAAGCATGCCTCTGCTGCAGACTGTGTATTCAAAGCACGAATACACAGCTTTACTGCATGCCACCAGCAGACATAACAGCCCTATGACATGCAATGCACACTCTTCATCTGCAGTGCCAATGACCACACTGCAGCTGATACAGAGGCAGCTTACCTGGTGCCGTACGGCTGAGGAAACACCTTGACAATAGCACCCCCTGTATGTTTATACTCATTCAGGAGAGCTTTGTCCTGGCAGTGGTAGTACAGCAGCATGCCGGCAGCCGTGCCAGCAATGAGGAAGTGGGCACTCAAGGCCATGCATGTCACATTGCCCGGGGCCCCTGGGGAGGGCACTTGGAAAGTGGCCTCACTCTCCTCTCGACCAGAGTCCTCTATAGGATGCACTGTCACTCGGCCTGCACGCCCACGGAGGCACACAACAAAGGATGTCAGCATGAATAATTTGAAAGGCATTGTGTGGTTGTTTCACAGCCCCAACTTCAAGGAACATGCCAACGCGATGGCTGAGTCATTGTTTGTATTGTCCAGTGTAAATCAATGAAGGTATGCACTTAGAAGCCACTGCTTCTGCTATAGGCTGTATGGCCACAAGAGGCAATGGTGCAATTGGCATGCAGCCAGTGATGTCAGCCTAGGTGCTTGACTGAGCATTTGATGAGAAAAGGTTATAGAGCAGGCTCACCTTCAAAGATGGCGGCTGCCCAGTGCTCATTCAGTTGCATGGCTTCAACACTGCCGAGGTAGTCATGCTCAGCTAGAAGCTGGCCCCCTGAGCCTTGCAGCTCATAGAACCATGCCTGTATGGTAGACCAATGTCAGCAACCATCCAGAGCGTCTACTTGAGTTGGATCATGATGTATCACAGAATAACAAAATAACACCATTACCAAATTCAAAAAGTTGATCAGTCACATTACGATTGTTACAAAAATGCACCTAGGGCAAGTTCAGGGACTGTGCGGCAGAGTTGGATCATGCAACCACCACCTCAAATTGGGCCTTAGGCAACTTGGGGAATCCACAGAGGAGTTTGACATCATGCAGACTGCTTGACATGTTGTCAATGTTTTGATAGTGAAGCAGCAGCAAACCCAGCATGCTTGACACGATGCGATCAACAGTATCTAGACAAGTCCATCGAGATCAAACCCTTCATCAGGCACTTTAAGTGACACCAATCATGCTGACAAGCATAGCATAAGTGAGCAGGTGATGGACTCTTTGGGTGACATGGCACATGATAGGTAGACTTGCATTATAACTGTAGGTCACACCTTATTGTTCATGCCCACTGCAAGGTGGTTTGGCCCAAGAGCCAAGAATGCAGGCTCTGTGGGGATGGTGATCCGGGACTGACTGCCTTTGTGCAGCACGTCCATGACCGCCAGCTCTTGCAGTGAGGTGCAGTAAGCCAGGCAGCAGCCCCAGGCACTGTTGATGACTGGCAGGGCTGCCAAGTAAGTGTGCAGCTGCCCCGTCTGCAACAACCCACATCAGCAATGACAGGAAAGTATGCAGCTACCCTGTTTGCAGCAACCCACCTCAGCAATGACAGACAAGTATGCAGCTACCCCGTCTGCAGCAAGCCACATCAGCAATGACAGGAAAGTATGCAGCTACCCTGTTTGCAGCAGTTCACATCAGCAATGACAGGAAGGAATGCAGCTACCCTGTTCGCAGCAGTTCACATCAGCAGCGACAGGTAAACATGTAGCTGCCCTGTCTGCAGCATGTGTCTCTTGTTTGTCTAAATAGGGAATGGTATAATGTTTAAGCAGAAGATTTGTTTTCAACGATTGCGCTACTGTTGCTCACATAGTGTACATCAGCGAAAGTCTCTGTCATGATGGCAAGAGAATCTGTGTGCAGAGCAGTGTGGCATCATGGTTGGCGTGTGTGAATGGTATGGCTGGTGGAAAGGCGCCTTGACATGAGTGCCAACATCAGAAGGAGCTGAAGGTGGGTAAGTGCCTTGGCATGAGTGCCAAAATTTAACAGGGGCTAAAGGAGTAGTGCCACTACCATGTGCTCTTTCACAGACTCTTGGCCATGTTTTGTTGCACTTGGTACTTATTTGAGGGGTATGTGAGTTGGTACATCCCTTAGTACGTCAATTAATATGTCACTTGTTGTGCACAACTTCGATCACCCAGTATGCCAGGCAGCATGCACAAACGGCTTACTGTGGTAGAGACAGTCAGGAGCTGGCTGTCAGGGCTCCAGGCAACGCTGAAGACAGATTGCCCGATGGGCAGCTCGACAGCCTCTGCTGGAATGTCCTTGATCTCAGCTCCGGTCAGGTCCAGCACCCTTGCACTGCTGCCGCCTGCCACCACTGCATTTGCAACACCCACAGGTAGCTTGACAACAATCTTGTGATCATTTGCGTGCTTCACAACATCATCCTACGTCTGGGCTTATCATCCTTCCTCTTGCTGCCGCCTGCCACCGCTGCTTTTGCCACATCTGATAGTAGCTTGACAGCAGCATTGCGCCCACTTGTGCCAATGACAGTGAACCGTGACAACTTGTTTGATGTCAGCTTGCAACACATCCAGGACTGTTGTACTGCTGCCATACGCTACCACACATACGTGCGCTCTGCCACCCATCTGTCAGCATATGTATACCAGAGCAGGGTTGTGATATGATATTGTAAGTGTGACGCATTCCAGCTTTGCAGTTTGTGTCTGTGCCAAAACCTGAGGCATTAGTCAAAGGAGCTGTCACATGGCGGAGGGGTCATTGTGGCAGCAACTCAAAAGTGGACTGAGGCACGACAACTCGACTGCACCTGCTTTGTTGAGGGTGGCACAGTATGCCATGTCCACAATGCAGCAGTCCAGGCACTTGTAGGAGTGCACTTCCTCGTGGATCTCCTTGGTATGGGTGGACACCACCAACAGATTGCCTGCAAGCATGCTGCACAATGTGTCATCACACTGTCAAGTGGCAAGTAAGCACGCAAAAGCAGCTGCAGCAACAGTCAAGAGCAGCGCACCAATGCTGTCATGTTCATAAATGATCTTGGTGATGTGCTTTACTGCCCTGTGCTGCAATATGCAACAAGCTGCACCACAGCACATCTTCTGATTTGATATCATAGAAGATGTCAAAGAGGGACTAAATACTACTGTGTCTTGCTGCTGTAATGCCATCAGCTTGCAGATGACTTCTGGTAATTCCATACGCACAAATAGCTCGCATAATAGCAGCAACAGCAGCAGCTACAGCTGGTGGGTTCTGAAGCAGGCTTGTGAATGCAGAGCATGGACCTGTGCTGAATCCCAGCAGCATGTAGCCATCACCAAACCAAAGGTGGCGCTCAATGTCCCCATACTGGTCCTGGAAGGACAGCTCCAGGGGTTGCTCTAGCGCTTGGGCTTGCGCATCCAACTGCAACACAGGCCCAAAATTGATGTCCTGGGGCCAGAAAGACAAGAGAACAATACGCCGTGTTAATTAAACAAAGGATCGAAGACCATTTACAATGACCTTTGGCCTGAAAATCCTGCTTGCTGCATGCCAGCATAACCGCTACTTAAGTCTGCTGCAGTGTCATGAGCTGCAAGTAAGGTCTGCATGCTGTAAGGTCAGCTTTCTGCTGCCATAGGAGGCTTCCTTCTGCCACTGACAAGACCCCTCTGATAGAACATGTCTTCTGCTGTCTGACACATGTGTATGAGCAGCAGTTGCAGGAGTGACTGCTGCTGCATGACCTGGCACAGTATGTGTGCTACATGTATCATTGCACAAGCATGTGCAGAGCACGTAAAACAGACACAAGGTGGATGACATGCCTCCATGGAGAAACACAAAGCTGGTTTGCCAGCTGCTGGCATTGGCAATGGGTAGTGATGAGGTCTGCATTTCATTGCTTGACCATGGCAGGCATGGCTGTGCAGCAGGCAGGAAGTTACAACCAGAAAGTCAACAGAAGCTTTTCCGAGCCTTGATGCACTCATACAGGCAGTGTGACTTTCAACAGCAGGGCTAAGCACAATGAATTGTGCACTGCAGCATGACTCACAGTAATGAGGTATAGGTTGCGCTTGCCAACATTGACAGACAGGGTGCAGCTACCCTGCTTAGCCTGCCCTGGCTCTGCCTTCTTCTCTGCAAAGAGAACCTCGTATGGATCAAGCTTCATGCTGAAGGTGTTCAGGGTCTCTCCATCTGAACCTCGAGTCAAAGTCACCTGCATTGGTAACACTGTGGGATTGTGCTTGCCTCAGGCTGAAATCATGCATGCTTGCAGCGATGTCTAATAATGATGACTGATTTCTTGTGCTGGCTGTCAGGGTTTTGGCAGCTGCTGTTTCGAAGTCTGATTTAGGTGAGCATGTGTTTCTGGCGAAGAATGATTTGCGCATGTCTGCCATCAGCTGCATGACTTGCATTTGCCGGTGACAAGACCACATATTGTACCTGCTTGTCTGTCGCACCCATTGCCAGAATTTCTGTGTTGTTCCATGCAGCACAGGCGACAGCGCGGGTATGCTTTCCCATGATTGGCACTTTCTGGTATCTGGCAAGGTTGTAGAGCACCAAATTGCCTTTTGAGGTCCCGACGGCCAAGATCTGCTGGTTTGTAGCCCAAGCAATTGCACACGCCTCTTGTGCCTGGACAAATGAACAATAGAGGCATCTGCTTTCAGAGGCAAAGCGCATTGACACAAGCAGGATGATCCTGAGAAGATAAAGAAATCAGTGCAGAACAGGTGCTCTGTACATGCAAACCTATTCGTCACTCAAACAATGCAGAAAATATCAGCACCTTGAACCCCGCTTCACTTTGTGCAATGTCTCTGGTCGAAGCTGTCCATACAATAGCAAAGGAGTTTCCACGTGGAAGGATAGCCAGCAGCTCTCCTGAAGCATCCCACTGCAACAGTGGTCTAGCCTAGCAATGGTTTTATGCCAAGCCCAAAGAACCAAGAAAATGAAATAACACAAGCTGTCTCACCTGCAAGGCCCTTGTTCCAGACATTCGCTCATCATGAGGGAACTCTGGAGTGGGCAAAGTAATGTGGTAATACAACTTGCCCCTCCGGTCAAAGACATGAACTTGGCGCTGCGTAACAAGACACATTATGGCAAGACAAGAAACTGACACGTTGGCAGGTTCAGGTCCGCAAGCAGCAGAAGCCTGGATGCAACACCTTATCTCCAGATATGGCCAAAAAGGTGCCCCTTGGATTCCAACTGAAAGTTGCGTTAGCAAACCCCAACTGATCAGATCCGATCACAAAGAGCTCCCGCTGAGGTTGCGCCATCTTTGGGCCGCTTCGCAAGTGCAAGCTCCTGCGCGTTTATAGGTGCGCTGGTAACAAGGAACCACAACTCGGCGATATCTTGACAGGCATCGCTTGTCGGCTAAGCTAGCTGAACCAGCCTACACCTGATGACTAATGCTACTTCTGCAATGCAGGCTCTGAATGCAGAATTTGTGGCCATCCCATTCTGTCAATTCAGGTGTTGTCTCTGCATGCCCTTGGGTCGATGGCCACTTTATTTTGCAGGTAGCAGCTGCCTGACCATTAGTGGGATCAGATGGCCTGCTGCAGGTAGCAAATAAAAAGCGTAATTTTGAGGGGTCACAGAATTTGTCAGAGCAGCACACACTCTTTCTAGAAGACCACAGCAATGTTTGTTGTATCAGCAGAGACACTAGTGACATGCAAGCTCAATAGCTGTAGATAATCTGCATTGCAGCCAAGCAATCACATAAGCGCAATCTCCAGAAGTTGTCTGGACACCACCGGTCCAATGGGCCATCTTGTACACAAACCCTGTAAGCTTAAGGTCCTGAATCAGTTCATCATGAAGATGCTGACAGGGTAGTCGTGTTGGTCAGGTACTACACATGATAGAATGTTGTTACGATCTTGCTTGCACACCTTGTGATATGTTCTGGAAAGGACAGTGCATCATGATATTGTTGTACACTGTACTTGAGCGCTTGTCAGGCCGCTCAGCAATTGAGCCTTGTCAGCATTGTGCAGCAGGTGTCCTTTGGCAGCAAAAGCCTTGCACCGCAGGAACAACACGTGCAATACAGCAGGCTGTTGCTTAAGCAGCGCTGCATGACATTTTGTTGTGCCTGCTGCCAGACAGTATCAGTTGAGCTGTATGCAGAAGCGATCAAAGACAAGCAACTGCAGCTATGAGCTTTGACTTTCGCTTACACATGACATTTCTATACATTGTATCAGCTAGTAATAGCATCTATGCCAAATGATTGCAGCATAAAGCACTGCAGTTAGCCCTGTGCATGGCCTCAATGACACAAGCATCTACCAACAGCACGTGTCACATCACTGAAGACATCTGCATTGCTTGATGAAAGCTTTACAGACGACCACAAAAACAAGCTAAACTTAATGTGCTGCTGCTGCCTATTTCACTGACTGTACGCTGCAAAGCCACCTCATCCAATGCAGTGTACTCTCACTACTGCAGAACTGATTTAACTATGGTCTGGTGGTCAAACATGAAAACCATGCCTTTATTCAGGTGAAAAGACTGCTACAAATGCGCACATAGTTTCTTAGCGCCACTGCCACCATTGCAACCTTCTACCAGAGACTGGCTGAGGGGCAGGACTAGGACTAGCTGAGCAGGCAGGACTGAAGGTAGTTGGGCAGGGAGCCAGGATGCATGACAGGCTGCTGAGAGGCCTCTGACCAGCATTGCACAGGTAGTCAGAGGTGACAGCTCCCAGTGTGAGATTTGCACCAAAGTTCCGGCATTGAACGGTGCGCACTTGCACCCCAAAGCCACATGTAGCGTCACAGGCAGACCAGTCAGATGTGAACCAAGTAGCTGCTGTGCAATTGCCTGTAGCGGCTGGTGTTGGCACTGGGGAGTGAGGTGGGCGCCCAACCGAGGCATCTTGAACACTGGTAGGACCAGGGGGTGGCGGAGTCAAATGCCTGGGGGACGGGGAGGCAGTGCCTAGTGGGGAAATAGGCAATGTAGCAGGAGGTGATGGGGGTGGTGGGGATGGTGAGCTGAGAGCAGGTGGTGGTGGAGAGCTTG
>JAABUP010001360.1_pt1 | contig 51196 bp, 48 predicted proteins | sample 5559201 | NCBI WGS metagenome assembly JAABUP01 (sample SAMN10711887, study PRJNA513373) | rock metagenome | isolation source: Antarctica rocks | place: Antarctica | reverse complement strand
TCTGGCTTGAGACCGGAAAGATCACCGGGAGGGTACGACCCCTCCCAGCAGGTCAGCCGCTTCGGCTGGCCGATCCACAGGTTTCAAGCATTGCTCCGCAGCACCGGATCACTGTCCAGCGCCGAACATCGGGTGGTGACGGACGCCGTAACTTGGTGGCCGCCGGGCGGAGCTGGTCCTGACACAGACCGGCGCCGCAGCCCGTCCGCTGGCCCTCGTCTACGGCCGGCTTACCGGTCGCTACCTGCGCTTGGAACCCGAAGGGCTGCAGGGACGGCGCTCTTCGGGGGCGGACGTCACACGGCCTAGGGATAGAACCGCGAGACGTTGTCGTGGGCGGGGTGCGCCCGCCCGCTCGGACCGGCGGCAAAGGCGCGCAGCACCGTGCTCGTCACCGTCGTCGTGAACACCGTCGACTGCGGGCCACCGCCTCCTTGCAGGCTGTTGATCCAGGCGATTGAACCGCTCGCGAACACCGCGGCTCCGTTCGGCACCGTGTAGTAGGCGGAGTCAGCGAAGTCGGGCTTGCCATTCACGACGAGCGGCGAGTGGGTGAGGATCTCGATGGGCCTGGGCGTCGGGACCGACAGGTCGACGCGATCGAACTCCGGCGCCACCACTCCAGGCAGCACCGAGCCCACTCGGGTGTGGGTCCCGGCGAGCAGCCAGCTGCCGGGGTTGACGACGACGAGGTCGGCGCGCACCGGGTTGCTCTGGTAGAAGACGCCCGTGAGCACGCTTTCCGGCCGCGGGTCGGGCGGGTAGCGCCACTGGCCGGTGACGTCGGCATTGTCGCGGCCGTAGAGCGGGTCCTCGGTCGGCTCCTTGTAGCAGACCTCCAGCCGGCCCGCGGCCGTGCCCTGCGGCTCGAGCCTGATGTGCCGGTAGCCACTGTTCGCGCCGAAGAAAGCGAGGTTGGTCCCCGCGTCGCGGGCGCGCAGCAGGGCGCTGCGCATCGCGGCGGACCAGTACTCGTCGTGCCCCGTCAGCAGCACGGCGCGGGCGCCGTCGAGCAGGTGCGGCTGCTCGTGCAGGTCGACGTCGCTGACATAGGCCGCATCGATCCCGAGCTGCTCGACGAGCGACACCAGCGGCCGCATGTTCTCCATGTACTCGCTTGCGCCCTGACCGGTTCCGATGCCGTATGGCCGGTCGAAGGACACGACGCGGGCGCGGGAGCGGGTCGCCCCGTCGGGCCCGTGGTAAAGGCTGTAGCCGCCGGAGGCGTTGTACGCCTGCCAGGTGGTGTCGGAACTGACGACGACGGTCTGCCGGGCCAGGTTCGGTCGCCGTACCTGCAGCGGGACGTAGCGCTGCGCGCCGGTGCTCGCGTCGAGGCGCAGCAGGTAGTCCCCGGGCGGCCAGCTCGCCGTAGGCAGCGCCAGGGACGCGGGCCAACTCGTGACCAGGGTGTGCGTGCTGCTGACGATCTGCCCCTGGTCGCGGGCGACTCCCCGCACCGTCGCCGAGCGCCAGACCTGTCGACCGAGCGTGCCGCCGTACCAGCCCACCCGAATGGCGCTCACGGTGTAGGCCGGCGCTGTCGTCGACACGTGCAGCCCTAGAGGCTGGCCCGCGAGGACGCTGGTCCGGTCAGCCCAGCCCTCGATCTCGTGCGACGTGCCGACCCGCTTCAGCTGCCAGCCGGGGGTGCCGGGCAGCGCGTTCTCCGACCGGACAGACCATGCTGGCCGGCCCCCGGCGCCCGCCGGACGGGCAGCGGTCGGCTGGGGCGACGCCCCGTCAGCGACCCGGGGGGTCGCCGGGTGAGACGAGCAGGCTGCGAGCACCAGCGCGGCGGTCAGCACACAACGAGCGCCGGTCCGGCCGTGGGCCATCCGAGGTCCCCCTCCGCACCGATGTCGGCAGCGCCGACACGGTATAGGCCGGGGAACCCCGGAGCGGCCAGCACCTGCCGCTAACAGTTCAGACGGCTCAGACGACCGCCGTCTCGCTCTCGGCGATGCCACGCTGCTCGGCGTTGTCCTCGTCCTGCGCCGCGAGGCCACCCGTCGCACGCAGCGGGACCTCCTTGATGCGCAACGCCAAAAGGAACGCGGGCACCAGCAGCACTGCGACCGTCAGGAAGACGGTGTGCATCGAGTCGGCGAAGCCCTCGAGGACGACCCGGCGGATCGTCACCGGCAGCGTCTTCAGCACCGACGTGTCGTTCAGTGACGTTGCCGAGCCGAACCGGTCGATGACCGCTTGGGGCAGTCGGGCTTGCACCGCCCGGCTGCGGATGTTGTCGACCAGGGTGCTGAACAGCACGGCCAGCGACAGCGCCGCCCCGAAGGTGCCGCCCATCGAGCGGAAGAAGGTCACCGAACTGGTGGCCACCCCCATGTCGGCCGGGGGCAGCGCATTCTGCACGCTGATGATCAGGGTCTGCATCGACAAGCCCAGGCCGGCACCCATGATCGCCATATAGATCCCCGCCTGCCAGACCGGGGTGTCGACGCCTAGCGTCGAGAACAGCAGCACTGCTACGAACATGACGGCAGTTCCCATGATCGGCAGCTTCCTGTACTTGCCGGTTCGGGACATGACCTTGCCGCTGACGTACGACGTCGTGATGATCCCAAGCATCAGGGGGATGAGCAGCAGGCCGGCCCTGGTGGGGCTGTTGCCGCGCACGATCTGCAGATACAGCGGGAGCACGACGATCGAGCCGAACATCGCGGTTCCGACGAGCAGTGAGACGGCGCTGCTGGTGTTGAAGACGCTGTTCGAGAAGATGCGCAGTGGCAGGATCGCCGCCTCGCCCATCCGGCGCTCCCACGGCGCGAAGGCGATCAGCGCCAGGATCGTCACGGCGAGCAGCCCGAGAGTCAGGGCTGAGGTCCAGCCCCACTCGCGGCCCTTCTCAGCCACCAGCAGCAGCGGGACCACAGCGGCGATGAGCAGGCCGGCGCCCAGGTAGTCGATCTCCGCGTTGGAGCGGTGGACCGGCAGGTGCAGCTTGCGGGTCACCACAAGGAAGGCGGCCAGGCCGATCGGCACGTTGACGTAGAAGATCCAGCGCCAGCCGTCGATGCCGAGGATGGTGTTCTGCCCTGCAAGCGTGCCGCCGAGCACCGGGCCGAGCACGCTGGAGGTGCCGAACACCGACATGAAGTAGCCCTGGTACCGGCCCCGCTCACGCGGCGGGACGATGTCGCCAACGATGGCGAAGGCGAGCGACATGAGCCCGCCGGCGCCGATCCCCTGCAGGGCGCGGTAGCCGGCCAGCTGGTAGATGCCGGTCGCGGTTCCGCACAGCATGGAGCCGACGATGAAGATGCCGATCGCGAATAGGTAGAAGCGCTTGCGCCCGTACGTGTCGGACAACTTGCCGTAGAGCGGCGTCGAGATGGTCGAGGTGATGAGGTACGCGGTCGTCACCCATGCTTGGGCGGTCTGGCCGTGCAGTTTGTCGGCGATGGTGCGCATCGCCGTCGAGACGATGGTCTGGTCGAGCGCCGCGAGAAACATCCCCAGCAGCAGCCCGGACAGGATGACGAGGATCTGCCGGTGGGTCAGCCCGCCGGTGCGGGGCTCGGCGGCGCTGGCCTTGCTACTGCTTGTCGCCGAGGGGGTGATCGTGTCGGTCATTCAGCTCTCCTGCCCGACGAGGCTCGGGGTGTGGTGGGTGTGAGGGCGGTCGATATCGGCGTGCTCGCCGATGGGGTGGTCGGCGGCATGGCTGCCAGGGTCGCGGGTCAGGTCCACACGGAAGCGCCGCAGCTGGTCGCCGAACTGGTCAAGGTCGGCATCGGACCAGTCCGGCAGCAGGCGACGCAGGTGACGGACGCTGGCCGCCCGAACCGCGACCAACACCTCGCGGCCGGCCGGCGTGAGGTCGACGAGTGCGGCGCGGAAATCGGCGGGGTCGCGCTCGCGGGACAGCCAGGCCTCCCGCTCGAGGGCGGCGACCTGGCGGCTGACACTGGACAGGTCGAGGTGCAGCGCCTCCGCCAGTGTCGATGGGCGCGATGGCCCCCGCTCGCTCACGACAGTCAGCAACGCCATCGCGGGTAGCTCAACGCGGACGCCCACCTCCGCGAGGACCTCGTGGTGCAGGCCCTTCAGACTGCGGACGAGAAGTCCCAGCTCGCGGCCGACCTGCTCGAGTTCCTGCACGCATCCTCCTAGTTGCTTGTCGCATACATGTAACCAGTCGTTCGGTGATCCATTCCCGCGCCTTGAGCGGTCAGCCTTCTTCGTGTCGTAACACACGGCGCGCACGGCTGTAACACAGCGCTTGGACAGTGGGCGACGACCCGCTCGATGGGAGCGGGGCGTGCCTAGGGTTCCGCCAGTCGTCGCTGCCGCCGGCTGGGCCTGGTCCAAGAGGCACAGGCGGGCCGCAGCAGTCGCGGCGCGTCCCACGGCGGGACAAAAGCCCGGGAGACCGCTGCCGCGACCGCATGCCGGTCCGGCCGATCACCGAGGGACGCGCGCATGTCCGAGCCGCAGGATGGACCGCTGGGGCTGGGTCACCAGCCCAGCCACACGCATGACCGCAGCAGTGAGCACCACCCGGCGCTGCACGAGAACTACGGCCCGGAGGCTCGGTACGCCGTCGGGGCCGAGGCCATGCTGCCCTCGACCAAGTGGCAGGAGGAGGTCCGGCGCGGGCTGGAAATCGGCCCGCCGGGCGCCGACTCGATCAATGACAAGAAGATCCCGACCTTCTCCCGGGGAGAGCTGCCGCACTTCGCCGGCATCAACACCTTCCTCAAGGCGCCCTACCTCGAGGACGTCCGCCAGGTCGGCAACTACGACGTCGCGATCCTCGGCGCGCCCTTCGACGGCGGGACGACCTACCGTCCAGGCACTCGGTTCGGGCCGCAGGGCATCCGCAAGATCAGCGCGCTGTACGGGCCGTACTCCTTCGAGCTCGGAGTCGACCTGCGCGAGTCGATCAGCATGGTCGACCTCGGCGACATCTTCACCATCCCGGCCAACATCGAGAAGACGTTCGACCAGATCTCCAAGGCGGTAGGGCACGTGTACGCCTCGGGTGCCTTCCCGGTGGTGCTGGGCGGCGACCACTCGATCGGCTACCCCACGACCCGCGGGGTCGCCGAACACCTGGACGGCAAGAAGCTCGGGATCATCCACTTCGACCGGCACGTCGACACCCAGGAGACCGACCTCGACGAGCGGATGCACACCACGCCGTGGTTCCACGCGACCAACCTGCCGAACGTGCCGGCCAGGAACCTCGTGCAGATCGGGATCGGCGGCTGGCAAGCGCCGCGGCCGGGCGTCGCCGTCGGGCGCGAGCGCGAGACCACGGTCATGACCGTCACCGACTGCGTGGAGATGGGCATCGAGGCGGCGGCCGCCAAGGCGCTCGAGGTCGCGTGGGACGGCACCGACGCCGTCTGGCTCTCGTTCGACGTCGACTGCCTCGACGCCGCGTTCGTCCCGGGCACCGGCTGGCCCGAGCCCGGCGGCTTCCTGCCCCGCGAGGTCCTGAAGTTCATCCAGCTCGTCGCCGAGCGCCCGCTCGCCGGCATCGAGGTCGTCGAGTGCTCGCCGCCCTACGACAACGCCGAGATCACAGCGCTGATCTCGACCCGGGTCATCTGCGACACCCTCGGCTGCCTCGTGCGGGCCGGCCACCTGCCCCGCCGCTCCACGCCCAGCGGTCCCTGACCGCCCGACCCAGCTGAGAGGCCCCGCATGACAGCCACCACGTTCGATGCCGGCCGGCACGTCTCACCGCACCTGGTCGACACCCACGACCTCACCTCGCTGGGCTACACCCAGGAGCTGCACCGCAAGCTGGGCCCATTTGCGTCCTTCGCAGCCGGGTTCTCCTTCGTCAGCATCCTCACGACGGTCTTCCAGCTGTTCGCGTTCGGCTACTCCTTCGGGGGACCGGCGTTCGTCTGGACCTGGCCCATCGTGTTCGTCGGGCAGCTGTGCGTCGCGCTGGTCTTCGCCGAGCTCGCCGCCGAGTACCCCCTGGCGGGCTGCATCTTCCAATGGTCGCGGCGGCTCGGTGGCGCTCTCGTGGGGTGGTTCGCTGGCTGGTTCATGCTGATCGGCTACATCGTTAGCGTGGCCGCCATCGCCATTGCCCTGCAGAGCGTGCTGCCGGAGGTGTGGTCGGGCTTCCAGCTGTTCGGCGGCGACGCCTCGCTGTCCTCGACGTCCGGAGCGACTAACGCCATCATCCTCGGCACGATCCTCATCGCCGTCGCGACGGTGATCAGCGCGATCGGTGTGCAGGTCATGGCGAAGATCAACGCTATCGGCATCACCTGCGAGATCGTCGGTGTCGTCGCGCTGATCGTCCTGCTGTTCGTGCACACCAAGCGCGGTCCCGCTGTCGTCACCGACACCGCCGGCACGGCGGCCTCGGGCAGCTACCTGTGGCCGCTGCTCGCCTCCTCGCTCATGGCCGCCTACGTGATGTACGGGTTCGACAGCGCTGCCGAGCTCTCGGAGGAGACGCGCGACCCGCGGCGCACCACGCCGCCCGCGATCGTCCGTGCCCTGGTGGTGTCCGGGATCGGCGGTGCAATGCTGCTGATGGCGGCTCTGATGTCGGCGCCCGACCTGCGCAGCGGTCGGATAAGCACCGAGGGCATGTCCTACATCGTCACCTCGACGCTGGGCGACGGCCTGGGCAAGGTGCTGCTGGTCGACGTGGCCATCGCGGTGATCAGCGCCTGCCTGGCGATCCAGAACTCCGCGTCGCGGGTGATGTTCTCGATGGCCCGCGAGGGCGTCCTGCCGGGGTCGCGCTTCCTGAACCGGGTCGGCCGGACGACGGGCACCCCCATCGTGACGGGCGTGGCGGTGAGCGCCCTCGCGGCAGCGGTGCTGCTCGTCAACCTCGGCCAGTCGCAGGTCTTCACGGCCGTGACCAGTGTCGCGGTCGTGGTGGTCTACCTGGCCTACCTGTTCGTGACCATCCCGATGCTGCTGCGCAAGCTGCGGGACCGGACGCTGCCGCGCGGGCAGGGGCTGCGCAGCGGCGAGCCGGCAGCGGCCCGCGGCCACTTCTCCCTCGGGCGCGCCGGATTGCCCGTCACCGCGCTGGCCGTGCTGTTCGGACTGTTCATGACAGCGAACGTGGCGTGGCCGCGCGCAGCGGTCTACGACCCGGCCGGCGGACATTGGTACCTGCAGTACTTCTCGCTGCTGTTCCTCGCGGGTGCGCTGCTGCTCGGCGGGCTGGCATACCTGCGTTACCGGCACATCCCGGCGCGGGGCGTGAATGTCAACGAGGTGTAGCACGACACATACCGCGTGGTGATCATCGCGTAACACCAGGCCGTCAGGCTCAGGGCACCACCCACCCGCCGGCTCGCGAGGAGAGCAATGACTGCCCTGGACACCGGTTCCCCCCCGGGAGCTCCCGCCCCAACCTCAGAACCTCAGAGCGGAAGGACGTACTCGTCCTGGGTCGGCAACGAGACGCTCGAGGACTACTCGCTGCGCTACGCGCCGACCACCTTCCGGCGGTGGAGCGAGATGACCGTCGCCACCACCGCGCTCGGCGGGATCGCCTACCTCGCTGACTTCGCCATCGGCGGGTCAATCATCCTCAGCCACGGCTTCATGAATGCCGTCCTGGCGATCCTGGTAGCGGCCGTGACAATCTTCATCACTGGCATCCCCATCTCGTACTACTCCGCCAAGTACGCGATCGACATGGACCTGCTCACCCGGGCGGCGGGGTTCGGGTACTTCGGGTCGACGCTGACCTCGGTCGTGTATGCGTCGTTCACATTCATCTTCTTCGCCCTCGAGGGCTCGATCATGGCCCAGGCCTTCAACACGGGCTTCGGGCTGCCGCTCGCGATCGGCTACCTGGTGGCCTCGCTGATTGTGATCCCTTTCGTCATCTTCGGCATGACCGCGCTGGCCAAGCTCCAGGTTTGGACCCAGCCGATCTGGCTTGCCCTGATGGTCGCGCCGTTCATCTCGATCGCCATCCGGGAGCCCGGCGCCTACGCCCGCTGGACCCACTTCACCGGCACGGGCAGCACCTCGAGCTTCTCCGCCATCGGCGTGGGCGCGGGCGCAGGCGTCGCGCTCTCGTTGATCGCGCAGATCGGCGAGCAGGTCGACTACCTGCGGTTCATGCCGCAGAAGCACAAGGGCAACGCGGGCCGGTGGTGGTTCGCGGTCATCGCCGCCGGGCCCGGCTGGGTCGTCCTGGGCGCGCTCAAGCAGCTCGGCGGCACGTTTCTCACGTTCTTCATCGCCGGCAGCGTGGGGCTGAAGGTCGCCAACGAGCCGATTCGGCAGTACCTGGGCGGGTTCGGGACCTTCATCGGTGCCGGGCTCATGGCGCTGGCCGTCTTCTTCATCGTGCTGTCACAGATCAAGATCAATGTGGTGAACGCCTACTCGGGCTCGCTGTCCTGGTCGAACTTCTTCTCCCGTGTCCTGCACTGGCACCCGGGACGGGTCGTTTGGATCTTCTTCAACATCGGCATCGCGCTGGCGCTGATGGAGGCAGGCGTCTTCGGGTTCCTCAACACGGTGCTCGGCTTCTACTCCAACGTCGCCATCGCCTGGATCGGCGCCATCGTCGCCGACCTCGTGGTCAACAAGCCGCTGCGCCTCTCACCGCCCGTCATCGAGTTCAAGCGGGCGCACCTGTATGCGGTCAACCCGGTCGGGTTCGGCGCGATGCTCGTCGGGTCCGTCGTGTCGATCGCGGCCTTCTACAACGCCTTCGGCGCGATGGCGCAGGCCTGGTCGCCGTTCATCGCGCTCGCCCTGGCCTTCGTCCTGTCGCCGGTCATCGCCAAGCTCACCAAGGGCAAGTACTACATCGCCCGCGAGGACACCCTCCAGCCGCCGCTGCTGACGGACTCGGGGCAGCTGTCGACGGCTGCCCTGTCCTGCACCGTCTGCACCACCGACTACGAGCGACCGGACATGGCCGCGTGCCCCTTCCACGCGGGCCCGATCTGCTCGCTGTGCTGCAGCCTCGACAAGGCGTGCCACGACGTGTGCCGCAAGCCCGGCTCCGGTGTGGTTGATCTCAACACGCCTGCCGTCGGGGCCGTCAGGTCGGCTGCCCGGTGACCTGATGGCTTCGTGAGATGCTGACGCGAGCCGCGCTCCGGCCCTGCCCCGCCGGACCGCGTCGTTCGCAACCACCCGACCTCCGCAACCGCCCGACTGTTCAAGCCGCCCGCCCGGCTGGCTCATAGAGGAGTTGCCGTGCCCCTGTACGACTTCCGGTGCCCCGCGTGCGGACCGTTCCGGCTTCAGCGCTCGATGGCCGGCTCGTCCCAGTCGGCACCCTGCCCGTGCTGCGCCGGCGCCGCCAGCCGGCTGGTGACCGCCCCGGCCCTGGTGTCACGCGGCTCGCCGCTGCGGGTGGCCCAGGACCGGGCGGCAGCCAGCGCCGATGCTCCGGCGGTCGTGGGCCGGGAGGCGCTGCGCCGCAGTTCCTGAAGAGCCCGAGCACCCACGCAACGGCCTACTCCTCACGTAACCCGTCCACCACCGTCCAGTCACGACTCGTCAGGAGCAGGGATGCCCGAGGTTGCCTTCAGCGTCGACCAGTCAAAGTCCATGCGGGACCAGGCCGTCCCCGGCCACAACCGCTGGCACCCGGACATCCCGGCCGCAGCCAGCGTCAAGCCGGGCGACACCTTCCGGATGGAGTGCCGGGAGTGGACCGACGGGCAGATCGGCAACAACGACTCGGCCAACGACGTCCGTGACGTCGACCTCTCGCACGCGCACATGCTGAGCGGCCCGATCCACATCGACGGCGCCGAGCCTGGCGACCTGCTCGTGGTCGACATCCTCGACCTCGGCCCCGTGCCGCAGCAGGACACCGGTCCGGTCGCTGGCCAGGGCTGGGGCTACACCGGCATCTTCGCCAAGGACAACGCGGGCGGTTTCCTCACCGACTGGTACCCCGATGCGGCGAAGGCGGTCTGGGACTTCTCCGGCGGAGAGGTCACGAGCCGGCACCTGCCGGGAGTCAGGTACACGGGCATCACGCACCCGGGCCTGTTCGGCGTGGCTCCCTCGGCGGAGCTGCTGGCGCGGTGGAACCGTCGCGAGCAGGCCCTGATCGACACCGACCCGTCCCGCGTCCCCGCTCTCGCCTTGCCGCCGCTGGCTGACAATGTCCTGCTCGGCACCCTCAGCGGCCCGGAGGCCGAGCGCGTCGCGGGTGAGGCCGCCAGGACCGTCCCCGCCCGGGAGAACGGCGGCAACCACGACATCAAGAACCTGACCAAGGGCTCGCGGATCTACTACCCGGTGCACGTGCCAGGCGCGAAGCTGTCGGGCGGCGACCTGCACTTCAGCCAGGGCGACGGGGAGATCACCTTCTGCGGCGCCATCGAGATGGGCGGCTACATCGACCTGCACGTCGACCTCATCAAGGGCGGGATGGCCGCCTACGGCGTGAGCACGAACCCGATCTTCATGCCGGGGCGCGTCGAGCCCCGGTACACCGAGTTCCTCACGTTCGTCGGGATCAGCGTCGACCACGAGACCGACACCAACCGCTACCTCGACGCCACGCTTGCCTACCAGCGGGCCTGCCTAAACGCCGTGGAGTACCTGAAGAAGTTCGGGTACTCGGGGGAGCAGGCCTACCTGCTGCTGGGCTCGGCTCCGATCGAGGGCCGGATCTCGGGCGTCGTCGACATCCCGAATGCCTGCTGCACGCTCTACCTGCCCACGGCGATCTTCGACGTCGACATCCGTCCCTCTCAAGCCGGGCCGACGCCGACCGACCGGGGTAGCTGTGCGCTGACCTCGTGAGCCGTGGTGTAGACAAGCGCCGTACCTGTATCGGAAGGGAGCAGACGTGCGGCTCACCCCGCACGAGCAGGAACGACTGCTCGTCCATGTCGCTGCGGGCCTGGCGCGGGAGCGTCGCGCCCGCGGGCTGCGGCTGAACGTGCCGGAAGCGACCGCGCTGCTCACCTCGTACGTGCTCGAAGGCGCCCGCGACGGGCGCAGCGTCGCCGATCTGATGCAGGCCAGCCGCACCGTGCTGAGCCGGGAGGACGTGATGGACGGAGTGCCCGAGATGCTGGCCGACGTGCAGGTCGAGGCCACCTTCCCCGACGGCACCAAGCTGGTCACCGTGCACCAGCCGATCCCGTGACCGGCGAGCCACTGGCCTCCGGCATCGTGCCGGGCGAGCTGCTGCTCGCGGATGACCCCATCGAGGTCAATGCCGGCCGGCCGGTCACCCGGCTGCTGGTGCGCAACACCGGTGACCGGCCGGTTCAGGTCGGCTCGCACTTTCACCTGGCCGACGTGAACGATGCACTCGAGTTCGACCGCGCCGCAGCGCGAGGCCTGCGGCTCGACGTGGCGTCCGGTACTGCAGTCCGCTTCGAGCCCGGCGTCGAGGCGGAGGTCGCGGCCGTGCCATTGGGCGGGGCTCGCATCGTCCCCGGGCTGCGCGTGCCCGCCGCCGGAGAGCTGGGTCCGGCGTGAACGGGGTGCACCGGTGAGCCAGCACCTGGACCGAGCTCGCTACGCCGACCTCTACGGGCCGACGACGGGCGACCGCGTCCGGCTGGCCGACACCGACCTGCTGATCGAGGTGGAGCGCGACCTGTCCCGCGGCGAGGGGGCCGGCGACGAGGCCGTGTTCGGCGGCGGGAAGACCATCCGCGAGTCGATGGGGCAGGCGCGGGCCACCCGGGCCGACGGGGCGCCCGACCTCGTCATCACCGGAGCGCTCGTGCTCGACCACTGGGGCGTGGTCAAGGCTGACGTCGGCGTCCGCGACGGGCGGATCGTCGCGCTCGGCAAGGCGGGCAACCCCGACACCATGCCCGGGGTGACGCCAGGCCTGGTGATCGGCCCGTCGACGGAGGTGCTGGCCGGCAACGGGCGCATCCTCACCGCTGGCGCCGTTGACTGCCACGTGCACCTGATCAGCCCCCAGCAGGTGCCCGAGGCGCTCGGCAGCGGCGTGACGACGCTGATCGGCGGCGGCACCGGCCCGGCCGAGGGCACCAAGGCCACCACCGTCACCCCCGGTTCCTGGCACCTGGCCCGGATGCTCGAGGCGATGGACGGCCTGCCGGTCAACACCGTCCTGCTGGGCAAGGGCAACACGGTCAGCAACGATGCGATGTGGGAGCAGCTGCACGCCGGAGCGGCAGGCTTCAAGCTGCACGAGGACTGGGGCTCGACCCCCGCCGCGATCGACGCCTGCCTCACGGTGGCCAATGCGGCCGGGGTGCAGGTCGCGCTGCACTCGGACACCCTCAACGAGGCGGGCTACGTCCAGTCGACGCTGGATGCGATCGGCGGGCGGGCCATCCACGCGTACCACACCGAGGGTGCCGGGGGAGGGCACGCGCCGGACATCATCACGGTCGCGGGGCAGCCCAACGTGCTGCCGTCCTCGACCAACCCGACCCGGCCCCACACCGTCAACACCCTCGACGAGCACCTCGACATGCTGATGGTCTGCCACCACCTCAACCCGCGGGTGGCCGAGGACCTGGCGTTCGCCGAGAGCCGCATCCGGCCGTCGACGATCGCAGCCGAGGACGTGCTGCACGACCTCGGTGCCATCTCGATGATCGGCTCGGACAGCCAGGCGATGGGGCGGGTCGGCGAGGTCATCATCCGGACCTGGCAGACCGCCCACGTGATGAAGCGTCGCCGCGGCGCCCTCCCCGGCGACGGTGCCGCAGACAACCTGCGGGCCAGGCGGTACATCGCCAAGTACACGATCTGCCCGGCCGTCGCGCACGGGCTGGACGGCGAGCTCGGGTCCGTCGAGCCAGGCAAGCTGGCCGACCTGGTGCTGTGGGAGCCCGCCTTCTTCGGCGTGCGCCCGCATGTAGTGCTCAAGGGGGGGCTGATCGCCTGGGGCGCGATGGGGGACGCGAACGCCTCGATCCCGACCCCCCAGCCGGTGTTCTCGCGGCCCATGTGGGGGGCCTACCCGCGGGCTGCCGCCGCGACGTCGATCGCCTTCGTCGCGCCGGCCGCATTGGAGGGTGAGCGCGCCGTCGAGAGGCTCGGGCTGGGCAAGCGGCTGGTGCCGGTGATCGACGTGCGGCAGCGCGGCAAGTCCGACATGCCGCAGAATGCCGCCACCCCCGACATTCGCGTTGACCCGGACACCTACACGGTCACGATTGACGGCGACGCGGTCGAGGCCGACCCGGTCAGCGAGCTGCCCATGGCCCAGCGCTATTTCCTCTTCTGATGCCCGCCCCGGCTCCCGCCTCTGCATCGGCGGTGCTGCTGCTGCTCGCCGACAGCCGATTGCCGGCCGGCGGCCACGCACACTCCGGCGGGGTCGAGGCCGCGGTCGGTGCCGGGCTGGTGCACGACGAGCAGAGCCTGCTGGACTTCCTCGACGGGCGGCTGCAGACCGCAGGCCTGGTGGCCGCAGCACTCGCTGCCGCTGCCTGCGCGGCCGTGACTGGTGTGCCTGGGGCGGGCTCCGTCGAGCCGCTGCTTGCCGGCTCCCGCCTGGCAACGTTGGACGCGGAGGCAGATGCCCGGACCCCATCCCCGGCCCTCCGCGCCGCCAGCCGCGCTCAGGGGCGCGCGTTGCTGCGGGCGGCCGCCGCTCTGGTGACCGCGCCGCTGCCCGTGGGCCGGCCGGACCCGCACCACGCCGTGGTGCTCGGGGCGACCGCCGGAGCCCTCGGCCTCCCGCCGCACGAGGCTGGACTGCTGGCGGCATCGGCGGCGGTATCCGGGCCGGCCTCGGCTGCTCTGCGGCTGCTCGGACTCGACCCGCTCGGCGTCACGCGGGTACAGGCGGAGCTCGCCGGCGCCATCGACCGGGTGGCGCGCGCCGCTCGCTGTCCAGGCACCGGTGGCGAGCGCCTTCCGGCGTCGGCCGCGCCCATGCTTGACCTGCTCGCCGAGCGGCACGCCGCCCGCCCGGTCCGGCTGTTCGCGTCCTGACCGCACATCAACCGCGCCAGCAGCCAGCTCAAGGAGAACCGATGCACCTGCACCCCGCACTTGCCGACGACGCGCTGGCCGAGCGACCGGCAGGCGGCGCAGCGGGCAGCTCGAGCGGCACTTCGAACGCGGCGCGGCTGCCGACCGGCCGGGCGCTTCGGGTCGGCATCGGGGGGCCGGTCGGCTCAGGCAAGACCGCGCTGGTCGCCGCGCTGTGCCGGCGCTTCGGCGGCGTGGTCAACATGGCGGTGGTGACCAACGACATCTACACCACCGAGGATGCCGACTTCCTCGTCCGGGCGGGGGTGTTGGCGCCCGAGCGGATCCGCGCGGTCGAGACCGGATGCTGCCCGCACACCGCGATCCGCGACGACATCGCCGCCAACCTCGACGCAGCCGAGGACCTCGAGTCCGCCTTCGGCCCGCTGGACCTGCTGCTCGTCGAGAGCGGCGGGGACAATCTCACCGCCACGTTCAGCCGGGGGCTGGTCGACCGGCAGATCTTTGTCATCGACGTCGCCGGCGGTGACAAGGTCCCGCGCAAGGGCGGTCCGGGCATCACCACGAGCGACCTGCTCGTCGTCAACAAGACGGACCTGGCACCGCTGGTCGGCGCCGACCTCGGGGTGATGGACCGCGACGCGCACGCCTCGCGCGGCGACCGACCCGTCGCCTTTCTGTCCCTGGTCGAGCAGCCGGACGCCGGACCGGTCGCCGCCTGGCTCGACGGCCTGCTGACCAAGGTCGGGGCTGTCCGGCTCTCGGCGTGACGCCACCCGGCATGGCCGGCCGCCCCGGCGCCGTCGACGCTGACGCCGCCGTCGCCGTCGATGCCGCGGGGCGCCTGAGCACGCTGCGCAGCGAGGGGCCGCTGCAGTTGCGACCGGGCCGGGTGGGAGAGCCGATCGTCCGGCTCGTCACGGGTGCGGGCGGGCCGCTCGTGGGTGACAGCTGGTGCCTGCGCCTCGACGTGGCGCGCGGCGCGGAGCTCGTCCTGCGCGCTGTTGCGGCATCCGTGGCGCTGCCGGCAGCGGACGCGGACCCGGGCTCCTTCTCCCGGTTCGAGATCCATGCCCGGGTGGCCCGCGGGGGGTGGCTGGATGTCGACCTCGGCCCGACAGTCGCAGCCGCCGGCGCGCGGCACCGGGTCGCCGTCACGCTGGACGTCGAGGAGGGTGGTGGCGCCAGGTGGCACGAGGAGCTAGTCATCGGGCGGCACGGTGAGCGGGGCGGCCGGCTCATCGCGACCCAGGATATTTGCTTGGCCGGACGTCCGCTGCTGCGACAGGAGCTACGGCTGGGAGAGCCCAGCTCGAGCTCCAGCGCGACGACGGCGGGCGCGCGCGTGGTGGCGAGCGAGCTGCTCGTCGGTGCTCGCGCCGGCGAGGACGGTGGGACGGCGGTAGCCCTGCATCCGGTGGCGCCGGCCGCCCGGCTTCCGCTAGCCGGTTCGGGCTGGCACGCGACGGCGCTGGCCGACGACGTCCCGACCGCCCGCCGGCGGCTCGTCGCCGTGCTGCCGGTGCGCCCCGGACACCCTTTGACCTGAGCGTGTGTCGTGGCCGGCGCGACTACGCTGGCCGTGCCCGACATCAGTGAGCGAAGGAGACGGCGTGGCCCAGATCGACGACCCGGGAGTCCAGCTGCTGCTGAGCCAGCAGAAGAACCACGCGGTGATCTCCACCCATAACGATGACGGCACGATCCACAGCGCGGTGGCCTGGGTCAACGTCGAGAACGGCAAGCTCGCCTTCAACAGCGCAGTCGGTCGCAAGTGGCCGACGAACCTGGAGCGGGACCCGCACGTCACGGTCATCGTCTACGACGAGACCAACCCGTATGACTACGTCGAGGTCCGTGGAACGGTCACACCCAGCACCGATGGCGCCGACGAGCACATCGACAGGCTGGCGAAGCGGTACCTCAACGCCGACAGCTACCCCTTCCGCCAGCCCGGCGAGCAGCGCATCTCCTTCTTCGTGGAGCCGTCGCTGGTGAGGCACCAGAAGCAGGGCTAGTAGCGATCGTCAGCACCGGCAGGCTCAGCCTGTCGCGAGGGTGAACTCCCGGACGAGCTGAGCGAGCCGGGCCGGCTGGTCCAAGGGAACGAGCGTGTAGCTGTCGGCGACCTCGACCAGCCGGCCGCGCGGCAACAGGTCGGCCAGGCGCCGCCCATGCGCGGGCGGCATCACCCTGTCCTCGCTTGCCCAGACCACGAGGGCAGGACGGTCGAAGCTCGGTAGGCGCTCGGCCGCCTGCAGCAGGAGGTTGGTGTCGGCTCCGGCCGCCCGCAGCATCCGGACGGCGTCGCCGCGGATCTCGGGCTGTGTCGTCACGGGCGTCATCCACCGCGCGGTGGAGGCGTCGCCGCGCTTGGTCAGCCACCCGAACGCCACTGGGAGCCGCCGGACCGCCCGGAGCCGCATCTGCTGCATGAACAGCCCGAACACCCGTGGTGAGAGCCTGCCCATCAGCACCAGGGTCTTCCCGGTCAGGCCGGGTGGGAAGTTGTCGAACGCGTCGCACGAGACGAGCACGGCTCGGCCGATGCGGCCGGCACCGCCATCAGTTCCGGCCGCCATCAGCAGCTGGACGAGCGCTCCGCCGGTGTCGTTGCCGACGAGGGTGACGTCGTGCAGGTCCAGGCGGTCGAGGAACTCGGCGACGAGGCGCGCTATCGCGGGGGGCGACAGGTCGGCGTCGGCGTGCATGGCGCGGCGATGCGCGCCCAGCGGCAGCGTCGGTGCCAGGCAGCGGTGGTCGGCAGCCAGGTGGGCGGCCACGCCGTCCCACAGCGATGCGTCCATGAGCAGTCCGTGCAGGAGGACGAGGACGGGCCCGCTACCGCCGGTGTCGTCGTACTCGATGGTCCCGGCGGAAAGCTTGATGGCCTGCATCCCTTGTCGCTCCGCAGCCGCGTGCATAGCGCCCTCCTATGAAGCCGTCCAAGCCCGACAGCGTGAGTGAACCACGAGGTTCACATCCGTGTCTACCGAGCTTGGGCCGCAGGCTTCGGTGCTGGGCGCTTACTCGGGCGCTTACTCGTGGGCGACCTCCTCCCGGTCGAGCGCTCGGACCAGTGCCTTGAACCCGGCGCCGGCTCGTTCCGAGTCGCCGCCGGTCAGCCAGTCGACGAGGAAGCCGCGCAGGGCGGCCAGGATCATCTCGGCGACCTCGAGCTTGCGCTGCTCGGACCAGTCCTCCGGGCAGATCGCGACCAGCGAGGGCAAGTACTGCTTCGACGCCTCGCGCCCGAGCTCCGCATACCGCTCGGGGTCGTACATCGCCAGCCCGATGGCCTGGTCGAGCACGCGCAGCCCGGAGTCCTCCGCCATGAGCACGGTTCGCACAGCACGGACCCGAGCCGCCAGCGTCTGCCGAAGCGGCCCGTGGGCAGCGGCAGCCACAGCGTTTCCGATGCGCCTCTCGCGTAGCCGGATGATCGCCTGCGTCAGCAGGTCGTCGGGGCCGTCGAAGTAGTACAAGAGCACCTTGTGCGTCGTGCCGGCCGAGCGCGCAGCACGCCGCAGTGAGAAGTCGACCAGGCCATTGGCTACGAGGTCGTTGGTGACCCGGTCGAGCAGGTCCTCGCGCCGGGCCTCGCCCCGCCTCGAACCCGCCGATCGCCGGTAGCTGACTCGCCCCGCTGCTGCCCGCGGCTCCTGGTGTACAGCGCCGTCCATTCTGACAGCATCCCCCCTATCAGCAGCGCACGTCTGGCACACATACCCTTCCGGGGTATGGTGTGCCACGTGGAGAACGAGGACGGGGCCGTGCTGCCCGGATACACCGCACGCAAGAGCGATGTGCAGAAGCGGTTGCGCCGGATCGAGGGCCAGGTGCGCGGGCTGCAGCGGATGGTCGACGAGGACCAGTACTGCATCGACGTGCTGACCCAGATCTCGGCCACGACCAAGGCGCTGCAGGCGGTGGCGCTGCAGTTGCTCGAGGACCACCTGGGCCATTGCGTTACCAATGCCATCGAACCTGGCGGGCCGCAGGCGCAGGCGAAGGTCCGCGAGGCAGCCGCCGCCATCGAGCGCTTGGTGAAGTCATGACGCACAGCCACGCCGGCACCGAAGAGAGGCCGGGTCAGTGAGCGCGCTCGACGCGATCGGCCAGAGCCTGTCCGACGGCTTCGGCATGTTCTGGGAAACCTTGTGGGCGCTGGTGGTCGGCTTCGCCCTGTCCGGGGCGGTGCAGGCGTTCGTCTCCCGCGCCGAGATGCAGCGGGCGCTCGGTGACCATCGGCCTGCCACCATCGCCAAGGCCAGCTTCTTCGGCACCGTCTCGTCCTCATGCTCCTACGCCGCCTCCGCGCTGGCCACCCGTCACGCCGGCACGACCGTCTACTTCTGCTCCGACCACTGCCGGCACCGCTTCACGTCCGAGCCGGAGCGGTTCGCTCGCGGCATGCGCAGCGGTGCCACTGACGCGGCGTCTGGTGAGCACGGGCACGGGGCGGGCCAGGCCCAGGACCTGGTGTGCGGCATGAGCGTCGACGTCGCCCACCCGGGCGGCGAGGCAAGCGCGGCCGGCCGCAGGTACGTTTTCTGCGGTTCCGGCTGCGCCCAGGCGTTCACCGCCGACCCGCAGCGGTACCTGACCGGCCGACAGCACGCGGAAGCCTCCGCCGGGCAGGTGCCGCCCACGTGAGCTGCCGGCGCGGCGAAGGCGACCGCCGGCGACATGGGCTGCTCGCACAGGGGCTGCGTTGCTGGGGCTGGGCGTGCTGCTGATGCACACCCAGCTGGTTGACGCCCTGCCAGCCGGGTCGACGGCGGCGAGCACACCTGCGGTCAGCACGCATCATCCCCCGGTGATGCCGGGCCCAGTCGGGCCGGGGTTCGCGGCTCCCACCGTGGTAGCTCAGTCCACCCAGGCGGCGCCCGCCACCCACAAGACCGGAGCAGGGGTCGCCGAGTTGCCGGGAGTTCCGCGCATGCCCGGGATGCCTGCCATGCCGGGGATGCACGCCGGCGGTCTGTGCGTGGCGGTACTCGGCGTTGCCCTCGGGCTGCTGCTGGTCGGGCTGCTGCTTGCCGCCGCTGACCCGGTCGGGACCATCCGGTGGCCCGCGCATACAGGCCGGCTTTTGCTGTCTCGATCCGCTGGTCGCCGGCTGTCCTGGCGCCAGGCGTTGACACCGACCGAACTCTGTCTGCTGCGGACCTAGAGCAACCCGCGACACGCGTCGCATTCACCAGCGCGCGTCGCACCGGTTCCGCTCCGTCCGTCCCGTCATCTCCAGACAGAGGTCCAACCCATGAAGCGCACACCCATGCTCCTCGCCGCAGGACTGGTCAGCATCACGCTGGCTGCCTGTGGAGGCACCAGAACCACGTCCGCACCCCCGGCCGCCACCGCGCCATCTAGCAGCGCCGCTGGCAGCACCAGCCAGGCGCACAACGCCGCGGACGTCACCTTCGCCCAAGGCATGATCCCGCATCACAGGCAGGCCGTCAGGATGGCCGAGATGGCCAGCAGCCGGGCCACGAGCCCGGCGGTCAACGCCCTCGCGGCCCAGATCCGGGGCGCCCAAGACCCGGAGATAACGACCATGACCGGGTGGCTGACCAGCTGGGGTCAGCCCACCGAGCAGCCCGGCATGAGCGGGATGGCAGGTCATGGCGGCCACAGCACCAGCTCGATGGGCGGGATGATGAGCGACGCCGACATGGCCAAGCTGTCCAAGCTGACCGGTGGCGCGTTCGACCGCGAGTTCCTGACCATGATGACCGCGCACCACAACGGCGCGATCGACATGGCCCGCACCCAGCTGGCCCAAGGCCAGTACCCGCCGGCCAAGGCCCTCGCGCAGAACATCATCACCAGCCAGACCGCAGAGATCGCCAAGATGAAGACACTGCTCACCGAGGTCTGACAACTGGCGGGCGGGACGTGCTGGACAGGCATGTCCCGCCCGCACCAAGGTCCGCCGAGACAGCAGTTCTGAACGAGCCCGGGTGAGAGACGTCTTCCCTGCGTCCTACTGCAACCGGCCTCGACCTCAGACGTGGTAGCCGTCGGGACTGGTGTGGACGTTGGCTGCGGTCAGCCGGGGGACCTGGTCCAGCAGATGGGCTTCGGCGTGGTGGGCGAGGTCGTGGGCGGCGGTGAGGGTGAGCCCCGGGTCGACCGCGGCGTCGACCTCGGCGCGCAGGGTGTGCCCGATCCAGCGGACCCGCATTTCGCGGACGCCGATGATGCCGCCGACGCTGAGGACCGCGGCGGTGGCCTGGTCGACCAGGGCGGGGTCGACAGCGTCCATGAGCCGCGCCCCGACCTGGCGTACCGCTGAGCGCAGCACGCCGAGGATCGCGACCGTGATGACCAGCCCGATGATGGGGTCAGCCTGGCGCCAGCCGAGCGCGACCCCGGCGGCGCCGAGCAGGACGGCGAGGCTGGTGAACCCGTCGGTGCGGGCGTGCAGGCCGTCGGCGACGAGCGCCGCGCTGCCGATGCGCCGCCCGACCCGGATGCGGTAGCGGGCCACGAGCTCGTTGCCCGCGAAGCCGACCACCGCTGCGGCGCCCACCGCCCACAGGTGCGTGACGACGCGAGGGTGGATCAGCCGGACGATCGCCTCGTAGGCGGCCAGCACGCTGGACACCGTGATCATGAGGACGACGAACAGGCCGCCCAGGTCCTCCGCACGGCCGTAGCCGTAGGTGAAGCGCTTGGTGGGGACCCGGGTCGCGAGGCGGAAGGCGACCAGCAGGGGCACCGCAGTCAGCGCATCGGCCACGTTGTGCAGGGTGTCGCCGAGCAGCGCGACCGAGCCGGACAGCACCACGACACTGGCCTGGATTAGCGCGGTGACTGCCAGGATGGCGAGGCTGGACAGCAGCGCACGGCGGCCGTCGGCGTTGGCCTCGAGCGACGCATCCACCTGGTCCGCCGCGTCGTGAGAGTGGCCGCCCACCGCCTCGGACAGAGCATGGCGGACCCGGGCCCACACCGACTGCCCGTGCTGGTGCCCTTCCTGGCCGTGCTCGTGGCCGTGCTCGTGGCCGTGCCCGGGCCGGGGCCCGTGCGCTGCAGGCTGCTCGGCCTGGACCTCGGGGTGAAGGTGGTCCTGGGGCGCTGTCATGGCAGACCGATCGTCGCACTCGCCGTGGCGGGCCCGCTACCTGATCGTCGTCACGATGCCCTTGGCGGGGGTCCAGGTCACGGACCCGTGCTGGAAGTCGCTGCGCCGTCCGCCGGTGACCGCATACTCGTCACTGGTCGGGAAGCCGAGCCGGCCGGTAACCGCGCCCTGCGCGAGCCACGACGAGAGGATCAGGCCGTGCACCTCGTGGGCTCCGGACGCCCCTGACCAGTACACCCGGGCACCGGTGAAGGTGTTGCTGCGGCCGCCGGCAACGGCTGTCTCGTCGCTGGTAGGCAGGCGCAGGAAGCCGGCTGGGCCACCGAGAGCCAGGTAGCGGGCCAGGATCAGGCCGTGCACCTCGTGCGCGCCGGTGGCCCCGGACCAGTACATGGTTGCCCCGGTGAAGGTGTTGCTGCGGCCGCCGGCGACGGCTGTCTCGTCGCTGGTAGGGAAGCGCAGGAGGCCGGCTGGGCCACCGAGTTGCAGGTAGTGGGCGAGGATGAGGCCGTGCACCTCGTGGGCGCCGGTGGCGAGCGACCAGTACATCGTGCCGCCGGTGAAGGTGTTGAAGCGACCGGCGGCACCGGCCGCGGCCGTCTCGTCGCTCGTCGGCATCCCCATGATGCCGCCCGGGCCGCCGAGGGCGAGGTAGTGCGTCAGGATCGCGCCGTGCACCTCGTGGGCACCCGTGGCCGGGGAGTAGTAGATGCGGCCACCGACGTAGTTCTGGGCGGTTCCGCCGGGGACGGCGTACTGCCCGCCGACCGGCGCCCCGAGGAAGCCGGTGGTGCCACCGAGCAGGGTCTGGCGGTCGATGATCGGGTTGGGCTGGCTGCCCGTCCCGGTCAGGGCCACGGTCTGCGACGTGCTGCCAGCGGCGACGCCGCCGTCGTCGTCGGTCACCGTCAACTCGGCGGAGACCGACCCGGTAACGCTGGGCGCGAATGTGACGGAGATGGCGCAGCTGGCGCCGGGTGCGACGACCGCGCAGTTGCCCGGAGCCGTGGCCGTGAAGTGGCTGTCATCGACGTGGAAGCTGCTCACGTGCAGGTCGGCCGTGCCGGTGTTGGTGAGCGTCACCGGACTCGGGGCGCTACTCGTCCCCACGGAGCCGCTGACGGCGAGCGCCCCCGGCGAGATCGTCAGGGCCGGTGCGGGTGCCGCCGGGCCGGTGTCTGAGTAGGTCGCGGTCAGCGTCTGCGCGGTACTGCCTGCCGTGACGTCGTGCCCCTGCGTGCCCGCATCCGACCAGGAGCCGAAGGCGTAGCCCTCGCCGGCGAGGGACTGCGGGTCGAGTGCGGTTACGCTGCTCGTCGAGTTCGCGATCACTCGGCGGGTGAACGGGGTGGTGCTCGTGACCCCCCCGACGGCGAGCTTGAGCCCGGAGGGCTGGCTCTGGAAGGTCAGGTCGACGGTGGCCGGGTCGAGCCGGATCGTTTTCGTCGTCGAGAGCCCGAGTGAGTCGGTCGCGGTCATCGAGAGGTTGACGTAGGACGGGTACTCGTGGTCGGGCGCGGTGAACGACCCGGAGGCCACTCCCGGAAAGTCCTGAAGCGGGTGCGTGTGGCAGTTCGACGGGCAGTGCTCAATGGTGGCCGACCAGCTCAGCGCCGACGCGGGGAGCACACCGTCTGTCGGGTCAATGGCCGAGCCCAAGAAGTTGATCGGGTCCCCGGCAGCCCAGCTGGTCGGAGTGACCGGGAGGTTGATGGTGACGGCTGGAGCGCCCGGGCCGACGGCGATGCTCGTCCTGGCCGTGGAGCTCGCGCCCTTGCCGTCGGTCACCCTGACAGCGACGACGTGGTTGCCCGGCGCGGTGAACGTGGTGGCGGCGGAGACGCCGGTCGCGTCGCCGTAGACCCCGTCACCGTTGAGGTCCCAGGAGTACGTCAGCGGGTCACCGACGTCGGGGTCGCTCGAACCGCTCCCGCTCAGCGTCACGTGCAGGGGAGCCTGGCCGTTGGTGGCGCTGGCCTCGAGCGAGGCGACGGGCGGGTTGTTGCCCGAGGTGTAGGTGACGCGGTGGACCGTTCCGCCGGTCAGGTCGGTGTAGTACAGGTCGCCGGCCGGCCCGGTCGTCAGCGAGACGGGACCCGCCGCTGCGCTGATGAAGCCGCGCACCTGCGTCGGGTCCGGCAGCCCATTGCTGCCCTGCGGCATCACCCAGATGCACTTGCGCGAGTAGTCGGCGAAGAACAGCGCGCCGTTGTAGGCCGTCGGGTAGGCCCCCGCGGTGTGGAAGGCGACGCCGGAGATCGACGAGCTTCCGGTGGCGCAGTTGTCGCCTGTCGCGGCGGGGGTCGCGTGGTTGTACGTGAAGTAGGGCGCGGTCACCGCGCTGGCCGGCAGGTTCTTGCACATCGGCTCGACGCTGTAGGCGTCCTGGGTGCTGCCTCCCTCGTAGCACGGCCACCCGAAGTTGCTCACAGCGGCAGTGGGGTTCGCGACCCGGTTGATCTCCTCCCAGGTGTTCCAGCCCACGTCGCCTGCCCAGATCTCGTTGGTGCCCGGGCGGATGGTGAAGCGGAAGGGGTTGCGCAGGCCCTCGGCGACGATGCGCCTGGCGTTGCGGTCGGCGCTGCCCGCGAGCGGGTTGGTCGAGCTGCCGAGGCCGGTGTCGGGGTCGACCCGGATGACCGAGCCACTGAGCACGGTGGGGGTGCCGCCGGCCCGCAGGCTCTGGGCCCGCAACGCGCCACCCTCGCCCGCCGGGTCGCCGCAGGGGTTGCCGGTCTGCCCGTGGTCCTCGTAGTTGAAGCTGGCGCCGTCGCCGGCACTGGCGTAGAGCTTGCCGTCCGCCCCGAAGGCGACCGTGCCCATGGAGTGGCTCGGGAACTGCTGGCACCAGCCGTCGACGAGCACCTGCTCAGGGCCGGCCATGACATCTCCGTTGGCCGTGAGCTTGCTCAGGTGGCCGCTGACGACGCAGCCGGCAGCGGTGGCACCGGGAGGGTTCGGGCAGCCGTCGGACGATGCATCGGCCGTGCCCCAGCGCGGGGCCGTCCCGCCGAGCGCGGCATCGTGGGTGTAGAGCACGTAGACGTATGGGCGGCCAGTGCTGAACTGCGGGTCCAGAGTGATGCCCAGCAGCCCCCGGTCCCAGAAGTTGTGCACCTGGGTCCGCAGGTCGGCGAAGATCGTGGGCGCGGTGTCGCTGAGCCCGTGGAAGACCTTGATCAGGCCGTTCTTCTCGGCCACGAAGATCCGGCCGTCGGGTGCGAACTGCACGGCGGTGGGCTCCGACAGGCCGGTGAGCACGGCGGCGTCCTGGAAGCCGGCGGGCACCGCCGCGGCGGCCGGGGCGGCGCTCGGGACTCCGAGCAGCACGAGTCCGACCGCCATGACGGCGGCGGCGCCGGCGAGCGACACCAGGCGGGTACTGCGAGGAGTGGAGCGCATCCGTGTGCTCGATTTCTTCCGGTCGACGGCGGCTCCCTGCCACCGACCACGTCAACCGGAGAGCGCCCTCGGCAGTGACGGAGGGGGATCGCGGTTCACCCGGATGGGGGCTCTAGTCCGTTCCGGTACCAGAGGTGAGCAGCTCGAGGACGATCTCGATCAGCTCGTCGGGGGCGGCGGTCGCCAACTGCTCGAATGTGCCGGCGCTGCGCGACAGCGCGATGCCGACGAAGGCGGCGACCGCGACCTCGGCGCGCAGCTGGGTCTGTGCGACACCCTCCCGCTCCAACCGCTCGCGCAGCGGCACGACGAGGCGCTGGTACAGCTCGGCTCGGGCGGCTTCCTGCACGGCCGGGTCGTCGTGCGGGCGCACCGCTGCTTGGAACACCGGACCGGGGTCCCGACGGCTGGCGCGGGCGATCAGCTGGGCCAGCCGGTCGCGGTCGAGCAGGTCGGCCGGGCTCTCGTCGCCGTGCCGCAGCCGCAGCGCAGCGAGGTAGAGCGCGGCTTTGCTGCCGTAGTAGCGGGCGATGAGGGCCGGGTCGACCCCGGCGCGCTCGCCCACGTCGCGCATCGTCGTGCGGTCGAAGCCGCGGACGCTGAACAGGTCGCTCGCGGCCTCGAGCAGCAGCTCGCGGCTCCGCGCGGAGTCGCGCCGGCGGGCAGGTGCGCAGTCGCGCCGGCGGATCCGTGGGGAGTCGCGCCCGCGGGCGGGTTCGGCAGACATCAGCGAATGGCTGCCAGGCCGGGGACGCGGCCGGGGCGGTCATCGCTGGCGCCGGGCTCGTCCGGACGAGGGATCGCGCTGCGCCGGCCGGGCAGTCCGATGCTGAGAGCGACGGCCAGCGCCCAGACACCGCACCCCAGCAATCCCGCGACGCCGTAGCCCGAGGCGGACGGCAACGCGTGGCCTCGGGGGGTGTGTGCCTGCAATACCGTGGCGCTGAGAGCGCTCCCCACGCCGTAGCCGACGTAGCGCAGGACCTGGTTGAAGCTCATGGCGCTGCCGGTTTCCTGCAGGGGCACCGCCCGCACGATCAGTGCCGGCATCACGGCGAAGGTGCAGCCGACCGCCAGCCCGGCCAGCATCATCGTGCCGATCACTTGCCAGTAGCTCGTGCGCGCGACGACGAAGGCGAGCATGGCGAGCAGGAACAACCCGCAGCCCATCGGCAGGACCCTTTCCGGCGAGCCGCGCCGGGCCAGAAAAGCAGCCACCCGGCTCGCTGCCACGCTTGCGAGAGAGAAGGGCAGCAGGATCAGCCCGGCGACGGCGACCGACGAGCCGAACCCATACCCGGCCACGCTCCTCGGCGTCTGTACGAACCGGGTGACCAATGACATGAGCAGGTACATGCCGACGCCCGCGAGCAGGGCGGTCACGTCAGCGGTGAGGACCGAGCGCTGGCGGACCAGGCGCAGTTCGACGAGAGGGTGCGCCGTGCGCAGCTCGTGCTTCACCCACGCCGCGAGCAGGAGGACGGCGCCTACCAGCAGCGCGAGCAGCCGGCCCGAGGTCCATCCCCAGTGCTCGCCCTCGCTCAGGCCGAGCAGCAGTGCCGCCAGTGCGGCGCCGAGCAGGACGGCCCCTGGCGCATCGAGCGGGATGCTGGGGCGGGTCGCGCTGGACGGCACGACGATGGCGGCGAGTATCAGCGCCAGGGCACTGACACCGGCTCCGGACCAGAAGGCGGCGTGGATGCCGAGGGTCTGCGCGATGACCCCGGTCAGGGGGTAACCGAGTCCGACACCGGCCACTGTGGTGATCGACAGCAGCGCGACCGCCGGCCTCGCCCGCTCCGCGGGAAGCGCATCCCGGGCGGTTGCGATGGCGAGCGGCGTCAGGCCCAGTCCTACGCCCTGCAGCGCGCGCCCGAGCAGAAGGACGCTGAAGCCGGCGGGCAGGGCGGCGAGCACGCTGCCGACGACGACGGTGCCGAGCCCCAGGAGGATGACGGTGCGCCGCCGCGGACCGTCACCAAGCCGTCCCATGGCTGGCGTCGCGAGCGCGCCGACGAGCAGGGTGATCGTCAAAGACCACTGGGCGCTGCTGAGCGAGACCCGCTCGACGGCCGCAATCGTCGGGACCAACGGGGCGCCCAGGCTGCTGACGACTGCCACGACCATGCCGACGAACACCAGGACGGGCACGAGCGCCCGCATGCGCAGGGGCGCGCTGATTCGCTGTGCCAACGCTGTCCTCGAGAAGTGGCGCCGTCGAGACGGCGCCGTGAGGGGCGCCACAGAACGGCGTAGGGTGGTTGTCATCGACTGATGTCTACAGATGATGACACAGCTTGAGGACTTTTCGGCGGCCAGCGGCGTATCCAACGGCCGACGCGGGCAGGCCCAACAAAGTAGTTGACGACTCAAGGGAAAAACACATGGACGTCGGACGTCTAGCCGCTCGCGCGGTCATCGGTGGGCTGTTCATCGGGCACGGGACGCAGAAGCTGTTTGGCTGGTTCGACGGCCCGGGCATCCCCGGCACGGAGGGGATGATGACTGCTCTGGGGATGCACCCCACCAAGCCCAACGCCTACGCGGCCGCGCTCACGGAGACGGTGGGCGGCGCGATGCTGGTCGCCGGCGCCGCCACCCCGCTCGCAGCATCGGCGCTGACCGGCACCATGATCACCGCCATCCGTAAGGTGCACCTGGCTAACGGACCGTGGGCAGCTAAGGGTGGCTGGGAGTACAACGCCGTTCTCATCGCCGCGGTGCTGGCTCTGACCGACTCCGGGCCTGGCGTCATTTCGCTCGACAACGCCCTGGGATTACGGCTGACCGGCTCCCGCTGGGCGCTGGCCGCCCTTGCGCTGGGCGCAGCAGCCTCCACGGCGGCCATCGCGTCCGGTCAGAAGCAAGCACCGGCGGTCACTGCGGCGCCTGCCGGAGCCGGGAGCGAGGTTGCCGCGGCTACGGGCGAGACCGCCGGTGACCCCGTCACGACCACCGAGTAAGTCTCGGCGTCACTACCGAGACCCACGAGCGCCCGTCCAGCAAGCCGGGCGGGCGCTCGTTCTGGTGCTTCAGGCGGCCGGCCCGCTGGTCAGGTCGCCGTCCTCGTTGGCGGAGTCGGCCGGCGGCAGCTCCGTCGCACCCGGGCTGACGGCCTCGACCGCTCCCGAGTCCTCGGCCACCACGCCCGCCAGCGGGTTGCCGCCCGCCGTGTCCGGTTCCATCGTGTCGTCGACCGGAGCGGCGGCACCGCCGGACGAGGCCGCGGTCGGCTCGATCGTGGCAGCGCCCTCGGCGGCGGCCGGGGTCACGGCCGCCGGAGCTGTGGCCGCCGGAGCTGTGGCCGGGGACGCCGCGGCGGGTGTCGTCGTCGGCGTGACAGGAGCGGGCGAGGCTGCGGTCGGCGCCGGCTCGAAGCGCGGGGCGGGGGCTGCCGACCGGCGTCGCACGACCGCGAACGCGACCCCGCCGCCGAGCAGTGCCAGGGCAAGCAAGGGCCAGGGGCGCCGGCGCCGAGGAGCAACCTTCGCTGCCAACGCGGCACCCGGGCCCGTGCCCGCGAGCCGCTTGCCCGCCGGGGTGTCGAGCGCGGACAGCAGGGCGTCCTCGGATGCCGACCTGGCTCGCGTCACAGCCGTGTCAACGCCGGCGCGTGCCTGACGAGCGGCCGCCGCACGGGCAGCCCGCCCACGCTTGGCAGCCTGTTCGGCAAGCAACGCGGCGCGCTGGCGGGCGGCGTCTGCCTGCCGGCGTGCCTCGTCGGCCTGCTTGCGGCTGCGCCGTTGCTGGGCCTGCGCCACCATCGTTGCCTGCTGCTCCGTCGCCTGCTGAGCGGCCTGTACCTTAACCGCGGCCTTCGCGGTCTTGCGAGCCGCCCGCCTGGACAGCGACCTGCCGGTGTCCGACGCGGAGTCTGCCGCCGAGGTGACCGTCTGCTTCGTCGCCAGCCCAGCGGAGCGGGCGGCATCGCTTGCCGCATCGACTGCTGCGCTGCCGGCGCCCGCGGCTGCGCCGGCGACACCGGCTGCTCCCACGGCAACGGCGTCCAGCCCCTCGACGGGGTCGGCCTTCGCATCGGCGAAAGCCCCTCGCAGCTCGTGCTTGGCGCTCTTGGCCATGGTGACGCTGTCCTTTCGTTGGTGGATCCGGCCGGCTGAGCGGGTACCGGCCGGTCGGCTGTTGGCACGCTGCTCGCGCCGTCGTTCATGCTCGAGGTCGATCGTCCCATGCGGGCGATGCGGGGAGAACGCCAGCCCGTACACGCGGAGGGCGGCTACTAGGATCGAGCGCGTCGAGTGGCACCGGCCAGGTAGCCGCCGAGAAAGGACACCATGGCCGAGGACGTGTTCGCCACCGTGCGTACCAGCAAGGGCGACATCGAGGTGCGCCTGTTTCCCAACCACGCCCCGAAGACCGTCGAGAACTTCGTCGGGCTTGCCGATGGCAGCCGCGAGTGGAAGGACCCGCGCTCCGGTAAGCCGGTGAGCGGCCGCCCGCTCTACACCAGCACGATCTTCCACCGGGTCATTCCCGGCTTCATGCTGCAGGGTGGCGACCCCCTGGGCACCGGCACCGGCGGGCCCGGCTACCAGTTCAAGGACGAGATCCACCCTGAGCTCGGCTTCACCAAGCCCTACCTGCTGGCGATGGCCAACGCCGGGCCGGGCACCAACGGCTCCCAGTTCTTCATCACCGTGGCGCCGACGACCTGGCTCACCGGCAAGCACACGATCTTCGGCGAGGTGACGAGCGGCCAGGACGTCGTCGACGCCATCGCCGCGGTGCGCACTGGGCGCCAGGACAAGCCGGTCGAGGACGTCCTGATCGAGTCCATCGACATCGAGCGGCGGCCCGCCTGAGCGAGGGACCGGGGCTCGCCCCCGCCGGGCCGGTCCCACGACACTGCTACCGGCACCCCGACCGGGAGACCTACGTCAGCTGCACCCGCTGCGAGCGGCCGATCTGCGGTGACTGCATGCGGCCCGCCTCCGTCGGCTTCCACTGCCCGGAGGAGGGCGGGGCAGCCGTCAGGCCGATGCGTCCCAGCGGGGGTCGGCTTGCGGTGGCAGGCCAGCGGTCCCCGGCCACCCTGGTGTTCGGCGGCCTGTGCGTGCTGGCGTACGTGCTGCAGGGGCTTCCCGGCATCGCGCAGCCGCTCGGCAACTCGTTCACGCAGCGATTCGTCATGTTCAACTACGGCGTCGCCCACGGGGATTGGTGGCGGCTGCTGACCGCTGCCTTCCTCCACACCGGGCTGCTGCACATCGCGCTCAACATGGTCGTGCTGGCCGTGCTCGGCCCGCCGCTGGAGCAACTGCTGGGGTGGCGCCGCTTCGTCCCGCTGTACCTGCTGTCAGCAGTGGGTGGCAGTGTCGCGGTGTTCGCACTGCAGGGGGCCGGCCAGAGCGCGCTCGGGGCTTCCGGAGCCATCTACGGGCTGTTCGGCGCCTACTACCTGATCGCTCGGCGGCTCCGGCTCGACACGTCCAGCATCGTCGGGACCATCGCCATCAACCTGGTGCTCAGCGTAGTCATCCCAGGCATCAGCCTCGTCGGCCACGTGGGCGGTCTGCTGACCGGGGCGTTGGTCGGCCTCGCGTACACGCTGCCCGCACTGCGGGGCGGGGCGCGTCAGGCCGGCGCCCTGGCGGGCTTGCTGGCCGCGTTCGTCCTCGTGGTCGCGGTGCGGACCCCGATGCTGAGCTGACCGCCGCCGGGCCACGTTCGACTCGATGGTGGCCTCGCCAGGTTGACGCGCCCGCTGGGTTGGCGTCCTCGTTCACTACATCGCCGCTCTCACCCACCGCCGGTTGTCCACACTGTGGACAACTGCTGGGGACGAATGACACGCGTGGAACTCGCCTTCGAAAGCTCCGCCTGGTGTGCGTCACCGCCACTGGGTGGACAGGGCAAGGCCGACCACAATGAAGCCGAATCCGATAGCGAGGTTCCCACCAGCGCCCAGGTGCTCGAGGCCGAGCACGCCCCCGTTCGACAGGTAGTAGACGAGCAGCCAGGCGATGCCCAGGGCGAACACGGCGAGGATGAGCGCGCCGTACCAAGGCGGCGACGGCGCGGCCTTGCGACGCGTGGCACTCGACGCGGGGGCGACCTGCGGGGCACTCTTCTTCTTGCGGCGGCGTGACTCGGGCACCTGGCCTCCGAATGCGCTGATGGTCCGGCGGACGAGCGGGTGCGCCCAGGCTAAGCCAGGTGCGCGACGAGCGAGGAGCTTGGCGGGGGTGTCGGCGGGGGTGTCGGCGGGGGTGGTCCTGTGGGTGGCACCGTCGGTGGCGGCGTGGGTGGCACCGTGCCGGCCCGGCGGCGCTGGGCGCGCCCGCTGGTCCCCGTCGTCGCCGCCCTCGCCGGGTTGCTGCTGGCCACGGCCGCGGCGTCCTCGGGAGGGATCGATCTGCGCTCGGATCGTGACCGGCTGCCCGAGCTCGTCTACCGCGAACAGCACCAGGCGGCATCGCTCGCTCGGCAGGTCCAGGGCCAGCGGCTGGCCAACGACGCCATCTCGCGCAGCAAGACGGTCGGTGCCGAGGCGGCCGCCGCACGCCGGCAGGCCGACGCGCTTGCTACCCAGCTGGGCCTGACCCCGGCAGCAGGTGCCGGGCTGACCGTCGCGCTCGACGACGCCCCGCGCTCGGCCCGCCGTGCCGCCGGTGCGCCCACCCCAACGCCCGACGACCTCGTGGTCCACCAGCAGGACGTCCAGGGAGTCGTCAATGCGTTGTGGGCGGGTGGCGCCCGCGCCATGACGCTGATGGGCCAGCGGGTCACGGCGACGACAGCGGTCCGCTGCGTAGGCAACACGCTGCTGCTGCACGGCGCCGTCTACAGCCCACCGTTCGTCGTCGCTGCCATTGGGGACCAGGCCCGCTTGCGTGCCGCCCTCGACGCCGCTCCGGGCGTGCAGATCTTCCGCCAGTACGTGGCGGCCTACGGCCTCGTTCTCTCGGTCACACCGTCGAGCGGTCTGCGCCTGCCCGCGTTCACCGGGCCCGTCGAGCTCTCGCGGGCGCGCCCGAGCAGCTGACAGCCTGGAACAATCGTTGCGTGGCCCGGATCCTCGTCGTCGACAACTACGACTCGTTCGTCTACAACCTCGTGCAGTACCTCGGCCAGCTGGGCGCGGAGACGATCGTGCGGCGCAACGACGACGTCGAGGTGGGCGAGGTCGAGCGGCTCGGTGTCGACGGCGTCCTGCTCTCGCCCGGCCCACGGCACCCCGACGACGCCGGCGTGTGCCTGGCGATGATCGAGCACTGCGCCGAGCGCGAAGTCCCGCTGCTGGGGGTCTGCCTGGGGCATCAGGCGCTGGGGGTGGCGTTCGGCGGCGTCGTCGACCGCGCTCCGGAGCTGCTGCACGGCAAGACGAGCCTGGTGCACCACGACGGCGCAGGGGTGCTGGCCGGGCTGCCCGACCCGTTCGTCGCCACCCGCTACCACTCGCTCACCGTGCTGCCGGAGACCGTTCCGGACGAGCTGGCCGTGACGGCGTGGACCGACGACGGCGTGATCATGGGGCTGCGGCACCGGCACCTGCCGCTCGAAGGGGTGCAGTTCCACCCCGAGTCCGTGCTCACCGAAGGCGGCCACCAGATGCTCGGCCGGTGGCTGCGCGACTGCGGAGACCCGTCGGCTGTCGAGCGGGCCCCCGCCCTGGCCCGCGAGGTCGATGCGCTGCGCGCGGCGGCTTTCGCCTGAGCGGTCAGGGCGAAGTAGCCGGACGTGCACCGGCCGTCAGGGCGTCGGCAGGGCGATGCCCGGGGTGGGCGTCGGTACCACCGGCGCCGGGGGGGGAAGCGCTGCCGGCGTCGACGGTGGAGCGCTCGGCCGCACGCTTGGGCTCGGCGCGGGCGTTGGCACCGAGGTCGGCACGGGCACGGGCACGGGCACGGGCACCGGGGTCGGTGTCGGCGTCGGGATCGGCACGGGGCGGGGCGCCGGAGCGGGTGCCGGGGCCGGCACGGATGTGGTCGGTGCAGCTGTCGGCGCGAACGTCGGAGTCGGAGTCGGAGTCGGAGTCGGAGTGGGCGTCGGCGTCGGCGTCGGCGTCGGCGTTGCTGCAACCCCGAGCGTGACAAGACTTCCCACGGGCAGCGGCGTGCCAGCCGCGGGGTCGATGCTGTCGACCTGCCCTGTCGCGACGCTGGCGTTGGTCAACGTGATGGTGCGAGCGACCAGCCCGAGCGCCCGCAGCTCGTTCTCGGCATCAGCGAGCAACCGGCCGCGCAGATCGCCCGGTACCGCGACCGTGGTGGGCCCCGTGGAGACGACGACGTCGACCGAGCTGCTCTCGGCAGCCTTCTGCTGGGCCCGCGGCGTCTGCTCCAGGATCGTGCCGGCGGTGGTGATGCTGGTCCTGGGCTGCTGGCTGCCCAACTTAAGCCGAGCTGCTTCGAGCTTCTGCCGAGCCGCCGGGACAGTCAGGCCGGTCACGGTCGGCACGACGACCCGTGTGGTGCCGAGCAGGTCGCGCGCGAGCAGGAACGCACCGGCGAGCAGTGCGAGCAGCAGCAGGAACGCCAGCAGCAGCGCGAACGACCGTCTGCTGCGGTCGTCGCCCGCCGGCACCGGCACGGCCGACCGGGTGCGCCGGGTGGCCGGGGCGGGATCCTCGCGCAGCACCGGCGTCGCGTGCACCCGCTCCCCGGATGCCGCGCGAAGCAGGTCGGCGCGCATCTCACCGGCGTTCTGGTAGCGGTTCTCCGGGTTCTTCGCCAGTGCCTTCAGCACCACGGCGTCGATGTCCGGTGACAGGTCGCGGTCGAGGTCCGAGGGAGGGCGGGCGTCCTCGCGGACGTGCTGGTAGGCCAGCGCGACGACCGAGTCGCCGCGGAAGGGCGGCACGCCGGTGAGCAGCTCGTACAGCAGGCAGCCGGTCGAGTAGACGTCGCTGCGCGCATCGACGGCCTCGCCCTGCGCCTGCTCGGGCGACAGGTACTGCGCGGTACCCATGACCGCTGCGGTCTGCGTCATCGTCGAGCTCGCGTCGGCCATGGCACGGGCGATGCCGAAGTCCATCACCTTGACTTGCCCGGTCGGCGTCAGCATCACGTTGCCAGGCTTGATGTCGCGGTGGACGATGCCGACCCGGTGGCTGTACTCGAGCGCACCGCACACGTCGGCGACGATCTCAAGAGCCCGGTCGGGGGTGAGCCGGCCGCCCTCCTCCTGCAGAAGCTCTCGCAGGGTGCGGCCCTCGACGTACTCCATAACGATGTAGGGGAGCGACGGGCTGCCCTCGGCGTCCTGGCCGGTGTCGTAGACCGAGACGATCGCCGGATGGTTCAGCGAGGCAGCGGCCTGTGCCTCGCGACGGAACCGCGCCTGGAAGGTCGGGTCGCGCGAGAGGTCGTTGCGCAGCACCTTCACCGCGACCTCGCGCCCGAGCCTGACATCCTGGCCGTGGTACACCTCGGCCATCCCGCCGTAGCCGAGGACCTCGTCGAGCTCGTACCGGCCGCCGTAGACCCGGCGCTGGCTCTGCTCAGTCATTGCTGCCCCTGGCGGGCTTGCCGCTGTTCTGTGCCGAGTTGCCCTGCGCTGGGTTGCCCTTCGTCGGGGATACTGCCGGCGGGGTCTGCACTGCGGATGTCGGTGTCGGGGTCATGGAGGGCGGGGTCGTGGAGGGCGGGGTCGTGGGTGGTGTCGGGGGTGACGTCGTCGGGGGCGACGTGGTGCTCACGGTGATCGTCGAACCCGCGGGGACGGTACCGTTGGGCGAGACGGCCACCACGGTGGCGCGTCGCAGCTCCGAGCCGCTGATGCTGACCGACAGCCCCTTGGCCCGAAGGGCGGAGCTCACCTCCGACAGCGGACGGCCGATGTAGTCGGCGGCAACGACCTGCACGCCCGGCGGGGTCGTGCTGCTACTCGTGGGGGACGGCGTGCGCGAGGCCTGCGGGCTCACGGAGGGCGACGGCGACCCGCCCTTGCCGGAGGACCCGCGGGAGGAAAGCAGGGCTGCCAGCACCAGGGCGAGCAGGAGCACCAGCCCGATCAGCGGGACGCGGAGCGAGCGCCGGCGGACCGGGTCGGCCCCATGGAGGCCGCCCGGCGAGGGTGCGGTCGGCACCGGGCGACCGGCGGGCAGGCGAGCACCCGGCAACGGTCGGGCTCCCGGCGATGGCAGCACCGCCGTGCGGCCGCCGGTCTCGGTCAACGGCAGGGTCGTGGCGCCGCCCGCACCGAGGGAGCGCGTACCGGTCGTGGCGCCGGTCACCCGCCCGGCCATCACCGCCTCCCGCAGGCGAGAGGCGGCCCGGGACAGCTCGCCGGCGCTGGCCGGCCGATCCTCCGGACTCCGGGCCATCATCGCGAGGACGAGCTCGCTGACCGGCCGGGGCACTGGCGTGGGCAGCGGCGGCGCCGTGTCGCGCTGGTGGGCGAGCAGTACCGCCACCGGCGTCGGGCCGTCGAACGGCCGATGGCCCGCGAGGCACTCGTACGCGACGACCCCGAGGGAGTAGATGTCCCCCGCGGGGCTCGCCTCCTTGCCCGCGGCCTGCTCCGGCGAGAGGTACCAGGCGGTGCCAAGCACGGTGCCGGTCTGGGTCAGCGGCACCGCGTCGGTGGCCCGGGCGATGCCGAAGTCGGTCACCTTGATGATGGCGGCGCCGTGCGGCCCGCGGTCCGCGACCAGGAGGTTGCCGGGCTTGATGTCGCGGTGCACCACCCCTGCGCGGTGCGCCGCGTCGAGTGCCGCCGCGCTCTGCCCGACCACGTCGAGGGTCTCCTCGACGGTCAGGTGGCCGCGGCGGGCCAGCACGGCCGAGAGCGGCTCCCCGCGGACCAGCTCCATCACCAGGTAGGCGGACCCGCCGGCCTCCTCGCCGCGGCCGCTCATTTCCCCGTAGTCGTAGACCGTGGCGATGCCGGGATGGCTGAGCATGGCGGTGTTGCGGGCCTCGGTCCGGAAGCGCTGGACGAAAGCGGGGTCGCTCGCGTACTGCGCGCGCAGCAGTTTCACGGCGACGGCTCGCCCGAGGGTCTCGTCATGGGCGCGCCAGACCTCCCCCATTCCGCCGGTGGCGATCCAGTTCTCAAGGCGGTATCGGCCGCCGAGCCGGATTCCCTCGCGCATCAGCCGCTCCCGAGTGCTGCCTGCATCACCGCCTGGGCGATGGGGGCGGCCACAGCCCCGCCTGTCGCGGCAAGCTCACCCCCGCCGTCCTCGACGACGACGGCGACCGCGACGCGCGGCTGGTCGGCCGGTGCGAAGCCGATGAACCAGGCGTGCGGCGGCTGCCCCTGGGCGTGCTGCGCCGTGCCGGTCTTGCCGGCGACGGCGACGCCGGGGATCTGCGCCGCCGTCCCCGTCCCCCGCTGCACCACCGACTGCATCATCTGCGTGAGCTCGCTGGCGACGTTGCCGTCGATCGGGCGCCCCAGCTCCTGGGGGGTGGTGGTGCCGAGCGGTGTCAGGTCGGGGGCCAGCGTCTGGCGAACGAGGTAGGGCTTCATCTCCCGGCCACGGTTGGCGACCGCCCCGGCGACCATCGCCATCTGCAGCGGCGTCACGCGGACCTCGAACTGGCCGATCGCCGACAGGGCCGTCTGGGGGGCGTCGAGCGCTACGGGAAACACGCTCGTCGCTTCCGGGAGCGGGAAGCCCTTGACGGTCGAGTTGATGCCGAAGGCCTCTGCCTGGCGGCGCAGCTTGTCGCTGCCCAGGCCGACCCCAAGCTTGGCGAAGGCCGTGTTGCACGAGATGGTGAGCGCGTCGGTCAGCGACTGCTTCCCGGTGGGGCTGCACACTTCCCCACCGAAGTTGTTCAGCGTCGAGGTGCTCTGCGGCAGCCGGAAGCTGGTCGGCGCGTCGATGACGGTGTCGGGCGTGGCGCCGTTGGCCAGCGCCGCGGCCGCGGTGATGACCTTGAACGTCGACCCTGGCGGGTAGGTGGCCTGCGTGGCGCGGTCCAGCAGCGGCGCGTCGCTCGCCTTGTTGAGGATCGAGAACGCCAGGCTGGCGGCCTTGCCGTCGTGGCTCGCGAGCGACGTGGGGTCGTACGACGGGCTGGTGACCAGGGCCAGGATGGCGCCGGTGGTCGGGTCGAGCGCGACGACCGCGCCCCGTCTGGTGCCCAGGGCCGAGGCGGCAGCCTGCTGGGCGGCTTCCGACAGGGTCAGCACCACCGCCCCGCCCTTGGCCTCCCGATTGGTCAGCAGGTCCGATACGCGGCGCACGAGCAGCCGCCCGTCGTCCCCGGACAGCACCGGGTCCTCAGCCTTCTCGATGCCCGTCGCCGTGTAGAGGGTGTAGTAGCCGGTCGCAGCCGAGTAGAGCGAGCCACCGGGATAGACGCGCTGGTACTTGTACACGTCGTTGACCGCACGCGACTCCGCGATCGCCTTGCCGTCAACGACGATCGGACCGCGCTCGCGGCTGAGCCGGGCGGCGATCTGCCGCCCGTTCTCCGGCCGCTTCTTGAGGTTGTCCGCCGCGACCACCTGGACCACGTTGTCGGCGAGCAGCAGCGCGAGCACCATGAGCAGGCACGCGATCGCGACCCGGCGGATCGGCCGGTTCACACCTGCACGACCTGCGTGGGCCGCTCGTTCACCGCGTCGGGGTCGAACAGGGGCTGCTGGCTCTCGCTGGCCGGCGGCCGGCGGCCCGCGTCGCTGATCCGGATCAACAGCGCGATCACGAGCATGTTGGCCACCATGCTGCTGCCGCCGTAGGCGACGAAGGGCAGGACCAGCCCGGTGAGCGGGATGACCCGCAGGACACCGCCGGCGGTGACGAAGACGCCGAGCGCGAGGCTGGTGGCGAGGCCGGCCGCGAGCAGCTTGCCGAAGCCGTCGCGGACGCCGAGCGCGGCGCGCAGCCCGCGGACCACCAGCAGTCCGTACAGGACGAACACCGCCATCAGCCCGACCGCACCCAGCTCCTCACCCAGGCTGGACAGGATGAAGTCGGTGCGCGAGAACGGCACGATGTCGGGCCGGCCCCGGCCGAGCCCGGTGCCGAACAGCCCTCCGGTCGCGAGGCCGAGCTGGCCTTGCACCAGCTGGTAGGCGCCGTGGGTGGGGTTGTCGCCCTGGAAGGCATGCAGCCAGATGTCGACGCGCTCCCGGACGTGGCCGAACATCCGGTAGGAGGCGTAGGCCCCGCCGAGGAACAGCAGCACCCCCATCAGCAGCCAGGAGGCGCGCTCGGTCGCGACGTAGAGCATCGTCAGGAAGATCCCGAAGAACAGCAGCGATGTGCCGAGGTCCTTGATGACGACCAGCATCCCGAGGCTGACGCCCCAGGCGACGAGCAGCGGCCCGAGGTCGCGTGCCCGGGGTAGCGGCAGGCCGAGGAACGAGGAGGTGACGACCGAGAGCACCTCGCGCTTCTGCACCAGGTAGCCGGCGAAGAACAGCATCAGCAGCAGCTTGGCGACCTCGCCTGGCTGGAACGGGATGGGCCCGAGCCGCAGCTCGATGCGCGCGCCATTGACCGTGCGGCCGAGCCCTGGCACCGCGAGCAGTGCCAGCATGAGCAGGGCGGCGAGCGCCGAGGTGTAGGTGAAGCGTGACAGCGTCCGGTGGTCGCGGACGACAGCGAGTACCACGATCAGGGCGACCAGGGCGAGCGCCGTCCACATCAGCTGCAACGGCGCGTCGGCATGCGGCACGCTCTGCCCGCGGCGCGCAGCATCGTCCGCCTTCGCCAGGTCGATGCGGTAGATCATCGCGAGCCCGAGCCCGTTGAGGACCGCGACGATCGGCAGGATCAGCGGGTCGGCTGCGGGCGCGAGCCGGCGGACGGCGAGGTGCGCCAGCAGGTACAGCCCGAAGAACCCAGCCCCGTAGTAGCCCACGTCGCGGGTCAGCGTCGTACCTCGGGCGAGCACGATGGCGGCGACCGCGCCGGTGGCCAGCAGGCCGGCGAGGACGAGCAGCCCGAGCTCGACGCCGCGCCGCGCCGGTCGCGCCGGGGTGTAGGCCGCCGTGGTCATGAGCGCGGCGCCGGTGAGCAGGAGGGTGCCGGGGTGGCCCGCGCGGCCAGGGTCGCGGAGGAGCTCGCCCCCTGGACTGCCGGGGGGCGTGGTGCTGAGGGACGCGCTGCTGAGGGGCGCGTCGCCGAGGGGTGGGTGGAGGGGCAGGGGGTGGAGCTCGCCACCGCTTCCGGGGTCTTCGGCAGGACCGCGGACGGCAGCGCTGCCGGGGTTGCCAGGCGCCCGACCAGGCTCTCGGCGGCTGCCCGGTCGTCCTGCGTCAGCCCGCGCTGGACCTGCTGGCGCTCGTAGTCGGGCAGCTGATCGAGCGGCTGGTAGTGCTGGACAACCGATGACAGCCGGAGCCCGAAGATGCGCGCCGGCACGCCCTGGAACACCGCCACCCGGCCGGCATCGGCGCCGACGTACCACTGGCTGCGGGTGTAGGCGAACGCGCTGCCAGTCAGCACGATGACGAGGGCGACCGCCCCCGCGGCGCTCAGGCCCAGCGCGAAGCCACAGCGTCGCCGGCGGGGAGCCGGTGCCGGCTGCTCGGCGCCGCTCTCCTCGGTTGGTTCCTCGCCCCGCAACCGGGCCGGCAGCAGCCGCCTCGCGCGGGAGGCCGCCGAGGTGCGCGGTCCGGGCACCGGGCTGACCCGGCTGGCGCCGGGCACCGCGTCCTTCTCCGCTGCGGCCCCGGCGACGAGGGGGACGTCGGACAGTCCCGGTGCCTCCTCGACGACATCGGCCACGACGACGCTCACGTTGTCGGGCCCGCCGCCACGCAGCGCCAGCTCGACGAGTCGTTCGGCGGCCTCGTCCACCGACGGCAGCAGCAGCGCCTCGGTCATCGTCTCCTCGTGCACCACGCCGGACAGGCCGTCGCTGCACAGCAGGTACCTGTCGTGCAGCCGAGCCTCGCGCAGCGACAGGTCGGGCTCGACGCCCTGGTGCCCGTCGAGCGCCTGGGTCAGCAGGGCCCGCTGGGGATGGACCTCGGCCTGCTCGGCCGTGATGCGCCCCTCGTCGACGAGGCGCTGCACCAGCGTCTGGTCGCGGGTCACGAGGGTCAGCTCCCCGTCGCGCAGCAGGTACGCGCGGGAGTCGCCGACGTGCGCCACCCCGAGCCTGCTGCCCGATGCCAGGAGGGCGGTGACCGTCGTCCCCATCCCGGCCAGGGAGGAGTCGGACTCGACCATGTCGCGCAGCGCGTTGTTCGCCTCGTCGATGGCCGCCGACAGCTCCCCGAGCAGGTCGGAGCCCGCCTCGTCGTCGTCGAGGTGGGCGAGCACGGCCACCACGGCGGAGCTGGCGACCTCACCGGCGGCATGGCCGCCCATGCCGTCGGCGACGACAGCGAGGCGGGAGCCGGCGTAGGCCGAGTCCTCATTGCCCTCCCGGACGTGCCCGACGTGGGAGCGCACGGCGTAGCGCAGCCGGAGGGTCATCGCTGGAGCTCCAGGACTGTCTTGCCGATGCGCACCGGCGCTCCGAGCGCGACCGGAGTGGGACGGGTGACCTTCGCGCGGTCGAGGAAGGTCCCGTTGGTCGAACCGAGGTCTTCGACCACCCAGCCGGTCTCGGTCGGCACCAGCCGGGCGTGGTGGGAGGAGGCAAAATCGTCGTCGAGCACCAGCGACGAATCGCTCGCTCGCCCGATCGTCACCGGCCCGCTACCCAGCGGCACGCTGGTGCCGCGCAAGCCACCGCTGACGACGACGAGCTTGGTCGGCATCCGCCGCTTGGAGGGCGGACGCTGGTTGGCGACCGGCGGCCGGGGCGCCGGGCGCTGCTGCTGGCGCCGCCGGGGGAACAGGTCGGTGCGCACCACGCGGACCGCCAGGAGCACAAAGATCCACAACAGGGCGAGGAACGCTAACCGAACGGCGAGAAGGGCGGCTTCTGTCATGCCGGCAGGTCAGGTCTCGGTCGGGGAGCCAGAACCCTCACCGCCTTCGCGTCCGCCCTCGCGTCCCTGCCCTCGTGCGTGGTCATCCTTGCGGTACACGAGCGTGCTGCGGCCGAGCTGCAGCCGGTCGCCGTCCTCGAGCCTCGCCTCGAGCACCGGCCGTCCGTTGAGAATGCTGCCGTTGGTCGAACCGAGGTCGCGGTAGACGTGCTCGCGCTCGGCAACGAGGCGGATCTCGCCGTGCTGACGCGACACCCCGGTGTCGGCCAGCCGGATCGTGCAGTCTGCCCCTCGCCCGAGAGTGATGCGATGGCGCCCCACGGGGAACTGCTCGGGCTGGCCGGCTGCCGCGGCGGACCCGGCCCGAGCCGTGCCACCCGCGGCGAGCACCAGACGTGCCCCGGCGTGGCCCCCGGCGTCGGCCTCTGCAGGCGGTCGGGGCCGGACCCCACCGAGCGGCGGCGGGTCGGCGTATGGGGGGCCATCGGCGGGCGAGTCGAGATCGTCACCGGCAGCAGCTTCGGGAGCAGCATCGCCAGCCATGGCGGCGCGGGGGTTCATGGGAGCCCCACCATTGACGGCGCTGTGGACGTGGTAGACGCCGACGGGCAGCGCGTCGTCGCGTTCGAGCATCACCACGACCGGCCCCACGAACGTGTAGCGCTGGTGCTCGGCGTGCTCGCGGACGATGCTGCTGAGCTCCTCGCCCAGCGCCTTGCCGTAGGGAGCGAGGCGTTCGTAGTCGCCAGCTGACAGCGCGATGGCGAACTGGTTGGGCACGAGGCTGCGCGTCGCGCTGATGGCCCGTTGCTGGTCGCACTCCCGCGTCAGCGCGCTGGCGAGCTCGACAGGCTCGACCCCGCCCTTGAACACCTTGGCGAACGCACCTTCGACGAAGCCCCCGAGGCGTTGCTCGAAGCGCGACAGAACCCCCACTGCAGCGCCTCCTCCCTGGGCAGGCCGGAATCGTAAGCGCGCCCCCGGGGGCGCATACCCGGGACGCACGGGCTGCCGAACCCATTCTGGGCAGAATCGGGATCATCGCTTGTGCCGACACGGTAACGGGCGAGCCGCTGGCCGAGTGCCCGCAGCGCTGTGGCGCTGGCAGTGGTGCTGCTCGGTGATGCTCGGTGAGGCTGCGAAGCGGGAGGCCGGCCACCCTGCCGTGGTAGTTTCGGGCTGCTTCTCGGGCGAGTGGCGGAATGGCAGACGCGCACGGTTCAGGTCCGTGTGTCCGAAAGGACGTGGGGGTTCAACTCCCCCCTCGCCCACTCCCAGGGCAACCATCGGTCCCCCGTGCACACGTGCCGGTTCCGCCTCGTGCTGCCGCGGGGAAGCGGAGCTGCAGCCGCGCCGCCGGCGCAGCCTTCACACACTTGACTCACGTCTGACACAGCCGCGTTACCTGCTGGCTGTTGGCTCTGGTCTCACCGCCAACAGCAAGGGGAACCGATGGTCAGCAACGGCGAGTTCGAGGCACAGACCCTGTCAGCGGCGATTGGCCGCCGCTCCCTGCTGCGCGCCGCCTCTGCGTTGGCAGCGGCAGGGGTGGTGGGCCCGGTGGTGATGGCCGGCAGCGCGAGCGCGGCACCGGCCGCCGCATCGACCGGCGCCCCCGCGGCAGGACCGACGGGAGCACCGGCCGCGGCCGGCCCGTTCCCGGTGCTGCAGCCCGGCGTCGGGCGGACCCGCGGCACCTACCTGCGGGCGACCCCGCAGACCGTTTTCTGGGGCGAGCTGCCGAACCGGACGAGCACGCCGGCAGCCGTCATCGACTCGGGCAGCATCCTGACCCTGGACGGCATCTCTCACGAGGGCATCCTCGAGGACCAGGGCAAGAACCCGGTCAGCTACTTCGGCAGCAAGGGCGTGCCGCGCCGCCAGATCCTCAACGACGCCGTCGACGTCGCCGCGCACAAGCCGCACACGGGGCCGGGTCCTCACGTCATCACCGGCCCCGTCGCGGTCAAGGGCGCGCAGAAGGGCGACGTTCTCAAGATCGAGACGCTCGACCTGGCGCTGCGGGTGCCCTACGGCGTGATCTCCAACCGACACGGGCTGGGGGCGCTGCCGGGCGAGTACCCGGAGAAGTTCGAAGCTGTTCCCGAGGACCGGCCGTTCCTCATCGGCAGCGGCAACATCAGCGTGTTCGCCACCGTGCAGCAACGGCACGGCCAGCAGCGCGGGGTGCTGCCCGGCCGGGTGCCTGTGCACTACCCGCTCAACCCGTTCATGGGCCTGATGGGCGTGGCCCGCGACACCGCAGCCATGGTCGACTCGGTCCCCCCGACCGACGCGGGGGGCAACCTCGACATCAACGCGCTCGGTGTCGGAAGCGCGCTGTACCTGCCGGTCCAGGTACCCGGTGCGATGTTCTTCTCCGGCGACTCGCACATGGCCCAGGGCGACGGCGAGGTGGCGCTCACCGCCATGGAGGGCTCGCTGCGCGCGACGTTCCGGCTCACCGTCATCAAACCCGGCGGGCGGGCGCCGTCAGTGGCGTTCCGCTACCCGTTCGCCGAGACGTCCCGGCACTGGATCCCGATCGGGCTCAGCGACCCGGACGGCCCCGGCGGTGGCGCGCAGGTCAGGACCCTCGACGCGGCGATGAAGACGGCGGTGCGCAACGCCCTTGCCTTCTTGACCCACGACATGGGGATGGAGGGCGCCGTCGCCTACGCCTACCTCAGCGCGGCGGCCGACTTCGTCGTCTCCCAGGTGGTGGACCGCACGACGGGCATCCACGGGCTAGTGCGCAAGGCGGACTTCGACCGCATGTAGGCGCGGGGCCGTGCTCACCGGGTCCTGGCGTGACCCGGCGTGCTCGCCGTTGCGCCGCCCTGGGATGCTGAGATGGTTGGCGGGGATGCTCGGCGGGGGATGCTGGGCGGTGGCCGGCGCCTGATGCCGGCCCAGCAGGTGCGAGGGAGCAGCCGTGAGTCCGGAGTCCGCTGTCGACGAGCAGTACCTGCGTCGCGCTGTCGAGGCCGCGACACATGCCCCGTCAATCCACAACACCCAGCCCTGGCGGTTCCGCCTGTCCGGCGACGGTGAGCAGGGCACCGTCGAGCTCCACGCCGACCGTGAGCGCTCCCTGTCCGTCCTTGACCCGACCGGGCGGCAGATGCTGATGAGCTGCGGGGCCGCGCTGCTGTTCCTCAAGGTGACGCTTCGGGCCGACGGCTTCGACGCCGACATCGACCTGCTGCCGGACCAGGACCGTGACCACCTGGCGAGCGTGACCGTGCGCCGCGGCGCCCCGCCGTCTCCGGAGGAGAGCGCGCTCGCCGACGCCGTCTCCCAGCGGCACACCCAGCGCTCGCCGTTCGACCCGCGCGAGGTCGCGCCCGAGCTGCTCGACGGGCTGCGCAAGGCGGCGGAGGCCGAGGGGGCGTGGCTCTCCCTGCTGCACCGCAGGGACGACCAGCTGGCACTGATCACCGTGCTCGCCCGCGCCGACCATGAGGAGTCGATGGACGCCGCCTACCGCGATGAGCTGCGGGCATGGGTGCGGACGGACCCGTCGCCCGACGGCATCCAGGTCGCCGTGCTCCCCGGCCACGGCGAGCGGCACAGCGAGGTCACCATCCGCGACTTCAACCCCGACCGGGTCGCCGAGGAGCCCGATGCGGCACCCACCGGCCCACCTGTTGACGAGCACCCGGCGCTGGTCGTGCTCGGGACCGACGGCGACGACAGCTACCAGCACCTGATCGCCGGCATGGCGCTCGGCCGGCTGCTGCTGCAGGCGGCGGCCGGCGGCCTCACCGCATCGATGCTGGGACAGGTGATCGACCGGCCGCGCCCGCGGACCTGGCTGCGCCGCGAGCTCGGACTGCTCGGGGAGCCGCAGATGGTGCTGCGGGTCGGCTACCCGACCGGTCCCGTCGGCGCCGCCACGGGCCGGCGCCCGATCGACGAGGTGCTTCTGCCGTAGCAGTTGGTGGCTCGAAGACTCCGGCCACGGGAAAGACCTGCTACACCGGGAAGACGAGGCAGGTGCTGGTCGCGGTCGCGACGACCTTGCCGTCGGCGCCCCGAACATCGCCTTCGGCAAAGCTGGCGCGCCGGCCGCGGCGGGGCACCCAGCCGTGCGCGACCAGCTCGCTGCCGTCGGCGTGCACCGGGCGCAGGTAGCTCACCTTGATCTCCAGGCTCGTGTACCCCATGCCCACAGGCAGCGTGCTCTGCACGGCGCACCCGCAGACCGAGTCAAGGAGCGTGCAGACGAGGCCGCCGTGCACCAGGCCGATGGGGTTGTAGACCGACTCGTCGGGGGTGCACCTGAACACGACGTCGCCGTCGCTCACATCGGTCAGTCGGAATGCCATCAGCCCGGCGATCGGGGCCCCGGGCAGCGTTCCGTCGCGCACAGCGCGCAAGTGGTCGATGCCCGCCAGCTGACGGCCCCGCTTGGCTGCCGCCCGCGGGTCGTGCCACGAGACGGTCTTGCTGCGCGGCTCGCCCCAGCCGTCAGACAAGAGCGCCCGAGCCGTCAGACAAGGACGTCGTCGACGCCCGTGATCGCCATCGCCGACCACGCCTCGTCGACGCGGTGCGAGAGCAGGACGATGTCCTGCAGCTCGCCGTGGCGGTCACGGATGTGGTCCTCGAGCATCGCCTCTGCGGTGAACCCGAGCCTGTTGAACATGGCGATGGTGCCCTGCTGTGCGGCGATGACCTCGACGACGATCTTGCCCAGGCCCATGCCGACCGACTCGTGCAGCGCGAGCTGAGCGAGCCGGCGTCCGACCCCCTGACCACGGGCCACCGGGTCGACGACCAGCCGCAGCTCGCCGACGTGGCTCGACCAGCCCCGCAGCGGAAGCAGCGCGACAAAACCCAGGATGCGGCCGTCGTCGTCGAGGTCGACCCAGCGCCGCCCCTCGCGCCCCGGCTCGGTCCACGAACGCAGGACGGCGGGCTCGAAGTCCTCCTTGATGAAGGTGAGGTCGCCATCGGGCAGGCCCGCGAAGAAGGCGCTCAGCGCGTCGAGGTGGGTGGGGGCCAGCTCGGTCGTCGTCATACAGCCTCCTCGGCCGGGAGCTCGTCGCTGCGCCGCTGCAGGAACTCGATGATCGTCGGGATGGTGACCTTGGCTGCGGTGCGTCCGACCGCAAGGCCGATGTGGCCTGCGTTGAGCAGGAGCTCCTCGGGCTCGTCGGACCCGACGAGGCCCGTCAGCGGGCGGGCGGCATCGACCGGGACGATGTGGTCGCGCTCGGCGACGACGTTGAGGAACGGGCAGGTGATGTCGCGGAGCGAAACCTGGTCGCCCGCCAGGCGCACGGTGTCGTTGATGAAGCCGTTGCCCCGCACGAGCATGTCGACGGTCTGCCGGGCGGTGGCACCCGGGAACGGAATGTGGTCGTTGGACCAGTGAGTCATGGTCTGGTAGGCGACCATGTACTCGTCGTTCCACAGGTTCTCGAGCAGGGTGGCGTACTGGGCTGCCTCTGCCGTCGGCTTGAGGACGCGGAACGACTGGCGCATCACGCCGGGCGGGACGTTGCCGGTCTCGTCAACGACGTTGTCGACCTCGAGGCGGCCGTCGCGGAACATGTCACCGAACAGGCCCATCCCGGTGTAGTCGACCGGGGTGGCGATGGTGGTCAGGCTGCGGATCGGCAGGTCCGGGTTGTGCGCCGTCGACAGCAGGGTTAGCACACCCCCGAAGCAGTAGCCGAGCAGGTTGACCTCGTCAGCTCCGCTGACCTCGAGCGCCCGCTCGATGCCGGCCGGCAGGTAGCCGTCGACGTAGTCCTCGAGCGTGTTGCCGGCGTCGCGCTCGTCGGCGACGCCCCAGTCGAGCAGGAAGACGTCGAACCCTGCGTCGAGCAGGTGCTCGATGAAGCTGTTGCCCGGGTGCAGGTCGAGGATGTAGCTGCGGCTGACCAGGCTGAACGTGACGAACAGCGGCGGGCTGTAGCGGACCTTGTTGCTGCGGTAGCGCCAGAGCTGGACGCGGTCGCGCTGCCAGACGACGTCCTTCGGCGTGGCGCCGACCGGCGGCCGGTCGATGCCCGCCGCCAGCTTGATGCCGTTACGGGCGCGAAGGGCGTTGCGCTCGACCTCGCGCCGCACGCGGCTGGCCATGTCGAGCGGTGTCCTGAGGCTGGGCGCCGTCAGTAGAGGCGTTGGCATGCGCTTGATCCTTCCTGGCGTCGTCGATTGCTGCGGTGAGCAGGCGCAGCTGCCTGTCGAGGGCTGCGACCTGCTCGCGGAGCCGGGTGACGTCGCTGCCTGCCGGCAGGTTCGCCGCATGCCAGAGGCGCCGGGTCTGACGTTCCAGCCGGGCGCGCAGGTCGGCCTGCAGCTTCAGGCTCGCCGAGACGGCATCGGCGAAGGTCGAGGTCTGCACGAAGCCCTCGAGCGTCGGCGCCACCGCGCGGTCGACCCGGTCGAAAGCTTGGCGCCACAGGGGCTTGTCTGCCATCGTCCCCACCCTTCCGGCCTGTGGTGCCGCTCACTTACCCAGCCCGCGGCCGCCCAGACTTGATCCACCCGAGTCCGGCAACCCCGCGGGTCGCCAGCAGTATGCGCCGCGCGGTCCAGGCCCCGCGCCCCAGGTGCGGTCTCGTCCCGGCTCAACTCAATAGCCCGTTCGGAGTCAAGTCGGCCGCCGATCGGGTCGACCCCGTTGGTGACTCCCGGGTCACCGACCGGCTACGCCCGCCTCCCCCTTGGACCGCCATGTCTCGCGACCTGCCCCTCACGCCGTCCGCTCGCCCCTCGAAGCGGCTAACGGCCGCGTTGGCGGTCCTGCCCGCAGCGGCCGTGGCGCTGTTCGCTGGTGCCGCGCCGGCACTCGCTGCACCAGCCGCGCCCGTGGGGGCGCAGGCCGCGCCGCTGGCACCGGTCCTGCACCCCGAGGCCGACCACATGGGCTCGACCATCCGGGCGCACGAACCGGCAGCGGAACCGCCGGCCCTCGCACCCCGCACGAGGATGTCGGTGACCGCGACGGGCCAACCGCTCGGGATGGACGTGAGCAGCTTCCAGGGCAACGTCAACTGGCAGACAGCCGCGGCAAACGGCGCGAAGTTCGCCTACATCAAGGCCAGCGAGTCCACCAACTACCTCAACCCGTACCTGTACTCGCAGTTCACCGGTGCCTACGCGGCGGGCATCATCCGCGGGACCTACCACTTCGCCCTGCCGGACCGGTCGTCCGGGGCCACGCAGGCGGCGTACTTCACCAGCCACGGGGGCCTGTGGTCCGCTGACGGCAAGACCCTGCCGCCCATGCTCGACATGGAGTACAACCCCTACGGCGCCACCTGCTACGGAATGAGCGCGACCCAGCTCACCAGCTGGATCGCGGACTTCAACAACGCCGTGCATGCCACGACGGGCCGCTACCCGGTCATCTACACGACGACCGACTGGTGGACCGCCTGCACGGGCAACACCCCCGCATTCGGCGCGACCAGCCCGCTGTTCATCGCGCGCTACGCCAGCAGCCCGGGGATCATGCCGGCCGGCTGGGGCTACCAGACCATCTGGCAGTACAGCGATGCGGGCACCTTCCCGGGGGACGCCGACGTCTTCAACGGCTCGCTGACACAGCTGCGGACCTTCGCCATGGGCGGCCAGGTCACCTCGGTCGCACCGGTGCTCGACCCGATCACGGTGCGCTATCAGCAGCTGGGCGGCGCCTCGTCCTTCTTGGGCGCGCCGGTCGACGCCATTCACGCCGTGACCAGCGGGCAGGCGCAGACCTTCCAGAACGGGATGCTGCTCTACTCCGGCGCGACCGGGGTGCACGAGGTGCACGGAGCGATCTATGGCACCTACCGCGCGTACGGCGGCCCGAGCGGCTTGTTGGGGCTGCCCCTCACCGACGAGACGACGACTCCGGACGGTGTCGGCCGGTTCAACCACTTCTCCGGTTCGGGCGGGTCGGTCTACTGGTCGCCCTCGACCGGGGCGCACGAGGTGCAGGGGATGATCCGGGCCCGCTGGGCGTCCGTCGGCTGGGAGCGCAGCCGCCTCGGCTACCCGGTGAGCAACGAGTACGCCATCAACGGCGGCCGGCGCAGCGACTTCGTCGTCGGCGCGATCACGTGGATCGCGGGATCGGCCGGGATCTGGTACTGGTAGGGGACCGTTGCGTGAGGAGCCTGCCCGATGCCTGTTTCTGTTGCGAACGCTGATGACCTCGGCTCGGCGCCGCAGGTGAGCGTCACGCCCGACACCTCGCCCGCCTCGCTGGAGGTGCAGGACCTCGTCGTCGGTACCGGTACCGAGGCTGGCACCGGCGACACCGTTTCGGTGCAGTACCACGGTGTCCACATCCATGACGGCAACGTGTTCGACTCGTCGTGGAACCGTGGCGGCAGCCCGGTCTCGTTCCCGCTGGGCCAGGTCATCCCCGGCTTCCGCGACGGCATCGCAGGGATGCGCGAAGGCGGCCGCCGCGTCCTGGTCGTCCCGCCGGAGATGGGCTACGGCTCGCGGGGCGCCCCGCCGGCCATCGGGCCCAACGAGCCGCTGGTGTTCGTCGTCGACCTGGTCAAGGTCCGCTGACCGTTCTCCGGCGAGGCACTGTGCCGCTGCAGGCGGTGCCTGCGACGGTGCTGGTCCTCGGCGGCCGCAGCGAGATCGGCATGGCTGTTGCTGAGCGGCTGGTCCGGGGCGAGGCGCGGACCGTGGTGCTGGCAGCCCGGCGTCCGGCCGACCTCGACGAGCAGGACCAGTCGTTGCGTGCGGCTGGTGCCTCGAGCGTGGAGCGGGTGGAGTTCGACGCCGACGACATCGCCGCTCACCCTGCGCTGCTCGAGGGCATCGCTCAGCGCTTCGGCCCGATCGGCGTCATCGTCGTCGCCTTCGGTGTGCTCGGCGACCAAGCCCGGGCGGAGTTCGACCCGGCGCATGCGGTCGCTGTGGCGCACACCAACTACCTCGCGCACGTCAGCGTCCTCACCGTGCTGGCCGCGCAGCTGCGGCGGCAGGGCAGCGGCACGCTCGTCGTGTTCTCCTCCGTCGCGGGGGTGCGGGTCCGGCGGGCCAACTACGTGTACGGCTCGACCAAGGCGGGGCTCGACGGCTTCGCCTCCGGGCTGGCCGACGCGCTGGCCGGTACCGGTGCCCGGCTGCTGCTGGTGCGACCGGGCTTCGTCATCGGCAGGATGACGGCCGGAATGGCGACAGCGCCGTTTCCGAGCACGGTCGACCAGGTCGCAGACGCCGTCGTGACGGGGTTGCAGGGGGGCCGGCGCGTGGTGTGGGCGCCGCCGGTGCTGCGCTTGGTCTTCGCCGTTGCCCGCCTGGTGCCGCAGCGGGTGTGGCGCCGGCTGCCGCGCTGAGGCGGGCCCTGCTGGTCGGCCGCGCCTACGCTCGCCACATGACAGCAGCGCCCTCGTCCCTCGACCCTGACGCCGCCGCCTTCCTCGAGCAGGTGAACGCCGCGGGTGCCCCGGCTGTCCAGGACGGCACCCCCGAGCAGGCCCGCGCCGCGCACCTGGGCGGCGCGGCGCGGGTGGCGGGGCCGGGGGAGCGCGTCGAGCAGGTGTCGGACGGGATGGCCGATGGCGTCCCGGTTCGCATCTTCGTGCCGGCCGGTGCCCGAGGGGTGACGGTCTACCTGCACGGCGGCGGCTGGGTGGTCGGCACGCTCGAGTCGTACGACACGCTGTGCCGGGCAGTGGCCAACAGCTCGCAGACGACGGTGGTGGCGGTGGGCTACGACCTGGCGCCGGAGGCGCAGCATCCGGTGCAGCTACAGCAGGTCGCGACCGTATTGCGGTGGATTCGCCGGGAGATCACGGCGGACGAGCCGCTGCTGCTCGCCGGCGACAGCGCTGGTGGCTACCTGGCGGTGCTGGCCGCTGATGAGGCGGTGGGGGCTGGACTGCCGGTGGCCGGGATGGCGCTCGTCTATCCGGTGGTCGCGCCGCCGGGCGAGGGCTCGGTGGCAGAGGGCACGGTGGTAGAGGGCACGGGGGCAGAGGGCTCGGCGGCAGAGGGCTCGGCTGCGGCAGGTTCGATGCAGTTGTTCGCATCGGGGCACTACCTCGATGCCGAAGCGATGCGCTGGTACTGGCGGGCCTACGCACCGGACGGTGCGCCCGCGGCGTACGACCTGGAGCTGAGCACCCTGCCGCCGACGCTTGTGATCACGGCGGGACACGACGTCCTGCGCGACGAGGGGGTCGAACTTGCGGAGCGCCTGGCAGCCGCGGGTGTCGCGGTGGAGCATCATCCGTTCCCCGGGCAGATCCACGGTTTCATGCGGCTGACCGCTCTGGTTGGGCAGTCGCGGGACGCCCTCGATCTGGTCGGCGCGTTCCTTGCCCAGCGGGTGGCCAACGGTGGCTGAAGCCGGGCATGGACGGCATTCTTGTCGGACCCCCTCGTTAGAGTCGAACATGTGTTCGATACCATGGATGTCACTGCAAGCGGTAGCACCGTCGACGCCTCGTTCGAGGAGAAGCTGGCCGGGGTCGTCGGCGGCGTGCGGGCCTGGGCCGCGCAGGACCTGAGCCAGCTGCCGGTGGTCGCGATCCCGCGCCGGGTCGAGATCTTGCTGCGGGCGCGCAACGAGATCGACGGCGAGCTGCTGCGCGAGCTGCAGGCCGCCGACCGCAGCGGTGAAGCCGCCAGGCTCGGTGGCGGGTCGACGGTGGGCTGGCTCGCCGACGCCGGCCGGCTGGACCACCGGCACGCCTCGTCGCTGGTGCGCACCGCCCGGGGGCTCGCCGACCGGCTACCCGCGACCGCCAAAGCCCTGTCGACCGGGGACATCACGTTCGAGCACGCCCGGGTGCTCAACCGGGCGGTCACACCGGCCCGGGTCGCGCTCGCGCAGACCGACTACGCCGGGGGGATGGCCCAAGCCGAGGACGACCTGCTCACCGTCGCGATCCTGGCCAACCCCGAGACCACCCACCGCGCCGCCCAGTCCTGGGCCCACACCCTCGACCCGCAGGCCGAAGCCATGACACAGGCGCAGCAGCACGAGGCCCGCGAGCTGTACCTGGACCGCACCTTCGACGGCAT
>JAABUP010001359.1_pt1 | contig 51248 bp, 76 predicted proteins | sample 5559201 | NCBI WGS metagenome assembly JAABUP01 (sample SAMN10711887, study PRJNA513373) | rock metagenome | isolation source: Antarctica rocks | place: Antarctica | reverse complement strand
CTGAAAACAAAGGCTTGCTGACTGAACAGGCTCTCCTTGTGTCAAAGGAAAGCTTGTTCAGGCAGCAAGCTTTTGGACCTTCTTGTGCAAACGCTCTTGTTCTATGCCTGCTGCTTCACTGATAAAAAAAGGATACTACAAGTCAAAGCTGACTAGTTTTACCGAAGACCCAGGGTGTCACAGGCTATCGGGTGTATGTCTTTCGCGTGCCGCACAGCTGCCAAGTTGGGGCCTTGCTGTCAGCCTTGTTTCACTGCCACAGACCTGTTGCTTTTACCGGCGCCACACATGCGCTACAAGCGCTTTCTGCGCAAGTGAAGCCGTGTACACAGAAAGGTGTGCTGGTTGACTTGCTGTGTTCGGAAGGACCGCCGCTTAAACACAGACTTGCGCTTCGCATTAGTGTCGGAGCTCGCACATGTTCCTGGTCCGACCGATGCTTATGGCCCCCACTGTAAACAACACAACATGAAGTATGAAATCTGCTCTTACATCTACACGCCGTAAAACTTGAATCCATACATACGCCGTGTACACGCCGTATGGAGCGAACACGAGCCATGTTCACCTGGCTTCGCCGGTCACAACCATGTCAAAACGCCGCTAGAGGGCAACCTGAACTCAAGTTGGGGTGCTAAATGCCATGAAGGTATAACCACTTGCACAACCTCAGTCTCGCCCCAACAGTCAGCAACAAACGCCATCATTATTGTCTCGGCAGGTTTTCAGTCAGCGACTCTACTCTCCATGACTGTAAATATAGCCTCCGAGGTGCATTTCAATGCATTGCGCTGCCTAACACAACCTTGCTTGACTGCATACTGTATCAGATGCAATACCTCTATGATCCAGGCATTTTACCAAGCTCTGCAAACTAGTGTATCCTTGGGAAAGTGTATCTGAGATCCAATCTATCAAGGGAAGCTGAACTCAAGTACTGAGTCGCGCATTGCGTGGCCAATACTACTTTATGCTTCAACAACTGAATGGAAAATCGTGTCCCTCACAGTACGGTAGGTACTTGTGCTTGATGAAAATTTGCGAACATGCATTCAGGAGTTGTAATCATGTGATGATACAAGTGATCTCTTGGTCAGCTAAGCTGACTCAGCTTCACAATGTACAGAAAGCTAACCAACACAAAGCTGAGCAACACACTTCTCCTTCAAGCAGCAGTTGTTCATATTGGCAGCAAAACATGCATATGCGTGCTTCAGAGACTCGAGTCCGACTTGCACCTGCTATAGACTTGGTAGGCATCGTTGCCGGCCTCTACAAAGCTTTGGGATCACTAGCTGCATCATCATCAAATGCAGATCTGCATTTGCCATTTTGTGTGTCAAGACAGCTGGGGCCATGCTCCACACACTTCCAGCTTGAACAGGCCCTTGTGTCTCAAAACATCAGGCAGCTGAGTGCTAACAGCACCTAGGAGACCACGCAGCTTGTGATTACTGGCAAAAGAGACCAAGGCGCGAGCGCCTGGCACTGAAGCCCAGATTGTTGTCAATCACGTACACCGTGGCAACCACTTAGCCCAACACCAGATGCTCTCTGAATCTCTCAGGAGCTTCATCAGCCTTGCCTCAAAAGCAGCCGCTAGCAAACCAGGCCTGGGGGGTTCATCCTTCCAACTGAACCTTCTTCCACTGTGTTTACATGTTAGGATGAAGGCCAAGCACTGTGCCTAGTACACAATGCCTGCTGCTGCAAGCAGTCACCTTTCATCCACATGCCCTGCTCATTTCAGCTGCATCTGAAGACAGCACCACTGGTGTTGCTACACCTCACTTCTTGGTTGACAGTTTTTTGGTGAAGCTCTGCAGGGAGAACTCCTCAGAATATTGGTTCTCATCCCACAGATCCTCCAAACCCTCCAAGACTGACTTGAGAGCTCCAGGCTTTCCACTTACTGAACTCTTTCCTGCTGCACATATATGACGAGCACGTCAACACTCTCTTAACAGCATACATAGCAATGCATAATCATTGCAGACTACGCGCTTGCACAGGTGACAGCAGTGACTCAATCCAAGTTCTTTGTCATCCGCAGACCTGTTCATGCTGGCCATGTGAACAAGCAACACCTAATCAAGACCTTCCATGCAATGCAAACAGCTCTCCAAGATCAAGATTGACCTCCAGAGCTTGCATCACAAACACAGGCAGCCTGAGACAATCTTTGCGTGTAATGCGTACAAGGCTGACCTGTCGCAGCGTCAGCCTTTCCATCTTTATCAAGAGTGAAAAGGTCCAGCAAGCGGCCAGCATCCATGGTCTTGAGGGAGACATTGTCCTGGTTGACCACAGAGTTGGCCACGTCCAATTTGAAGCGCTGCAGGCCCATGATCCTCTCCTCCAGGCTGTCCCTGGTCAGCAGCCTGTACACATTCACTGTGTGCCGCTGGCCTAGCCTATGTGCCCGGTCCATGGCCTGCAAGCAGTTAAAACTCAGTTACACAAGCTGTGGCCAGCAGGCAGGCTGAACAGCGTGCCCGCTGGTGTCTGAGCTGCACAGTAGCTGTATACAACGCATGAGGCTGCCATGTGTGAACCCGTTGCAAGGCACAAACAAGATGCAGCAATTTGGTGTTGTACACATCATCAGGCTACAGCTGGACTGTGAGACACAATGACTCCGGTGATGTGTGCACAGGAGACACAGCCGTAGCAAGGATTCAGAAACTACAATACCGAAGTCTAACTGCAGTCTACCGGGCAGGCATACAGGTGAAGGATGTCGGGTTTACTTACCTGGAGGTCCTTCATGGGGTTCCAGTCATGCTCCAGGAAGATGACAGTGTCAGCTGAGGTGAGGTTGAGGCCCAGGCCGCCCACATGGGTGGTCAGCAGCAGCACCTCAATGGTTGGGTCACCGTTGAAGCGCTGCACAATGCTGAAACGCTTCTTGGCCTCCACACTGCAGTGTAGGTTTCCACAAGTCAAGCAAAAGTCTGAAACACCAAAACATGCCAGGCGAATGCAGCATCTGCAAGGCATTCAAATCCATGGCTGATGGAAATCTGTGCAATATGTGCTGCAAATGATTCAAGGCACAAGGTCAAGGTTATTATAGCCACTCATTGCATGTGAGCATGGCAAGATCAGCCAGTCTGTATGCAAAACAGATGAATGAAGGCATGAAGGACTCCAAGGCTGAGCGCAAATTCACCAGATTCACCTTGCATCAGTTTGCGTTGTAAGTGTAAAGGAGCATATGAGCAGCAGCCAGACATTAGCACAATCAACCTGCCATCAAGACGCAGGAAGGAGATGCCACCAGGACGCAATACATCAGCCTCCACTAGATCCAGCATCCCTTTCAGCTGAGCAAAGACCAGCACCCTATGACCCGCTCCTGTGCCACCCAGGGCCATGTCCGGGGAGCCTGCCCTGCCTGGGCTGTCCTCAGAAGACTGCCATCCGATCCCACATTCCTGTATACATTCTTGTTTGCTCGGGTCCATGGACGCAACTCTGAAGCAAGCGTGCTATGCGGACAGCATTGCTGTCAAGGCCCTCTTAGCAGACTGTGCTACTGCCCAGAGCATAGCATGCATTTGGTGTCACCTTGTTGGAGCAGCCAGCTCTGGCTTGACTTTTGATTAAGTTGCACAGTCACAAATCCTGGTTCGCCTTTTGTACTTAGGCACCGGCAATGCAGATCACTGACTGCTGGCATGGCAGAATGCCATGTAGTCAGATACCTGTAGAAGTTGCTTCAGTTGCTCCAGCTTGGGCGCATGCTGCAGCTGATGCAAGTTGGGCTGAATGGCTTTCCAGGCAGCAGGGGAGGAGGCCTGCAGCTGAGTGGCCTTCTCAACAGCCTCCAAATGGACTGGGTTGGCAGGGTCCAGCACCAGCAATGGGTGACTGCACAGCTTGCTCAAATACTGTAGTGCCTGCACATGTGCACACATAGCTGTGGATGACTGACGACAGCGTAAGACAGGAAGACATAGGATCTCAAAGCAATTCAATACACAGTAGCGTCACAGTGTGCAGATGTCTGTGTGCGCACAGATGCAGAATACAAATACAAAGCTGAACAGCAGACCTCGTGCCTGTGCAGACAAAAGGAATTGTATGATGATGCAACTATAACACATGAAGCATCGTGACAGCATTGTGTAGAGGCTTTGTGCCCTGAACAACATGATTTCACATGTGCCGCTGTGGACAGTGTGAGCTGTGTGTATGCAAGCCAACCTCCCCATATAACAGGTTCTGGCCTTCATCAGCAATGAACAGGAAGACATGCATGAGGGTGACAACAGTCACACAAGCCTTCATGCCTCAGCAGACACTATGCTCATACAAGAAAAACCAAAAAGGTTTGTAACAGAAGCCCCGCATCACCTTGTGCTCCTGTTGTCAGTTACTCATGGCCAGTTTAGACCATATTGCTGTAATGTCATTCATGAAAGTAATCTTAAATGAATGTGTGGGCTTCAGACGTGTACCTGTGTTGCCAGCACGACCAGTTCTGCCGATTTGGTGCACAAAATCCTCAGTGGTCTGAGGGACACATGTGCAGAACTAGCACACTGTCACCTCAGATCTGACTGCCAATAGGACTGCCTGCATTGCCTGGCACCCTTGAACAGAGAATATTGAGCAGCAGCAGACCTGGAAGACGTGAGGCGTCTTCTCAGTGACAGCGTCTGGCGGGGCCTCAGCCTTGACCACTCCCTGCACCTCCTGGGAGGCTTCAGACCGGTCAAAGTCCTGGTACAGCAGCCGCTGCAGTGGTGATGCGTCCACATACACGTCCTGCAGAATCTTGGGAGGCAAGTCCGCCAGGACACGGTCTTTGGTGCGCCTCAATATGAACGGCTTCACCTGTACAGTGATTTAAAAAGGCTCAGCATGAACAGAATCAGAACATTACTTGCCGGATCCTTGCCATGATGCAGATTTGTGCACACAGCACAGCTTGTGGTGACAATCACGAAATGGCTGGCGGAACAAATGCATGGAGCTTATGGGTGAGTGGCTTACTTGAGACTTGAAGACCTGTCAGAAGTGCAGACTGGAAAAGTACTCTCAGTAGGCTGCAACCAGCAGTAATGATGCATGCAGCTTCAGCACTCCCAAGTCAGCAGATCAGGTTGACAAATGATGTGCATGCTGTGCAGCTGCCTCACAGTGTTAGCACTCACAGCAAGTCAGGAGATAGTGGAGCAAGAAAGGAGTGCACCTGTTTATGAAGGCCTTCCATGGCCAGCAGACCTGCCTGAGCCTCCTTGGAGTCCTTCTTGGAGGTTCTGGCAGTGGTGAGGGCTTTGCCGTACAGGGCAGTGAAGCGCGCTTGTGTGCCCAGGAAGCCGGGCATGAGGAAGTCAAACAATGACCAAAGCTCCAGTACATTGTTCTGGATGGGTGTGCCAGTCAAGATGAGGCGGTGCTGAGCCACCAGTGCCTTACATGCCTGTGCCAGCACATCCAGCAGGTGAGAGACGCCGATGCATCCCTCACAGATAGTGATCAGGTGCATGCAATGATGAGCACAAGATATTGTGAGACAGAACCCAGGCTGGTATGGCAGCCTGTAGGCCTGTCTGACTGAATGATTTGAGTGTGGCTGTGTCTACACATGATTCACGTCATTGGTTTCTGACCACTGCGGCAAAACACAGATGCAGTGCACTTGTCGAGGCCCCGCAACCTTGTGATGGGACCCGAACAGCAATTCACAAGAAGCTTTGCTCCATCACACTGTAAGGCACTTTGTGTTACACAGCTGAGGTGATACACATGCTTACATCAGCCAATGACATGCTCGAAACACACAGCAAGGGACAACCACCTGTGTGATCTTTGACTTGGGGTTGCGGATGATGTGCCCCTCATCCAAGACACAGTACAGCCAGGTATGCTGTGCCAGCCAATGCACATCAGCTTTCACTGACTCGTAGGATGCCACCACCACATTGTGCTGGCTCAGCAGGGGTTGCAGCAGCAGCCGCTCCCTGGGGGTGCCCTGGTACTGCAGGGGCTGCAGCAAGCCCTCCTCCACAAACTTGCCAATCTCATGAGCCCAATGTGAGACCAGAGTGGGAGGGCACACAATGAGGGTGGGAGGGGGTGTCATGCCGGCAGCTTGCTGATCCACGATGGCAGCTGCAAGCACAGCCACAAGCTTCAGGATGGGAAGTCATGCAATGGCGGGATAAGGCAATGCAATGCATGGCATCTCAGCACAGCCACAGCTGCAGAAGCATCCAAATGATGCTTGTATGGCGCTGCATGCAATGATTGCTGTGCAGTATGTTAGGCTGGCTGAATTCAGCTGGGCAGGATTTCTGCCTGGTTGGCAACCATAAGGCGCCAATTGAACATGTACCAAGGCATACATACATGTAACGCACAGGCAGGCCCTGCAGCTCTTCTAGAAAATTGTGACGATGATGATGATGGTGACAACTGGAACACGGTGATTGTTGCAAGCATACATTTGCAGACAGTCAGTTTGACTGAACATGGGACGCGCATAACCAGCAGCAGTCTGGTATGCACTGGCACAGATGCAGGCAGGGCTAACCTGCAACGATGGCAGTGGCTTGAAGGGTCTTGCCCAGGCCCATGTCGTCAGCCAGGCAGCCGTGCAGGCCGGTGCGGCGTAGGAAGGCCAGCCAGGCAATGCCCTCCCGCTGGTAGGGCCGCAGCTCGCATGCCAGTCTCACTGACAAGTTGAAGTCATCAACCTGAAGGGTACTGGACACTGAACACAGCTGCTACTGCAAAGGCTTGTTGACCTGGTGAATATAACACTTGATTGACGCAGTCAATGTCCGGTAGAGTGGTACAGCAGCTGTGACCGCATTAAAGCAACAGAATGCCCTGTGCAGAAAGTGTGGGGTCACAATTGTGTGTTGAGGCAAGCACAACTTTTGCTTGACTTGGCATGCTGTGCAACAGCATTGCATGGATGTGCATTAGCCCTGCATTGTTGAGAGCTGTGCATGCACAAGCTCTTCAAACAAAGATTTGTTACCAGATTTGTGGCTGGTTGAGTGGTACAAGGAGTCGTGCTATGCAGGCCCTTGTAGATGTACAGAAGTTCACCTTGGTGTTGTCCATGAGCTGGTGCAGGAACTGCTTGTCTTTCAGCCAGGCGACTCTTTGCTGCTCATCCAGCTCAGTGGGAGGGTCCATACCCTACACCCAAAATATAGTTTGAATAAGCCAACTCTGCCTGCTCTGTCAACCATTCCAAGAGAACATCGCCCTTTACAAGGTTGCATCTCGACATCAAACTGCTACAAATGATGCGCTGTGCAATCGCTTTCATCAGGATCAGCTGCAGCAAGGACCCGACATGACATATGCAAACAAGCATGAGCGCAGTGCCTTTGTACCTGAGCAAGAGGTAGCAATGCCACTACAGGCGCAAAGGTTGCAGTGGCAAGCTGACGAACTGCCGGGTCTGGGTCACTCATGCGTCCCATGAGAGGCACAACCAGCAGCAGCAAGTAGGGGACCAGACTGGTCCCCAGCTGCTGCACCAGGGACCCCACCATGTTGACTGCACCCTGTCTCGAAGCTGGGGGTGATGCCCCGGCCAGGAGCGGCACCAGATTCCTGTTACACCAAACCTGTGCCTCGTGATAATGTGACATTTTGTCAAGATCAGACATATCAACAAAAGACACAGCAATACCACCTTGACTAGTAAGCATTCCAGCAACAGCACAGTCATGACCGTGCATTCCTGTAGGGCATGTGTGGCTCATGATCAGAAGGATCTCTGCAAGACTGGGCATCAAAGTTGGGTTCTCATGCAAATGTGCCCGTTGCAGAACGTGCTGAAAAGGGTACTTTGCATGCATGGCCAAAGAGTACCGTACTTGCCAGGTTTGGAATCATCAGCTTTTGAACAGCGTCTTGCACACACCTGAGCAGTGCTGGCAGCATGAGGTGACCATGCGCTGCGCCTAGCTCCACAGCACACCTCACAGCCATGTCTTGCACTGCTGCCTGAGCATGGCCACAGCATTGCACCACAGCAGGAATAGCTTGCAGCACCTCTGGTAGCAAGCTCTTGTCTACCACAGGACCAAGGACTTTCAGGATTTGCATTGTCTCTGTGGCCTGCTTTGCATCCAGGAGAGCTGGAGGCATGGGGGAGGGTCCTGGGGGGTGGGCCACCAGCAGAGGTTGCAGCATGAGCTTTTGGACAACTGGGAGGCTTGTGAACAGGCTTATGCCAAACTTGTGTGCCAGAGACTGCAGAAAGGCAGAAGCTCCCTGCAAACACACGTTCTCTGATGCGACGTTTGCACCGAGCAGGCCATCTGCTCTGGCCTGAATTGTCTGCCATGCAATGGCTAGCAAATGTACATCATCAGCATTTTGCTACATCATTGAAGCAGGCCTATTTCTGAACAGCATGATCCCTCAGCCTGGTAAGCTTTTTTCCACATCAGTCAGGGCGGCATGCAGAGCACGCTTCCACTAAGTTGCCTCCTCCAAAGTGTCATGTGTGACTGACCTTGGCAGCAGGCGATTGTACAGGGCCAGGCACATCTGCAGAGTCTTCAGACATCATAGCGCCATTCTCCTGATGCACCAAAGCACATGCATTCTTGATGACTCTGTCATTGGGGCAGGGCTGCCTGGCTATGCACAGCAGCATGAGCTTGGCCAGAGCTTGAGCAGCCACACGCTGGAAGGGCTGGTGAGGTTCCTTTCTGAGGGCTGCCATGAGGGGCTGAATCACCTGATTTAGCTTGGCCGGCAGCTGTGCTACATGCACTACTGCTGCTGCTAAGCAGGCTGTCACCTGTACAAGCCACACAAGCTGTGAGGCATATGCCAGGTTTCCTTTGGTGCTCGTGGGCTCCTGATTTGCTGTTCTTGCTTGCCGAGTGCTGACAATGCAGTACCTGTCCATCTGTGAGAAGCATGCAGAAAGGCTCCAGGACCAGTCCACGCACGAGGGTACAAAACATACGGCACCATGGAAGACAGGCCACCAAGCGCTGAAGTCTGTGGTACACATCTGTTGCACCAGGAGCATGTCATACCGTGCAGTAGTACATGGCTTCATGTGAGCTGGCCTGGGCAGCACTGAGAGCTAAGGCCTGTCTTGCTGCTGCAAGGAATGGGCGGGCAGGAGCTTGAGGCACCAGTCCCAGCAGAGCAACAGCTTGGTCAGCATTGAGGTGAGCTGCCACTAGGTGTATGCCAGGCTGCAGCCCGGCTCCTCTTAGGTCTGCCCCTGCTGCGTGGCACTGCTCGACTACTACCTGGCAGTGAACATGCAAGAGCTGGATTGTGACAAAGAACTTGATGTGCATGTGCATGTGACTGCCTTGGTAGGAGACACTGGATCAGCAAACTCCCTTACCAGCAGCAGACATGATCTTGATGCTGCTTTGACTTTGAGCATGGGTCCACACACCAACAAATACCAGGGGTGCAGTCTTCACCAAGTAGCTCGACAAGGCAATGCAAACTGTAGGCACTGCCGCTCTTGTCATGCAAGCATCCTGACATCATACCTGTGCATGCTGCTGCATAGCAGAATACATGGCTGTCAGCTCGGCATAGGGTTGGATGACGCCTTCAGCTGTCACAAGAACAGCTGGAGCTGCTAACGCCCCAAACAAGGCCTGAACAACATCTGAGGGCACAGAAAGAGCTGTAGAGGCAGCCTGTGGACTGGCTGAGCTTGTGTGAGAAGGAGGCTGGAGTTGGTCTGAAGCGTGCAGCCAGGAGGTGACGGTGAGGGCTGATATGATACGTGAGGTGGCGCTGTGGCGCTGGAGGTGATGCAGCAGGCTGTCAGCAATGGGGTTGCCATCGACACCTGCAAATGATGATGATGCAATCATTGCATTGGAATAGTATGGGGTCAATATACGCACTATGGGGTTCCAGGGGGGGCTGTAACGCAGGTCAGTGTGTGGTTGCAAGTGCATTATCACATGGGCGTCTGACATCAAAACATAGCAATGTCTACGTCCTGTTGCTTCACATATTGAACCAAGCAACACATGCCAAATGAATATTTTCAGGAAAAAGGGTAGGAACCAAGCTGTCTCAGGCTGTTGACTGACCCAACAGAGCGCGCAAGACTGCAGGGCTGTGGCATGCACAACAAATGTATTAAGCCGCCATACCTGACGCAGCAAATTTGCAAGCCAGCTGGCCTAGAGCCTGGCCAGCAGCAAGTCTCATCCTGGCTACATCAGAAGCCTCTTCGCCCCCGAGAACATGCTTTTCTGCCCCTGACCCACTGCCGTTTGGCAACAGCCCCTCGCTGCTAGCAGGCATGGGGAACTTGAGGAGCCTGTTGGGGGGCAGGACGTGGCCTGTTGGGGTACATGCCAGCTCGAAAAGCATGCCTGCCAGCTGCGGCGAAGCAGATGTGGTAAAGGCTGGTAAGCCAGCAGCATCCAAGAGAGCGGTCCAGGTGTCCTGGCTGCTGCTTAAAACTGTGGGATCAGCCTCCATGAGCAGGTTTTGGAAGACCAGCCTGTGTGAACAAGCAACAGCTTTCAGCAGCACATGCAGAAGAGTGGTCAATCTCCCTGTGGTTGCATCAAGTGGTGGTGATGTGTTGAAAGCTTGCCCAAATGCATCTGTGAACATGTCAGCAGGGAAGCAGCTGGCAAGTTGAACAGGTACAGTGGCAGAAGAATTTTGGCCTGCATTTGTGCTTGCATCTGTTGCTGACAGTCCACCCCAGACGTACTCTGCTGTAGCCATCTTTCAGAAGCAGAGTACAAACGCAGCATATGCTAAACTGTTGACTACAAGCACTTTGGTCAAACAGAACGCACCGATCAGCATGATACCGTCAGTACAGTTGACCCAAACCTCACAGGTCAAGGATCAAAGTTGAGCTTGCACCTGAGGGCTGCTTGCAACACAGGGGTGGTGAGCCAAGCTTGAGCCTGGGTGTGACTTGTCAGGAATGCTTGCAGGCAGTGGACTATGGCAAGGCGCACACGTGCCAGGGGGTGCCTGAAGAGGGGCCACAGGCGTGGCATCAGCTGCTCCAAGGAAGGTGATGATTTGGTCTCAGAGCCAGCAAAGACGACGGTGAGCAAGTGAAGCACACTGCCTGCGACAAGAAAGAAGGAACTGCATATGCAGCAGCTGACTATAACAATAATAACGATAATAATGATGATGATAATAATAATAATAATGATGATGATGATAATACTAACAGTTACAACAACGATGATAATCAACATAAATGTAGCAGCTAAGTATGACTGTAGTAGCTGCAACCAGGCATATGTTGTGTGTGCATGGGATTGCTTGATACCAGAGTGCATAATCCTGGATGCTTTGGCAGACATGGCATGCATGATGCAGGCTGGCAAAGCAATTGGAATGCAGCAACAGATGCATTATACAACGGGACAGGTGACCTGTGGAAGGACTGAGCTCTTCAACCTCAAGCAATATATCCCACAGGATGTGTTGCAGAGCCTGAGGGGGGTCTGCCGCCAGGCTATGCGCCAAGGGTAAAAGAGCTTCAGCGGCTACAGCGCGCACATCATCACTGTTGTCCTGTACCAGCCATTGCAATCAGTTTGACAGTCCACAACCAAGCTGTGTTGCAACAGACTCTGAGCAATGCAAGCCATATCTGATACCGCTGTGTCAGCAAGCTTTTTGTCTACAGCCTTGACAGCAAAGTGTCCAGGGCCCGCTCGAAAGCCTGCAATCTTGCCAAGTCACCTGCTGCTTTGTTGCGTTGCAGATGCAGCAGGCATTAGTCATGGTCACAAGGTTACCTGTAAACCCAAGATGGCTGCTGGCAATGCTCGAGGCATGAGCTCTTGGCTGGCATCTGTGCGGGCTGCCAACAGGTATTTGAGGCCAAGCAGACCACCATGGCGAACATCCCATTGCTGTTGCTGGATGAGTTGGTGCAGTAGAGACAGCAGCGCCTGTGCTTGGGAGACAGGCAAGGGCTGCACTGCTGCTCCTAATGCCTGCGCGGCTGTCTCCCTGACTGGGGCCACAACCTGTGCACACATGGACGCTTGAGCTCACCTTTGCAGTCTCTTCTTACGGTAACTGCACAAACAGCTCACAGGTCACATGGCTGCGTAAAATTGGCCACATCGTGATGACATACTAGAGTGTTTGCAAGTGAAGCTGCAAGGCGTTGCCTGATTTGCCAATGTCTCAATATTGCACCGCCCCCTGCATATACAACGTGCAACTAAGCAATGCTGATGCAGCTTAGTGGCCATTGCCAGGATGTGTGTTGCAACCAGCCTGGATGACTCAACCAATACAGCAACAGCCACACGGTGTACCTGATCTGAGGTAAAGTCACCAAACCTATCCAGGGCAAGCACACACAGCAGGCGGATGGAGCAGTCCTCCAGCCACCGGGTGTTACTGTGCAAAGCGGCGTCCACATCTTGGGGTGTCACCCCTTGCAGCTCCAGCCGCCCTTCACCCCCAGCAGCTGCCCAGCCTGCATGCTGACACCGCAATGCATGAGGACTGACTTGCATGGCAGTCCACAAGTTGTTCACACTCCAGAAGATGGGGCCAGCAAAGATGCCCAGTAAGATCCTTGACAGCCTCTGAGTCCACGCGTGGCTGGAATGCTTTCTTACCCCTGAACAACAGTGCTAGCAATGACTCCTGCTGGGCCGTATATGCACAGTACCACAAACTGGTGTCGACAGGTCACACAAACATACTTGCTCAATGACTACCTGTAGGATGAGCAGCTACGGGGGCGACCAGACCAGCAGCATCTGCTTGACTGCGCAAGACCTCCCGCAATGCCAAGGCAGCGCCATGTCGTACCTGCATGCACTCCCAAAGCAACTGAATGTTGCTTCTGGCATCCTTTATTGGCATGACCAAGTGTGCAGTACAAGGCAGAGTACAATCCTGAGACATGAGACAAGCAGTGGTTGCTATGATGTTGGCAGAATTACACTTTTGGCACAAAAGGGGGAGATTGTGCAAAGATGGTAGTGGTTATGTGAGTGCAACACCATCTTGGCAATCTTAGATGACTCAGCTGGACCAGTGTCATTGATAATAGTATTCAGATCCCTTTTCTTCACACAGTACAGACCACACGAGAGCAATGTCTTACCTCCCATACAGGATCCAGCATATCAATGCACATCTGGTCACAGATAGCCTGAAAGGGCCATTGTCCTGCGGCAACTGCTTGCCACTCCTGCCCATCCTCTTCTGCTTCGGCTTGGTAAACTGCTGCATCTGTTGCTTCATTGCCAGACTTGGAGCGTTTGCTGGAGCCTTGGGATGAGCCTGATCTTTGCAGTGCCCTGGACTTGCGCTTGAGCAGATTCCGCTCCCTGGCACTCAAGCCTGACAGAAACGAACAAAGAAATCCAGTGTGGCGTGCAGACCAAGACCAGACAGCTGTAGAATCAAGCTTGTAGCCTTTAAATGGTGAGGGGCCAAAGGGGAATTTAGAGGAGTTCAATGCTTGTCAAGGTTGGATGCTACACAGACCTGACATGTCTGACAGAAGCTCTGGTGCACCCTTGCCAGCAGGCTTGGCTGCGCTTGGGACGTTAGGCAGGATATCAGCATCTGAAATGAGTTCACTGGTGTCCATAAGATCCTCCATCTTGCCTTTCAGCCCTAGCCTGCATAACAATGGTGAGCACGGGTTGAGCGCTGGCAACAAGACGACATCTCTGCAAGACAGATGATGCACCAGCAATGCCGTGATGGATACTGAGCATCATCAAACTTTCCTTTGTACCTCTGTTTCAAGTTCTTTTGTTGCTTTGCAAGTTGCTCAGCCCTTGTGCCTTCTTCCATGATCATCTCATACTCCTGAGTCACAGGTCACACCTGAGGTCATATGGGGACTGGCTGCTTGCTGTAATACATGTGAAGACTTGCCTGGCCACCAGATGCCACTAAGACTGTGCCTTGCTGCAAGACTTGACAGATGTCAAAGGTCTGAAATGTCATGGCGCCTTCAGTAGGTTCAGGCTTGATTTCAACAACTGTGGCTTTTTGCTCAGCTTGTTCTGCCAGTGTGATCACGCTATGGTGTGTAAAATGAGCTGCCATGAGACCAAGGCAAACCGATGCTGCAATTCTCGTATCCCACTGTTTGTTTCGGAGGCATCTTCGGATCTGCAGCAGGCGAGGTCGTTGGGAAGCGGGGTAAGCACGGCCAACAACAAAGACCTGCAGGTTAAGACTGGCCTAAAGAAACATTCGACTTATTCAGCTCAGATCAGGATTTACATGTCTCAGCAAAGAAGGCAGCTGCGCCGGATGAGCTTGTGCGATTGACGCCACCTGCTCCGCTGCGGCCTTGCGGATGTCAAGGCTATTGCCAGCTGCATAACGACACAGCACACGATAATGAACGCGACGGTATCAGGATGATGATTGAAACGATGAAACTGCTGGCTTACTCTCAAGTAGAGCCAGCAGCTTTCCCAGGCGAGATCCCTCTGAAGCTGACGACATGTCTAAAAGCTTCGCTTCACCCAGCAATGCTGCGATTCATTCTATCGTTCCGAAACTGCATACAAGTATCGAGAGCTTGACTCCGGGGTCTGCCTGTCCAGGTATATCGCGCTTTGGAGTCCGGTCAAGGAGACCTTGCCATTTCGTAGTTTGCGGTCTCCCTCGTTTCTCGGACTCCGATCCGTGTCCCGTCGCGTACGCAATGAGTCATCTTACTCATTATGTCTCTCCCTGTTTGACCCAAACTGCATTTGCGCAGATATCCGTGCGGCCACGCAACAGGCTTGCATTCGACCGTTGTCTTGTCTTTACTGGTTAGATTCTACGAGCGGCATGTGAAGCGGCTTGCTTGAGCTGCTATTGCGTGAGGTTCGTTGACTCTGCTCAAAGCAGCAGTGCCGCACATATAGAGACATTCAACTGAGTGTTCAGTTGACGGTGGATCGGTGGCGCTATGGAGGAGACACAGGCGATCGATTTTGCCGATTTCCCTATGGAGGACGACTTTGCCCCTGCTGCTGACATTGGGACTGACCAGGTGCGCAGAGGCCCAACTGAGGGGTGTTTTGGCAGATCATGCTTAATGGTACCCTAATCATACATTTGCTGGCTCTTGCAGGTTGTTGGTGCGCTGAAGGTGGTTTCTCAGACTGCAGACAGCTTTCCTCTGTATCTTGGTGAGCTGAGGTTTGTCATTTCCAGTGTCTGTAAAAGCAGCATTCAGCAAGTCAAAAGTCAGCGCCCAACCATGTACGATGTCAACCTAGTGTTGGTGCCAACAGGCTTGAATGTTGTGGGACGTGGAAGCAGCAGTCAAGCAGACCACCAGGGGTTGCTAGATAAGTGGAAAGGCGAACATCCTGGCATACCTGTCCATGGTACGTGTCTTGCATAATAAACAGATGCCGCCATATGTCACAGGGACTGTGACAAGCATTTGTGGCGCTGCAGGCGTTTTCCTCCAGAGCAACAGCATCTCTTCCTCGCATGCTGCCATATGTAAGTTTTTCACTCAAAAGTTTTTCATGTCTTGCATAATAGCGCATGCAGCTTTGCTCAGCAGTTGCTCATGCAATCTGTTTGGCATGAGTGGCAAATGCGGCAAGCACTCTTCTGGATGCTGCGACCTTGCTTGCTTATGCAGACATAGAGAGTGGCGGGGCTGTATGCTTCATCAAGGATCTTGGCAGCAGGAACAAGGTAGGCACACTCGCAACAAATGATGACAAAGATGCTTTTGCAGACATGGCTAGCTAGACACCAGATAAGATTCCAAAATGCTCGCCATTGACAGTTTGACTTGCGCATGTGCAGACAATGTTGGGCAGAGCAGGAGGTTTGACAGTTTTGCAAGCAAACGGTGACCGCTACTCTGTGCTGCAAGGAGACAAGCTCAGATTTGGCAATGTTGACACTGTCATCAGCTACAGCACCGTGCATGCCCAGGTATGTGCCTATCAAACTGCACTGCTTGCTTGTGTCTGAGTCCCAGCCACTCATTGCAAGACCAGTCTTGCAGCAAGCATATCATAAGCAGCAGCAACAGCAGTTTGGCAGCACCGGCCATATGGACTGCAAGCTGGTTTGTGTGCAGCTGTCAAATGCATCTTGCACAAAATCAAGACATGTGTGTGGACAGTATCATGCAGATGCACATGCCTTGCAGGCTACTACAGGCGCGCATGCTCAGTTGGCTGCTGTACAAGATGCCAATCTGCAAGCAACGGAACCTCAGAGCATTGTTGACCGCTCCCCAACACCAGAGATGGCAAATGCAAATCCATTCTCAGCCCCTGTGCCAAACACAGATAACGAAGTGACTCTCCCTTGGGATGATGCGCCTGCTTATCAGCAGGACTATCAACCTGAGGCAGACAACAACAGCCCAGGTGCTGCAATGACCAATGAGACACAGGCTGTTGAGCCCATGTTTGCTGAGACTGAGCAACAAGCAGCGGCACCTACTCTGCTTCCCGATACGCAAGTCAATGAGGTCCCATCAGAGATGCCTCATGGTTCAATACTTGCTAGCCATCAGCAGGCAGCCATTTTGGGCTCAGCAGCAAAGTCATTCCAAGACAGGCAGACTGCTCCTCCAGCACAAACATCTGGGTCCCTGCATGCTCCTGTTGCCGAGCCCACACAGCTACAGGGAGAGCCCACTCAGCTTGCCTTTCCAGTGGGCCCTTCCTCAAGCCCTGTAGGCACATCGTCAGGCCCTCAAGCAGGCACAGCCCTGGCCAGTGCAGCAGCTCAGGCCATGACAGGAGCTCAGCCCACTCAGGCTTCAATTTTACCCTCCTCTGTGGGCTACTCCACTGGCATGCCTAGTCTCGCCCCAGTCAATGAACCTCCTGCTGCTGTAGCCAGTGCCACATCTGCACCTGGTGCTGAGGCTGCAGCTGGTGCAGGTCAGACTGCAGGCAGTCTGCCGATCAGCAGGCCTCAGGCAGATGCCGTCTTGCACCTGCCATCACAGCCATCAGGCTCACAGCATGCTGCTCACCCCCATGGTCCACCTACATGTACTCCTGCTGCTGCTGCTGCTGCTGCCGGCATGTCTACAGCTACAGCAGGTGGTGAACAGCTTGGTAGCAAGACTAGTCAGCCGCAGCAGGCCCCTCAAGGTCTTCCTGCAGGTGCTGTTGATAGTGAGCAGGGGCCCTCAGAGAAGCAGATGCCAACAGCAGAAGCTGATGTGGGCACAGAGGAGGCGGCAGGCAGCCTTCCTGCAGAGGGCTCATCAGGTCACAACACGCTGCTGGACTCTGTGCTGGGTCATGATGATGATGACAGCATCTGGATGCCGCCTGCCTCCATGCCTGGCTCTGAGGGGCCAAGCCAAGAAGCAGTGCTGCCGCCTACAAGAGGGCAAGATCTGCCTTTGCAGTCTGCCCTGCTGTCATCAGGTACAGCAAACCTGACACCTGTCCTTGCGTGAAGCTGCACCAAGCTTTGACGACAGCTTTCAAGGCTGCCCTCTGAGTGAGAGAAGATGACAGTCCAAGGCCGTCCTCTGAGTGAGAATACTGGATCATGTGGGAGCGCCATGGTGGTTGGTATGCATTTAGCTGCTGTGACTGCTCATCAGGTTCCAAATGGCAGATGCATGCCAGCGCTGGGTAGCAGCCTGATGACCAAACTTGATGCTGACATGTGACAGCAGCAACGCGTACTGTCAAACATGAGTATCCCTGGATGTCTTGCAGGCGATGAGCAGGATCGTGCAGGCACATTGACCTCTGCTGTAGCAGCCAGGCAGCCTTCAGACAGTGATCAGACCCAGGATTGTCAGCCAACAGAACAAGAGGAAGTCCAGCAAACTGCTGCACCTGCACCTGAAGTGCCAGCAGGTGTGGCAAGCCCTGCAAGGCAGGGCAGGCGTGGTCGGGGCCCTGGCCCTGCTGATCAGGGCATGTACACTGGAGCCTTTGCGTTTCCTGATTCAGCCAGCTTGGAAGTTTCTCAGCCAGAGCTTGATCTGCCAGTGCTCAGGGCCAATAAGCTCCCAGCAGCTGCAGCCGTACAGGGCAAAGTTTCAGGCCAGGCTGCAGCAGCATCCAAGACAGGAGTCATCAAGGCATCAGCAGAGTCTGCAGGTCTGCCTCAGAAAGCAGCAGCAGGCAAGAAGGCTGTGCCTGCAAAGTCTGTGGAAAAGGCTGCTGCCCGAGTGGTGCCTTCGGCCTGGAAAGCCAAGAAGGCAATTCCTGTGGTGGACCAGCCAGTGGAGACCACCAAGACAGGTTGGCACTCCCTGCTGCAGCAGATTCAGTTCCCCATAAAGTCACTGTGTTCGACAAATTTTCTGTGTGGTCAACAAAAGAGATTAGAAGTCGTTGGATGATGATTGTGAACAGCAAGCATATTGCCTCATCTGCTAAACTACATGAACTGCTCCTGGCCATGAGGCAAGATGAGGTCAAGGTGCAAATCAAGCGCACATGTTGCATGCAATTTTCAGTATGACTGCTGGATTCCTGCAAAGCGCCTTCCGCGCTGCTAAAAACTCATGTTTACACCAAAGTGACAAGAAAGCTTGGCATCACATGCATGTCAAGATTCAGCAGTTGCTCTGATGTGATTCGGCCTAAACTGAGCAACTTCTGTGTCTGTCAGGGACACCACCAGAGGAGGTGAGAGAAGCTGTTGCTGACGCAAAGAAGCCTTCAAGACAGCTTCCAAAGCCCATCATGGTGTGCCCTGATCATGCTTTCTGTCATCATACTCATGGACCAGGACCTGTACAAACTGCTGCATTCTTTACAATTGCAAGGCTTGCGAATTGCAATGGGGTTTTCGGCTTTGGGGATGCATGGGCTCTTTGCAAAGCATGAGCAGAAATGTAAGCAGCCCTCCTGAACAGTCTGCTGCTGGCACTGGCAGTTTCATCTCAGGTGCCACTGTTCCACGGATGACAAACCTGCTGTTACTGGTGGGACAACAGCTGGGTTGAGCAGCATCACCCTGCAGATGTGACCACTATGTATGCAAGCAAGCATGCTATTGGTTCATCTCAGTCTATTGACTTGCTGTCTAGTGCTATCTTGCATCTGGGGTCATTGCCTTGCAAGCTCTGTTGCCTCCATTTTCTTACGGGGTGAGACTTTCTCAGGCTAGTACCACCTTGCAGCCATCTCACTGCAGCATTGTGAAAGAAGCCACAATCAGCATGTCTGCCAGCATCTGGAGTGACCAGTGTTTACAGGTCACATGAGCGCTGTGGTGTCTTGCAGCATGAGACAGACAAGCTGTCCCCCTGGCGTGTGCGGGGGACCCCCCTGGGAGGGGGCGCTGGACCCTCTCAGCTCCCTGACTCGGAAGAAGTCAATGCTGCAATGGCAGCAGCTGGGCAAATGGCAGCTTTCTTCCCATCCACACAAGCTGAGCCTGACACCGATGCTGACACTGACGCTAATGTGTCTGGGCCCCTCCCGACATCTGCTGGTGACGGTAATCAGCAGAACAGTGACAACTGCCAGGACAGCAAAGCACAGCACATCAATGAGAATGGCACTACGACAGCAGCTGCAAGTGCTGCAGCTGGATCAGAAGCAGAACATGCCACTGCGGCAAAAGCAGCGCAGCGCTTCGGCGCAGATGATGTGGCACAAGTCAAGAGCATGCCTAGGAAGGAAGGCACAGATGCCAAGAGGCCAGCACCAGCTGCAGCAACAGCAGCACTCGCAGGAGCTGACATACCTCGGCAGGTTTCAGATGGAGCTGCAGCACAGCACATTGCTCAGGGTCAAGAAGAGGGAGGTGGAATGCAGCAGGAAGAAGAGGTGCAGGCTCCTAGGGCAGCAGGCAGAGGCAGGGGCAAAGGGAAGGGCAGAGCTTCTGTCAGTACCAGGGCTTCTGTGGATGAAGAAGAGGCAGGCAAGAGGAAAGCTAAACAGGGGCGAGGGTCTGCAGGAGCAAGAGGTGGCAGCAGGGGCAGGGGCAGGAAGGCTTCTGGTCAAGGGGCTGCTGCAAAGGGCCCTTTACCTACAAGTGCAGCTGACAGTGATGTGACTGAAATGGACATTGACACAGAGAAGGCAAAGGTATTTGATGTTTCACGCAGACAGACATACATTTTGTTCATTCTGTTCAATGTACTGTTGGTGTGGTTGGTTGACATTGATCAATAAGCCATGCCAAACATATGTATGTTTGGACTTGAGAGCACAGCGTCGCATAAGCCTCAAGGCTTTGGCATGCTGAACACCTCTTCTTCTGGCCTCTTCCAGAGACTGTACAGTTCAACAGTCGACGTATTGGCCCACAGCACATCAGACGCTGATCTGGCAACATGTTGATGACTTGCCTGCTGTTGCAGGCAGGGGCAGTCAAGAGCAAGAGGCAAAGGTCAGCAGGCAGGGAGGGCAGCCCAGTTGAGGGCAGCAGGGTCAGCAAGCGCCAGAAGGCCAAAGCAGGTGCCCAGGCAGCTGAGGCAGCACAGCTGCTAGAAGCAGAGGAGCAGGCCGGTGAAGGAGATGACCCTTTCAGCGGTGCAGCAACCCAGGTAGCATGCCTTGCAATCATGCAGACACTGCTTAGCTCCCTCCAAGACAGCATGCTCATGCCTGATTGCGTGTTCAATGCTAGCTTGCCACCAAATTGACATTCTGCTATTTTAGCTGTAATCATGGCTGTAAACACTGGGGTGAAGTCATGGCTGAATGTGGGCGGTGGTTTTGTTTCTGAGCTGTATTTGCAGCAGGCTCTTCATTGCAGCCCTGTGTATGGCTTTCATTGCGTTCTGCCTTTTGACTGAGGGTATCACATCAGGCAAAAGCCACTGGAGATGTGCCGAAAGGAGGCCACAACAATGTCTTGCAGGCAGCAGCTGGTGCTTTGGAAGAGCTGCGGCGCAGTGCAACTCCTGAGGATGACCAAGCCGCTGCTGAGGCTGCAGTACCCATGCTACTGCCTACCAGGAGAGGCAAGCGAAGCAGAAGCGCTCGCCCAGCAGCTGCGTCAGCATCTTCAGAGGCAGCTGCAGTAGCAGCCGCAGCAGCACTTGCTGAAGGCCCTGCTGACACCGCACAAAAGCCTGGTGGGCCTTCAGCAACTGTGCCAGCCAGGACACGCAGACTATCGGCCAAAGGCAGAGCAGCTGCATCCAAAACCGATTCTGCCGATTTGGGCAGTGCGCGGTCCAGTGGTGGCAATGCAGAGCTGGCAACGGCGAGTGGGCAGAGCAATCTGTCTGGTAGCAGCATAGCAGCAGTACCAGCAGGCGTTGGTGTGCAGTCACAACCAGAAGCTGCTGTCGCTGGTGCTGAGAAACAGCAGGGCCGGAGGCAGTCTGGCAGCAAGGCTAGGGGCAAGAGCAGGCTGTCCAGAGGCTCATCTCCAGTAGAAGCCTCAGTGATGGAGGCAGACCCTGATGCACTGCCAGTCAAGCGCAGAAGCAGCATCAAAAGGTCTGCTGCTGAAGGCACTGCAGCTGGGGCTGATCCAGTACACAAAAGGAGGAGTGGCACTGCTTCCAGTGCTGCTGATGAGGGTACAGGCGCAGGTGCAAAGGGCAGACGTAAGTCTGCCCCTGGCACTGGCCCTGCAGCAGCCCCAGCAGCTTCTGGGACAGCTGCTGGCTCCAGCAGAAGGGGCTCCAGAAGTCCTGCCGCCTCTCAAGGAGTCGATGCTGTTGCAGCTGCTGAAGTAGCTGCTGCAGCAGCCAATCATTCAGCTGCTGCGCCAGCTGGCAGGGCAAAGCGCAGCAGGCCCAGCAGCAATGTCCTTCCAGATGTCAGCGCATCTGAAGCAACTGCTGCTGATGACGTGGAGGAGGCTGGTCCTTCTTCCAGTAGGGTTGAGGAAGGTGCAGCAGGGGGTGGACGTACAGGGCATCACCCTGCAAAGAGCCCAAGTGGGCCCAAGGCAAGTAAGGGGAAACGCAGGCGGCAAGACATGGCAGCCCCTCAGGAGGACGCTCCTGCCAGTCATGTCAAGGCAGCCAGGAAAGCCAAAGCCACAGACAACAAGTATGTCCTATCTCCGAGTGTTCTTCTGCAGCAGCAGTGTCTGCTGTCTACAAAGCAAAGACCACACAACAGAAACAGCGACACCTGTAAAGCACCCCTTGACTGCTGCTTTGTACTTGCTCCTTCTGCATTGTCAGGTGATGAAATGGCAGGGTAGTCTCTGCTGCAGTCTTTGCAGCACACAGCATGCCCACATGTTCTGCTGCTCTGTTCTGCTGGGATCACTTGTTCAAGACTCCCCTGTCAGGACTGTCAACTGCAACAGCCCAGACGGGTCAAGCATGCAACTCACATGTCCTGAGCTGGCCCATTCAGGAGTGCTGGCTGACAATGCATAGGAGAGCAGTCTGATATGCAATGCATGGGTCTGTCAGCTGGTCAACATTGCATACAGATGCATGTCATTCCTGCGTTGCCACATGCAAAGTCGGCCGCTGCTGTACAAGTCAGCAACAGCAGCAGGCGTGATGGCGTTGCATGCGCTGCAGGCAGGTGCGGGTTCTCTACAGCACCACGCTGGACAAGTCCAAGAAGGCCAGCATGACCAAAATCGTGAAGCGGCTGGGAGGGTCTGTAGAGGACAAGGAGGGGCCAGAGTTCACCCACTTTGTGACCCTGCAGCCCACATCGCCTCGCCAGACTGACCGCGGCTTCAAGAAGTCCATCAATGCTCTCATAGCTCTTGCCGCCGGTCAGCAGCTGTGTTGCTTTGCTCCTGCTGCTGTCAGATGCGTGTGGTAGTGCATCAGGACAATCTTCACATGTCTGTTGCTGTCATGATTGCTTGAGCTTCTGATGCAGCAGGGGCTCATTCCCTTGTACGTGTCCTTTTGCTGCACAACATGGTAGAGAAAGCATAACAACTTCAATGCATGGCGCAAAGGCTGGCAGGCTTGTCAGCAGCCCACCCTGCTTGCTAATCAAAGTTGAAATTCTCGTTCGGCTCCAACAGATGACCTGCAGTCATCACAAATCCTCATGAAGGCAGCTGCTGCTACCGCATCAACTCTATGCCATTTGCAGCCTTGTGTGAGCGGTATCACGCTCAAACAAATGATACAACAAGGGGTGTCCGCAATGATCATGGTCACTGTTTCATAAAGATTGAGAGGTACAAGCGCCGTGCAGGCCGACCCATTGTGAGTGACAGCTGGATAGATGCATGTGGCCGGTCGGGCTCCTTTGTGGACCCTGTTGACCACCTGCTCATGGACACGACAGCTCAAAAGAAGTTTGGCTTTGACATGCGTACCTCCTATGAGCGGGCACAACATCAGTTGCTGCTGACAGGGCTGCATGTCTTCTTCACGCCAGGTATACAACACATGCTGATGACCTGATTGCTCAGCCGCTTGATGCATGTCAATTTGTGGTAGTGCATGAATAGGTGTACATACCGGCACGTATAGGTGTACATGCTGGCACAGATGAGCGACTTGTGCCACATCTAGGCCCTACAAGAAATGCTTATCTATACAAAAAAGTGCTGCAAAGCGCATCAGAGGAAGCTCAGGAACTCTCAGAAACCCTCAGAAACCAGCTGTCAAAGTCTCAAGAGCCGGCAATGTCAGCCTGCAATGGTTTGTAGTATAGCCACTCTGCACACAGTGACAGCTGCGTTGCTTTGGCCAGACCCCAATGAGGTCAACTCATCTTTGAGAATGAGTGAGCACCACATACACAGGCATCATGTTGCCTCAACCTGCCTCCTGTAAGAGTTGCGGCTACTGCATTGCCACAATGCTGTGCTGCAATGCAGGCATGCTTGCTGTGGAATCTGACAAGGGAGCCAACATACACAACTTGGTTGGGCATGCTGGTGGTGTTGTGGAAAGTCAGCTGCCTGAGAGTGTATCTGGTAAAGATGCCAAATTGTCGACGCAGTGGCTGCTGATAGCTGACGAGAAGGACGTCAAAAGGGAGCAAAAGTGGAGCAAAGGCAAAGTCGCATGCAACATGCCTGTCCATGGTCGCACAATGCTCATCGACAGCATCATGCAACAGACCCTGGACAGGAAGCATGGCGTGCTGTTCACGACCTGAAACAGCCTCCTTCAAGGCTCAAAGCTTGCCTTGTACGACAGATGTGTGCTGTAATGTCAGTTGGACTGTTGCGTTGAGCTGTGCACCAGTAACGGCAAAGAGCCAGTGTTGCTTGCATGCACTAGGGATACCAATTTGTTGAAGGTCTATTGTATGACTTGCCTCACCCTGTCAAAAATTTCAAAAAATTGTTGATCCAGCAAACTGTGTTAAGAGTGTACAACAGACTTGCACAAACATGCAAAAATTCCATGTCCTCACTATATTCTCAGTCATAGAGAACCAAGAAAAGTTGTCAGGGACTTTCACAATTCAGTGGCAGCATTGCGTGCAGCACCATTGGTCAGCATAGGAGCATAGGTCAGGTTCAGCTTTTGTTGTACAAGTAGTGCACTGTTCATGGCCGATACTGCAGAAATCTCCATGCATGAAGCAGCGTTTTCCCAAGCATTGCCATAAAACAGCCCATCTGCTAGCTTGAAGGGCGCAAATTGCTCAGGTGGCTGGAATTTCGGGTATGCATACCATGGAAATGTCCCAATAACTTCATGCTCAGTGAATATGCTGCGTAAAGCTTGTTTCTGCATTGCATTTGTAGAGAATAGCTTGTACAGGATAGTCTGGTCTGGGAACTGCTTTGCTGGTGATATGACTGAAAAAGGGGTCCCAGCATGTTCGCTGACCATGATGGCACCTGTGCGCATACACAAACATTTGTCATCCTGACTGTGAACCTGCATGACCAATGGATTGCATCAAGCTTGAGTGCATGCGTCCCTCTCATACACGGTTCAAGATGTACCATGTGCCACGGTTTACAGACGCAGTCATGACAGACAGGGAGTCTGGCGCTGCTGATCACTTATCAGCACCTGCCCCGCTAAAGGCTAGCAGACTGCCGTGCAATGCAATGTACGGCGTGCATGGTCGGCGGAATACGTGGTGATACATGCAAATGCTGGCAATGCACTGGCTGCACTGCAACCAGTTGGTATACCTGAGCAAGCATTCACCATGGCAACTACTTAATCATGGCAGGTACGCACATGCTGGTCAATCCTAAAATGAGCAGCAAGCACACCTTCACTGTGGCTAAACAGACAGGCATATGTCAACTGCTCACCCTGTGCCTGGTGCAGCATGGCGCAAGCTCACTGGTTGCAAGCAAGTGTTATACCTTCAGAAGTTGCATGCATGCATTGAAAAGAAAAAAAAAGAAAAAAAAAGACTACACCTTTCGGCATCGATTTAATGAGAAGCCAAGTACTTGACCAGGCTGCCCAGATGCATGCATTGCCTTTGAGCAAAGGCTCACCTTTTGGGCGTGCCTTGACGCCAAAGTAGGAGCCATTCAGGTGACCCCTCACAAAGGTGCTGACAGTGGACTGGAACTTGCGTGCAGGTATGTGTGGCAACTCCACTCCCTCAAACTGAATGCTGCTGAACTCCAGCGGTGTTGCTATGACGACAGCAGCAAAGGGCCCATGCATCTGTGCAATCACAACAAGTTAGAACCAGGGCAATCATCAGCTGTGTCTGCTGAGGTCACGTGTCCTGTGAGGTGGCCAGTGGGGCTGGCTGTAGTGCTGAGCAATGGCTGAGTGGTTGTTGTGCAAGAAGCAGCACAGCTCATACTTTTTACAGCCTCCAGTTGCACAATGCAAGCTGATACGTGAAGTACACGTGAATGAGACAGCCTTAAATGGGAAGTAGCATATCCTCCCAATCCCAAGCAAAGGCAATCAAATGGTGAAACATTCCATGCTGCAGGTCAAAGTAGTACACAACGTATGACAGCATGTGACAGTGCAGCCGGAGGCAGCACAGCAACATGCAGAGTTCACCAATCAATGTTAGCAAAGGGAGAACAACAAGAGTTTAATTGACAATGCCATAGCAGGATTGAAGCAGACAGCAAGTGTGCTGACTTATGCAATATACAGACCCTACATGACTTGAGTCCTGTGTCTCTATCTGGAAGGTGCCAGCAGAGGTCTTAACGATTTTTGTGACATTGGTCTTGTGCAGATCAGGGTGCGCATGATCCAGAAGCATCTGAGGTACTTGCACGTTCCCTCCATCAATCTTGAACAGATCTGGATTTACTGTTGGTAGCATTGAAACCATCCCTGCATCAGCAGAAGCGTTGCTGAGGAGCAGAAAGAGCAACATGCCAAGCTGCCACCTCACCAACCTGTATATTGGCTAAGGGCATCAGGTATACAAAGCAAAAGACAGAATGTGGGTTTGCAATGAACTGTGCACCATTGATGACTTCAACAAAAGGCACAGAAAGGAGGCAACTCATCCAAGGCTGCATTCACAACAGGTGCGTGCTGAGGGGTCCGTGACAATGCACGTGGCAACGCAGAAACATACAATGCAGGATCGTCAAGCCCAAGCAATGCGCAATGCTTCCAGTCATGCTTCAGCGCCATCCAGCAAAGAGGGAGATGCATGAGTAGCACAACACCAGCCTGGGAGCAGTCTGCAGCCGTGTGTTTGCATCCTGCCAGTCTGAATCAAGCAGCTGCCTTGATCATGTCAGACATCTGATGATGTCTGGGACGAAATGACTACAGGGCATATCACCAAACCAATCATCAACAGACCACAGCAGATTGAGAAAGCCCTTGCAGCTGTTATGCAGGCTTAGGAACCTTGATGGTGATGACAGCATGGCTAGCTAGTCATCTACCTGTGAAAGACAGAGAAGTGCCAGCTATGTACATGTTGACAGATCTGTCTACACATAGATGTGCATACCAGCAAAGGCATTCAGGCCGCTGTCCTGGTTGTAGTTCACCTTGTTCACAGCTGCCACAAACTCGGTGGCAAACCTGCTGGATGCAGTGCTGCTGCCCAGGGATTTCTGCAGCCATTACAAAGCTGTATCTATGACACCACTGTTCAGCAGAGCATTGCTGTCACACAAATCTATGGCTTGAGCTCATATAAAGGACAGGCTGATGCGTACAGGGACCCCTTGAGACAAGCTCAGGTGGTCATCTTCCTGTTGTTTTCTTCCCCAATGCAGCAGGGGGGACATGACATGAAGATCACAGCATACACTGTGGACCTGAAATGCGCATTATGTCTCCCCTGCTGGATTGGAAAAATTGTTGAGACATTGATGCTAGGAAGATAAGGCAGTAATTTGAGGTTTGTTTTGGTGCCAAGTGTGATCTAATGCTATGAAAGTTCAGAAAGAGCAGCAGATGGACTGGTTCTGGGCCCTGATGTACAGAGGGTCTCAGGAAACAAAGCTGTCTTTATCACGCTTGCTGACAACAGGTTGAGGAATTGGCAGCACGGTCACCTGCAGGTAGTTGTGCATGCTTTGCTGAGTCAGATCATAAAGCCCCAGCTCCTTCAGGAAAGCTTCTGGGGTGTCAAAGCTTCTTCCCTGGCTTTGCAGATCATACAGCCTCAAGAACTTCTGCAGCATCTGCTTTGGAGCCTGAAATGTGAAGTATGTGAGCCAGTAGCGCTGCACCATGCGCCACAAAGTAACGATAGTCCACTCGCTCTGGCGAAAGACAAATTTGGAGCCGTCATAGATGCTGAACAGGTCTTCGGAAGAGCCCTCTGGAGGAACTCTTTTTAGTGCAAGCTTGTCAGCAGCATCTCTGCAAACATTCAAGGCTGCCTGTGTAAGAGCAAGACATCATGCATGCTTGGCAGGAAGGCAGATTGAACACGACATCCTGATGAGCATACCTTGCATTTTATCAATCGTTGTTGATACTCTGCTGCAGAACTCACCTGACATAGTAGTTCTTGCTAAAAACAATGGAGGCACCCGCTTCATAAGCCTGCACAACAGGTGAGTCACCGTGTTCTGTGATGCACGCAGTATGTGCAGAAAGACACTGAGTGCTCATTGCTCTGAGTGCATACATGGCCTTCATAGGAAAATGTTTGCACCCTGCCCCCAATGTCTTTGCCTTCGAATCTGCATGCATCAACTGTGTGGGCACGCATACTTCTGACCGCGTGACATGCGTCACACCGCAGGCTGTAACGCTTACACATGTAGTTCCGCAGTACTGTTCAATAGCTGTCGCAAGTTGTACGCGGTGAAGGCACCGCCGATGCCAGCCCCAATGATGGCCACCTTGGGCTGAGCCTCAACATGCTGTCTCTCCGCTCGCCCGGCATGTACCTTTGACTGTTGAAGTGCACATTGAGCTTGCACGAGAAGAGTGGCCACGACCAGAATCACAACCAGAATTGATCTTAGCAAGCTTTGCGCTGGCGGCGAGGCCATGACGCACGCTATGCAGCTTCAACGCCCGCACGGAATCACTCTACAAGGCTAACTTTGCTCCAGTCTAGTACGAGTATTTTCAGGCGTGAGCATGCAGGATCCCCTATGAACAGCTTCGTGGAGCTCAACGACGTGCGATGGTGACACAGATCAACATCAACGGAGGACATAACACAGGTCAGCGTCTGCCGGCCACATCTACTTGCAAACCGGGGTGAAGCACGCTGTGCACTCAACTTCCACAGATTAGTAAAGCACAAATTATACAAAAGCTGATAGTCAAACTCAGCTGTCCCGCCTGGGTCTCGTTCAAAGGTCTCGCAGCAACGATCTTCCAACGCCCGCTCGCGCTGCACATGAGTGGTGTGTACAGGTCATACCTTGGATCGGTTCCCCGGTAGCAATCTCCATATCGCACTTAGCTACCAGAGGAGCAGGACTGGCTGCAGTCGATCTTAGCGCTGTGCAGTTGACGCCAAGACCGCTCATCTACAGAGCAAAAGTAACTGTGAAATCCAGGCAGTCATTGCGTGCAAGGCACGAAGCCATTCAGGACGCCGCAAGGGCGACACTCGCTTTGAACCTACCCATACATAGTAATGACAGACGAAATTGATAGGCAAATTCTGCGCAAGTATGACATAGAGTCCAAGCTTGGCAAAGGGGTGAGTTGCAAGTGCTCACCTTCGTCCCTATCTGAAAGCAGTAGGCAATCACCATACAGAGTATTTCATTCCAGCTGGACATGCAGGCGTACGGTATTGTTTGGAAGGCAGTAGACAAGAAGACACGTCAAACCATTGCCCTTAAGAAAATCTTTGATGCCTTTCAGAACTCCACAGATGCACAGGTATGGTGTGCTGAGCTTGCATGCTTGGCCAATAAATGTGGTGCGTCGTGCAAGTGGCTGCACAAGTACTACATTCTAGTTCAGTAGGTGAAATGTGTTTTGCTGGTCAACAGTGCAACTGACGAGTCCCGAAGTTGCAGATCATGCATCTCACAGCCAGAGCTGCAGCATGCTTGTGACGTAGTCTGCACTGCAAAGAAGTATTCAGTTGACTGTGTCAGTTGCAAAGCACGGGCAAGGCTTGACCTCATCCATTGCCTGCAGAGGACCTTCCGAGAGATCATGTTCTTACAAGAGCTTGGGTCTCATGAGAACATCATCAGGTCATTCTGCCACTTGAGCTGTATGTACCACTGTGTGTGTGTGTGTGTGTGTGTGTGTGTGTGTGTGTGTGTGTGTGTGTGTTGTCCATGATGCAGGGAATGTGACTAGGTGTTGCTGCAAAGTAAATATGTCGTGCAGGCTTCAGAATGTCCTCAAGGCTGAGAATGACAAGGATATTTACCTGATCTTTGATTACATGGAGACAGACTTGCATGCTGTCATTAGAGCAAACATCTTGGAGGACATTCACAAGTCGTACATAATGTACCAGCTTTTCAGGGCGCTCAAGTACATGCACTCTGCAGATCTGCTACATAGGGATATCAAGGTATGGCATTTTCTGCAGTAGCCACACCATTTGGAGTAATGCAAAGCTTGCAAAGCATAGTTCTGGCAAGTAGCTAAGCTCGTGTGTCCTGTTTCCTTGCTGTGTGTCATTGCATGCCGTGCTCCAATGGCCATGCTGCATTCACCTCAGCTTGCATTGGTAATATGTTTAGCAGCGTCCACTGATTCCTGTGCAGCCCAGCAACCTGCTGCTGAACAGCGAGTGCTTGGTCAAGCTGGCCGACTTTGGGCTGGCGAGATCTGTGGCACAACTCAGAACGGAGTTGAATCCCAGCTGTATCCTTACAGACTATGTAGCCACCAGGTGGTACCGTGCCCCTGAGATCCTTCTGGGCTCTGCCAAGTACACCACTGGTGTGGACATGTGGTCAAGTGGTGAGCATGTGCACCATGTGCAACCACCTGACATGCCCATGCAATTGCCTCTGCCTGTCAGTTAAGCAGCCAGATTGCATTGTGTCTTGCTCGTGTCTGCTCTGCTCTGGAGTACACAGAAAAGCATTTACATGGGTTTCAATTCTGCAGCGACAGAAGAGTGTTGCACAAAGCTTGTGTGGCATGACTTTTGGTATTGCATATCCACTGGCCTTGCTTACACTTGCAGAACACAGGAAACAGCGGCATGTGCGCTAATTGGCAGTTGCCACCTCCAAAATACGTTGTCTTCGTGAGCCCATAGTGCACAGCAAATACTGAGGCTGTCATGGGTGATACAGGGTGCATACTGGGGGAGCTTCTGGGGGGTAAGCCCATGTTTCCAGGAGCCTCCACCATGAACCAGCTGGATAAAGTTGTGGAGGTCACAGGCATGTCAGCTTGACCTTGACACGCTGATTAGCATGCTGCATGACCTGCTGTCACAATCCATGCCAAGACAGCAGCATTTAGCAGTTGGCAGTTTATTCTTTTGCTTGGCACATAGCCTAAATTATCTTTGAATCTGCAGTTATGCTAACTGCGCATATTTCATGACAAACGCACAACAATTGCACAAATGCATCTTGCACAGCCTGCTGTCATGGCTTGTGGAACAATTATACAGTGACACCACATGTGAGCCGTTTCCAAGCTTTGGCCAGTACTATGGAACACAGTGGCTTATGTGCGTCCTCAGACCCCACACTACGCTGAGCAGTCAACATATAGTTCATACATTAAGAAACGAGCATGCTAAGCTGTGCCCTGGCCACAATACACATCATGGTTCAATTGCAAACTGATGTCACTATCCATTTGCAAGTTGAATGTTGTTGGTCATTGCAGGCGTGCCTTCTTCTGAGGACATACAAGCAGTGCACTCCCAATATGCCCAGACCATGATGGAGACCATGCTGCGCCCCAACTGTGATCCCAACAAGCTGCGCAACATGTTTCCTGATGCACCGCCAGACGCACTGGACCTCATGCAGAAGCTGCTGCAGTTCAACCCAGAGAAGCGCCTCACTGCAGAGGAAGCTCTTCAGCATCCCTATGTGGCCAGCTTCCACAATGCTGATGACGAGCCAGTTGCTGCTGGACCCATCACCATTTCTGTTGATGACAACAAAAAGGTAACATACATTCATTCATTCATTCATTCGGTTCTTCCCCTAGGGTTAGTTATGTACAGTCCAAAGTAGCTGTCCCTGTATGAGGTCCTGTTTTGGCAGTCAGCGTACCAACATTTATGTGCGTTCATGTGTTCTTGATCAGACCGAACAACATAATGCCAACCTTTGCGACCATGACCAGGGCGTCTCTTGTCCTCAACTTGACAAAACAAAAGCCTTTTAAGCAGCCTATCATCAGTCATGCGTCCTGCATGTCCTAGCCAGCTGACTTTCTCAACCTCACTTCAGACAGGATGGTGTATTCGTCAAAATGTTCCCTCCTAATGAACAAATTGTTCTTATGGGCACTTCCAAAAGGTTAACCGCTTGGTCTCATGTTGTCTATGAATCAGCAGTTGTACCAGTGTTCCTATTTTGGAGAGCGCCAGCACTAAGCACAGCATCAACGCTTCATGCTACCATGCATGAAGCGTGCATTCTCACTCTGCGTGTGATAGATGTGCTGATGCAGAAAGTCAACAGCAGCTTTACACTCTGAGATGCTGTGCAGATCTCAATGCTTGAGTACCGTGACAAGCTCTACAATGAGATCTTGAAGCGCAAGAAGGAGCAGCGACGCTTGATGAAAGGCAGAGAAAAGGAGTCAGGTGTCAGCAGCAGCAGCAGAACAAGGTCGACAAGGCATGCTCGGCACAGTGATGGCAGCCGGTACAGATAGCCGTGCGCAGACCTCGTTTCGGTTTCAAAAGAGCACCTTTGTCAAGTATTTGAGTAGGTTGACATTGTTTTGTTTCGTTTTGCATCAAACCCCAGGATATATTGTTGCTGCTGTAACACACATAAAGCAAAGATGCTCATAATCAATCTATGTTACCATCTACGCTGTATCAGTTAAACATCAGCCGAGGGTGTGTCTTCGTGTAGAAGCTGAGGCAGGACTTCTGCTGAATTGGGACATATGTCCTGCTTGGACAGTGTTCAATCAAATATCATAAAAAGGGACTATCATGTTGTACAAAGTGTGCTGACAATGGATTTGCATAATGCCTTATCTATGGCTTCATTTGTTCATGTCGTCATGATCCCTGGAGATGCCTTCATGCACTGTCTGAATCCGACATCCTTCCTTGAGTCGGTGTTATAATTTGAGCTTTTTGGAGGCAGACTTGTGAGGCACCTTGCCTTGTGAGTTTAGCTGCTGATATGCTGCCTGGTAATGCACAGGCTGAAGAGGCCCTGAGTCTCCACTTTCATGTGCAAACAGGCGAGCTGCAACAGAGCACATAAAGCTGAGAAGTAAACCAAGCAAATGCTACCTACTATTTGGAGACATGATTTGAAAAATGACATGTTTCACCTGCCTCCACCAGCTCTCCGACATACACTTTGGCAATGCCACGCATGACAGTCACTATTTTGTCATTGATGTTAACCTGCCCGCTGACAGTCTGTAGGACCTGCAAGCAGACAAAATATCAGTGCTTGCACAACAGGATGAGAATGCTGAAAAGTGAGGTAGCTGACCCACCCTCCTCATGCTACCCTTGTTTATTGCCGACCGTCGAAAGGCCTCATACCTCTCCAATTGCTCTTGAGTCATCAAGTTCATAATGATTCTGAACAGCATGACTTGTTTAATGCTTGCATATTATCTTTGTAGCAGCATTGAGTTGTTGTCTTGCCCTGGCAAAGGTTGCTGCAAAATGACTTCTTACTACATACAGAGAGCATTGATGCATGCTATTGTGCAAGAGCATACGCACTTGTTGCGCTCGTCAGCTTGTTGCCTGGCCTGGTCTGCAAGGTCCTCTGCTTGATCACGAGACACAGGAGAGCTGACCTCCACAAGGGCAGGTTCCGCAGCGTCTGCACAGCGTTTGTTGCATGTGTAGCTGTTTGTCGACCAACGGCTTTATCGCAGTAGCACAGACACCTGACTCACAAACCTTCCATATTTGTTGCGTCGTCAACATCTGCAGGCTCAGCTTCGGCACCTTCGTCGTCTTCCCCAAACAGAGCAGCATCAAGAGCATCATCCTCCTCGTCACCAGCCTCTGCATCAAGGCCGTCGCCATTGACTTCGACGTCAAGGCCCTGATCGTCGTCGTCTCTGTCTTGCTTTGCACTTGTGTCGCTCATCGCTTTGTCAAACTTGCGGCACAACGCGGACAATATGATTGTGACTTTCCTGGTGCAAGGGAAGACATGATCCCCGGCGCTGTCATGCGCAGCACGTCTCCATAACTGTACCGCACGGTACAACGCAATGCAAAGCGCATATGGATGCATCTTGCACAGCATTTGGAAGAAGAAGCTCACTTCCGTACGAAGCAAGGCAAGCTGATCGAGACAAAGCCCAATGCTGCCGACGCTTGTTTCGACTGGTTGACAGGAAGAGAAGCAAGACACAGTCTTTGCAAATCAATTGTGATGCAAGCTATGCGAGCACTTGGCAGCCTGAGCTGAAAGCTTAAGGAGCAAATGGTAGATGTCATGACTGCCCAACCCCCAAGCGAAGGTTCTTCCGATGCGCAAGCAGCAGCAGCTGCTAGGAAAGCGCGGCGCAAAAAGACACGATGGGGTGCAGATGTTGAACCCGCTCAGGGAGACAAAGGAGTAGCACAGGCAGGAAGCACTGAGATCCCTTCAGTTACTTCTGTACCTGGGTCTGTTTTTGCGGCCAATGCCCCACCACAGCAGGAGCTTACCAGTCTCAAGTTGAACTCGTCTGTGCCGTCAGGGACGCCAGTGCACGGTCAGCCTGGCAGTGCTTCAGTCAGTGGACAAAATGCTGCATTCTCAACCTCAGTCAGCAGTCAGGGACAGCCTCCACCATGGTAAGCATCAGGCTGTCCCTTTTTTACAGTCACAATTGGCTGTATTGTCTTACCAACATGTAATAGCAATTGTGTCAAGCACAACATCCACCACTGCACAGCTCAAGCACATTTTGATGACACAGCTTGCAAAATGGCATTGTCATGTTTACAGGCTGGCTAAAAGTCAGACAGAATTGGCAAATGGCAATCTGGATACTCCACCAGCCAGTGATAATGAAGTTTTGCCTGGTCCTCCTCCTCAGCCAAATGCGCAGCAACCCTGGTTGCCTCAGTCTGCACCTGCTGCGCATCCCATTGGAGCACACCCAATGCATTCAGCTCCACCTGGTGCAGCATATCAAGGGTATGGTGCAGAGTACTATTTCCAGCACCCTGGGGGTTATCCAGTTTCTCACTTGCACCCAGCTGCTGTCAAGCCCGCAGCAGAAGATGACAGGTATGCCCTCACGCAGAATCTTTAAGATGTGCTACCTTGAACAAGTTGCAACACCTGCAAGTGTGTTTGCCAGCAATATGTTTGGCTGACCAAAACACTCCATAGATGGTGCATGGTGTACATCCCTCACGCACGAGTCCTGGCACCCAAGGTTTCTTCAGCGCTACCAAAGCATACACAATTCATCACATGTCCTGTGCATGGCATCATGATTCAGTCATAGTTTACTATGATTTTCATGAAGTTTCAAGCATCAATCTGTTTTTGTAACCTCAATATGCAAGATGAGCAATGTTCAAAAACAGCTACTGCTGCTGCACCACAGCAGCGTTGTTTTGCACAAAGATGTCAAATCGACATGTTTGTCAAGCCATAACGCCAATATACCAGCTGTTCCAGACGCACGTTTCCCCTTTACTTAATTAGCATCTCACCTACTGTAAGGCCCCCTCCCAGGTCAGCAAAGCTCATCTGGCCATGGCAGAACTCTGCATGATGTCACTTGATCTACAGTTTACTGTGGCATAGTTTCTCCTAGCCAACCACAAAGCCGACAACACACAGCAATGCTTGGTCACCCTGCTGTGGTTATAGGCCAGCTGACATGAATGTATACCTATTCCAAGAAGAAAGCGAGCTGCTGCATGCGGCAAAAGTTCACTGATGCCGCATATCTCCAGCATGGGTCTTCAGAATGGGTGTTGGGCGTATGCCATGTTGTCATGTTGTAGGCCTCCTGGGGTAGAGGGCGAGGATGGTGACGAGGCTCCCCCTGGAGAAGAGCCTGTGGCGGGCCCCCCTGCCGCTGCACTACCTGCTGCTGCCCTCTCAGGTGAGGCACACCTGCTGGCTTTGCTACATTTGATTGGCGTCCAAGCATGGGGTAGAAAGGAGCTGAAAGGTTCCAAGGATCTACCTTCCACATCGTCAAAGCCTGCCATTGTCAGAGCACGGTTGTTAGCCATAACCGCATTTTCTTTATCCACCATGTGTGTTGCAGTGATGCAGCTCCAATCTCGCTTGAACACCTGTTGCTTTGCATGTCTTGCTGCAGGATTACTGTTGATTAAGAGCTCTGTCATAGCAGAAGGCTGGACAGGCAAATTGACCGTGCATGTGAGATATGAGGGTCCTGCAGTGCATTTGATGAATGCCTGATGAGTGACTTGCTGGCTGCGCAGGTGCACCAGCAGGTGTCTCCCCTGTTCCCTCCATTTCAACAGGCTGTCATGCAGAACCACAATTGCCTGGGCCACCTGCTGTGCACCCCCACCCCGCCACAGCACCCCCCTCCTTCCCCAGTAGCTCTGCTCCTGGCAGCAGTCCCTTCCCCACCTCCTCTGCAGCTGCTGCCCCTTATCCCCAGCCTTACCCGCAGCTCTACCCCCATCCGCACTATCCACCTCAATACGCGGTACCTGCGCATGCAGCTGCTGAGGCAGCTGATGCAGAACCTGGGCCTCCTGGAGCAGAAGACGAACCCCAAGCACGAGGCACAGACGGAGAGGCTCAGGCTGCTGCCACCTATGGGTATCCTGAGGGCTACACAGACCCTGCTTACGCCTATGGTGCACAACAGTACGGCAGCTACACAGACCCTCAGACGGGCTACACCTATCCTTACGACCCACAGCAGTACGGCTATGATCAGAGCTACTATGGCTATGCACATTACGCACAGACTGGGGAGGCTGGGGATGGTGCTTTGCCCGGGGCAGACGCAAGTGGGCAGGCCCCAGATGCTCCATCAGGCGAGCCTGGGCCCCCTGCAGGTTCCCCTAAAAAGGAGCCCAAGGCTGAAGGCGATGGCAAACCGTCCAAGCCCCTGCCGCCTGTTGTCCAAGTTAAGCTGCCCAAGCACTATCAGGAGAAAATGCAGGCCAAAAAGCGCGAAGAGGAGGAGCGCCGACAGCAGGAAGCTGCCAGGAAAATAGCTGAAGCAGAAGAACGCCGTAAAGCAGCTGCAGAGGAAGCTGCGGCAGCTGCTGCGCGTCGAGCACAGCTAGCAGATATGACTAATGGGCATGCAGAAGAGCAGGAAGAAGCTCAGTTTAAGGATCTTGATCCCGAGGATCAACTGCTGGCAGCATCAACACCAGCAGAGGTCAGAGCTGCAAAAAGGGCCATTGCAGCAAAGCAAAAGGCTGAGGCAGCAGCAGCAGCTGCAGCAGCATTGCCTAAAGAGCTTCCTGAGCCTAGAGATAGGGACAGGGAGCCTGTGCAGCATGAGAGGAAGCGGCGCACTAAGAGCAGGTGGGCCTTTTCCTGCTTCTCAATCTCTGCTTCACTTCCTACATGGATTGGTCGTGTGTCGTTTCAAGCTCTGCCTGCTAGACTTCCATCTCCAGACTGTAGCGAGCTGTTGCAATCTGTATTTCTGGAACCCTTTTTGGTACCACAGCCTTGCTGCTCAGTGCACCGTCATGTGTGCAGAGAGATGTGCAGCCAATGACTTGTTTTATGTCACCAGCGACCATGAGTAAGCACACAAGCCCATGTTTGGCGCTATGTGGACATCAAGGGCATCACCTGATTGCTCATCTTCAGGTGGAGGGATGATGATGACAGGGACAATGAGACTGAGCTCAAGGCTAGCAAGAGACGCAGGGCATCCCCTGGCTTTGAGCCCCGCTTGAGGGCATCCCCTCCCTTTGAGCCTCGGCAAAGGGGATCCCCAGGCTTTGAGCCCCGTGCCAAAGGGCCTATTCGTCGCTCTCCCTCCATGTCACCTGCCTTTCGGGAGCCGCTCATGCACAGGTGAGTGCCGCATTGCTGCTATCCTGTGCCAAAGCTTTTGCAGATGTTCAATAACCCTTTCCAGAGACCTGGTGCAACATATCAGCAGCGTTTCAGATCATCACTGTTTTCTGTACGGTTGGGCCTTGATGGCCGTCATCTTTCAGTGTCCACGTCAAGAAAGTGAATACTCAATGTAGACATAGCGTGCAGGCAGCAAAGGTCCAGCAAACATTTCCCAGATTTAAAATGACTACACAGATCATTCATACCATGTTTGTGCAAATGTGTGTGACTTGAATGCCTTGCCAGCCATCATGTCGCCGCTCTTTTGTGTAGGTTCTCCCTTCTTTTTGGCCTTCTTTTAAACGCATGATCACAGCACCTTTGGCTGTATGATAAAATGCACAACTGTCATGTCGGTCTGTAATGCAACAGGTCCCCACCGCGCAGAAGGCCGCCTGTAAGGGAGCCATCACCCGAGAGGCCCAGAGTGCGCCGTCCCCGGGGCTACCGCCGTAAGGCCTCCTCCCTATCTGCCTCTCCTGCACGCTACACCCCACAGCCCCCCCAGGAGCATGAGCCCCAGCCAGCCCCCAAGCCTCAGCCTACAGGTACCTTCTGTGTGGGTGTTTTGTGTCAGCATGCATCAAATTTCCTGCAATGGCATTCTCACAACGTGCAAGTTTGCTGCTGATCATAGTCTGACTGTCACAACCTTGCGCCGGCGACAACATGCTGCACAGTCAGGCTTTGAGACAAGCTTCATAGACTACCTACATCATTGAAATAATGCTGTCCACTGTGGTTATGATGCTGGGGTCAGTGTTGCAGCATGTCACTTCTGTGAACCAGCAGACAGTTGGTTCCCAACTGCATAACAGCTGAGATGCAGCATGGATGTGGATTGTGACTTGAGTGGCCTGTCTGATGTGTCTTTTGCAGCAATGATGCTTGCACAGGCAGCAGAAGGACAGGTGCCCATGCACACAACACTCCATGTCATCACATATGATGGTTGTCATCAGAGCACGCATGAGCACATGCACATCTGGTACGCCTGCAAGTGCAGGCATTGATGGCAGCCTTCTCAAACAATAGTCCTTGCATATGGTGATGCTCAGAAGCTGCCAGGCATGAACAACCTCAACCTTGGTGTTGTTCCACAATGATCTTTGCGCCCCCCACCGCCCCCCCCCCCCCTTCCCCCCCCTGCCTCCCACACTTCTCCTCCCAATCACTGCAATGCGTTTTTGAAACTTTGTCAAAATTTTTCTGCAGAAGAAGAGAAGGCAGCAGCAGAAGCAGAAGCAGCAGTTGATGCACGGGAGGCCACTCCAGAAGTCTCTGAGGAGGGTGAGATTCCTGTGGACCCTGAAGAGATGGAGGTGCTCTCAAAGGCTCAGCAGCAGCCTGCCCCCAAGATTGCCCACCAGCACAGCCCCGCCCACAGGCACACCGGTGACAGGGGCAGAGACAGGGCGGCTGACAGGGACAGGGGTCCTCTAGGCAGAGACAGGCAAGCATTCAGTGTGTCATCAGTGGCGCTACTGCCGTTCCTTTTAGCAAGTTGACATCCAGACAGCATGGTGCACTGTTTAACTCAAAGCATGTGAGCAATGCCTGCATGACACAGAAATTCACAGTGTAGCCTGATTGCAGCATGATGCCGTGCATCCTTGCTGCTGTGAAGCTTCACTCAAACACTGGTGCTGGCTGTCGGCCTCAAGTATAAGTTGAACTGCCTGAGGTCAACATGCATGTGCCTCTGGATGCAGGTACTCTGCAGCTGGGGGCAGAGGAGACAGATCAGAGCGCAGGCGTGGCAGAGGCAGAGGCGGTCCCCAGCCTGGCCCTGCTGACTTCAATCGGGACACCAGAGGAGGCTATGATCGGTCTGGCAGGCCTCGTGACAGCTACCCTGTTAGACCCCCACCAGGCTTGGCTGCCCCACCAATGTTTGCTCAGTTCCAGCAGCAGCAGCAGCAGCAGTATGAGGAGTATGATGAATACGATGAGGCTGGGGGCTATGAAGAGCCTGACATTTATGCCCCACAGACATATGACGCACCCTATGGGGTGTATGGCTCAGCCCTGGGTACAGCTGCTGCGAGTGGGGGCCCATATGGCCAGTACGGCTCTTACATGGGCTAGGCAGCATGCATGTCTGGCTGCAGTCTCACTCTCTTGTATGATGTTGCACATTTCTGTTGCAGACCTTGACATTCCTTGGCAGCTTGTCTTTGTCACATGTGTATAGCAGTGGTTGCATTTGAGGTATTGCTGTTCGCAGACCTGGGCAGCTTGGCTTGCAAGATTTGCTCACATGCCTTTCTGCTGTGGTAAGCACTAGCGGCAGGATGCGTAGCTACATGAACTATCTCTGGAAAACAGGCTACATTGTTCACTTACTGTCAGCAACTCTTGATAAGGAAGACAGCAAAGTTGACGACATAGTGTGCAGAACGGTTTATGAGACACATGTTGGTTGCATACGGTATTCTCAATCAGATAATGCATATTTTGATTCAGTTTCAGTTGCTGAACAGGGAGTTTGTGACCAGATGTGTTGTGTAATAAGAAGAGGAAGCACGAGAGAGCGTGACAAGAGGGCGCCATCTTGCAAGTGCTGCTAGGATCACCCTTCCTGGCGTACAACAGCCATCCGTCAGCTTTGCCTGGCTTAAACAACGGTTGCCCGCCATAAATGCATTATTCTGCACAGTGAGTTGCCGTGATCTTGGAACAGACTCTGGGGCCACCTGATAGCCTGATCACAGCTTGGTCTTTGCGAAGCCCTGTACTATGTCCGAAGCAAAACGCCAACTTAAGATCAAGACTGGTAGCGTCAAACGTCTGGCAAAAGAGGTAGTGATGTACAAAAAAGATGAGCAGACGGAAACAGACCGTGTATCTCGGATGAGAGCTGCAGGGGGTGACGCCTCAGACATTAAGCACGCAGTAAGGACTATGCAACTCCGCTCACGGCCATGCTGTGCTGCGTTTGGTTTCGAGGTTGTGCAGCATACTGCAGGAACAAGTCTTGGCAGAGGCAGCTATGATGGTCCCTGACACACGACAACGTCTGGAAACTGCTCTGGCAGATCTGCAGCAATGCCTGGTAAGATAGGATCTTTGCATGTCCAAAAGCAAGCCGCTTTGCAGTTGCCAGCTGCAAATCACGTTGTCACGACAGTTGTTCATGTGTATGCACGTGTTTGCTGCAACAACTCGTCAGCTGTGCACTTGTTGGTGCAGTCGCAAAGCAGCAAGGTTCAGGAGAGTGAAGAATATCAACAAGCCAAACAGATAGCTTCAGAAGCTGAAGCTGTATTGGCCTGAGTCCAAACAATGAATTCAAGTGAGGTGCAGAAGCAGTGTAGTAGTTACATCTTAAGTATTCATCACACAGTGTCATGAAGGATTGATGCAATGACAACTGCAACATGCTGAAGTTAGCTGTGAATCAAATAGATGGAAACTAATAGGTGCCTTGGGCTCAACTACTGAGGCAATGCTGGCAAAAAAATAAGGGCCTGATATCACTGCTACCACTTATTCACTTCACTACTGTACTGGACTACTCTCTGCAGGGCACAACTACCAGATGGACTGGCCACCATCAACAACAAGGTTGTGTCCAATCATGTAACTGCTTGCATCTGACGCCATGTATACAATAGCTGTCTGCAGGTCAGTGACCTCTGCCAGTCTACCAGCTGGTATCTGTGCCAACCATGTCTCTACAAGAGGCTGAAGGTCCTTAGATTCCTGCAACACAAAGTCTGATGTTGTCACGGCAGTCCTGAACCCTGAGTGAGCCAACGAGCACAAGCATATAGCACAACAGACACACCTGGATCAGAGCTGTGTTTACGATTCCTGGTGATATGCAGTTTACATTTAGACCTCTGTCAGCCCACTCAGTGCCCAACGTCTGAGTGATCTTGACCACTGCTGCCTTGGAAGCATTGTAGGCTATTTGCTTCTGCGGGTGTGGTACTAGCAACGTTGCCATACTGGCTGTGTTGATGATCTTGCCATAGCCTTGTGCTAGCATGTGCTTGCCTTCCTCCTGCAAAGGCATGCATAGGGTCAGACAGTAAGCTCAGGCCACAGGCTAGATTATGCAGTGAAACTGAGCATAACAACATGCGTCTATGTCAGAACGCTCAGATATCAGTTGCATCTTCGGCAAAACCATCAAATAAATGCTGTACCTGACAACAGAGGAAGACACCCTTGGTGTTGAGGTCAAAGGTAAGGTCCCAGTCCTGCTCTGTGGTGTCCTCAGCTGCACTATTTTTGTTGATACCAGCATTGTTGACAGCAATATGGAGGCCGCCCAACTCAGCCACAACAGTTTCAACCATCCTGCATATGCCAAACAACACGCTTGACATATCACCCTTTTGTCCACTAAGAAACATCAAACATGGACCCAGTGTATGCTCTGGTTGCAGTTGGGATGCAAGTCCTTGCAAGCCACGCATTGCAGCTTCGACATATCAGTGTAGTTAAGGGCAGGCAGACAAGTAGAGTATGATACAGGTGGCAGGAGTTCCAGACCAGACAGCTAACCAATTGCAAATAACAAGAACATACTTCTTGCAGTCAGCTTTCTTGGTGACATCTGTGCCAACAGCAATGCTCCTGATGCCCTTGCTGCGAAGCTCCTCAGTCACAACCTGGGCCTTCTTGAAATTGATGTCTACAATGGCAACTGATGCACCTGCCTCACCCAGGGCATGTGCAAAGGCTCTACCGATACCTTGGCCAGCACCTGCAAAACATCAAGCTGATATGCAACATGAAGCACGCCAATACTGGGCTCATCATATTTCAGTCAACATGTTACTATGCAAGGGCCACATGCTAAGTAGGCACTGCATCCAGACAATGGTTTTTGCAAAGCTGACCTGATGTGTCAGGTAGACTAATATCTGTATTGAAAATCTGAAGCTTTACAAGGAAGGCAGCAGTGAACTGTCCACAGCCACAGGCACACAGCAAAAAGCCAAAGATGTGCACCTGTGATAAGAGCCACCTTGTTGTTTAGCTTGAAGCGCTGGGTAATGAGATTATGGTTCAGGCCTGTCATGACGTCGTCACCACTGGGCCGCCTGCAATGATTGCTTTATGAGCAGTGCTTTTGCAGCTGCACGCAACTGTGTTGGCCAAAGGCATGTTGATGGAGCAAATTGATGTACAAGCTGGACATGAACAGCAAACAAAGAAAACTCAAGGGTGTACACGGCTGTAGTGTAAATGCCGTTTGCAAATACACAAGCATTGTTGAGATCACACCTTCTCTGTACGATGTTGACACCATCCCTGAAAGGCAACGCAATCACTTCCACCCTCTCGTCCTTGATGACATACTCATTGAAATCCTTGATGGCCATTGCCATCTTATCACTACTGCCATCAGGTGTATATACGCGGCCCTATACATAAAGTGAGCTGTTCCAGTCCACCACCATGCAAACGAAACCAAGCCAGAGCATTTCCATCTAAACCAGAATTGCTGTTGATATTTTGTGCTGCCAGTACACCGCTGGCACTGTACATTGGGCAACAATGCAACAAGGCGTGACTATACGCATGTGCCACATTCTGTCTGACAGGGCCTGCATTGTCACTGTTGCAGAACAGGTGTCAACTCAGCCAACTCACCTTCATGAGGGCGTTGTCCACAACAACAATACCTCCCGAACTAATCAGCTGATTGTCCATCAGCTGCTTGTAGTATCCCAAGTAACCTGTCTTGTCAGCATCCAGGAAAGCAATGTCAAACTGCACACCCTGCTTCAACAGCTTCTCAATGCTGTCTGTGGCTGATCCAACTAACACTTCAATTCTGTCTGCCACTCCAGCAGCCTCAAATTTGGGCTGTGCAAGCTCTAGCATGTAAGGCTCAATCTCTAGGCAGTACACCTGCAAGCCCAATGGACCAGACTCGATCAATTGCAGTACTGCAATTGATCATGTCGTGTGACGCCTAGAAATGAACTCAAGTCTGACCTTGTAACTGTACTGAGCTGGCATTGGTGAAAATACAAGGGCATGCCTACATCCAGGTAATGTATCTGGCAGCTGCTGCAAAAGTGACAGTGTGCTGTGTAGCACTACAGGTGTGTTGTTTTGTTCCTTCGATGCCTCAACAAAGCTCGCAACAGCATTTACCACGAGCAACACAAAAGTCTGCTTTGCAGGATACACAAAATGTGTGAATTTGACCAACAGCTACCTTGCCATCTGAAGGCAATGCTTCGGCCATGCTCAGGCTGGATGTGCCAGTGAACATGCCAACTTCCAGCACTGTTTTGGCTCCTGTGAGCCTGACCAGGGACTTCAGAAATGACCCTTCCAGAGCACCAGCACAGCATTCTTTCTTCTGGTGAAACTGTGTCTTTTTCTGGATGCCAAACATTGAACACTCAGCTAGCTCAATAAAGACGCATACTATGTGACCTTCAGACAGCAGCCAGGGTGCCTTACATTGAGTATACAAATGCATTGAGTGTGCAGAGAACAATGTGCAAACACATATATTGCCAAAGCTAATGGCAGCCAGGCAAAGCAGGGATATATGTAATGCATAAGAGCTAGTAATTAATGCACACGTGGCTAAATTGCAATGTAGAAATGGCCTGAGCACACAAGGCATAGATTAGCATTGCCAACATGCATCATGCCAAAAAGTCAAGCAATGGCATTAGCATAGATGCATTGCCTGACTGGTGACATACCTGCTCATAGACCCGATCCCAGTCGTGATTCATGGACAGCTCAATCAAATTTTGACAGACCTGAAAGTCGGTGCTCAACTTCACAGCAGCACTCTTGAATCAAGTTGCAGAGGCAGTTGATCACAGATGCCCGCCTCACCGTGGATGGCGGGGTAGATACAGCCTCCAAGTATGGGTCCAGTCCCGCAACAACATCGTAAGCTTTCTGCAGCTGCTTCTTGACATCCGCAACATTCTCAGTCGCCAAGGCGCTCTGCAGCAAGGCAGTTATGACCTCGACAGGAGTGTCGGGTTGGCCGCTAGCGTGAAGGTCATTGGCTTTCGGTGCCCCATTTGCTGTTGCCATGATGGGAATCTGCTGGGTTAGCTGCAGATCCGGTTGTTGATGTGGTTGCCGCTACCGTACCGTTGATTGCGGTCCTCAACGGGTCGGGGAGTGTAACGCAGCCACGGAAAAGTCGTACCAGCGTGGCTGCACGTGAGCTTTGCCTGCCGCATCTCTTGTCTGAGTAGTGAGTCAAACTTGAGGAAGCGGCCGCGCCTCAGGGTCATGTGTAAAGCACAATGTACTACTGTCCAGCAGCGGCTTCTGACATGGCTAGCGACTCGCCTCAGAATATGAGATTGAGCTGTGCTTCGTGTCTGCCATGTCGACGTGGCCAGGCCAGCGGGCGATACGTTGCCATTGTTCCGAATTCCCCTTCACGATGCACGGATCGTGGCAGTGGCTGTAGTGAGCAAGCTTGTGTTCAAGTCGCATCTTCAATTTCAGCTTCATCGACGCGCACATTGTCATTTGCATCGTCACACGCTACCCAGGCTCAAACATTTTTTGGGCGACCTAAACTTTAGACGCACAGAAGGCACCAAGCTTTACACACGCCTCTCCTGTGACCTCTCGACTGTGATCTAGAACGCTTGCACACGCACCATGGTCCTGCAGACAGCTCAGTTTGGTCGTGTTTTCACTACCTCCGTCGCTGGAATGTCACAGAACATGCAGGCTAGGTATGGAATCGTTACAGTTATCCTTTCGAGCGCTCAGTGTCGGTCGACTGGTTGTTGCACTTCAAGTCATGGTCTAGGCAATGACGACTTGAAGGCCGCAGGTGCTATGCTCCCCGAGCTGGAGCACTCGTCCACTCAGCATTTCATAGCAATGACATGCACAGATTGCAGCGTCGAGGTCTGTATGCAGCCAGGCAAGCGTCAGTCATAGTGACAAGCCAGGCCACCGCCATCGACCAGATCGCGACTGCAGAGGCACCTGCGACTTCTTCAATGGCAGCAGGCCCCAACAGCGACAACGTCTGCATGTCAGGCTTGAATGGCCTGAGCGCTGGTGGCGTTGAAGGCTTGGATTCGGTACGATGCTGTGCATGCCTAATTGTGTGACCTAGCAGCTCGAAATGAGACTACCTTGCAGCGTGCTCTTGGCAGCGTCATGCATTAATCGCATCACTGTGATTTGTTATTGGGATCTTGCTGGTTGCTGCTGGGTTTATCAAAAATAAGTCTCAAACTAGTTTGCTGCTTGCAGGGATGCTTTCATGTGGCTGCTCAGCAACCTGTCCTGTATACAGTACAGGAGTCATTGAACCTACTTTCCGTTGATAACAAGGTATGTTCGACTTCCTTTGGGTGCTCTGCATCATAGTAAGCTCACAACAAAGCGTTTGCTGACACCCTATTTTCAAATGTTGTTTGCAGCTGTCACAGTAAGTCTCATCCTGTATTCTGATACTATCTTGTGGCATTGCAGTCATTGCTGCGTGGGCTTTTACCAGACTCTTTTCCAGCAAGACTAGCAGCTGAGCCTGGTTCAGAGAAGCAGAGGCGCTTCATCATCATAGATGAGAATGTTTTTGACACATATGGTCCACAGCTAGAACAGGTGTGCATCATCAGCAAGCCTTTCCACCCCTTTCCTTGAAACAACTCCACATCCTTATCTTGCAGCACTCACATATTTGCACAATGCGTTCCTGAGAGCACTGCTCTCATGAAAAGCATTGTGTACTATGTCCTGTTTCAAGTTTGTAGTTTGGCTCCATGTTGGGAAGTTCACAAGCCACCAGGTAAGTCCTCTTATCTGGCAATGTAGCTGTTAGGACTTGAGGTTGAATGGTGCCTTGGCAGCCAACCCTTTCTTGGGGACAGGTGAGTTTTCTGGACCTGACTCTCCCACCAGTTTTCATGTGATATGGTACCAAGAATTGTTACTCTGACTCTTGTCACTGTTTGGCTCTCCAGTTGGGTGGTATCAGAGGACTGCCCCAAGTCCATGGCTGATCACACAAGCAGGATAGGAGCAACACAAAGGCCTTAACACTTTTGGTCTTGGCAGGCAGATTTGCCCATGACAGATTTGCTGACTTCCCATCCCTGCAGGCTCTGCAGGTGTATTGATCTTGCCTCTTTTGCAGGTCTCCTTACAGGAAGGTGAGCAGTACTAGCAAAGTTGTGCTGTGTGCATGCAGGGTTCAGTTTACCTATCCAAAGTTTTCTCTGCTCAGACCCCTCTTTGCCTTTTGCTGTACAACAATGCAGCGTTCCTTCCTATGCATGTGTTACCCAATCTCGTTGCTCAACACTTTTTGACATTTGATGTGGCAGTTTGGTACCCGTGTCTTGTAACCATCTTTTCCGGGTTGCGAGCACAGGCTGCAATTGCAGCTTTTAACCCTCCTGAGTTGCTTGTAGATGGCACAAAAGCTAGCACACAATTTCTTAGGTTCTTTGATGTAGCATGTCATCTCATTGGTCCATGCCCATCAGTGCCCATGTTGCCTGTACTCTGTGCATGTGTCTGTATGTACTCATCCTCTTGTCTCATGCTGCAGTACATGCAGTACCATGGAATTGAGTGTGAGATTTTGCCACTTCCCACATGTGAGCCAAATAAGAGCTTCAACCTCATTTTTCAAGTGGCTGAGCGGTTGGAGGCCTTCAAGCTGAACAGGTACATATCTTTGCCGTGCAATGCCCAGACCTCTTTGTGTTGACATGTTGCAGCTTTGTGGGAGAGTTCCCAAACGTGTTCAAGCTTTGCCTGCCTTTATGTCTGATGCTCTGGCCTTGGTGTATTCATCTGCTCAGCGTAATCAGTCTGTCTTTTTCCAGTGGTGCTGACAGCAGTGATTGTGAGTGCAGGCGCAAGGAGCCCATCATTGCCATTGGTGGTGGTGTCTGTCTGGATGTAGCTGGTCTTGCTGCCAGCCTGTACAGACGCAACACCCCACTCATCAAGATCCCTACTACAGTCATGGCAGCTGTTGATGCATCTATTGGAATTAAGACAGCTGTCAATTTCCACGGCAGAAAGAACAAGATGGGCACCTATTGTGCTCCCCTGGCAGTTTTCATTGACAAGACCTTCCTCAAGACTCTGGGTGACAGGCACCTGAGCAATGGGTCTGCTGAGATCTTGAAGATGGCTTGCATCAAGGATGGTGAGCTGTTTGAGCTGCTGGAGAAGCACAGCGCAGAGCTGATTCAGACCAAATTTCAGGTGGGCATTTGGCAAGTCGGCATTTACCTTTGAATGTTGTATGAATGCTTTATTGGGTGTTGCTTGTTGGGTTGGGTACTGTTTGTGACATCATTCAGACATGTGGGTTTGCCTGCCAATGATGTTAGTGCATCAAATGACTGACCCTGACCCTGCTGTTGCATTGCCATCCATACCACCTTGATGTGTAAGCTGAAATTGGTTGACGTGGCTGCAGCACCATGCTAATTGGCGACTTATATGGTATTTGCATGTGCAGAGTCCCCATGCCTCTACTATCATGAGGCGATCTATTCAAGGCATGCTTGAGGAGTTAGAGTACAACCTCTGGGAGCACATTTTGTCCCGCCTGGTGGACTATGGCCATGCCTTCTCACCAGAAATTGAGATGGCTGCCCTACAAGGGGATGAAGCTGTGTTGCTCCATGGAGAAGCTGTCAACATTGACATGGCTCTCACCACTCAGGTACATCCATCCTACCTGTCATGCTTACTCTCTGTGTTTCACAATCGCTTGGCTTCGTTGCTGAAGTGTGTCCAGACACTATGCTAAATTTACTTGCTTCAGCACAATGGTACAATGCTGTTGGGCCAGGTTGTTCCACATGGTGTGTCATTTTGTAACATGTGTAAGATGGTGTGCAAAGATGGAGTGGTAACATTGGTGTTGTGTTGCAGCTGGCTTATCAAAGGGGGTACATCTCAGCTGAGGAGAGGCGGCGAGTGTTTGGAGTGATGCGGCAGCTAGGCCTGGCCATCTGGCATGAGGTCTGCACCACAGACGTCCTTATGCAGGTGGGTTCTTGGCTTCTTTGAAAACATCACAAGTGTCCCTTTCTGGCTTGGCCCTGCATATAAGCCTCATGTTGTTTTCTGTGCGTGTGCTTCTTCCTGAGCTTGTGCAAAGCTGCTGTCAAGCTTGGATGCTGGCTTGTGATGCAGACTGCTTGCAGACGGCTGACTGTGTGGCTACATTGTAGGGACTGGAGGACACCACCAGACAGCGAGATGGTATTCAACGAGTACCATTCATGAAGGGCATTGGCGAGGCAGTGTTTGTGAATGACATTGTCAGGGAAGAGGTTGAGGCGGCAGCACAGTACGTGAGCCAGCTACATGCAGAGCAATTGGCAGAGGCAGCTCACAACAATGGCTACTTGGCAAACAGCATTACTCCTTTGGAGCCAGTACCACAGTCTGTGAAGCAGTTCATAAGGGAGCCTGCAATGGCTCACTGAATGCATCTAGGTTAGATTACTGTAATTGTAGAGTGGTAGGAAAGCTGCAATACCCTGTGCCATACGCTTATCCCCTTTGTCGCCTTGCCACACATTTAGCAGACTTTGGTGTAGCATTTTTGCATTTCATTTTCTGGCAATCTTCCAGCCCCAATAATGTCTCTTGTCCCAGGTTGTGTTCCATGTGAACTTGTGATTGTTTGAGCTTGGAATGTCCCTGAAGTTCGATAAGACTGAGACATCTGTGGCAAAGTATCCACATGGCAAGAACATTGCGGCATACATTGAGTTGGCCATCAACTTGACTGTAGCAAATGCAGTACCTGCCTGTAAATAACACTCCCATTTGCAGGCGATCGGACTGGTTTTTACTGCCTTCCATTTTCCCTTCATCTGATTGCTGCATAAGCTCACGTTGCAAATTAAAATACCTGTAATTTGCTAACATACTTATGGCGTGCCACGCTGAAAATTCCTAACATTGTTGCAGTCTGTCATAAGCAGACCAGGTTCTGAAGCAACAGAGTATGCCATATTGTGAAAACAAAGTCTGGTTTCGATGGTGAATGGACTCCTTCACCTCATAGCAGACGTTGTGGAGTGACCGTCTGACATGGTGACACCACAGAGGTAATTGTACTCATATTGCACCACCATATGCCTGTGTATGGTTCAGGCATTTCATCAGATTCAGCTCACCAGTGCATGCCTGGACACCTTAAAGCTTAAGTCATAGAAGATGAAAGTTGGCAAACAGCTGCACTACAACCTGACTGAAATCTGCAGGGCTTGAATTGATTTCAGCAGCCATTTACAGAACAGCCTCTTTGCATTGCTGAAGGGAGACACAGTATTCACACACAGCTTACAGCAAAACATCAGCATAATTGTTTCACTTGACGCCTTATGATAGGCACCAGTGAGACATCAAACGACATAATCCATTGATGAGAGCAGTTAATCTGATCAAAAGTCAGATGGTTTATGTACCAACACATCTTGCAAGCATTCTTGATGTTGAAAGAACTGTCAACATGTCACCTCAGCCAAGTCACAACTACAGCGCAGCTGCAATCACCAATCATGCCATTACCCTTTGCATCTGATCATGTTTCAGTGATCCATCATTTCCACTTCACAGCAGCTTGATCTAGCACATACTGTGAAAGCCGCTGCACATCCTCATCAGACAATCGAGGGCCAAATGTGCACTTACCCTGCAAATACAACACAGGTGATAAAGCAGCGGACACATTTAAAGGAAGAAACACGCATTGCCTGACTGCTGACTCATTGTCATGCAAGCTTCATGAGCCAAGCAGCTACCACAGGCATTACTGGAGTATTTTAAATCCACACATGGAGGCAGGGCATGCACAAGGCAAAGCAGTATACCCGAGGCGTGCATTCCTTGCCATAGCCTGGCATCTTGCCCTTCCCATAGTAGACTAGCTTGTAGATGGCATCAGTCGTTGCTGCTCCATTTTTCTGCAAATCACTGGTCTGCAGTGATGCACCGGCTTGAACAATGTTGCCTCCACCCGCATGACAGCCTATCTGGTCCAGAAGGCACGGATGCTTTCAGATCCCATCATGGTGAATTGCAGTGTCAGAGCAATCAACAACTTCCATCAATAGTACAGCAATCACACAGCGTGACCAGGTAAGCTGACGCTCACCTACGCACCCACTGCGCTGGAAGACTTCAGCTGGTTCAGCAGCATATGCGCCTCCCGCACACAAGCATGATAGTGCTAGTGCGCATGTGGTCGCTGCGATGGACTGTGGAGCTGCATGGATACCAGCAAAATTCCTCAGGTTGCTGCATGATGCAAGCTATGCAGTGTAGAAACACTGAACTCACGTGAAAGTTTTGGCTTCCAACCTGTGTTTGCTTGTGCTGCCAAACAGCTGCAGCGTGAAAGTGAGGCGATTTTACGTCGGGCGAATGCGGTCCTCTTCTGCAACCAGCATGGATGTGCGTGAACTGTGGCCTCTGGCGTTTCAGCAACGCTTGCAAACCGACGATACCTGAAGTAGGCAGGCGTGTTGACTGGAGGAGCTGATTCTCTGCATGTCTGTCAGATCCGGGAACACAGCTCAATGCGTGTTTGACGAGGCTATGGCGACCCTCTTGCCTGGACTCTCTGAACAGAATCATATCAATCAATCAATCAATCAATCAATATATTTAATGTCCTGGGGGGGAACTGGGACCCAACAGACAACAAGTTCAGTTCAGTGAATTCATACAGACAAGATTTGCTTCCTACATGCAAAGCATTCCCTAAGGAAACCACCACATGCATTTGGTTCACACAAAATCATAAAGTCTGCAATAGTACAACAGTGCTGCAGGAGGTCCAAATGCTGTGACCTGATGTGGCTGTACGCTGGGCAATAAAAAACAAAGTGCTGCTC
>JAABUP010001357.1_pt1 | contig 51252 bp, 51 predicted proteins | sample 5559201 | NCBI WGS metagenome assembly JAABUP01 (sample SAMN10711887, study PRJNA513373) | rock metagenome | isolation source: Antarctica rocks | place: Antarctica | reverse complement strand
AGTTGGGGGCGAAAGGGGGTGTGTCATACAAAGAGGAAGGGTGGGAGAAGAAGTTGTTGGAGCAACTGCCAAAGGATAGGAAATACTTGGATGTTATTGTTGACGGGGCTGGTGGGGATGTGGTTGATAAGGGGGTGAAATTGCTGAAGGTATGTCGTCCATTTAGTACACACTGCAATCTTATCACTCGAACGGCTCACTCAATACGAATCGGATACAGGCGGGCGGCGTCATAGTAAGCTACGGCATGACGCTCGGCCCCAAACTCCCCTTCACCATGTCCGCCGTGCTCAAAAACATCGAAATCCGCGGCTCGACAATGGGCTCGCGGGCAGAATTCAAAGACATGGTCGAGTTTGTCCGCACGCACAAGATCCGCCCCGTCATCTCGAGAACCGTGCAGGGCCTGGAGAATCTGGAGGCTATCGACACTTTGTTCGAGGATATGAAGAAGGGAAGCCAGTTTGGGAAACTGGTGGTGGAGATTGGGGGTGGGGGAGATGGTGGGGAGAGTAAGCTGTGAGTGAGTTTGACCCTAAGTCTGCGTTTGTGCGTAAGAGGCTGATGAGGAGTGTGGGGTAGGGAATAGGTTGTTTGTAAACACGGCGTGGGAGTATCGTTATTACATGCCAAAAATCTAGCATGAACTAAATATCAAACCGCATCTTCCATCCTCCTCCATCTATTCCACATACAACAACACAAACCCGCACACCTAGATCCCCCAAACCTAACCCCCGACCCTATCTACCTATCGACCCAGACAGCCACCCCTCCCATCTCCACTCCCCCCGAAACACCAGCGGCTGAACTCACCACACGCCAGTAGCCGTAACTGACAATCACCACCCACTAGCCTGCCCAGCCAGCAGCCATCACAGCGCTTGAACTCTTACATTGTCCATCGTGTCCCCCGAGCATAACACCGGTCTATCACTCACGTGGGTAAACGGTGAAGAGCAAGCGGGGAGGGGAGTCAGTCAGTCAGTCATCTCGTCTCGTTCACGAGTGGAGTAGAATAGATACTTGTATTCAAGTTTGTACTGCATTTGCACGAGTAGAGGTACATGTATCTATCTATAAGAGTCACCCATAACCTCTGTAGTTGTAAGCTACATACTCAAGTAGTGAGTATACCAAGAAGAGTAGAGAGTGGATTCCTAGAACTTTATCTGTGTATTTTCCACGTTTATACACGCGCTTGTGAAAATTGCGGGTTTGATGAGAGGGGATTGGATATGGGTTCATTCGTATTGAGGATGAGGATAAAGAAAAAGAAAAAATACATGACTTGTTGTTGAGCAGTAAGTAAGAGAAGAGCTGAGAATGAGAGATGAGAAATATTAATTGCTTGATGCTCTGATTGATGTGAGATAAGATAGAGTAGAGTAGAGTAGAGTAGAGTAGAGTAGAGTAGAGCAGAGTGTGGCAGATGGGGTAAAGTCTACAGTTAATTGGTTGAATTATATAAGCTTTTTGGTATATGTTGAACTTGACAGAGTCATGTCTATGTTTAATGTTTATTGTCAATCTATACATCTTAGCACAAAGGACCTAGATCATGTATGTGGTCTTTTGGTCAAGAATCATCATCGGTGTCAGCATCAAATATTCCCTCACTACTTCTCTGCATGCGAGGACAGATTTGTCAAAGGTTTTAATAACAGAATCTATTCTCGGCTTTACCGTACACTATCATCAGTGACTCACGATGATAAAAGGTGTTGAATGTTCTTTCGTTTGTAGAGTCTAGCTGCAAGACCTAGTGATAACGTGCTCTTGGTGTCTGATACTTTCACGAGATAATTCCCCCACGAGAGTGAGAATTCAGTAAACATTGATCAAGTGTTTACTTGGGTTGTGGTGAGTACCTAATGTATGTAGATAAAGATACATGTACAGATCGAATCGAATCGATGATGCTATGCTACCTTATGCTACCGGACGCTATGCTGTGCAACGCTATGCTCAGCCCTCAACCTCAGACCCAAGCCAGCCCGGCCCGACCCAGCCACCCAGGCCGGCGTATTCCCTCCCTGCGCCACTATGATATTTGTCATACGCAAGCCCATAAGGTATGTCATCGCAGCCCAACCAGCCAAGCAGTGCAAGCCAATAGGATAAGAAAACAAAACAAGGACAAAACACCTAGCGCTCGTATGCAACAGGAAAACAATCAAGTAGGTTATTAGGATTAGTATGTGAAATCGAAGAGACAAATAACAGCCCGTATGTGATGAATGTCCTTATCGGTCCTGATGACAAGACGCCGTGTTACATGCACGCTCAAGAAGACTCCTTGCCGACCAATAATGCCGCTGAGATTTGCGCTGAGATGTGATAGATTTGGAATATGAAACGCCGGTGCTGATGCAATCCTTCCTGGATGGACGGGAAAGTGAGGTACGAAAAAATGGAGAGAGGGTTACGCAAGGGATCGGTAGTGGGTTTGAGAGTTGGTGGTGGTCGTTGTTGGTTGTTGGTTGTTGGTTGTAGTGGTGGTGGTGGTGGTACAAGGGGCTCGCTAGTGTGAGGTTACTAGCGGAAAGAGTCGCATGATCTGGAACATCTGATCTTCCACCACACACACACACCATTTCTCTACTTCTCAAGCACGAGAGGTCTGCTGATGCTGATTTTGCCGGAATGCCGTCGCGCTTGAGCCTTGATCCGGTGCTATGCTCATCCCACCACCACCGCGCTGATAGTGGATGGCCTGCGCATTGCTCGGCGTGGCAGTCGCCGGACTCGTTTCGATGAAGGATGTAAAGTCCCAAGATCCTCGTCCGGGTTGGGCCATGAGAGATGGATGTGGCGGTGCTGGAGTCATATGCTGTTGCTGGGACTGATACTGGTATTGTGAGGGTGTGTTGACGTAAACTGGAGCAGGTGTGGGGACGGCCACTTGCAGGCTTGGTGGACCAGAGGGCTTGTGGGCAGGAGATTGCTTGACGTGTGGAATGTTGGGCGATATAGCCGTTGATGTCAAGCTGGCATTGTATGCGCTTAGAGTGGTCGAGTCGGACGCTGACCGTGGTGAAGCAGGCGGGTGGTGCTCGGTGCTCGATTCAGATGGACCTGCGCTGCCGTAGGTAGAACTTACTGGTGTGAGAAGAGCACCGGCGGTGGAAGAGTAGCTCGCGGACTGCCCGACTGTTAGTGTATGACTTCAATGTGGACGAAAGGGACCCCACATATTTGCCGATGATCTTCTTCAGAGCGTGCGCCAGAATCTTCCAAGGAAAGACCTTGACGTCCTTCTCGATGTTTCGCGGCTTGGGATTTGGAAAACCCATGATGATCTTGAAGAAGTCCTCACTATCTGACTTCGCCTTCGACACCGTGAGTGGCCGAAAGCCCTCGAGATTCCGACGAATGCGATTCTTCTCCTCAACGGTAAACCGTACCGCTACCAATGACTCGAGCAGGTAAATCGTATCGACGCTTGTGACAAAGCACTCCTTCTTCTCTTCCCACCATATACAACTGATGCAGATGCTATTTGGCGGTCGCTCTTCCGGTGTAACTGGCTTGAAGTTTGCGTTGATGGTACTTCCACTCTGTGACCTCCAGAATTGTACAAGCCGGCGCTTGACGTCCCACTCTTCCAATGTCCAGTTCTCCGCCATTCCATCGAGATCGCCATTCATTTTTAATACCGCCTTGTGGGGATACATAGCATACGGGTTGAAGATTTGACCAGAATGTGCCGTTCCAGCAGGGGTGCTTGCAGGGCTTGGTGATTGCTGTAAAGTAGATGTCCGTATCAAGGGAGGATTGCCCGATCCTGATGGAGATGGTACGGCGGATACTCTACTGGTAGCCGATCGTGCTGCTAGTCCTGGACTGTTGCTGATCTGATTCGCCGATGGGCGGGACGGACTGAATGAGGGCGTACGAGGCGACGGAGCCCTCATACTAGGTTGAGAGGCAGACGAAGCTGACCGATGTTGGTAGGAAATTTGCTGGGATCCTTTCTGCTGGTAAGTCAAAGGAGTCGCGGATCGGTCGTATGGGTTTAAGTATGCGTAGCTGTTACCAGTCGCGACTGGCTGCAAGAACGGAGAATAAGGCGACGATTGGCCTTGACTGTAAGGATTCGCACTATAGTCCTCTGAGATGTTGGTGCGAAGCTGTTGTGTTGATGGGCGCTTGGAGGGTATGCGCATGGATTCGGTAGCTTCCGCAGATATTTTCCTCTTGCGTGGCATCTGTACCGGCGACGCATAGGTGTGAACTTCTCCTCTATCCATGTATGTAAATGCTCCCACTTCAACAGCACCGACATCCACACCACCTTCGTCTTCTATGTGTACACGCATCGGAACTTGATGCGTATGCCAGCCGGTTGATGTGAGCTGCGGTACGTTGGCGGTGAGCGCATATTGGAAATAAGGGCCAGGCTGATCGATCTTTGTCAACACGGTGCTGCATCGTCTTGATGCGAACATCAAGAGAAAGCTCAAGAGCGGCGGCGTGTCAAGATCGTATACCGCCTGAAGATAGATGAAAATCTTCGTTCCCTGCGGACCTCCCGAAGGCGTGTAAGAAGTGATTTCCGGAATCTGACGGGGCCGCAAATCAATGAACGATGATTGCGGCTCATGGTAGGATGATCGTGCTTGATATGGTGAGTCTAGCACGTAAGACAAGTGCTCCGTATTCGGACCATGCGGAGCTAGCGACTGCTGAAGTGGGTGATGTGACGCGAATGAAGGCTGAGCATAGGCGGCATAGCTGGGGTCCTGCAGTGGTCGGCTGCCATCATAATCTAACAGGGCGTGTGTTAGTCTTCATAGTTCTCTCGCCTCTGATTTGCCGGAGCGATCCGAGAGGCTACCATTCACTCCAAGAAATTGGTCAGGGTTTACGTGAGCCTCACTTACCGTTCAGATCAGGGTGTTGTGACTTCCCGTAAGCCGACATAGACAGCAGCGCAGCCGAATAATCTGCACTGGCCAGCAGGCCTTCGTTGTAATCCTCCCCAATACGCAAGGCAGCCGAGTCCGAATAATCGTAAGATTCGTCTAGAATTATCGGTGACTGACCGAGCTCGGACTAAATGTTGGGAGGTATAATCAGCATGATACTAGGGAGTTGAGTACGCCTTGCGCCATCGCACATGCAGCTCCGAGAAAAACAGACGTTACTGAACAAGAGGCACAAAATCTTCGTTTCTCAACATAGCTGAGAACAGGGGCGTAAGAGACGGAGTATAGCGACGTTCCGGTCAGCTTGAGAATGCCTTGTAATAGGCAGCAGTGGGAATAGCGCCCAAACGAGGCGAAGCTCTGTCAACGAAAGGTATGGCCTACCTCAAGACGACTATACGTGGAGAGAGCCAGATTGATAGTTTGTAAGAAGAATAGGATCAAAGTTGAAAGCGAGCGACTGAAAAAGAGAGCGATCGAAAGGTGCGGTGCAGATATTCTGTTGGCGATATCAAACGAATGTAAGGGCCGCAAAATGACTGCGTTAATCCCACTTCGGCACGAGACAGCGAATGACTCCGGATCTACATCCAGAGCGATTTGGGAGGATACAAAAGATACTACTCTTCAGTGGAGTCCTAAAAGTTCCGATGACGACTTGACAGCAGGTTGTATACTTCGTGACGGCTGACCGGTGCGACTTGCGGAGTATTAAGAAACACGACTGCGCCTGTCTCCAAGACGGTCTCCAGCTGCGTGGAATGCCGCTAAGGGTATTGCCGCCTAGTGGAGTTGTAGTCTCGGGAGGCCGAAGCACCCAAAACAACGACAATGAGAAATTGATGGTTTATCCCTGGCCGATCGATAAGTACACTGATCATACATCGATAGCTCCGCGTGATTGCAGCAAGTAATGGTCAGCTTACCACGGGGACAAAGAAAGAGATTACAGAACTCGAAGTTGGGCAAGCCTGGCTGAGCTTCCGAGTTGGTCTCGCGTTAGAAGCGCAACAATCTAGACGAACTGTATTGCCCTGGTGGTGTTAACAAAGACTCACATGATGCGGGACGGAGGATCATATGGCGCAGGAGAAAGGTGGCGCAGGGATGCAAAGGACGCAAGGAGTGGTGGGGTCACGAACCTCTCGAGTAACTGATGACTCCCTTCTTGAGCCACAGCAGAGATGATCAGAGCAGTTGACTACTAAACCAGGGAAATGGTGTGGCTCAGATCCAGGACCGTCAACGCAGAGCCCTAGGGACGGCGATGCTGACACCTTCGGACACGTCCCCGCTAAATTAAAGTAATTCCAAACTGATTATAGAGACTGCCTTGACGGTGAGAACCTGTTAACTTCTTTCTCACACTGGAGGTCGGCGAATGGTGGAAGGTGGTGCCAAGCAGATGAGGTTTCTTCTAGATACAAAGCCTTGGATGGAGAGCACGAGCCGAATTGGTAATATAAACTGCCGCCGGGATCGGCTCACAAACGAGACGGTGCCGTATTGTGATGTGTTGCTAACGAGTGACGCGAGACTGAAGCATCAATCTAAAGCGAGTGTGGGTGTTGTAGGAGTGGTACTGGCAGCGAATTGACGAAGTTGCCAAAGGTGTAAAAACGAGTGATGGAGAAAGATGTGGAATATATCTCGGCGCGGTTATCATCCATGCCGGTAGTGCGCCAACGTGAAAGATCTTGATGGGAAAGCTCGAAAAGTCTGCCACTCGACATGCCTGGGTAGCATTTGGATGATGTGAGTGGGTGGTCGAGGCGGGACCCATTCCAGCTCCGCCTCATTATGGTCCCGGCGAAAGCAGTGTCGAGGCCTGGAAAGCGGCTTTTCGGTCTGCGCAATCCTCAATTCAGAGTGGTGGGGGGGTCATGAGCCATATGATGTCGACGTAAGGTAAGTTAACTTCTATTGATAGTCCATCGTGCATTTCTCTAGCAGAGAAACATCTCCGGTCCATCGCAAATTAACAGGGATCTCTGACTTCTAAACAACTCATTCCGCAACGTAACTTTAAGCTCAAGTCAATCGCCATACATAATGGCATTTCGTTATGGGACGAATGATTACTCCTCTAGCATAATGACAGTGCGTAACTATTGTGCTTTTCCGTGGCGGACATTTGGACAGTCTAGCAGCTGGCCTATACCCCTCCGAAGCCACTTAGAGCACATGATTCCCTTGATTCGAGAAATCAAAGGGTCTCTATCGCCGTAAGAGATCAGCCTAAGTTAGTAAAGCTGATGGCGGCCGGACCGCGGCTAAGCCGGTCCAAAAGAAGGGAATCAGCATCCTCGTCGGATGGGTTCGGCACATCATATCAAAGCAGCTAGGATTAAGATGCCAAACGACGGAGCTTAACCATAGTGAAGCTTACGTTTGTCGTCGCCTCCGCCGCGACGACTGGAATTCAAGCTGATGAGCCCACATCGACAAAATCTTCACGCTGTACTCTGTTGCACGAGTAATATACCAAGGGCAGCATCTGACGGACGCCCCGTAAAGCTTCGTGAAGCTAAAGATAGATCTGCACGCCAGGATTATTGCCATGAGGCCAGGAGCGGAATCTTGGTAAACTATGTCGGTATAGCGCCTCGCGTATGGGGAATAGTTGATCTGTACTCGTAAGGTACTTGTAGTCATATGTGATGGATATGCGAGGTCGTGCCTCCTGCAGGGACGCAGGCACAATCACTTCCCCCATGAATTTGCCCGGCTGACTGTACGCCTGTCACGAGATTCTTCCAGGCAATGAAGCTCGCTGTTCGGGCCCTTGAGCGACTCTTGCGGTTCGAAGATCTCTTACTGTTGAGTCGGCCGCTGAAAGTCGCAACACCAACGTCAAGAGTGCTCTCGAAACCCAGATCCAACATCCAGATGGGAATCTAGATCTGAATTGTCAATCTCCGGGAAACTTTGCTCCTTGTACGGAGTACTCGTCCACCGAATTGCGTCTTCCAACCGCAGCACCGGGCACGCATCGACCCTTTCCAAGAAAACCTGCATTCTACCATTGGCTTGACTTCAGAAATCCAGAAGGCCTGTCACGAACGCAGTGTTCCGTAGTGGATGGCTGAAAATGGAGATTAGCCTTCCGATGCCCCCTCTAAGTTTGTCCGTCGCCTATCAGATTCCGCTAGCGACCTGTCAAAAGGGATCTGCAGACTGCAGCTCATCGAGCATGAAGTTAAGGGTTAAGTACTCGTACATCTATTGAGAAACAACCACCAATGGTTATCGGCGAATTAACTCATCTATGTACTCGCAACGTCGCAGCTCTGAGCTTAGTGAAGCCAAGCAGGTCTAAGGCTATCCGAAAGGGACGAGAGACCAGATCCGCGGTCAGTGCGGGTTCCTTTCGGCTTCGGCCGTTTTCCTGGCATTTTATTTTTATTTTGTTTTTAAACCACGTCAACAACGTCTAGATCCAGTCGTGGTCGCTGGTGAAATATTGCCGTATTCCTTGAGCATGGTGAGGGTATAGCGGAGGTGTTCTACCCCCATCAATAGGCAGCCTGGCTTTACAGTCTTCGAAATCGAGGTATCAAATGATTGACAACGTCAACCAATCAATTTGGAAAAGATCCTAGTAGACTTTGCAATAGGAAGAATAACCCTGCCGTGGTCTTTCCATTCCACGACCAGCATATTGGTTTATCATTGCGCATGCTCTGGCGCTGTCTGGTATATGTGCTATCAATGAGCCCTAATTACTTAGCCGGGCAGGCTGTTCGATTTTCACTCTACTCGATGGACTATTCACATCTTGTAGCATTTACTTGTTGCCTTGTATGCTTCATGTACGTATTGAATTAACCAGCTCGGTAGTCCATCTTCGGCTCCTGTATGTGAATTATGGAGTGACTCCGAGTCATATTGGCCTATTTAAACTCCGACAGGTCCAGGAAAACCATCTTTCTTACACATCACGGAGTTTGTGAGCACAACAACACCATTGCCTAAGCTGATGGATCAAGAAGCTGGCTCGCGCAGCAAGAGTAAGCCTCTTCACTTCATCCTGGGCTCACCTCATCCTAGCTCATCTTGGGCTCATCTTATTGACAATCACATAGTGTTATGGAAGGTATCCACTCTGTCTGGACCGCCACCTCACTACTCCAATCTCTGATTGCTTAACCATATCAACATCATCACCAACTTGAACTTCTCATTTCAACTTCTCTGCCTCATCTTAGCAAACACTACCTTAGTGAACAACCTTCACAAGCCATTTGCACACAGGTCTGGCTCTAACGGGCCTGCTGCCATGCATTTCGTTACTTCAGGTAAGCAATCTCAACTTATGAAGAGTACAGTGATGCTAACAAAAGTCTAGAGTCAGCCAAGCCAGCTAGAGCCATAGCAGGTACGCATGCACTGCTTGACCTCAGAGCCACGAAGCCCAGTCTACATCAGCCTGCCGTCAATATCAGCAATACTATAAGCGCATTGTCAAAGCAACATTACTGGCACGGTCACCGCCAGCAAGGACAATGTCCAATACCTCTTTCAGACATCGGTCATGGACCTTGAGAAAATATCACCAACACTTCTACTCCCAGAGGTCCAACTTTTGCTCATCTTTATATACCAAGGGATTTTCCGGAAGAAGAAGAACCTCATCAAAGCTCTCACTTATAACGGCAACGAGAAGGATGATAGCATCCTCGCTGATCATCTTTATATATCATGGGGATCTCTGCATGCTTAGAAGACATTGCGAAGGATGCGGGACAAGGACGAATTGAAACCTTGAGGATCATACTGCAGGAGCTCGGGAGAACCTGAGTTCTTATTTAACTCAGCCATGTCATGGAGGACTCTGATCGACAACGGCTTGCAGCTTATCTGATTCCCAGCACAACGATCCTCACAAAGATCAAACTTTGTTACGGGACCATGCAAGAGCACTACTTCCAGCAACATGTACTCCTTGAGCTGGAAAAGTCAGAGCAAAATTATTTTCCTGCGCTGTGATTTTCATTGATCTCCGCTTCGCGAGGATCAAACTCTGTTATGGGATCATGCAAGAGCATCACTTCTTCCAGCATATGCTTCTGGAGACATAGTGATGTTCCTGCGCTGTGGTATACACATCCTGGCCAAAGTGAGGTTCACCAAGTACCCCAGGCTTGGAGAGAATCATCTGCGCGTCCCAGAGAAGACCTTTTTCAAACTCTTGTGGACGTCGTCCTCTTCGGACTGGATTCAGGAGTGCTGGAATGTCCATTGATAACATTTTCAGCACTCGCGGCGTGATACCCTTGGGATTGTGAGAGAGATGGGTGGTGAAGAGAAATCCGACCTCATAAGATTGCTTAAGTCGCTGCCAAGCGGAGGAACTTACGATAAGGATGAATATAAACCGTGGGTTCCATACTGCGCTACCTCCGGCGAGTCTGAATCCCAGCACAACTCAGAATTGTCACGAAAGGCCTTGCTTGGGAAGGGTTTACAGCTTTTCAGATATTTAGCATGAGAGTTGTTCATCGATCCTCATGAAGTCGAAGTCAAGATGTGTTACGACACAATCCAGGAGCACTACTTCCAAAATCATGAACTGCTTCAGTTGACGAAGTCTAAACAAACGGTTTCTTTCTTACGCTCTGGCCATCACTTCCTTGTCAAGACCAAATTTGACAAGTAGCCGATGTTAGGAGATTCCCGACTTCACATTGATGAGAAGACAGAATTCAAAGTGTCTTGGACGTTTACCTCTTCGGACCGCAAGCAAAATTTCAACGGCTTCTCGATCAGGAATATGTTCGGCATTCAGGGAGTTGACTTGTTGCTCCTGATCGCCTATGGAGACACAGCGTCCTTTAGTGTTACGGTCCAAAACCCCGGGCAGGATGGCACAGAAGCATCCGTCAAATACTATCGTTGTCAGCTGACTCCGGTGGCCAATGAAAAGCCAAACGCATGGTTGCCAGCAAACGACCGGAGTGCCAGTTTGGGGCCATAGTGCATCGCCACATCATCACCGAGTGCATTCCTCTGATTCGATACCTCGCGCAATCCTTCGTTGCCGACGTCAAAGAGGCAGAGCTCAAACTCGGCTACACCGCGTGAATGGAATGTGAATGAACGCGGTCAATCCTTGACGGACTCACTGAATAATCTCATGATGTCTGCTTCCTGCATGTGGCGGAAAGGGTAGTTCTCACATAGGTGAAGCTCAGCATCCAATACACACGCCATAGAGACTCAATCACCGTTGATCTCGGAACTTACTTCGACCTGAATTGGACGGGTGATGGTCGCAGTAAAGAGTACTCTGCGATCAGAGTGACGATGAAGAATTGATTGAGCATCAAGCACCACTGAGCTTTTTCTGAAGAAGAAACCTCAGATGACGGTCTGATACTTCTTGCAAGACTTACCTAGTTCATATTGATTCCGCTTGAAAGTGAGACTGAACAGCACAGACGTCAAGCAGCAGATCTCCGTTGTTCATTGACCAAGCTTGAAGCGTTCCAAGAAGAAAATCATCTTTGCGTCTCAGAGGAGACCTTTTTCAAACTCTCGTGAACGTCGTCCTCTTCGGACCGGATTCAGGAGTGTGCCGAAACGTCCATTAATAACATCTTCAATATTCAGGGAGTGGATATGCCGCTTGTGGTGTTGCGGATGGGAAGAGCCAGGGCCAGAATTTGACACGTGGGAAGAGCTTCAGAGCTCCATGGAAAGAAATAGCACCAAGCTCCTGTTGCCGCCAGTAGTGATTCCGAGCTTAAGTCCACCGAGTATAAGAAGCTTGTGAAGCCTACGAAGCATTCTAGCATCCCTGACGCCACTGCCAAACATTCAAAAGAGGTTAATCCGTTGCCAATAACAGATGTGTGGTGTCGCTAACCTTTTCGACTAGGACCCTGCCGTCGAAAAGGTACGACCGAGATGCGATCTTACGAGGATTCCTCGACCTTACGGACGCCAAATGATACAGCCTACAGCAGAACGTACCAGACTTTCTCCCTCAAACTTCCGCGCACAGTCCAAGTGCCGTCGACAAAGTTTCTCAGCGACTCTTCTGCGATAGGTCCAGGCTGGTCTTTTGATGCCACTTCGATGCAGAACTCATTGCAGTCTAGACGACGTCCCCTTGACACCGCTGCTGAGGGCTTGTTGTGGAAAGAGTCACGTGCATGATACGGCTGAGGTTAGAGCATGTATGTAATGTCATGCATCATCTATCAGGGGAATGAGGTTGTGAAGGTAAGCCGCAGAAGAAACGACTCCAAGTGGAATCCTAGCTAACGTATACAGATGGAAACTCGAACGGAAAAGCCAGGAGACTGCCCAATACGAACACGGATAGTACACATCGAATCAGCAACGCCAACAGCTGCAACGAGCGCCACTACGTCCTCATAAAGCTAACACGACTCCTCAGACAAGTAGTACGATTCGTCAGACGGATGACCACTCCAGTAATTGGACGAGCGATCAGATAAGCCCTCCCCCTCCTCGCAAAAAGCACAAACTCTATTCTCCTCGATCTTGACATCCTTAAACCGGCGACAAGGTTTCCAGCTCAGCCGCAATCAGGCGGTACATGCGCAGGACGTGTCTCTGGTATGGGCACATCTGCGGGTCTCCGTGTTCAATGCGGCTGCAGTGCCAATACCAGGATCTGCGGTAGCACATTGTTGAAGGTTTTGGGAGTCAGAAAGTTGGTTGGAGATTGGCTGAGGTCGGTGGATGGGGATCGGTGGATGGGATCGTAAGGTGAAGGAACGCAAGAGGAGTATGGGGCGGTGGGGTTTTCATATGGCTTAACGTCTACGAGTGACAGGACTGGATTAGTCGCATTTGATGGCAGTGATGCAGTCAGTTGGACCATAGTTAAGATCAAGACATCAAACTTTAATAACTTCTAAAGATCTCGTAGCAAAGTCAGCACTTGACAGTGGTACGAGAGGGACTCTGCTAGTAATGCACATTGATGAAGAACAGATGCAGAACGGCAGATAACCAAAACCAAAACCATTTCTATGACATGGTATTCGCGCAGACTGAGCAAGCACTCTAGAAACCAACAACCGATCCAACACCTGATGAAAACGTGACAAGAGTCATCAACTTCATGAAAGATAGGTGGCATAAGCGGGGAGAGCAAACTGCGCTGCACCGTCCTTGCCCAATAATTTTGTGGGCATGTCATGCCCTCATGAAAGCCCCAGTAGCCGCCATCACAATGTAGGTCAAAAAGGGTGCATGGCGCGCACCGTGGGCCATATCATCGTATATGCTCTAGAGATCGTCGTCGGACTCCTCGAGGTCATCAAACGGCGGCAACATATGACGCGGTACAGCCAGCTCGCCAAACCCGTCGCCATCGTAGCCGTACAGGTAAGGAGAACAGATATCGTAATCTAATTCGGAGTCCGTATAGGGGTAATCGTCATCACTCGAAGATATATAGCTGCTTGGCGACGGCGGGTACTTGTGTCTATGTCGATGTCGATGAGGTCTATGGTGATACCTTCCAGGTGATTCTTCGACGAAGATTCGCTCCGGATGATCGTCCACGATGTCGTGAAGGGCTGCAAGGGGGTATTCGTCACCAGGCACGAGCGCTGATCCACGAATAAGCTCCACCCTACTGCCACCCGGATGTGCGCCTGGTCTGATAATGATGTCGCCGCTGCGCGGATGGACCACTGTTGAACGGTGCCGTTTCCGAATTCGAGAGTCAGTGGTTTCGCGCTGGATGATCTTGCGTATTTGGTTCATTGTGCGAGAGGAGAGATAGCTGCCAAGGTGTGTTGGCATGGTTTCGAAGTATAGAAGTTCGTTGAGTTCTCTAGAATCCAAATGTGAAACCATTGACACCAGCGCCCTTTTTGTCGGTCCGGTGGTACGCTCCAAAGCGTGGATGAAGTCAAGAACTGCAGGCAGCGATAGGTCTCGAACAATTGTACGAGAGTTTTCTATGAAAAATTCGGAAAAGGCGTGGAATAGCTCTTTGCCGCAACCTAAGACGCTCTGATCGAGGAGCTTGCCTATGGCCGCGTATTGTATCGTGAGATTCTGTAAGCCGTACGATGGTCTCTTATGATTGCCACGGTGTCGAAGATGGGTTCCAAGACCTCGAAATAAGGCGGTGGCCACAGCAGCGGTCTCGTATTCACGGACTTGACCAAGAATCATTCGAGCGCAGGCTATGAGATCCGAATCTATGGCATGTCGTCGACAGTCGACTTTCGAAGCCATTAGAAGTAAGAGGTCGACCCGTCGCTTAGAGTCCCTCGTTCGATATCTAAGGTCCCGTCGAAGGATCCTGTAAAGACCAGGAAGATGGAGTCGAACGGTTGAAAATCTAAGGTCGTACTCGTCGCTTCCAAGAATGACTAGAATCCTGTTGGAGTGACGACGGTTGGAAGTGAAAGCGGTGAGATCACCTCTGGAAGGATGCATCATGATGTCTATGAGAAGAGTATTCACCCCTGTGAGATGGGTCTAGGGGTTTTCTCTGAGAGATCTCCAACGGTTCGGAGTTGCGAAGAGAGAACGTAAGGAAAGCTCAATCAGTAGGAATACGTCGCTTTATGGGAGGCAAAGAGATTGCGTAACAAACATGTCTTTATACCTATCCTGGCTGTGCACTGTTTTCCGATTTTCAGCCCCAGATGGCTGCGTTAAACGTAGGACAAGAGACTGCGAAGCAAACCTGCAAAGCGCTGCAGATCCCGCGAGCAGTGTATCTACCGCACAGTACAAGCTAGAGCCTCCTTGACAACCCGTGTTCGGATTTGATGGGTTTTGAGACTGCGAGGTTCTTGATATTTGAGATAAGCTGGCGTTCCTTATGAAGCTGCTGGCGTCCGTTGCCAGTTCCGTACGATTGTCGAGGGATCCTCGAAATCTGCCAATTTCCGGGAGCCCGCTGTAAGAACGCGGCGGACCAATCTGGATCTTTCTTCGATTGCTATAAGGCAGCTTGTGCAGGTGCCCGTTACTGGGCTGATCATGCCCTGAGGTATGTCACCACAGATGGTTGTAGCACGGTCCTTGAACTGAATCAACGTTTGTTGGGACATACAGAGCAAAAATTCTAGAAGTTTGATCTTAATCCGATGAACATTCGCATAAGCTCAACAACTTATGCCTCAAGCAATCTGCTCTAGGTCTGACTGCTGGTCCTCATTCTTACACGTTGACCACGCAGAGAAGGGTGTCCTGGGTGCATTTTTCTTACCGTTCGTTGTCAAGTCGATTACCTCTGGCTTACATAATCTGCGTTACGAAATCTCCGCCCATCTGTGTACAGCATTTTCTCGTAACAACGCATATGGAGAATCCCCGATGTTGTTGTCTGGCAACCTCAGAAGTAAATAAAGAACTTGAGTTGGGTAAGTCAACAAGATTCTCGAAGGTAAAGAAGCTTGCCATACATCAGACGAGAAGTGGCGAAACTCAAGAACTTTGTGTTTCGATCTGAGACAGACATAGTACCCTGAAAACGTAGCAAAGTACTACCGCGAGCGTTCTAGACTATCCTAATCCTCTCCCGCCATTCCATGGCCAAGTCCAGCATTACCAGCTTTCCCAGCGTCCACCTTCTTCTCAAGTTCCTTGAGTTTCTTCTGAATGAAGAGCGAGGAATACTTTTGAGAACCAGAAGCCTCCATAGCATCAGCGATTTTCGTCCATTTCTCTAGAGCAAACTTTGCCTCCACCTCAGTCTTGGCTTCCAGAAGACGTTGCTCCTGCCATGTTCTTAGCTCCACATCCTGCACCAGGAAACTAGCTACTCACATCGTCTTCTGTGAACTCGATGAAATTAGCCTTGAGGCGGTTGTAGCGGTTCCTGTTTAGAGCAGAAAAGACTTAGCTTTCGGTTTCGCTCCCCTGGCTGCATCTGCAGCCACAAGAGAGGGTGGTATCTTACGGAAGCGTACTGGCGCCGGGAGTCTCTCCGGTAGCTTTTGTCCAGGCGGCCCGAATCTCTGCCCATCCAAGACCGTCGTCCTTCATCTTGACGAGCATTCGGTCCGCCTCGTCAGCCGCCTCAAAATTCGCTGGAATAGGGCGACCGGGAGTCACGGGAGCACTTGGCGCTTTCCGTTTGCGAGGTGTTACGGCTTCCTCGCCGCCGTCCTCTGCTTCCACATCTTCGGCTTTTGCTTTGGTTGGAGTACGCTTCTTCTTGGGTGTAGTAGCGTCGTTTTTGTCGGCAGCCACACGCTTCTTCGGGGTGGTCTTTCCTGGCTTGCCAGCCGTGGAAGGCTCTGGACCAACCGCAGCCGGGCTTGTAGCCTGATGGGCAGTTAGCTTCGAGTTTCAGAGATCCAGCGAACGCGTCCCGGAGGGTTTCATTCAGTGGCAGCAGCACATGAAAGATTGAGACAACGCGAAAGCGGGACTTGGAACAACACGCCACAGAAACCCTCCTGGACGTTGCGATGGAGATCTTGGGAGACGGCAAGGTATCAAACCACACGCCGATGATAAAACATTCGGGAGACCCCAGTAGAGCAAGATCTATGAGTAGAAGACCTGTTACATACAATCTCGTCCTTTACAGGTCCTCCATCAGCGCCGCTTGTGGTGATTTTGTCACCCTTGGCGGTAACCTTATCCTCACCCTTGATGGACTTGGTAGGCTCCATATTGTCGCTGACAGCCTGAGGCAAGAGCTTGTCGACGAGGTTCTCGTTGTCGGACATAGTATTGTGCTTGGTTGTTGGAAGGAATGTTGGCCGTATCGAAGGTATCTGGTGATTGGAAAGGTGGAGGTGAGAGGTGCGGAAATTATAGGCAAGTGGGAAGGTGAGGTTTAGCATGAAAAGGGGGGTGGGGTTATGGAGGAAGAACTTCTCGAACACTGCATCCGCGAGCAGCAACTGAATTCACATTCACCTGTGGACATGCCATTTCTCAGTAAAGAACAGAAGTCGCTAAAAGGACGTGGAACAGCGCGGAAGGTTGAGAGAAAGTATCCTTCACATGTCTCTAATATTGGCCAAAGCAATGCAGGTGCGCTGGAACCGTTGTACAAGGACTCGAAGTTAGGACCCTTTAGATCTTCAAAGCCACTTCTGGAGAGCTCGGCACAAATTGTATATACACTCCGTGTCGTCCTCCATCGTCCCATCCTCTATCAGCCAGTCTATCGCACTCGAACTTCCATCTCATCCCCACGCATAACACAAGGCATTACTGCCGTATACATATTCGGAAACCGGAGCCGATGCCTGCGACTGGGTTTGATCGCTCTAGGACTACCGTTCGCAAGTGCTCCGTTATCTGCTTGTCAGCTTTCTGATAGCCTAGCTTTGCATAGATGGCCCCAGTCCTAGATCGCGCTGATTGTCAAAGAGGTAATACAACAATCTTCGTAGGATACAGCTCCCTTGACAACGTGCAAGATGACGAAGGTGTTCTCAACAGTGGCTCCTCAGTAATCTTCCTAGGAGAGTTCCATCCGGATGCAACTGCGTCATGATAGCACATCTCACACGGAGGACATGAAGTAGAGAACTGCACAGACGCGAGAACCAACGTCAAGTTACTCACTTCGAGCCTGATTACTAATCTTCGCACGGGCCGGCGGCGGCTTCGGTTGGCGTCGAGCAAGCGTTACTCGTACTTCTGCTGCCAATGACAACTCTCTATGCTGGCTGTTATAAGATGACAGACCCAGCCTGCTTGTAGCAGATCTTCCACTACGCAAGGATAAGGCATGAGAGGTAGCCTATTTTCACCAATAATGATAAAGCAACACAAGAAACGGGTGCCAGTTCTGGCCCGACCCCAAGATCAACAGTCTGATAGTGGTGAGGAGAGAGAACTTGACATGCCAGATGTCGAATACGACGTCGTCAAAATACCGTGAAGTCCTCTTTTCTTCACCACCGTTAGGTATTGATCTTGGCATTGGGCCATGATCGAAACCTATGGTGTTTGCTCTTCAAGAGCTATAATACACATTTCATGCATTGACATCTTGTATGTGTTTATCTCTTGCATCAGGCTGTTAGTCTTAGGACCCGGATAAAAGTAAGGCATCAAACCCTCATCTCGCGAAATCTTGGCGATGTTCCACGCCACCACCCTAAATCTCAGACAAACCCCTTCTACTTGACAGGTCCTTTCTATCAAATTAGCTCGTCTCCGGGCAATGTGAAGCGTCCCATCGAATTTCGAAATTCCACCACAGGAGCAACCTCTGCTATCGTACGAATACCCGCAGTCACACACAAGACATGGGCACGTCTTGTCGCAGGGTACCCCGCAACATCCCGGGTTTGCTCCTTGACAGAACCAGACGCTTTCAAAACCTTGTGCGCAGTCCCACGCCAACCAGCTGACTTTGGCTTGGATCATCTAGAGAGTCTCCACTACCACCTCTCACTGCGAGCTCCGGTACTGCACCCCATTCTATAACTTCTCCACGGCCTCCCCTCGCAGAACAGGCGTTCTACCAATACCATGCCATCAACTGAGCGTTCCTTTGAACTTCCAGAGATTCCCGATGTACGTCTGTAAGTTACCATGAGCTCCCCTCCCAATATCTATGTTCGAAACCTCATGTTATCAACAGTTCCTCGCGACCAGTCATCGAGATCCTTGACTTCGTGGAAGAAGTGACGAGTTCACCATTTGAGGACCTCACTATCCAGGATCCTAGAGACTCCAGTGGCGCTTTCCCTTTCCGTGCCCTCCTCGACTTTGTTGAAGCCTCATGCGAAAACCCACTTCAAGATTTAGTCATTCTACATAGCGAGGAACTCCGGAACCACAAGATCAAGCTTATTCAGCTTGTTCAGGAACGGTATTCCGCCGCGTTTGCAGAACACTTTGACGCCGTCTATCGGCAAATCAACTCTTCTCCATACCTGCATCATCGCATATTTGAACTTCAGGTGGAGCTCAGCAAGATGAACGCTACTCTCAAGAAACAAGAAACAGACCTTGCTGTCCTGAGCTCCGCTCTCAATCACCAAACGCTTGGAGGATACTACGGACCGAAAGGTGTAGATCCAGAGACAGACCCTGACATTGAACTGTCTCACAAACGTCGGAGGCCATCTCAGCCATCTCAGTCCTCACAACAATACGGCTTCGACGGTGTTGATGACCGTACGATGGACACCCCTACGCGGCGGAGTACGTATGCGAGCTCTGACCGGCGCCCAAGCGGTTCAGCCTCCTCGCATAGTTATCACGGGTCCGATATACCTGTACAACACGTGCCTCGAGGCCTACCTCCAGTACCGATGTCACCTCAGCAAAGATGGGGGTTTGATTGCAGTGCAGCTCTTAGCCAGTCACCTCAAGCCTCTACTTCGGCTGAGTTCAGACATACCTCTTGGGCTGCCTCTATATCTTCCGCTCATTCAGGCTTTGATAGATTCTCTATGCCACCACCGAATGAACCTCGCTCTTACGCTCCCGGTCTAGCTTTAAGGAAACCGAAAATGGACGAGTACGATCCACTTGGTCGGCTAGTACCCAGAGATGAATATAGCCACATGAAAGACAAAGACGATGCTGAACTACGTGGAGCGTGGACCACAATTGACCCGGAAGACAAGACCAGAAACTGGGATAGGTTGAGGGAAGAAGAGCGGAGCCAGTCAGGTTCTGCTGAAAGCTTTTCGCGCAGAGGTCCATGGAGCAGGTGGAATACATCCTCTATAGCAAATTCAGACCAAGGCATTGATCGTGCTAGTTGGCCTGCACCTCAAGGCGAGGGAGACAGGTTCTATCCTGCAAACAGCTCTGTTGACCCATGTTTCGAGGACCCTGAGCTGGACGTCGACCCGGAAGTGCGCGTAAGTCAAGGACGCATTTCAGAGCTCTATTAGCTCTTAGACTAACCTTGATGTGTCTTGTAGGCTCAATTCAGAGGCGTCACTGAACTACTTCAACACCAGACAGGCCCTCGGTCGGCTTTTGAGCAGCGGAATAAGAATGTTTTGTCTCACAACGCTTCTGCACCTATCAAGGTCATCATAGGCGGCCAAGTTGTGAAAACCTTGAATAGGAATATAGACAATCGTGGAGAGCTGAGAAACCGTCACGGAAAATATATTGATGGCCATGACCGTGGTCTGATGAAGAAGCATCTGGAAGAGGATAGGAAGAAGATGATCATGGAGAGAGATGAGCAACTGATCAGAGCGACCCAAGAATCAAGAAAAGAGAGCTTGGGATGCAATGGACCCGGGCGAGAAAGAGACGAGGCTAGCCAAAAAGGCCAGGAACAAGTTTCTGGTGGGTAGACTAGGTGCTGGGGTGGGTAGTCATAAGGACACGTATGAAACTGACGAGATACCTGTATGGCAACCTCATATTAACTACGCTTCAAGAACTGCTATTAACATGAGGTGCAATGATATAGGACATTTACATCAGGAAAGTCCCCGCTGGAACCATTGCAGCTTGGAGCGAAATTAGCACTCCACCGCCATCCAGCAGCGTGGCTGAACATGACAACTACTTCCGACCGGGTCAGGATGATGAAACTCTTTCTTTCAACTCATCTAATACTCTCACCCCTCAGGCTGCCGATTCGCGGAGATCGAATGCCAGGATCCGAGCAGAGAGGTCACATACTTCTAGCCACATAGCCGTGTATACAGCGAGTTCCATCTCCGCAGCACCGGCCGCTACGGAGACCGCACAACCGCTCATGGACAAGGGTCCTCAGTTGGCACCGCTGCAAGACATCGAATTCGACCTAACAAATTCCAGTGCGAGGCGGCTGCAGAGAAGTTCGACTTAACCACAGAGGCTTCTAGCAAACGTGGACGTGTGGTGACTGTCACATTACATGAGCCAGTAGCCTATTCCACATCAGCAATTGCAGAAAGACTGTTTGGTGGTGGTGCCATCCAGGAGATACAGTTTTTCCCCGAGGAACGCCAAGCTCTCGTTGTCTTTGTCCACCCTCATGAAGCAGCGGCTTTTATTGAGCACGTTCAGTCAGTCAAAGAGAGAAATAGAAAGGACTACCGCCGACTACAAATCAATGCCGAGTTCTACCGCGGTGTGGAGATGGAAGCTGTCTATCCAGCACAGAAATACATCCTGGCGGCTGTCATCGCTGCAGAAGCTACTCGATCGATTCTGCTCAGAGGCCTACCTACAACACTTAGTTTGGATGAGTTCGCACGACACATCAAGTTCCGTCTTTCCAAGATCCTTGTTAAGGTGACGCTTGTGAAGGTAAAGAATAGCTTCACTAGAAAGCGGGAGGGAGACATAGGGATCCTTGACTTCGCATCTATCCGAGACGCTGTGGAAGTGATAGAGGCTTTCGGTTCGAAGAAGGTTTCGGACTACACACAGTGCGCAGCGGAGTGGCTCCCGGACCCCTGCTGTAACGTACCGTCGAAGAGGGATTACTGTCATTGTATGCACTGCTACAAGCGAAGCGTTTTGAAGAGTCCGGAGCTATTGTGATTCTTTGCTGATGGATCAGGGACATGGAAAGATGGGACTATTCGCGTTAGCAGTTATGGTATTTAGACTCTTTTACTTAAGTTGCTATCGTACAAAAATACAAGTATACACCGCTATATTAATTTGGCGTAATGTGTAGCGTGAGTGAACTTGCTATGCATGCTCCTATATTCGAGAAGGGGATCGACGCATGATTACTGTTCAAGGTAAAGCGGAACGAACAGCTTCCTCCGCTGAAGCATAGGATCATTGTCAGCTAAATTGATAGAACATCTTGGACTTGTATGGGAGAAGGCTATTTACGGACAAAATAAAGGAACCAACCAGGCCGACAGCGGCGGCAACGTACACGGGAATAAATCTATCACCATTAACAATCCAACCGTTAGCTATCTCATGAGAAAGGGAAATCATAAGAAGGGTCAGTGCCGTACACTTTCCGCAACGCGTTGATGAGAACGTTCAAGGCCAGCTCTTGAGTTCCAGCGGGCAACGCCTTAAAGAACTCGCCGCTGGTGCCAGATATTCCCCACTGGATTTCCTCTCGAGGAAAGTCGGGAAGGACGACTGTAAGCCCAGCAAATGCCCTGTTGACGAAGATGGCGCCGGATATTGCGAGTCCCACCGCGATCCCGGAGAGCTGGGCTATATACGGGTTAAGTCAAACGACACCAAACCAGTGAAGAATTGGTAACGCCCCGAGCATCATGAAGCTAATTTCATATCACATTTCTGCAGGATCGACTACGGCCTGGATTACGGCGTCTCCCGCCTGACCATAGCTTCCAGTACCAGCTCGCAGAAGAACCTCAATGCCGTATATGTTTTTAGTGGGAGTGCCAACTTGAATGCGCGCTGCAAGTGTACAGATGAGCCGTCTACCCGGACGCTATCGGAGCATGCGAGAGGGATGAAAGCTTGCAGAGGAGGACAGCGCCAATGAGCGCAAGGATGCTTCCAACAACGTACCACGGTTGGTAGTACCCATATTTGAGGGAGCGCGTTGTATCAGCTACGGACTGATAGGGCAAGCGCTGACGAATGGGAGGTGCTTGGGAACTGGCACCAGACATTGACATCTTGATTACATGTAAACAAAAACCAGTCCATCGACGATTGGTTCATTCTTAATGGGCCAAACACTGACAAATCAACAATCAAGGAGGTGATTGTGATGGTAGTTTACAAATCACTTAGTACCTTACTTAGAGATTGATGTTCACTTACAAAGCACGTACTTAGAAATCCATACTGCTTCTAAGCTATCCAGCTAAGGGTAAGGTGTGGATCGGCCCGTCACACTAGCAGCCGTGCAGGTTTGACGTCGCGTCTGTTTGACCCCATATCCAGCCTTACAAATATACTCATACTTTGTAACGCTCACAAAACGTTGATGACAAGATACTCCTATCTCCCAACGGCATCACCACCTGTAACGGCAGTAAATTGGCTGCCCTGTGGGTTACGACTTGGACCCACACACTTCCACTCCCCCCGCTGATTGTATTCTCTTGGTGAACACCATGTCCATCTTCATTTACTTGATAAAGCAAAAATTTCTTAACGGGCCATGTCTTCCGCAAGCGAAATCAAAAATGCCGATTCAGCTCCGGAACCACTCCTCACCTCTGTTTCAAGGAACCGGTTTTCTGAACGACCCAGACTCAAGGGTTGAGGTGGCCAGCGCCGAATTAACGGTATATCAAATAGTGAGAGACCTACCGATGATTAAGAACAGCGACAGCATTGAACAAGAAACCAGCGCTTACGAGAAATAGCGTACGGTCCAACTACTTGATCTGTTCCTGGCCTGAGTCGATGCAACGCTATGGTGGAAGACGACTAACTTCCATCATGACCAAAATTGGCCCGGTCGTGGTGGATAATACACGCGTTGCCGCCGACCGCTGTGTCTTCCGGAAATGGACACTGCAGACTTCGAGACACAGGACCTAGTTGAACAGCTAACGGAGGCAGGTCGAACGATCCAGATTTCTGCGGTTGTGTTCACTCAACTCCTGTAGTCAACATTCGATTGGACGACTCCTTCGTTGTCCCGAGCGGGTATGTCGGTGAGCATTCTTAGGGTCAGGGTTATATCCCCAAACAAATAGTCTGATAAAAGTGGCAAAAGCCACGCAATGACTGGGTGCGGAATCCACGTTTTGCAAGCTCCAGGCGTTCTCTTTGCTTCCAGAGAATGTCACTCTCGATTGAGTTTCATCGAGGATGCGTACCCGACGACACCATTCTGGAAAGCCCAAGTAGTTGACTCGCTTCTCCGCCAATCGAGCTACATCTACACCCGCAAGGTCATACTGCGCAAGCGTGTCCCGAACGCTTCCACCACACTGATGAAAATTCGTAGGCTGCTCCGTACCACATAGAGCACGGCAGGTCCTTCTTACAAGTGGTCCGGAAAGGATTGAGCTTCCATAGTACCAAGTCGACATAAGCTGGGACGCATATCCGAAACGCCAGAAGCAAGTAACCATATTAGTGGAAGACCCGTTTATACGATTGCGGTTGTGAAAGGAGATTTACTGGTAGTGAGAGCTCATCATGCACCATCGAATTCCCGGGTGACCCTTTCCGTTATAGTGACGTTCATACATTGACCCAGAGAAGCTCCCATTGAACGGCGACCGTTCAGCCTATTGGTTCTCCATTTTCTGCAGAAAGACAGCTAAGAAGCGTAGAATTTCTGGGAAAGGTATCTCGATCGCGCGACTGCGGCCCATCTCGGGTTCAGCCCTGGGAAGGGAGTCAGCGTCAGCGCGAAAGTGAAATTTCGAAGTCTACGCCCTCAGCTCCAAGTACTGCATCACAACCGGGTCACGCCTTTCACATATCAAATCTGACGTTATCCTTGTGGTTACACCGTTCGATCGAGATGCTCCAATCCCCAACATCCTTTGGAAGGGTGGCCCAGTTTTGACTGGCGGGTGGAGCTCACCACTAGACTTGCAGCGATGAACCAAACCCTGCGCCCATCGGAGTCCAATCGCCTATACTTTACTCCTCGGAAGTTTCAGCGACCGGAAAGACGAGACATGTGTTGCCCTGATCAATTGCTAAAGCGAATGGTACGGTAGCAAACTTTGACTGCTTCATGCCTTGGGTATATCAGCTCTTGATTTCATACAATTCTTTTCCTGATGATTTTCGGACTTCTACTTTGGACATGGCCATGGCCATGGCAGCATCGAATGACGGGCTCAAATGACAGTTTTGACAGCCCTACAAGAGATGGTTAGATGATAGAAAACATCCTCGTATTAGTGAGTGTTAAGACTGTCTTCTACAGCACTGGCTGCTCCGTCCAACTGACTATTAACACTCGAAAATCCGGTCACCGCTATGTGATACCGTAATGTATGCGCTTTCATGCCTGCGCTGTGCTGCTCCTTAGGCCTATCGATGATTATCCGCACTAGGGCCTCGGTCTCTGGTGGTGGTATCGTATTGCTCTCACTCACTTATCTCTGAGTTAATGGCCAGGGGGAATACATGTAAGCTCGCGTCGGCTGAGCGATGACTCTCAGTATCGGGATCAGGTAGAGCTCTTTTGGTTGGTTGATAAACACTTTGAGCTACCGACGATTTACTCGTACCTATGGTACTCATACCTCAGGTACTGCGTTCTTATTGGTTCCCAAAGCCCCATCGACAAGGGTCCAGTCACCAGTTTAACCGACAAGTCATTAAGTCATTTGTGTCACTCCAGCTCTTTTCCAGGCAACACACTTCACTTTATCACTTTCAGCTCCGACATTGTGACGCATGCAAACTTATCTGCATTCCGTCTTCCAAACATGAAAAGAATCTGAAGAATCTCCAATATCACTATCCACATTCGCGTCTTCATACATACCACGATCACTGCCGGGTAGTTTGTTTAACTACCTTCGATCAACACTCTGACATCCTAAGAGTCTACGTAACTGATGCCAAGATCACCTTCCGTGCAAACACATACAACAGATATCTTGGAACAGTCCGACAGCTCCAGTAACCTCTTCACTCCGAACTTTACTCCCTCGGGAACGCCACATAACGGTACCACAGCAGTTAGGCTGGATCTGAAGAGCCTATCGGACACAGCAAGGATGGACACTAGTAAGACCGAGGGTCGAGAGAATAAGGAGGAGGTCCGGCCTCCATTAGCAGAAGGTAGCTCATCGACAAAGGCGGAGGTCCGAGCACAGGACGCCAGCGAAAAAGCTATCTGCAAGAAACATCCAAAAACGAAAAAGTCAAGTAAGAAGCGTTCGTCGAAAAGGGAGATATCTAGTAGTAGCGGCTCTTCGTCGGACAGTAGCTCGAGTAGCAGCGAAGATGAGTCTACCGAGGACGAGTCGACCTCGTCAGATGAATCGGAAGACGAAGCAGCAAAGAAGAAGCGGAAGAGCAAAGCTCGACGACGAGCCAAGAAACTCAAGGAAAAGCGAAAGGCCTGGTCAAAGAAGCAAAAGGAGCTGAGCTCGGAGTCTTCAGAAGAGGATTCTTCTGATGAGAGCTCCAGTGACGACGAGAAATCCAAGAAGGCGCGAAAGTTCAAGAAACGGAAAGCGAAAAAGGCAAAGAAGGCAGCGAAGACTTCTGATGGTTACATGGAAGAGAATGATAGTCCTATGGCTCGCGCTCGAGCTCAGTTGAACGCATTAGGGCTTCGTGGCATGGGGGGTCGGAGGGCCAGAGGTGGCGGAACGTTGGTGACCGATCGGGATGCAGCGTTGAAGAAAGCACTTTCCGGAAAGCTACCAGGGAAGTCAAAGAGCGGTAAGAAGACGAGGTATGTGCTGCAATGCCACAACAGACATAGGAAAGGCTCATCCTGTTTCCGTAGGGCATCCAAAGTCGCCTTTAAGCGTGTGGACCAGCTTTGGGACAGTTCAATCCATAACTACAAGCTGACCGAGACGGTTGACGATCCTGACACGGATGAGTACAATTGTTATATCTTCACCGTGCGCCGAAAGTTCGATTGGGAGAACAAGTATACTGGTTAGCCCCCGATCTATTGATCCTTCGGTGACCATCGCTTACATAAGATCCGGATGCAGACACCGTTGTTGATATCAAAAGCAAACTTTTAAAACAAGCTCTCAATCACGTCATGGATGGAGTGAAGGGGGTTAGTTTAGTTGAAGATATTCCCGTGGTGGACCCCAATATGCTGTTCTTGTACCTGGAAGAACTACGGGCCTATATGAAGGAACTTAGGGTGCTACGCAAAACAAAGGCGAAGAAAAAATTGAGAAAGGCTGCGGATCTAAAGGCTTCTCATGTCAAAGGAAAGTCATCACGTATACTCCTTCTATTCAATAAGGAAAACTAATCTTACGAGATACAATAGTCCTCATCAAATATCTGGATAAGGACTACTCCCAAACCAAAAAGACCTTATATCCTTTACTTGAGAATCGGACCATAACGTTTGATCTCCTGTGGGCTTTATTCAAACCAAACACCTTAACGCATACCACAACCTACGGAAACTTGGAAGAACCTAGAGCTTTCAAGATGGAGCTCGCCACCAAGGAGAGCTCATTTATGAAGGGGCAGTGGTATTGCATCGAAGGTAGATAGGTACCCTCTGGAGCCGTCGATGATCTCTGCTCACGATGTGGTAGGACGCTATCTTGAGTACGACGGGAAAGTCTTTGGAATGGGAACCATCGAAGTCGATATTGAGGCGTTCAAGGGACCACGGCCGATTACTAGCCTCACGTGCTATCCGCTCGAGTACCACGAGAATCCGGAGGGCACAAAAGAAAAGCTAGTCGAGAGAGGCAAGAAGTTTGTCGCTTTGAAAGGCATGAACTACCGCTTTCATAAAGGAATGGGCTTCTATAAAAAGAAGCGGGGTATCGTCAAGGTTAACATAAATGGGCGAATAATGGTCGATCCTTGCCTGCACCGCCGCATCAACCCGAATTATCAAATTAGTCCGGTGAGGCCCAAAGACCCGGACATCTTAAGCGACGGTGGCGATAGCGATGACAACAGCTGCTGTTGTGATGGTAATAGCTCTGATGAGGAGGGGCAAGAGATGGGTGTGGCGCTAGAGGAAGACGATCCGCCAAAAACGAAGTTCAAAGTGGTGAAGGACAAAAAGGAGCGAGTGCACCTGGTTGAAGTTGAGCTGGACGAGAACGGCAATGAGATCTACAAAGAGAAAATGGATCAACTCTCTGAAGTAGAAGAGGAGCCGACAGAGCGGATATTCACAGAAGAGGAACTTTTGATTGCAAGTCCGGTGGTGCTTGGGTTTGCCTTCAGTGAAAAGCTGTGGCTCGAATTCACCGTCTCCGGCGTGAAAGACATTGAATGGAATGTCGGTGCCTTTGACTCACTCGTGCTGCCGGACAATCAAAAATCCATCGTCAAAGCATTGGTGGAATCTCACACCTTTTCTTCATCAAGGAACATCGACGATATAATTCAGGGAAAGGGTAGAGGATTAGTGGCGATTTTGCACGGCCCTCCTGGCACCGGGAAAACTTTGACCGCCGAAGGTATCGCCGAGTTGCTCCGATGCCCTCTCTACATGGTCAGCGCTGGAGAACTTGGCACTAATCCAAGGGAGCTCGAGGCTGAACTCAACAAGATCCTTGACATTGCGCACTCCTGGTCTGCCATAATTTTACTAGATGAGGCAGACGTCTTTCTCGAGAAACGCACGATACAAGATATCCACCGCAATGCACTAGTCAGTGTATTCTTGAGGTTACTAGAGTACTTCCAGGGTATTCTGTTCCTCACGACAAATAGAATCGAGACGTTCGACGATGCTTTCCAAAGTCGAATCCATGTGGCGCTCAGATACGCAGAGTTGGACCCCAAAGCAAGAAGAAGTGTCTGGAAACTTTTCTTAGGGAAAGTGCAAGAAAAGGATGGGGTGGAGACCGAAGACTTCAAGGAGAGCGATTTCGATACTTTATCAAGACACAATCTCAATGGCAGACAGGTAAGACATTTGTTACCACACCCTGTGAATTTTTTGCCAATCTAGGGTAACAACAGATCAAAAACACGGTCAGAACTGCTCAAGCTCTGGCTGTCAACGAGAAAAAACCTCTGAACATGGAGCACCTGAATGTTAGTTATTACTACCCCTTTGTCGTGAGGTGTGAACCACCGCTAACCCTTTGTAAAGCGAGTACTTCAAGTCGGCGAGGCTTTCTCACAAGACTTGAGGGGCGGGACGGGCTACATGGACGCCATGAGAAGCTATTCCTAATGTTAGACTTTGTTTGTTGCGGTGCTTTCGAGGCTTTTGCGTGCATGTTTATGGTTGGTACCTTGATGCGGTAATGCCAGCCATAGATTGAGGTTTCGAGCGAGCGAGCGCGAATGGAGAGCGATCAATTCCACTCCTTTTATTGGCAATGTCGTTTTACTGCTGTATCTCACCTAATTTGTGATAGACATTGAGTGCATAGTTGTACTTGCAGAGTTACCACCTCCCTCAATTTTCTCCCATACAAGCCGCATTTTTACCATTGAACAGCCCGAGCCAGTCGGTTCCAATACTCTCTGTCTTTATAAACTACGACACATGCCCCGCACCCTCCTGTCACAACTCCTCAGCGAACCTACCGGATCCACACCATAGCCGCCAAAACGCCCCTATCTGCGCAAATACATTACCCGTACCCGGCATTGCATTGCCCCGACTTGACATGACATGACTGTGCCTAAGCGATTTCTATGTGCGCTGGATTTGGGTCAGCTAGCATATACATACACCCTTCCCACAAGTGGCGATCGATGGGCGTTGTGGTCGACAGCGATGATGCTTGCTTGTGACAGACAGTGGTTCTTTTCGCGAGTAAGGGCGGACATATGGACGGGTTGAGGATCTCCAGCAGCACGCATCTAGGAGATAGTGAAGACCGTATATGTTTGATGATGACGCAGCGCAATTGGTTTGAGTGGTTAGGGTGAGTGTTTGGGCTGGCTGTTTGAGGACACGTGCACTATTCCTTTGGTGTTGGATTTCGTGCATGGAGTCGTGTTGTTGGAGGCCGGTGTAGTGGTTGTTGGGTATTGACACTCCTTGTTTTTAGGGCTTGGTGTGTTACATTGACGGCGTGCCGGGGATGTCAAACATAGCTAGTGTCAGTGCTTGCAAGGATCATGAATTCATATGCAAGGTTGAGTGATGGGATATCAGAGCATGTCCATCGTTGAGAGTGGTCACTTTCCGCACTCGCGCCACTGCAGAGACACATTTCGACATGGGTCTGGCCGGGTCGTGCGGTACCGCAGCTGGTCATCAAGCGGAGAATCCTATTTCGAAGATCGTGCTGGGTCAGGACGGCGCTGTGATAGTCTTTTGCGGTATTGAGCTGGTGATCGGTTGGGGCGACTCCAAGAGGAGAGAATGTGCCTTTCGTACACAGACTTCTGACCTTTTTGGACTTCGATAGTAAGGTTGCTTTCTTTTATAATCAATGCTAGTGTACAGTAATCTCATGGGGCTTGTGCTCAAAGGACAAATATCCCCGAACCATTGATATCCATTTGCAAACTTTGGGAAAAAACGGATCCCGCACGGCCAACTCGCAATGCAGTCGTTTGTATTTCAGAGCTCACCACGATTCGTCCGTCAAGGATGGCCGATGACGATGATAGCTTCCGAAAACCCCGGCATCATACGGTCCTCCGTCACTATGATAGCCTCCATCCCACCCTGTCCGATAAGGGTCTCGTGAACTGAGTCCTGGGACTCGATTGATTCCGCCACGAGTTTCGTATATGCCAGATCCTCCATAGTTGCTTTCACCGAAAGAACCACGGCGGTTTTGGTAGCCACCAGTATAGCGCTGCCCACCATATTCCCTTGGGTCGAGGAAAGACGAAAGTGACTCTCTGGAAGAATAAGTCCCCAGTGAGCTTGTACTTGAATAGAGACTGTCTGAATCGGACAAGGAGTCGTAGGCTGATTCTTCGTACATAGGATCCCTGTAACCTGCGTAGACGTGAGGATGGCGTGGTTGGCGAACAGCTCCTCTGCGACCAGGGATCCTGGGAATAGGCCCACCACGTCTGAGTATTGGTATCCTTCTCGGAGAGCGACGGCCGCTTCGATCTACATCTCTTGGATCTCTGCGGTGTATAAGTCGGCCGCGGCTTCTTCTTCTTCTACCAGCGACACGCGGAACTAATATGGGTCGGCGCGGATCGCACCAAGGTCTATGACCGCCTCTGAAGTCAGGCTCATCTGAGGAGGAGCTGGTGAAGCTACCTCTTCTCCACTGCCCAACACGGCGCGGTCTCGGAAGGTTCAGCCTCCTGAGGTTCTCACCACTTCGTAGGCCGATGGATCGTCCTAGCCCAAAGCCTGGCGACCGACGTCCGCGTACAATAGCCGGAGCAAGTACTGGCACTCGATGTCTTCGTCGTAGGAAGGGCGGTTCTGGGCGCCGCTGGGACGCCCGTTGATAGACTTGGTCCATTACTCTCTCTCGGCTCCGTCGGCTCCTTCGGCTTCTTGTTGCTGTTGCTTCTTTGTATTGATCGTGAACGCCCAAAAATCTTGCTAGAGTTTCTTCTCCAAACATGAAAGTCCTGCTAGCGGCGAATTGTAGCTTAGAACGACGGGGAAGGCCGTAGGAGCGCTGGGTGCGCAGGGACCAGTAGATGATGCAACTTAGTTGAGCAGGCTTGGTTGGAAGTAGAACTATGGTCGGAGAACTGTTCGACGAAGGAGTGTCGAACTTAGGGAGGACGATTGCGGTAGTAGAGGCAGAAGAGAACAACTATTACTATCAAACTCGCGAGCATTTATAAGATGTTTGCTATGTCCATGGTAGAGTCACACGCACATCTTTGTGGAAGCAAACAGTCCTGTGGAAGAATGAATTGGTGGTAGGTAAGTTCAGCATGATCAGTAGCACGTATAAGACATTTTGTCTCTAAAAGCGCCTACAGTGTCCTTCATAGGCTCATGTCTCTCGCCTTTGACACTTGAGAGAAGATATGGGAAACGGGTGTCAGCCACAGGCCAAAGATGGGGACGCATAGAAGAGAAAAAGCTCCTGCAGTAAACATGATCCTGCTACAGAACCAAAGCGGGTAAGGAGGATCCGGTGTGCTTGACACTACTGAAACAGAACATTGCAGGTTACAAAGTGCCTCCGGACGTAGCATTGCTCTGCTGGCAAGCGATGCAGATGCAGATAGCCGCATCAGAGGCACGGAAGAGCTGTCAGAAAGCTAGAGCGCCGCGGATCACTAAGAAACAAGCGGGTATCGAGGGAATGGAGGAGTCTAAAGTCAATCTGGAGAGACAGTAGACGAAAAGGCTTGAGCAAAGCTTCAGTGCGAGTTCTTGAAGGACGTAGGTTGAGTCATCAGCAGACTAGATTAGCCGTTCCGTCTCATGCTTTGCAACTTGAAGTAAACGCTGCTCAGTGCAAAACCGTCTGTGACTTATGGTCAAGGTGTAGTCACAATTCATCACGCCCATATCAAGGATGGTGAGCCTGAGTAACAACACTGTGGACCATTGTGCAACAGTGTTCGTCGCGTCGCGGATCGCGTGCCTCCAAATCTTAGTGGCTGTCCAGAAAGTACGCGGGAGTGGTAGACCTGAGAATGACTATAGTCGTTCAGCTCGACGCCCTTTTTCTACTGGACGAACCTCACCTTGCCATTTTACCTCGACCAGTAAAGCAGAATTCAGTACCGTGATTGTTCTCGAGATCCCGAATCAGCGACTCTCCCACAGACTTATCATTCCACAATACCCTACGCCCAGACTGAAGTCCACAGCAGCTGCAGGCCGACAGTCACGCGATTTGCCGCCGCTTAGCAGGTACTCTTTCCCATTGGCAACTCCCCAATTCCAGGCCCTTATTCGCTATCCTGGAACGAATCCGCAATCGCCAAGATGCCTGCTCCATTCACGTCTACATTCGCCTCGGCCGCAGCAGGCAATGGTAGCCAAGAGGGTACCTCCGATGGGAGGAGCTCAGCGCGGGGCGATGGGAGTGTCGACTGGTAAGTACCTCATGCGCTCCTTTCGACATGTGTTCGACGTATGCAATTCCAATCATGGCTCTACGGTCCACCCGAGGACTCTCCCACAAACTAAATCATCACTTCGATTGCTCTACAGATCACTGCATGTTGGCGGAAAACTGACTTGAAAGCGTGGCAGGTCGCGACCACGATCTAATGGAGCCACGCAAACGTTTCGACGTCCGTCACTTGCGGCTAGCTTATCACATAGTCAACGAGAAAACAGCCAGAATCATGCGATCAATTCGACGTCCGGTACAGGGGTCTATGTCCCACCGCATCTCAACTCCAACTATCAGTTGAGTTCTCGAAATGGCACAAACAGCGACAATAGATATTCCAAAGATCAACTGCTTGACATGTTCAAGCGCCAGGGAGAGTCGGGTAGTCTGGGGAAAACTCTCTCAAGCTTGTTAGTGGGTGGCTGGGATCCTAGCTTGTCAAATGATGCAAGCAGCGGATTTTGGAACAAGAAGGAGGCCCAGAAAGAAGGAGGTCCTGGACCAGATATTTGTTGGGACGCCGAGGGAACGGTCCAGCCCTTAGGTTTGATTGACCTGACCGATGACGAAAAGGAGGTGTGTGATCTGCTTGAATCTATTGCAAGATATTGCTAACGGGGTGTATAAAGCTATTCTCCGCATCTGTCAATTCGCCTCTCAAGCCGCCTCCTCAAACTTCTTCCAAGGAGAACACGCCGATTAACGGTATAGCCGGTCGTAAAACGTCCATTTCCATGTCGCAAAATAGCTCGACTGCTTTTGGAATCTCTTCGCCTACTTCATCGCGACCGAGCAACCGGCGTCGTGAAACAAGTGATTCCAATCCCCTAACCTCACCTACAAGCGGTAGTGGAAGCCGATTTTTCCGAGACGACCCGAATACTTCAGATCCACCACCATCCTTATTGAGAAGAAGGACTGACTTCATGGAAAGCAACTCAGAAACTTACGCTGAGGGGAAGGACAGGGATAAAGGCACTCTTGACAACCACCTGGACACCACTTCGCCTTTTGGGACGTTTAAACGCAGCGCTACAGGTCCTTTCAGTGCTGGACCGAATGGGTCATCGTCACCGTGGTCAGCAGCCCCCCATAGCGCTGGGTTTCCTCCCATGGGCGCATTCGGCAACTTTTCACATGGTGGATCCATGGGCCAACCTCCTACCCCTGGAGAGAAAAGGACCGGTTTTAGTAACTTACGTGGAGAAAGCAGATTTAAGGGTCTAATGGGAAAAGATAGCTCGGAGGATATGACTTCACGCATCAAAGAGAAACCGTCGTTCGGTAGTTTGGAGAAACTTTCGGAGAGAGAGAATGAGAGTCCGCAGCAGAGGCGGGGAGTGGGGCGCTCGATTCGTCCTTTGAGCAGTGAATCCAATCCTTTCGAGGGTGAAGAGAAACAAACGGGCAGCGCTCCGCTTGTAGGGGTGCGGGACAACACTTCACGTATTCACCATGCGCCTGGTCTAGGTACACCGCATCATCAAATGTCTCGAGATGAACTCGGGTTTTCGGCTTTCGGAATGTCTTCGGACATGATGCAACAGCATCGCCGAGACTATTCCCAACATGAGCACGCTCAGCAACATGGCACACCGGGGCCTAATGAACCTATGAGCCCAACAGACACAAATCCGTATCAAAGTCCCGAAGGAGAAAAGGCGGACTCTGATGATGTTGATACCGATGGGTCAGATACCCAGCATGCAAACCTTCTAGGTCTCGGACGTCTGCAGGGTGATCAACGAATGGAGAATTTTGGATATCAACCGAGAGGCATTCCCTCCGCTATTGATATGGCTGCGAGTGATCGAAGTCAGACTTCGAGTGCAGGTCAGAACAGAGGATTTCCTGGTCTCGGTGGATTGGGTGGGCTCAGCAATCTGGGTGGGACTACCGGGTGGCCTGCAGGAGCAGGTTCGGTCGGCACACCCAGCAGAGAGAGACCTGGTTTCTCAAGCGGATTCGGCGACTCCATCTTCGGGCCCATGGGTGATTTGCAGTCCCCAAGCCTCACAGGACTGAGTAACAATGGGTTCTTCGGTTCTGCTGGTGTGAGTTCTGGAAGTATTGCCCGTGGAAGCAAAATGGGGTCTCTCTTCCCAACGGCCATGCAGGAGCAAATGCGTGGTGGAGAGCATGGGAGACAGGAACAGGGCTCTGGCGAGGCCAGCAGCTTCCAGCAGGTAAATCCTGCGGCCAGTATGTCAAACACTAATATTGCTCCTGGGTTCGGTGTTGCTGGCCGAGACACCGACAGCCCTCTACGAAGCGGTCGCGGTATGTTTGATGACCTTTTCAGCAACCTCGATAGCAATTCGCAAGGATCGCGTACCCTGGGTGCTGCATTTTCTTCCAATGATGCTGGGGCTAGGACCTTTGCAGGCACTCTGCAGACCCCGTTGTCCTCAGCATCAACGCTAATCGCAACACCTTCCCAAGGGCCTCAATCACAAATTGGTGGATCCACATTTGGTCAGACCCAAGGACCGACCGTAGGAAGCATCGCGTCGAATCAGTTGCCAAATTCTCAGCAGCGCCAGATGGTAATGCCAGACAGGATGAGGTGGATCTATCGGGATCCACAAGGCAACACTCAGGGCCCTTGGTCAGGCCTTGAGATGCACGATTGGTACAAGGCAGGATTTTTCTCCCCGGAGTTGCAGGTCAAGAAGCTTGAAGATACCGACTACGAGCCTCTGGCGCAGCTAATCCGACGCATTGGAAACTCCCGTGAACCTTTTCTCGTCCCTCAGATCGGCATCCCTCATGGTTCTGCTGCCAATGGTGGTACTACTCCTTGGACTGGCCCTGGCGCGGCACCGGCAGCGAATGTGTCGGGTGCGCCGCCAGGAGCAGCGCAACCGCCATTCGCCAGCAGCTTTCCGAGTTTTGGAACAACCCTAACGGCTGAGCAACAGAATGCCCTCGAACGGCGGAAGCAGGAAGAGCAATATCTAATGGCTCGGCAGAAGGAGCATCTGGCACAACAGCAGGTCATGATAAAACAGATGCAACAACTGCAGGGTGGACCACATGCAATGCATTCTCAGCAGCTTCACCACCATTCAAGCGCTCATAGTTTGCAGAGCCAGCCGAGCTTTGGCAGCATAACGTCGCCTACGGCATACCAGGCATCACCCGCTCAAGGTCCTATCCAACCTCCTCAAGGTGTACCAGGCTTCTTTGATGCGCCAAATCGTCAGACTACCAACGTCGCCATTGGCCCTGTAGGTCATAGTACTGATCTCCATGGCTTGGCCAGGGATGAAGACTTTCCGGGCCTTTTTGATCGCCTCAGCCTTGGACGAGGAGGTCAACTCCCATTCGGAGGTCCTTCATTCAGTTCTGGCCAACAAGATGCTCCTACTCACGCACAGCAGGTAACCGCCATGATGCAGGAACGGGCTCGGTTGCAAAGAGAGCAAGAGCAGTACGATGCAATCCAGTCAGCTGGGTTGCAAGATCATCCAGCGTCAAATGATCGTCTTCATCAATTCAATGATCTCAGAGCTCAACGTCATGACGATGTCGGTTCCGGACCCCGGGAAGGCGTCATCGGTAAGCCGATCGGAACCCCGAGTGATTTGAATGAGGATGTTCGAAAGTCTTACGAATCAAGCGTACCACGCGCTTTATTCCAAAATCAAGAGCAGAGACCTCCACAGGTCGGAATTCCTGCTCTCGGCGTAGGGCCTTCGACATCGCATATAGAACCGGAAGTCCTGTCTCTTGCAGAGCAGGTACAGAAAGCAGCCTCTGCGAAGCAGTCTCCAGCTCCTCTTCCACAATTTCCTTGGGCGAAGGTGGAAGCGAACCTTCTTCGTCCCTTTCCGCCACCACAGTCAGCATCACCTCTCCCTGCTCCTGCCGCTCAGAGAAACAGACAGCATGTCGCAGATGCTCTTGCTGCTGAGTCGGGGTCACGCTCCGAGACTCCAATAGACACGCCCAGCGCGTCAATTGCTCCTTGGGCTAAAGACACGGCCGAAGGCTCCAAGGGTCCATCTTTGAAAGACATCCAGGAGGCTGAAGCTCGCAAAGCGGCACAACAAGAGGAAATTGCTGCGGCAGCTCGTCGTGCGTTGGCAGAGCAAGAACGCTTGAATCAGCCTATTGCTCCCGCTCCCGCACCAGGCTTGCCCTCTTCTTCAATCTGGGGAAGCGGCACTTCGCCCGTTACGCCGGCCTCTGCGGGACCTTCAGCGTGGGCAAAGCCTTTGGCAGGCAAGACCCCGCCAGTACCCAATGCGGCTAGCGCAAAGAAGACATTGGCTCAAATCCAGAAGGAAGAAGAGGCTCGCAAGCAAAGAGCTGCCGCTGCTGCCGCCGCTAACGCAGCCAATACCGCTGCAAGCGGTGCTCCTGGCTTGGCAGCTGGTAAGCGATACGCTGATCTCGCTGGTAAGGTTGCAGGAGCTGGTATTGGCATTCAAGCTCCTGGTAGCGCTTGGACGACGGTCGGTGCAAGTGGCAAGCCTAAAGCACCAACTGTTACTGCTTCCGCCGGACTGAACTCCGCCCCAAGAGCAGTTAGCAGCAGCACTGTGCCTACTATAGGTCTACCTGGGAAGTCTAAGCCTGCGATTACCCCTGTCAGGAGCACCACGATGGGTGGCGCGCAGGCTGGACAGCCCAATGCAAATGATGAGTTTCAAAAATGGGCAAAGAGCGCTCTAACGAAAGGCTTGAACTCCAATATCAACGGTGAGCGATATCGTCTTCATAAGCAATCGAATCCAATCTAACGCAACATATAGTGGATGACTTTGTACAGCAACTTCTGATGCTCCCTCCCGAACCAGAGATCATCTCCGACTCTGTCTACGCCAACTCGCCAACTCTCGATGGCCGTCGATTCGCAGAAGAATTTATTCGCCGACGTAAGCTCGCTGACAAAGGTATTGTTGACTCTTCGGTTAGTGGCAGCAACGGATTCTCTCCAAACACCAATGCCGAGAGCAAATTAGGTGGCGGGTGGAGCGAGGTAGCTAAGAAAGGGCCATCGAATGCAGCCAAGGAAGAACCGGCCTCGGCTTTCAAGGTTGTTGCAGCCAAGAAAAAAGGGAAGAGATAAAGGCCTCATGTCACCAACCAACACTGTATCATTAACCCCCTTGTTACCGGCATCTTATGAGGTCAAGTCTTAGCAAGCGGACCATGCATAGCATCGAATTGAACCCTCGAGAGGGCGGAATTTCATGATGAGGGTTGTAGATGAAGGGATAATGATTATTTCAAAAGCATTGCATTTGCATAGGCGGTTTTACTGGATAATTAAGCCAGTCAATCCAACTACCTTGGATAGCATAAGTATGGATAACAACAAACATGTCGTGCATCAATTGACCGTGAATAATCTGAAAACATCACCAACGTTTGGTGATCAATAATGCCGTGCTGCCAGCTCAGCTCTCAATCACCTCAACATTGGCTTATTTAGTATAGAATAGAGCTACTCCTTTCAAATCTTTTGGGTGCACGCTGCCATGTCAACTGCTTCTTCCAGCACGCCCTTCGCGGCCCGACAAAGACCGCCGCAAGCCAAAGCGATTGGTCAATGCCGTGGATCAACCCCGACAAAAGCCAATCACACCTTAGCTACATTGAACCTCGGAACGCTCAGGGTTGACTCATAGCTCAATATCTATGTACATATAACAATAAATCCAACTTACCTCGCGGATGTAGTATACTCTCTGTATTCAATCTCACCTACAGGACCGTGGCCATTTAACCTCCTTCGTAGGATGGCAGACCTCAATGACTCCTCGTCAGATCAATTGACGCCATTTGGACATGAGATGCGCAGGCGCTTCCTTTTCGACAAAGACTATGTCAACCTTAATCATGGTATGTGTCATTCGGCTCCACCAGCAGGACCGAGTGCTAACGTCTTCTCACTCAGGCTCCTTCGGCACCTACCCAGCGCCAATCCGCAGCCGTATGCACTACTTCCAAGGTCTTGCCGAGGCTTCCCCAGACCGTTTCATCCGGTATGAGTACCCTCGCCGTCTCGATGAGTCCCGGCAGGCTATGGCAACTTACCTCAATGTGCCCGTTGAGACGGTGGTTTTCCTTCCCAACACTACGACAGGCATCAACACGGTATTGAGAAGTCTGAAGTTTGAGAAGGGGGATAGAATAGTTTATTTCAGTACCATCTATGGGGCGTGTGAGAAGACGATTGAGTATATCGCGGAAACGACACCAGCGGAGGGTGTTAAGGTGGAGTATACGTACCCTGTTTCTGATGACGACATGGTGGAGAGATTTATGAAGGTTATTGAAGAGGAGAAAAATGCTGGGAATAGAGTCAGGGTTGCGATATTCGATACAGTAGTCAGTTTGCCGGGGGTGAGGATGCCATTCGAGCGCTTGACGGCGGTCTGTAAAAAAGAAGGACTCTTGTCCCTCGTCGACGGAGCCCACGGAGTTGGACATCTGCCGCTTGATGTTGGGAAACTACAGCCGGATTTCTTCGTCAGTAACTGTCACAAGTACGTCTTCCTGGAGCATGCTGCATCTATCCACGTTTTTGCTCTCCATAGGGTCGGGAGTAGTTAGCAGCTGACGGGGGTCAAGGTGGCTATTTGTACCGAGAGGCTGCGCTATCTTCTATGTCCCAGTCCACAATCAAAACCTCATCCGCTCTTCGCTTCCTACATCTCACGGCTTTGAGCCGTACCCTGTACCCGGGAAGCAGAAGATCAATAACCCCTTACCACAGAGCGACAAAGGCAAGTTCGTCGAGCAATTCGAATTCGTGGGTACTATCGATAACACGCCATACCTATGCGTACCGGACGCCCTCAAGTTCAGAAAGGAGGTCTGCGGTGGCGAAGAGAAGATTATGCGGTATTGTGCGGATGTGGTAAAGCAGGGTGGCATGCATGTAGCGAAGGCTTTGGAGACGGAGGTGTTGGATAACAAGGAAGGCAGTCTTACCAGATGCTGCCTTGCCAATGTCAGATTACCCCTGAAAATTGGCACTACTCAGGGGGAAGTGAAGGAAGAGCACGCAGCATCGGTGACGCAATGGTTGACGAGGACGATGGTTGATAAACATCATACGTTCATGGCGGTCATCTTCTATGCTGGCTCCTGGTGGGTTCGACTTAGTGGGCAGATCTACCTCGAGTCGAAGGACTTCGAGTGGGCTGCGGAGGTACTGAAGGAGTTGTGCGAGAGGGTGCAGAAAGGGGATTATCTTCAAGAGCAGCCACACTTATAAAGTCTAGGTGTCGGGGTTGGCGTATTTCATGAGTAGGAACCTGGTACGAGTGATAGACTTAGATGTTCAGAGAAAAGCTAAATTAAGTACCAGACTGTTTATGAGTATCTTGAGACTACTAACACCACACCTACTGAGACTTCGTCATACCTTTTCAGCCGTGCTGGAGCAGGACCTGCGAGAAGTATATGACTGGATTGTCTTTTTCACATGCAAATATTGACGCAATCTGCCGTTTGGCTCCATTTCACCTTTCCCCTTCCGTCCTAGCGATTGGTGCCTGGTGCCTGGATAACACTCGCGACGTTCAACGACCGAGCACTAAAACCCAAATTCGGAAGGGGTCCCTTAGCCGAATCGAGGTTTTCGGCAGGCTTCGTTGAACGTCTCATGTGTGAATAACACATTGCATGGCAGGGTGATGGCAGGGCACGCACCCATGACGTGTTCATCATTCACCGTGGAATAGTAATGGCGAGGTGGAAGAGCATATAAGTATTCAGATGTAATGTTTTCATCTGAAGTTTTGAGACGTTCCATGGATGTCTTGGGCATTTTCTTATTTTCACCGTCGTCGCTCCGCGCTGCTTCCGTCGACAACCTCTCGACATGGATAGATTCACTTCTACAGCGTCAAATATCGCGATAGAACGCGCACATCATGCGAACTCTGCGCTATCTCGGTTTCTTCGAGACTTTGGAAGCTCCAGACTTCTTGCGCGTTCTGCTTTGCTTATCTCGGTTTGATGTTCGAGGTTCTACGTCGTGCGGACGCGCCTCGAGGATGGAGGATGCCGCGAGCAGATCAGGCAGACTTCGTTCTTGATTCAGGCTTTGAAATATATCTAGGCATATTCTTCACTCACTCTGTCTTGCGGCTTCGATTTCATGGATGGACGAGCCTCGAATGATCTCGTTCCCCTTGGGCTCGTGGCCGCTCCTACAATTAGGCAGCGCACACGTACATCCCCTTCTGTTTCCGGCTTCCTTTCTCCAGAGTTCATCTGAGCATGAATCTACTAATACTGCTGCTAGCTCCGGGCCTCAATGGTCTGCTGGAGCCCTCCCAGAGGCCTGCGAAGAGAAAGGCTCTAAATCCTCAGCTGAAGACACAGCCCGCTCGGAAGAAGGGCAAAGTCGAAGTTCAGATGAAGCAAGTGTCACGCATGACGGCCAGACAACCTGCCCTCCCCAGAACTAACAAGGCGGTGAAGATACTGCCACTGGAGAGGGTAGGGACGGTGGTCCAGCTACCTAACCAACCAACAGGCACTCACCTATCGAAGGGGCCCCATGAAGGTAATATGTAACGAAACATTCCTCCCGCTGGGCGCACAAGTCAATGTTCACCACAAACAGGTGACGATGATCCTCCGTTGCCCGACAGGGCCTCGCAAGAACTTGAGGAGGACAAGCAACACATTCAAGCAGCATTAAATGTCATATCTGATGGAGAGTTACGAGAGTGCATCATTTGTATGGGTTCATATAAGCCAAGTAGCTTTCCTAATCGGGACGAGTTGCCTTCCGGATGTTTTCACAGCGGCAATACATGCAAGGCATGCATCGGCGCCTATATAGCCTCTGATATTGAGGGCAAATTCTTCGATAATGTCGGCTGTCCAAACTGTATGGCAAGCTGGGATCGTTACTACATCGAGTTGTATTCAACAAAGGAGGTCATGATGCGATACGAAACCATCGGGATGCTAAGAGTTGTACAAGCTATGCCCAACTTTCGGTGGTGTCTATCACCGAAGTGTAATTCCGGGCAGATACATCAAGCCGGGAACAAAAAACCGATTGTCAAGTGTGTTGCCTGTGGCTTCAAGATTTGCTTCACACACCAGATCGCCTGGCACTCGGGACTCACCTGCAAGCAATATGGCACTCCTGCTGAGCTAAACAATGACGCTAGAGGGAGGACTTCCAGGGAAGAAAAGGAGAGTGCGGCGAGACTCGAAAGATATACCAAGCCGTGTCCGCACTGTGCTGTGAGGATCTGGAAAGCAGGCGGCTGTCGACGTATGGCCTGTAAGTTTGCCATACATCCCTTCTTTCAGACCACTGTCTAGATTACTCAACTCTACCTAGGCACCAATTGCGGTCACGAATTCTGCTGGCTCTGCTCTGCAGATTATAGACTGATAGCCAGAAATGGGGATGATTACCATAACCTGAACTGTCCGATGTACAGAAACAGAAGCTAATGAGAATCGAGTCCGTACATTCATCCAGTGGATTACGGATTGATTACCTATCTCCGCGATTGTAATCACAAGACAATGTCTTTGAGCCATAGAGCCGAACGAATCCTTGATATGATAAACTAAAACGTCCATTCCAAGTGTCATGATGCGTATTGCAGTCTTGAATGGTAGCTCCAAGAGGAACGCGTACAATCTATCGAAGTGATATATAGGCAGTGATCCCCCTCAGACAGTTAGTAACCTAGTGTTTGTGCTGCGCTCAAGAACACTTTGCTCGAGGATTCAGGCCAATGTCAACTCCTTGGGGAATTGCATATTGCTCATCTTTGACATCTCAGCCTACGTCTTACCACATAAGTTCTGTGCTTAATAATAATTACTTTCCACGCATTACTCAAACAGAAAGTCAGCAGCGCATGTGGAGGCCTCTAAAGCCATCCTGAAGAAGACCTAGCGCCATATCTGGACGCTCAGGCATACAACGTGGAAATGACCGAGGCTAACGCAAAGGCACTTATTCTTGATAGGCCTTCCCATGACCGAAAGATGCTTCCAAGGTTATTTATCCCGACATCGGCACTGATCTTCGGGAAGTAATAAATGAGATTTGTGCGACTCTGGACCCTAGAACATGGACCTGGGCGAAAAATTGGATGAATATGACAAGATTGGAAGGTTATGATTGGTTGCTCCACAACCAGCTTCATTAGTGGGAACGTGGGGCAACGCCACGGGTAACTCTATTTACTACTTCTGCCGGGATGCCGGAGAAGCACTCAGCGGCGCGTCGAGAATCGAGACTCGAGACTCACGAAACGATATCGACTAGGGTACGAGATGTGGTTATAAAGTCTACGGATAAAGACGAGAAAGATATCTCGAATGTCGTGTGACAGTGACAGTCATCGCGCCTTCTCCTTCACCTGTTAAAAGGCTAACCACCTTTCCGCGTTGGCTTCCATCCAGCCGTGACCGGCGCCAAGTACGCCCCGCTCTGTCGTCTCCTCTGCGCAGCCCGTACGATTCCAATCTTCCCATCCTCCATCTCTCGAGAGCGAGATCGAACACGACAGCTTGTACGCTCTAATTATCCAGCGACCAGCCAAGATGCAGTACGAGCCGCATGAGAAGCAGACCGTCCGACGAGATGCGTCGCCAATCTACGAGAGCACTGCTCCGGAGGATATGAGCGTCGGTAGATACATCGCAACGAGGATTCCGACGCTCAAGCCGCCGATGGCCAAGACGCCGAATCCAATCAAGCTTCTGGCCACGCTCAACCTCCAGCATTGGCTTTTCTTCTTTGTGAGCTTGTTTCGACCTCTGCCGACACATTCTTCCAGCTAACGGTCGTGACAAGGTCGCCTTCTTCGCATGGTCATGGGACGCTTTCGACTTCTTCACCGTCTCTCTTACCGTCAGCGACCTTGCAAAGGACTTCAAGAAGACGAACACGGACATCACATGGGGAATAACCCTAGTGCTCATGTTTCGCAGCGTAGGCTCAATAATTTTCGGTATTGCGGCCGACAGATACGGTCGGAAGGTTAGTCAATCGTTCAATTACCACTAAACGTCATTCGTGGGGAACTCGTTCCTGACTCCATGACAGTGGCCGTTCATCTTCAACAACATCCTGTTCATTGTACTTGAACTTGGCACAGGATTTTGTCAAAACTACAATCAATTCCTTGCCGTTCGCGCGCTATTTGGCATAGCCATGGGGGGCTTATATGGCAATGCAGCCGCCACAGCTTTAGAAGACTGCCCAGAAGCTGCAAGGGGTATCCTTTCTGGGATGCTACAGCAGGGCTACGCCTTTGGGTATCTGCTGGCCACCGTCTTCGCAAGAGCTTTGGTCAACACGACGAAGCATACCTGGAGACCACTGTACTGGTTCGGTGCGTGCCCTCCGGTCTTGATCATCATCTTCCGACTCTGCCTTCCGGAAACCAACTCCTACATCGAACGTAATACCTTCAAACACGCAAGTGGCAACCTCACTAGTACCTTCCTTTCCGAAGGCAAAGTAGCGCTCAAGAGACATTGGTTGCTATTGATCTACATGGTGCTTCTTATGGCCGGCTTCAACTTCATGGTAGGCTGACGAAAGACATTCCTTTTTTTGGTTACCAGCCTAACACTTCACAGTCGCACGGGTCTCAGGATCTGTATCCTACGATGCTGACGAATCAATACAACTTTTCCCCGAATGCTGTGACCGTAACGCAGGTGGTCGCCAACCTCGGTGCTATGGCCGGCGGCACAATCGTCGGCTATTGCTCTCAAATCCTCGGTCGCCGCTTCAGTATTATCTTCATCTCCATTATTGGTGGCGCTCTTCTATACCCCTACACGTTCGTAGGTAGTAAGAGCGTCATTGCAGCCGCCTTCTTCGAGCAATTTTGCGTCCAAGGCGCGTGGGGTGTTATCCCCATCCATCTGATGGAATTGTCTCCTGGCTCTTTCCGGACCTTTGTCGTCGGCACCACGTATCAGCTCGGCAACCTTGTCTCCTCCGCCTCCTCGACCATCGAATCCACAATCGGCGAGCGATATCCGCTTCCACCGAGGGGTAAAACCAAGCGCTACCAATACGGTCTTGTCATTTGCATCTTCATGGGCTGTGTTTACGCCTATGTGATTCTCTTAACCCTCATCGGACCCGAGTATAGGGGTAGGATGTTCGGTGCGGCACACGATAGCGATCTGGCGGAGGCAACTGGTCATGAAGGCATGGCTGCCGTCCTACACAGGCGTGAGAGAATGGGTGGACCGGATGATTCGAGTGATGAAGGAGCGCCGGAGAAGCGGACGCATGTGAATAATGAGACTGTTTGAAGAGGTTACCGTGTTTGTATATGAGGATGAGATTGTACATTGAAGGGTTCATGTCGAGAAGGGATTTTGTATATCGTTTCTCTATGATGCAATGCCATTAATTTATCTGGATCCTGTGGTTTCATGACTCGAATACCGACCCTTGAGATTCACAAGATGATTGTAGAACAAATCAGGGCACCGCCGGAGCCTACTTGACTATTGCCGTGTCACATGTGAATCTTGCTGCTCTTGAGAATCCGAGATTAGCAGATGGAAGACATGCAGTGACAGATCCATCTGCAGACAGTGAGAAGCGTGCGCTGAGTTTGACAACAACGTCACGGAAGTCCTGGCCGACAGAATCGGTCATGAGTTTGGGGCCGGCCGGTGCAAGGTTCGAATTTGATGGTCTATTGTATTCGGGCTAGGATCTCATTCGCGAGGTCGGTGTAGGCTTCAAAGGCCAGTCCCTCAGACTGGACCAGAGTGTCGTCGCAGTCTAACAGAAGCCAGGATTTCTCAAGAACGGTGTGAGTTCATGCTGAGTGATTAAGGAATGGATAAGGTCTAGAGAGAGTGTTCACCTCTTTTGGTGGAGATTTAGGGCGTTCTTTGACCTAGAAGGGGGATAACGAGGCAGGATGTTGTGATGCTTTGTCGTAGGGAGAAATGTTTCCTGCTTCTGGAGAGATGGTTGACTAGAGAAAGGATCGCAGTGATTGTGATATGTATTCTTTGGTGATTCTTTGGAAAGAGAAGAATACGTACGACAAGTGTTTTCTAGAGATAGCTAGGTGCGATTTAGTGTCAGATTGCTTTAGGGTTGAAGCTGAGTCAGACAGTATTCGGGATGGCCACGGTTGGAAATGTGCGAGCAGACTCAGGACACAGGCCGGTCGGACCAACTCCACAGCTTACTAGCACCGATCCGGCATGGCGCGGACTGAAGTTCCTCCGACTCGATGGCTTCTCGTACCACTTCTTTTGATAAAGGACAACTGTTCACCGGGACGGTACATCTTTAACAATTCAGACACTGAAGATGCGGTGCTCCGGATGATAAGAGATGGAGGTAGACGTTATGGGTGTGGCTGAGGGATGGAGCAGGCTGTATATAAAGTCAATGGATTCTGATTTCTTGGTGTTGCTCTTTCTTTCATCACAGCAGTGGCTTTCGCAGCGATATCCAGTGCAACTGTGGAGATCTTCTGACTAGGTATCCTCATCGCCAATATCCACTACTTCTGCCCATCTATCAAGCGGACCGGGGCGTCATATCTCCATCAACGGTAGCAAACCAATCACCAGAGGATCTTTGCTAGCTTAAATTATTCACATACTCAGCAAACAATGTCCACCAGCGACAAACCAACCCTCGCATTCTTTGGCGCCACCGGCGGATGCGCCCTTGCCACCCTCGCCCTCGCCATTCAATCCAACCACACCTGTACCGCCCTGATGCGCAACCCGTCAAAGCTAACCTCCCTCCTCCTCTCCACTCACAACGTCCCTCAATCCACCATCTCCACCTACCTGACCATCATTCCCGGCGACGTCAAAGACCTCTCTGCCGTTAAAAAAGCCCTCGTCGTTCCCAACACCCCAGCCCTTGACGACAGGGAGAACACAGTGGGGCACGATGAACGTACCGTGGACATCATCATCTCCGGCATCGGCGGCACCAGCGGAAGGCTAACTTGGAACCCCCTCCGCCCAATAACACTCACGGACCCAACCATCTGCGCCGATGCTACTCGAACCATCGTCGCCGCCCTGACTGCCCTCCAACAATCCCACAAAGCAGCGGCCAAGAAGCTCGCGACGAAGACACCCCTGATGCTCGTCATTAGCACCACCGGTTTGCACAAGACCCCCAAACGCGATGTCCCATTGTTGCTTTTCCCGTTGTATCGATGGCTCCTCGCGGGGCCGCATGAGGATAAGGAGGTGATGGAAGATACCCTCTTCGCAGCAGCGGCCAATAGTGGTAGTGATGCGACGACTCCGATCCGGGGCGCGATTTCGGTTAGGCCGACTCTGCTAACCAATGGGGAGAGGGTGGGGAGAGAGAGGTTGAGGGTCGGGGTGGAGGGGGCGCCAGCGCTGGGATACACGGTTGCTAGGGCGGATGTGGGAGCGTGGATTTTTGAGGAGGTTGTTCAGGGGTTGGGGGAGGAGGGGAGAGGGAGGTGGGTGGGCGAGAGGGTTACGTTGACTTATTGATTAGAGGTGCGGGAGTGCTTTGGCGGAGTGAGAGCCTTGAAAGATTTGGAACGGTTGGATTACCACCGCGCAGAAAGATTTTCAATTGCGAACCTTGTTCTGTCGAAATTTTTTGGAGGGACCACTCTGAGGATAGCATTTTGATCAAAACAAGACCTTGAATCGCTACTGTTGTTGCCCGATCATGGCATATATTCCACGTGAGTAGGATATTATTGATGTACAGCATTTGATGCTCTTGTTCGGTGCACTGCGCTTGGCAGTGAAATGCTCTCTCAATCTCTGGGACTGATGATTGTGATGGGTACTTCGTGACCAGGGACGTCGTAGTGGCCGGTTAGGCTGACTAATAGCTTAGTCACGCCCGCGCAGCAGATACCTAGTAGCTAGGTATTTTCGTAGATTATTAACAAACGAACCTTGTATTTATAAATACAATCCTCTTCCACTGGACTGTTGAACTCATGAAAATGGTTGAAGCATAGGGTGGAGATAAAGCGGTAATATACTATGCGGTAGAACCAGCTATCCTAAAGTCGAATGCTTTCTCTGGTGGGGCCTTGTAGAGTACTCAAATCTCCTACTACCTATTACTCGCAGAGATCAAGGTCATTTCGAACGCGCTTCATCTCCATCTCTATATGTAATTAGTTGTTTAGATGTTGCAATAAGCAGTCATGGCCCATTCGCAGTTCTCGTTTCTCGAAAATATCCTGCAAGATCTCACTTCCGGAGACGCTGTTGTCAAAGGAGACTTGAGCACTCTCCTTGACCAACTTTCCAACGGTGACTTCTATGCCGTCCTCACTCATTCCACGGCCCGCCTCCTCCTGGGACACGAAGATAATACTAGGACCGAGAGTATTTCCCTCAGAGATTGCGAAGAGGACTACAACCGTTACATCAGCCGCCGGCTTAGCGCTCTGCTCTCATCAGCATCAGACTTATCTCGGAAGCATGATGACCGTCGAAAACGCGTTGAACTCCTCATCATTGGCTTCGCCGCCTTGCACGCCTTTTTACAATCCAACGTCACCGGCCCGCCGCTATCATTCGACGTGGAAAGTTTGATATACCGAGAGCCCCTGCTTGCGGAGCAGGGGAAGATCCACGCACTGCAGCGGCAGATGTTACAGAATCTAACCGTCGATGGCGAGGCGGCGTACGCGTTGACTCCGGATGTGGAACTTTTCTGCCTTGCAAGAAACATTCTTTGCGACCCGTCGGTTGTTGATGGCGAGGATGATGCTAGGTGGGCGAGGACGAGGGTAGACTTTTGGCATCAAAGGATGCTAGGTGAGAATGCGGCGGGGTTGCAGGAGAGGATTTTTCAGGATTTGGAGGTTTTGGGAGAGAGGGTCTTGACGGAAGGGGGACGGTATGGGAAGGATGCGAGAGTGCGATTTTTACTGGAAAGAGCGGCGATTCATAGACAACATGGCTTCGATGCCAAGGCTAGAAACGATTTGGACAGAGCTGCCAGGGAAACAGGATTTGAATTCGCGCTTACAGGACGGTTAGGGAAGAGGACGAAGTTTCAGGAAAGGGATATCAGCCAGCTTGTTGTGCTTGCCAAGAGTGCGGATGAGGACAGGAATAATGGCCAACCAACCAAGGAGAAGGGTCTCAACGGGACTGGGGAGGCTAGAACTAATGGTATTAATGGAGCTGCTGGGAAGCCGCAGAACTTGGACTTGAATGACGATACCCTGCTCGAGTCTATCTCTTTTTCGAACGAGGCAGTATCTACATCTACCACCATCCAGGCTGAACAGTCCTTACCATCTCGGCTGGCTTCACTCGATCCGTCGAACCAGCCATTGTTGAAGCCTCTCGACTCGATCATTTTGCTTTCAATAGCATCCTCCATTACAAACACCTCTCCGCAGCATGGCCTTACCCGAGAAGAGACTCTGCCTTACGCAACACGAGTGCTTGAAGGCGGCAGCACCAACTGGCAGATATATACCCAAGCTCTTCTAGTTCGGAGTCGAATTGAAGGTTGGAGATCACGAACAGTTGAGCGAGGTGTATTACAGCTCCAAGCATTGGTAGATCAAGTCATCGCGGAGACTAAGTCAACTGCTGCTCCTTCTGGAACAGGCGCAAAATCACAGAACGGAGAAACATCGGCAACAACGACGTTTCTGCCGCGTCCTAAACCCTCCGAATCTGCTCCCGTCTCCGAACGCCTACAGTACATCCACCAGCTATGCTCACCATCAAGATGGGAACTCGAAGCGGAGCTAGCAGCGAGATGGGTTAGTCTTGGTGGATTCAGAACGGCTCTGGAAATCTACGAGAGGTTACAGATGTGGGCGGAAGCGGCTTTGTGTTTGGCGGCGACTGAGCGGGAAGATAAAGCCAAACAGATAGTCAGGAGGCAGCTGTACTATTCCAGCAGGGGCCCAGAAGCTGACGACCAGACACGAATGGAAGACGACGACGAAGAATGGCAAGGGCCAGAAAGAACCCCACTACCTGTAGACGCACCACGCCTCTTCTGCATCCTTGGAGACATCGACAAAGACCCCTCGATGTATGAACGCGGGTGGGAAGTCTCCAAGCAACGCTACGCGCGCTCTCAGCGCTCATTGGGCCGGTACTACTACTCCGCCAAAGACTACAGAAAAGCAGATGAAGCCTACGCCAAGTCTCTAAAAATCAATCGACTGAACCACGCCACCTGGTTCGCCCTCGGCTGCGTCAGACTCGAATTAGAGGATTGGCAAGGCGCCGTCGATGCCTTCTCCCGGACCGTCCAGCTCGACGACCAAGACGCAGAGGCGTGGAGTAACCTCGCTGCTGCCTTACTCCGACTTCCACCCAGCGCCAGCACAATCTCAAACCCTGCGTCGACCTCCACCTTTACCGTCAGCGCCCCAAAAGCTGATGACGGCGACGACGACCAAGCCTCACCCACCCCTGAATCCAACGTCGTGGATACGCAGCGTCATCGCCTCGATGCCCTCGTCGCCCTTAAACGCGCCGCCTCCCTCTCCCACGACTCCTTCCGCATCTGGTCCAACCTCCTCACGGTCGCGGCCTCCCTCCACCCACCACCCTACACCGACATCGCCATCGCGCAGAAACGACTCATAGAGCTCAGAGGGAAAATCGAGGGTGAGGCGTGCGTGGATGCTGATGTGTTGGAGGGATTAGTAGGACGGGTTATCGCATCAGACCAAGATAGCGGGGAACGGAAGGAAGGGGACGAGCGAGGTAAACGAAAAGGATTGGAGCGAATGGTGAGTGAGTTACTAGAAAAAGACGTTCTGCCGCTCATCACCGGATCAACACGATTGTGGCGGCTTGTCGCCAGGTGGGAGGTGTGGAGGCGCAAAGCGGCGGGAGCGCTTTTGGCGAACGAGAAGGCGTGGCGCGCCGTTATATCGCGGCCGGGGTGGGAAAGCGAAGGGGAAAAGAGGTGGCACGAGGTCGTGGACGCGACGGCCGAGTTGGTGGACGCGTATGAGAGTCTGGGGGAGAGGATGCGGACGGAAGAGCTTGGGGCCGGGGAGGAAGGCGTGGTGGTTTGTCCGGGCTGGAGGTTCAAGGCGAGAAGTGCGGTAAGAGGCGTTATGGGACGCGGGAAGGCGAACTATGAGGGGAGTGAGGGGTGGGAGAGATTGAAACGGAGATTAGAGGAGTTGAAGCTTCAGCGCTAGCGTGCGGAAGAATCAGAAGAGCACTTAAGCAAATACTCCTACGTGTATGTTCCTCCTGAGGGTGGCAATGGTTGCGAGCCGGACCTTATCAGCGAGAAAGGGGCAGAGTCGATACCGATACGTATATATGACAAGGCGTGGCGGACCCCGGCGACCAAAATCCCCCACAACAAGCAGACACGAAAATCGAACATCATCCACCCCTGAGCTCTCTATTAACACAAACTCTCACTCCAAACTCTCACTCCAAACCCCCAACCCCCGCTATCTTCCAAAGACCACCCATCACTCACTCATACATATACCCAACACCCAACACCCAACACCCCCTCCCTTTCTCCCCCTTTCTCCCCGCCATCCCACCCCAACACAACACAAGTACTTCACCCAACATAACAAATCCAAATCCACATTTTTACAAGACTGAGACTAATCAATCTCATCAATTGCAAGGACAGGACAGGACATTCTTATACTATACCATACCGCCCACCCACGCACTTGAACCCAGCAAGACCCACCTCCTCATCCGGGCTGCGAGTATATCATAACATCACACCGCAGAACACAATAGATAGCTTTTTCTTTGTTCATGTAATACATATATATACATACATATACATATGTATAAACAGCATCGTCTACTCTACTCTACTCTACTCTACCCAATCCCAAAGTCACGAACGACAACCTCCCACC